>Ga0210383_10006686_pt1 | contig 10041 bp, 9 predicted proteins | sample IncBWC14OmetaG_FD_160072 | JGI IMG/M metagenome (GOLD analysis project Ga0210383, IMG submission 160072) | Forest soil microbial communities from Barre Woods Harvard Forest LTER site, Petersham, Massachusetts, United States - Inc-BW-C-14-O ...
ACCGGTAGCTCCAACCGCTCCACGCTCGCCGGTCGGTCCTGTGGCGCCAGTGGCTCCAATAGCTCCGGTGGCTCCAACCGCTCCTGTCGCTCCAGTCGATCCGGTCGCTCCCTTCGCGCCGACGACGCCCTGAGGACCCTGCTGCCCGGTAGTTCCCTGGGGGCCAATCGATCCGGTGGCTCCTGTCGCGCCTGGAGCACCTGTAGCTCCAGTGGCGCCGGTCGACCCGGTTTTCCCTGTCGGGCCGGTTGGACCCACCGGTCCTGCGATATTGCCGTAAACTAAACTAAATTCAGGGGAGACATAATATTGATTGGCTTTCACTCCCTGCGCAATCACCTGAAGTCCGTATGTAGCCCCGACCGTCAAACCCGTAGGAACGTTGGCAGTGATCGAATAGTTGGTATAGTTGGTAAGCTGCAATGGGCCGGTGCCGAGGGTGGCTTCAACGCTACCGCCGTAGAGGCTGAAATTCGTCCCTGAGATGGACATCTGATTACCCGTAATGACCACTGCCTCTATCTGTGGAATGGTTTGCGATTGCTGCGCGAACGCCGCGCTCGCGACCACCATGGCGAAACAGATAGCACGCAACATCGTACGCAACGAAGGCGCCGTGGCCTTCATCGGAATGGCAGTTTCACTCGGGTTTAAGCTCTTCATCGACATACACCTTTAGCTGAAAGTAGAGAAAAGGGGACCTCACTCGCCATTGCGGCCCCCCTCGAAGCTCCTGATTACTGGCTAATTGCTCGCCTTCAACTCATGGCCACGGGCGGCGGCCGCCAGTTCCTGCTCCACCACCTCGCGCAGCGCTTCATATTTCATTGCGCCGCTATAGAAGTGGCCGTTGATGAAAAAGCTGGGCGTGCCGGTTAGTCCAAGCTCTTGGGCTTCGCCCAGTGCCTTTTGAACCTTGTCGGCTTGAGCACCCGAATCCAGGCATTTATCGAATTCGGCGGCATTCAACCCCACGGTTTTTGCATCCGCTTTCAGCTGAGTAATATCGAGTTTCCCGGCGCTTTCAAATAACACATTGTGATATTCCCAGAATTTCCCTTGCGATCCGGCGCAAATTGCCGCTTCCGCCGCTTTCTTGGCGTGACTATGCATCGGCAGCGGGCAGTCTTTAAACACTACCGAGAGCTTTCCGGCGAAATCGTTTTCCAGTTTTTTGATGGTGGGATACACATCCTGGCAATAAGGGCATTCGTAATCGGCGTACTCGACCAGCGTTACCGGGGCGTTTTTCGAGCCCAGGATGGGGGCGCCATCGACAGACATTTCCACGCCCGGAGGCAGCAATGAAACGATCACATTGCTTTGCGCCTTGAGATTTTTAATGTACTCCGTGCGAGCTTTATTCAGTCTGAGGTCGTGGATATGGGAGAGGATCTGCGGACGGACCGTTTCATACGGCTGGTCGGTTCCCAGCCCCTCGTAATAGACTTTCAGCTGATCTTCGGTGGGATCGGTAATGTGACTGGCAACGTCGCGCTGGATCAACTGCTCCACCGTCAGATGTTCCGCACTGGCCTTCTGCTCAAGCAACTGCTCATCGATAAAAATATTGAGTGCCGATTTTTGAGATTGGAAATATGTACTGCGCGCTTGCAAGAGGCGAGAGGCTTCCTTCTGTTCCACTTCCGCCAGTGTGAATTTCTGGCCACCCACTTCGACGACTACATCCGAATTGTTAGTTTGGGCGCTGGCCGCGAAGGCCAACGTCATAATCCCCAAAACGAGGGAGATGTTCGCTTTTAGCATTTCGAGTTTCGCTCCTTTGTCTGTTTCATCGCTACAAAACAACTGCGCCAGGCGTCTGTTGAGGCCTGACGCAGTTCACTAAAAAAACAACTAAACTACTCGCTGGTGCAAGTGCAGATGCCCTTGAGGCTGCCATCGAGATGAATGGCGGCGCACCGAGCCGAGAGCCCGGCCAGTTCTGCCGCGCTCATGCCGCTATCGATCATCGCGGTTTCGGTCACTACTGCACCGGCCTGGACGTGAGTCGCCCAACCTTGAATACCGGAAACCGGCGACGGCTTTGTCGCATCGCAAGTCTTGGACGATACGATCTTGATATCTCCCGTCGTCAGCGACACGCCGGTCAGCGTGTTGGACGTTAGGTTGTTATACACACTGAGCGTCAGCAAACCATCCGGGGTAACCCGGCAGCTGCAGCACTCGGCCAATTCTTGAGCCGGATCGAACACGTAGATGTCCGCGCACAGGCTACCGCCGGAAGTCCCAACGTTGGTCAGGCGGACGGTATTGTCGGGCGTAGTCCCGTTGTTCGAAAAATAGGTCACTTTGAAAGTGTCCGGATCAATTACTTGCGCGGACAAGCTAGCGGCCAAGCCGACTAGAACTGCCGCGATTGATAAAGTCTTAAACATAGTTTCTCCTCGGAAGCATTTTGTTGCGCCAAAGAATAATCTCCGGCGGTTCTTGCCGGCTGGCTAGACCGGCGTTGCCCATGTGCTCAAAATCAAACTGACAACCAGCTAGAATCGATCATCGGAATGAACGACTTCGCGTCTAGTAAAGAGTGAACTAGATAGCTTCCTCAGACAAGAGGCCGTTTCTGCTTTTTGCAGAAGTGAGGCCTACTTTTGTACCCCTCGTACTACTCGCATCCCATTACGAAGGCACGAGCTATGGCCATTTCAGGCGCCGATGGCTTCGGGCGCGCCGCGACGAAGGAACGAACGCTGTTGTCAAAGGACCACCGCGCGGTAGTGGTGCTCACTCGACAACGATTTTGGGAAGCCAAAGCGGGGTACAAGACTCGGATTTGCCGGATGCCCGATCGCGCCGGAACGCTGGTCACCCTGGGTTGAGGCCGGGAGTTCAGCCCGTCTGCTCGTATTTCAGGATGATTCCGGCTGTGATGGGAGTGCATTGCGCCCGGTATTTCGAAGGAGACAGGCCGTGCCGTTGCTTAAAGGCGCGCATGAAGTGGCTTCGTTCCGTGATGCCGGCCAGCGCCAGCACTTCGCTGAGCGGCAGCGCGGTGGTCTGCATCAGTTGCTCGGCTTGACGGAAGCGGAACTCGCGCAGGAACCGGGCGGGACTTACACCCATTTCTTTTTGAAACAGATGCGCGAAATGAGACACCGACAAGCCTACGGTTCCGGCGAGCTCGGCAAGAGTAATCCGGCGTCGATAAGCATTAGAAATGAGATCCACGGCAGATTGAATTCTGGGGTCACGATGCCTGTCTTGAAAGCTTGTCATTAGCACTGCGGCCTTCGATTGCATTGCGTCAGTTTACACCGGTTTGGAATCACTTACTATTTTTTTTTATTGCTTCTGGTGTTTGTTCGGGGCTTGAACGAGCATAAGAAAGGCCTTGCGGAGCCCGTCGGAACGAGTTCTTGTAACCGCTTGTTAGCTTTGCAGTTATTGGGGCCTAATAGTCCCACTGGCACTGTAGAACGTCTAGTACCAGCGGGGCTTGACTTAACTTGGCGTTCGATGCAAAAGTATTCATTCCAGGTTAGATGGTATTGAAAATTGCTGCCGCCATCTGTAATTGGCGATCGCGAAGCGTACCCGGATAGAGCCCTCTAAGGACAAACCACTTGCTAACGTTTTCATCAATTCGAAAAGAAAACGCGGGCGGTGACAGAACAGCCTTTTCGGAATACTAAGCCGATTACAAACTTATGAAATCTAACAGAACTTACGTGAGCGACTAGATGTTATCCACCAATCGAGAGACAAGCATCGACGCCCGGGCCTACCCCGAGACAGCCAAAGATCCTTGGTTCGCCGTACGCGTCAAGTCGAACCACGAAAAGGCTGTTTGTTCGTATCTCGCAGTGAAAGGCTTTGAGATTTTCCTTCCCGTCTGCCGGACCAGGAACCGGTGGGCCGACCGGTTCAAGTTAGTGGAGACCCCCTTATTCGCCGGATATGTTTTTTCCCGTCTCGACCGCACGCGGCCGAATGCGGTACTTTCCACGCCGGGAGTTATCCAGATCGTGGGTACGGGGCGCAATCCCGAACCGGTGCTGGAGGGAGAAATATCGGCCATTCGCCGGGCTGTGGAGGCGAACTTCCAGCTTCGGGAATGCGATTTCTTCATGAAGGGGCAGCATGCGACGGTTGTCAGCGGCGCGTTGGCGGGGTTGGAGGGAACGGTGGTCAGCCTGAAACAGCAATCGCGCCTGGTTCTTTCGATCTCGCTTCTGCAACGTTCGGTGGCGCTCGAGATCGATGAAAGCCTGGTGCGGATTGAACCAGACCCGGTCATGCTGCGACGGTCGGTACAAGCCGAGCGCGACTCCGCGGCTCGTCTGATTGGAAGGAGAGCATCATGAATTTACAGGTACAATTCAAGCGCGTAAGATCGCACTCAATTTTTGGTTATGTGGCACTTACACTGCTAGCCTCGCTGGCGTGTCCTTGTTTCGCCCAGGAAGCAGCGGACGCCAGCAACCCGGAATTCGCCACTCGTCATCCGAGATACCAGATGGGGCTGGGCGATGTAATCGATATCGATTTTCCCCTGGTGCCGGAGTTCAACCAGTCCGTAACGGTGCAGCCGGATGGGTTTATTTCTTTGAAATCGGCGGGGGACATTCACGTGCAGGGTCTTACTTCGCCGGAAACGGTGGAGGCGATCCGCGCGGCATATAAAAATATTCTGCACGAGCCGGTGCTGGCTATTACGCTGAAGGATTTCGAGAAGCCGTATTTCACAGCGTTGGGGAAAGTTAACAAGCCAGGCAAGTACGATTTGCGCGGCGACACCACGGTAACGCAGGCCATTGCAATTGCGGGGGGCCTCGACGATATGGCCAAACACTCGCAAGTGCTGCTGTTCCGGCACATGGATAAAGATCGGATTGAGATTAAGACGGTGGATGTGAAGGCGATGTTGAAGGGTGGAAACATGGAAGAGGACTTCCACCTGCGTCCAGGAGACATGATCATGGTGCCGAAGAGCACTCTCTCGAAATTGCGACCTTGGATTCCCAACCAGTCGCTCGGCATGTACATGAACGGTTTCTGAAGGAAAGAGTAGGAGTTATGTCACAATTTCAGTCTCTTGGAATTGCGCCGCGGACGGCGCTCTCGCCGGCCATGCCCGACACAATGGGGGTGGCATTGGGCCCAGTGGTCGGAGAACTGCCGCCCGATCGTCCCTTGTCGCTCTCTACGGTTTTCGGGGCGCTGTCGCGGCGACGCAAGCTGGTAATCGCGGTTTTCTGCACGATGCTGGCGGCTGTGGTAGCGGTCACCCTGGTGGCCGGCGACAAATACGAGTCCGAATTCAAGGTTTTGGTAAAACAGCATCTGGACGCCTTGGCATCGGCCGATGGCTCCGGGGTGAATCGAACGTCGGACGTTACCGAGGAAGAGACCAATACAGAAGTTGAGCTGTTGAAGAGCAGGGATTTACTGGCCCAGGTAGTGGCGCTTCACAATCTCGATAAGCCCGGCACGCAGCCCTGGGCGCCCTGGCTCGAGAAACTGCAAGGTGGTCCCGTCCAGCGTACGGATCGGGCCATACATCACTTAGCTTCCAATCTGCGGGTGGAAGCGGTCAAGAAGAGTAACATCATCGATGTCAGTTACTCGTCCTCCAGTCCCGCACTTAGCGCCCGGGTTCTCAGGACGCTGGCCGAACTGTATCTGGCCAAGCATGTAAAACTGCATGAGACTCAGGGGGCTTACAGCTTTTTTGCGCAGCAGGCTGACGACTACAAGGCGGCGCTCGCGAAAGCCGAGTCTGATCTGACCGAGTACAGCCATGTTTCCTCCATGGCGGCGCCTCAAATAGAGCGCGATCTGATGCTCCAGAAGATGGCCGACATCCGCGTACTTCAAGCGCAAAGCGAAGCCGCGGCGGACAGCGCCTACGAGCGTTACAAGACATTGCAGACCGAACTTGCCCATACCGCTCCCCGCATGGTGACGCAGGTCAAGTCGGCCGACAATGCGCAGTTAATGGGCCAGCTCAAATCGACCCTTTTGAACCTGGAGTTGAAGCGCACCGATCTGGCGGTGAAGTTCGCCCCCAGCTATCCGGCGCTCAAAGAAGTAGAAGATCAAATCGCTCAAACTAAGGCCGCGATCGACGCCGAAAATACCAAGCCACTTACGGACAATTCCACGGACCAAAATCCCACTTATCAATGGATCTCGAGTGAACTGGCGAAGGCCCAGGCCGAGATGCCCGCGCTTCGGACGCAAGCCAGAATGGCACAACAGAGTGAAGCAAGCACAGAACAGCGGGTAATGAAGCTGAACGATGCCGCCACCATCAAGCAGACCCTGATCCGTAACGTGCAGACCGCGGAACAGAACTACAATCTTTATCAGCAAAAGAGAGAGTTAGCCAGGATCTCAGACGAATTGGACAAACGACGGATCTCGAACGTCGTTCTGGCCGAAGAGCCGGTTCCCTCCACGCTGCCGGTACGGTCGCGAGCCGTCACCATCGGAATGGGTTTTCTGCTCTGTCTGGTGATTAGCGGCGCCGCGGGGTTCGCAGCGGATTATCTCGATCCGACGTTCCGAAGCTGGCGCGAAGTGGAAGATTATCTCAACGTGCCGGTTCTGGGTGTCGTCCCTGAATCCACGAGCTCGACCATGGCCAGTCTCCCCCAGCAGCGACGTTTACCGCTTGAAATCGAGGCAGGGGCCGGAACAGTAAGCGCGTAGTGGCCATCGGGCCATTCCAGTCTAGCGATTCACAACAACGAGCCGGACATGGATGACGCCAAAAGACGAGTAACCGGTGAGCTTTCGAGCACGTTCTCGCCGGATCACTTCATGAAAATTGCCCCGCAGATATTTCTGTCACCGGCGCAACCGGTTCGGACGGCCTTGTTCTGCGGGGCGGGTGGACGCGTGGGGTGCACGTCGGTCTGCTTAAAAACGGCTGAAGCGCTGTCCCGGTTGACCGTGGAATCCATTTGCATTGTCGACGCCAACTTTCACGCGCCATCCTTACATACGGTCTTTGAAGTGGACCGCGCGCCAGGCTTCAGCGACTTCCTCAGCCAGTCCGGGCTGGCCCGTTCGTTTGCAACGCCGCTCAACAACAGAAACTTGTGGCTTTTGCCGACGGGCACTCGGGTTGTCAATGTAGAGACTTTGTTTGTGGCCGCCACCTTCCGCGCCCGCCTGGCACAGATCGCAGCGGAATTCCGATACGTCCTGATCGATTCAGGCACGGGACGAGAATCGGCACAATTCGCGCAGGCCGCAAGCGGCGCGGTCCTGGTTATCGATTCGGACAAGACTCGGCGGGACGAAGCACATCGCGCGAAGCAGATTTTGCAGGCTGTCCGGTTGCCCTTACTGGGTATCGTCGTCAATAGAGCGCGCTAGCCGATCTTACCTAGCTATTCACTTTCCTCCGTCCAGAGGAGCCAGTCATGAACGAGCTTCGGCGTCGTATTCTCCACAACTCGCTTCAGATATTCGATATCGGCGTGATGCTGCTGGCCTTCGGTATTTCCGCGGGCATTCTGGACCACACCACGCTTACCGATCTCGGCCGCGTTCTGGCGATGCGCATCAAGGTGACCAATTTCGTTCTGCTCCTGATGCTGATCGGTGTGTGGCACGTCATGTTTGCGCGCTTCGGACTGTATCGCTCCCGGCGTATTGCCGCGCAGAAGCAGGAGTTTCTGGACATCCTGAAATCAACGGTACTGGGTGCGCTGATTTTGGGGATGGCGAAATGGATATTTACCATACGCCTGCTGCCGGTGGATGGCCTGCCTTTGTTCTTCGTGCTGTCGACGGTGGTGATCGTGTCCAGCCGTCTACTACTTCGATCGCTGCTGAAGTGGGTAAGAAAGCACGGCCGCAACCTCCGATACGTGCTGCTGGTGGGCGCCACCGAGCGATCACTGGAACTCGCGCAGAAACTGGAATCGCGCCTGGACCTTGGATACCGCATCGCGGGATTTGCGAACGAAGGCGTTCCCGAATTGCCGGCCTTCGCCGGATCGGGCTACCGGGTGGTCTGCGGACTGGGCGATATTCGCGAATTCCTGAGGCATCACGTGGTGGACGAAGTGATGATCACGCTCCCGGAATGGTCGTCGTTTGCGGCGATTCTCGAAATTGAAGCCGTTTGCGACGAACAGGGCGTTATCGTGCGGCGTCTGGCTCAAGCGACTGAAAGTTCTTACCGGCACGTGAATCAGGTGGAGGGCGAAGTCCTGCTGAGAAATGGCAAAGACTCGCTGGACAGTTGGGGCGCCACGGTGAAGCGATGTTTCGATTTAGTAGGCGCCAGCATTCTAATGGTTTGCTTCTCGCCCATTCTCATCGCGGCCGCGGTGGCTATCAAGATGACATCCGGCAGTCCGATTCTCTTCACCCAAGAGCGAGTAGGCCTGCACAAGCGGACGTTCCGGATATATAAATTCAGGACCATGGTGCCGGACGCCGAGCAGCGACAGGCCGAGCTGGCCGGACAGAACGAGGTTAGCGGACCGGTATTCAAAATCCGGAAGGATCCCCGTATCACCCGGGTAGGAAATTTCTTGCGCAAGACCAGTATCGACGAAGTGCCGCAGTTGTTGAACGTAATCAAAGGGGATATGAGCCTGGTAGGTCCGCGGCCTTTGCCTCTCCGCGACTATGCCGGGTTCAGCGAAGACAGCCATCGCCGCAGATTGAGCGTCAGGCCCGGAATCACGTGCAGCTGGCAGATTGAGGGCCGAAACTCAATTCCTTTCGACCAGTGGATGCGCCTGGATTTGCAGTACATCGACAAATGGTCTTTCTGGCTGGATCTGCGTATTTTGCTGAAGACCGTCCCGGCTGTCCTAAAAGGTTCAGGCGCGGCTTAGATCGCAGGCCGCGGAGCTCGCGGAGCCTTTAAGAAAATGCAACATCCCCTGACAATTTCCTCTTTGTTCCAGGCACAAGCGCAGCGAACGCCCGACGCGATCGCGGCCGAATACGCAGGCATTGGTCTAACGTACCGCAAGCTGAATTTTGGAGCCGATCGATTTGCGTACACGCTGGCGAAGCGGGGGGTGAAACGCGAGAGCATCGTGGGAATCGGGCTGCAGCGATCGCTGGAACTTCCGATCACATTGTTCGGCGTGCTGAAGGCAGGCGGGTTATGTATGCCGCTAGATCCGGAATATCCGGCCGAACGGCTGGCATACATGATGGAAGACGCCAACGCGGAGGTTCTGATCACCGAACCGCCACTCGATAAACGTTATCCGAGCTCCCCCGCGAAGGTGATTGCTCCGAATCGCGACCTTTCTTGTTTGACCATCGCCGAGAGTGCAGGGCTTCCATCTCACACTCAGCCCGAAGACGCCGCGTGGATTGTCTATACATCCGGATCGACGGGCCGTCCGCGGGGAGTGGTGCTAACGCATGCGGGGATGGTGAATCATCATCTGGCCGCGATTGAACTGTACGGTATTACGCCCAACGATCGCGTTTTGCAATTCTCATCGTTAAGCTTCGACATCGCGATCGAAGAGATGCTGCCTTCCTGGCTAGCCGGCGCGACGGTCGTTTTTCGCGATCCCGAGATGCCGCTGGTTCCTTCGGAATTTGTGCGCTGGATCGAACGCAAGAAAATATCGGTGCTCGATTTGCCCACCGCCTATTGGCACGAGCTGGTTCACGGCTTGGCAAAGAAAAGGCTAAACCTTCCGGAATCGCTGCGGTTGGTAATTGTGGGCGGGGAAAAGGCCTCCGCTTCCGCGTTGCGAACCTGGAGCGAAATCAGCCGGGGCCGAGTCCGGTGGATCAATACTTATGGACCTAGCGAAGCCACTGTGATCGCCACCTCATGGGAACCTCGGCCCGGTGAAGAGCTTTCGGAACGCGACTTGCCGATCGGCCGCTCCATTGCGAACACGCGCATCCACCTGCTGGACGGGAATCTAAAACCGGTAGCGGCGGGCGCGCTCGGTGAACTTTACATTGGAGGCGCGGGCGTCGCGCGGGGATATTTAAACCGGCCGGTTCAAACGGCTGAGAAATTTATAACCGATCCTTTTTCCGCTGAGCCCGGTGCGATTCTCTACAAGACTG
>Ga0210383_10006687_pt1 | contig 10040 bp, 8 predicted proteins | sample IncBWC14OmetaG_FD_160072 | JGI IMG/M metagenome (GOLD analysis project Ga0210383, IMG submission 160072) | Forest soil microbial communities from Barre Woods Harvard Forest LTER site, Petersham, Massachusetts, United States - Inc-BW-C-14-O ...
CGGCGTAGTGGGCCTGGCCGGGCTGGGCGCGCCAGCCCAGGACGGAGGCGTTGTTGACCACCGCTCCCCCGTGGCCCTGGGCCACCATCTGGCGCAGCGCGGCCCGGGTGCAGCGGAACGTGCCGGTGAGGGTGACGTCCAGAACCCGGAGCCACTGCTCGTCGGTCATGTCCAGGACGGAGGCGGTGCCGCCTAGGCCGGCGTTGTTGACCAGCACGTCGATGCGGCCGAAGCGGGCGGCGGCGGCCTCGATCAGCGCTTGGACCTGCGCCTCGTCGGTCACGTCGCAGGGCTGGGACCAGACCCGGTCGCCGTGGGCCTGGGCTAGTTCCTCGCGGGTGGCGGCCAGGCGCCGGTGATGCTGGTCGCTGATCACGACCTGGGCGCCTTCCTCCAGGCAGCGGCGGGCCGCGGCGCCGCCGATGCCGGTGCCGGCCGCGGCGGTGATCACCACGACCTTGCCCTCGAGCAGGTGGTGGCCGGTCACGGGTTTTGGGGTCGGGGCAGGCCGAGGGCGCGGGTGGCGATGATGTTGCGCTGGATCTCGTCCGACCCGCCGTAGATCGTCTCGGCCCGGCTGAACAGGAACAGGCGCTGCCATTCGTCGTGGCCGGTCATGGACTCGGCGCCGAGGACCTCCATGGCCAGCTCGCCGAGGCGCTGGTGCCAGCGGGACCACAGGATCTTCAGCACCGAGGCCTGCGTGGGGTCGTCGCCGCCCAGGGTATCCAGGGCGTAGGCGCGGACCGCCTCCAGGCCGATCCAGGCCCGGGCCAGCTTGTCTGCGAGCAGCGGGTCAGTCGCCGCGCCGGTCTGGCGGGCTGCTTCCAGCAGGCGGTCGAGGTCACGGCGGAAGCCGACCTGCAGGCCGAGCATGGCCGCGCCGCGTTCGAGGGCCAGGGTGGCCTTGGCGACCTTCCAGCCGTCGCCGGGCTGGCCGACGACGTGGGCCGCGGCGGTGCGGGCGCCGTCGAAGAACACCTCGTTGAACTCCGAGGTGCCGGTGAGCTGGCGGATCGGGCGGACCGTGACCCCGGGCTGGCGCATCGGGACCAGCAGGTAGGACAGGCCCTTGCTGCGCGTCGAGCCGGGCTCGGTCCGGGCCAGCACGAAGCACCAGTCGGCCACGTGGGCCAGCGAGGTCCAGATCTTCTGGCCGGTGATCACCCACTCGTCACCGTCAAGGGTGGCCTTGGTGGCGACGTTGGCCAGGTCGGAGCCGGCGCCGGGTTCGGAGTAGCCCTGGCACCACAGCTCGGTCACGGCCCTGATCGGGGGCAGGAAACGCTGGTGCTGCTCGGGCGTGCCGAACGCGATCAGGGTGGGCGCGAGGAGTTCCTCGCCCACGAGGGAGACCCGGGCGGGCGCGCCGGCGCGGGCGTACTCCTCGTGGAAGATGACCTGCCGGGCCAGGGAGGCGCCGCGGCCGCCGAACTCGGCGGGCCAGCCCAGGGCGGTCCAGCCCGCCGCGGCCAGGTGGCGGTTCCAGGCCAGCCGCTCCTCGTGCCGTTCGTGCTCGCGGCCCGGGCCGCCGGCGCCGCGCAGGCTGGCGAACTCGCCGGTCAGGCTGGCGTCGAGCCACGCGCGCACCTCGGCGCGGAACTCCTCGTCCTGCGGCGTGAACCGCACCCGGGCCTCCCGTGGGTCTAGCCGGCCCGTGGGTCTAGTCGGCGGTGCCCCTGGTGCGTAGGGTAAACCTACCAAGCACTTGCTTGCTAGGAGGATCGCCGGGTGGAGCTGACGATCCCGGCCGTGGTGGCGTGGGCGGCCAGGGAGTTCGGCGACGCGGAGGCGGTGGCGGACCCGGCGCCCGGGGGCTCCCGGCTCAGCTACCGCTCGCTCTGGGAGCAGGTCCAGGGTGTGGCCGCCGCGCTGATCGAGGCGGGGGTGGGTGCGGGCGACCGGGTGGCCGTCTGGGGGCCGAACGACGGCTACTGGGTAGTGGCGGCGCTGGGCGCGCTGACCGCGGGCGGTGTCCTGGTCCCGGTGAGCACGCGGTTCACCGGGCCCGAGGCACTAGACGTGATCGGCCGCAGCGGGGCGCGGGTGCTGTTCGTGGCCGGGGACTTCCTGGGCGTGGACCGGCTCGGAGCGCTGCTGCGCGCCGCAGCCGAGGGTCTGGGCGACGGCGCGGCGGACCGGCTCGACCTAGTGGTGCGGGTGCCCGGGGACTGGGCCGCGTTCGAGCGGCGGGCGGATTCGGTCACGACGGCGGAGGTGCGCCGGCGGGCGGATGGGGTGCGGCCGGGTGACGTCAGCGACATCATGTTCACCTCGGGGACGACCGGGCGGAGCAGGGGCGCGGTGACCTCGCACGAGCGGACCCTGGGGGTGGCCCGGGCGTGGGCGCAGTGCGCGGGCCTGACGGCGCGAGACCGGTACCTGGTGGTGAACCCGTTCTTCCACACGTTCGGCTACAAGGCGGGCATCCTGGCCTGCCTGGTCAGCGGGGCGGCGCTGGTGCCGCAGGCGGTCTTCGACGCGAGCCAGGCGCTACGGCTGATCGAGGCGGAGCGGATCACCGTGCTGCCCGGGGCGCCGGCTTTGTACGTCTGCATCTTGGATTACCCGGGGCTTGGTGCTGTTGATCTGTCCAGCCTGCGGCTGGCGGTGACCGGGGCGGCGGACGTCCCGGTGGCCCTGGTCGAGCGGATGCGGCGCGAGCTGGGCTTCGAGGTGGTGCTCACCGCGTACGGGCTGACCGAGGCGGTGGTGGCGACCATGTGCCGTCCGGGGGACGCGCCGGAGCTCGTGGCTTTGACCTCCGGGCGGGCGGCGGCCGGGTTCGAGGTGCGGATCGCTTCCTCGGACGAGATCCTCCTGCGCGGGCCGAACCTGATGCTCGGGTACCTGGACGACCCAGTGGCGACCGCCGCGGCGATCGACGGTGACGGGTGGCTGCACACCGGGGACGCGGGGCGGCTGGACGCGGCCGGGTACCTGGCCATCACCGGCCGGATCAAGGACATGTACATCTGCGGCGGGTTCAACGTCTACCCGGCCGAGGTGGAGCAGGTCCTGGCCCGGCTGGACGGGGTGGCGGAGTCGGCGGTGATCGGCGTGCCCGACCCGCGGCTCGGCGAGGTCGGCCGGGCGTTCCTGGTACCCCGGCCGGGGCAGGTGCTGGCCGAGGCGGACGTGCTGGCCTTCTGCCGGGAGCGGCTGGCCAACTACAAGGTGCCCCGGCGGGTGGTGTTCCGCGACGCGCTGCCCCGCAACGCGTCGGGCAAGGTGCTCAAGCGCGTCTTGAAGGAGGAGGGCCCTGATGGCGGACGAGGTGCTGTATGAGGTGCGCGACCGGGTCGCGGTCATCACCTTGAACCGGCCGGAGTACGCCAACGCGCAAAACTCGGCGATGACGTACGCGCTGGACGCCGCGTTCGCGCGGGCGGTGAACGACGAGCGGGTCGCGGTGCTGGTGCTGGCCGGGGCGGGCAAGCACTTCTGCGGCGGGCACGACATCGGGACCCCGGGACGGGACGTGGACCAGTCCTTCGACCGGCAGGCGGTGCTGTGGTGGGACCACGTGGGCAAGGCCGGCGCGGACGCCCGGTACGCCCGCGAGATGGAGGTCTACCTGGGCATGTGCCGGCGCTGGCGGGAGGTGCCCAAGCCGGTCATCGCGATGGTGCAGGGCGCGTGCATCGCCGGCGGGCTGATGCTGGCCTGGGTGTGCGACCTGATCGTGGCCGCCGACGACGCGTTCTTCGCCGACCCGGTGGTGCGGATGGGCATCCCGGGCGTGGAGTACTTCGCGCACCCGTGGATGCTCGGACCGCGGCTGGCCAAGGAGGTCCTGTTCACCGGCGGGCGGTTCGGCGCCGAACGGGCCTACCAGGCCGGCATGGTGAGCCGGGTGGTGCCGCGCGCGTCCCTGGAAGCCGTGACGTTCGAGCTGGCCGGGCAGGTCGCCGAGATGCCGGCGTTCGGGCTGGCGCTGGCCAAGCGGGCGATCAACCAGTGCGAGGACCTGATGGGGATGCGGCCGGGCATGGATTCGGTGTTCGGCCTGCACCACCTCGCCCACGCGCACAACGCCGAGGTCGCTGGTGACTACCTGGCTGGGCTGGACGCCCGGGGCATGAAGGCTTCGGGCGCGTGACCGAGGCGTTCCGGGCCGAGGTGCGGGACTGGCTGGCCGGGCACGTGCCCGCGTCACCCTTGCCGTCGCTTGATACCGCCGAGGGGTTCGAGGCGCACCGGGACTGGGAACGCTCGCTGGCCGCGGACCGGCTGGCCGTGGTCACCTGGCCGGCCGCGTACGGCGGCCGGGACGCCTCACTGGCGGAGTGGCTGGTCTTTGAGGAGGAGTACTACGCGGCCGGCGCGCCGGCCCGGGTCGGGCAGAACGGGCTGTCCCTGCTGGCCCCGACGCTGTTCGCTTTTGGCTCCGCGGAGCAACGCGACCGGCTGCTGCCACGCATGGCGGCCGCGGACGACATCTGGGCCCAGGCCTGGTCTGAACCGGACGCGGGCAGCGACCTGGCCGCGATCCGCTCACGGGGGGTGCCGGTTTCCGGGGGCTGGCGGCTGTCTGGGACCAAGACGTGGTGCTCGCGGGCGGCGTTCGCGGACCGGGCGTTCGGCCTGTTCCGGACCGATGTTTCGGCTTCGCGGCACCAGGGGTTGAGCTACCTGCTGTTCGGGCTGCGGGCGCCAGGGGTGACGGTGCGGCCGATCCGGCAGCTCGGCGGGCGGACTGGGTTCGCGGAGATCTTCCTGGACCAGGTGTTCGTCCCGGACTCCGACATGGTCGGCGCGCCGGGCCAGGGCTGGCGGATCGCGATGTCCACCGCGAGCCACGAGCGGGGCCTGTCGCTGCGCAGCCCGGGGCGGTTCGTGGCCGCAGCGGACCGCCTGGTCGCGCTGTGGCGTCGGTCTCCGGATCCGGCCCTGGCGGACCGGGTGGCCAACGCGTGGATCGGGGCGCGGGCCTACCAGCTGCACACCCAGGCCACCGCGGACCGGCTGGCGGCGGGCGGCACACCGGGCGATCTCGGGCCCGAGGCCAGCCTGGGCAAGGTGTTCTGGTCCGAGCTCGACCTGGCGCTGCACGAGACCGCGATGGACCTGCTGGGGCCGTGGGCGGAGGTCCGCGACGGGCCGGACGGACGCTGGCTGGAGGATTACCTGTTCGCGCTGGCGGGTCCGATCTACGCGGGCACGAACGAGATCCAGCGCACGCTGATCGCGGAGCGGCTTCTGGGCCTGCCGCGGGAAGCACCGTCGCGATGAACGGCGGGGAGTTCGGGGCGGCGGTGCACGAGATGCTGACCGACGTTGACGTGGCGGGGGTGGCGCGGGAGTGGGCGTCCGGCGAGCTGGCGTCCGGGCTGGCGTTGTGGCGTCGGCTGGCCGGGCTGGGGGTGACCGCGCTGGCGGTGCCGGAGAAGCGAGGCGGGCTGGGGGCGAGCCCGCTGGACCTGGTGGTGGCGTGCGAGGAACTGGGGCACCACGCGGTGCCGGGGCCGGTGGCGGAGTCGTTGGCCGCGGTGCCTGTGCTGCTGGCCGGGCTGGACGGCATGGGCGGCGAGCGGCTCGCTGTCAGGGATGGCTTCGGGGAGTGGCTGGCCGGGCTCGCGGACGGGGATCTGATCGCGACGCTGGCCGTGCCGCCGGGGGTCCCGTTGGCGGCGTGCGCGGAGGTGGCGGGGCTGGTGCTGCTGGCCGACGACGGTGTGGTGTCGGTGGGTCGGCCCGAGGGGTGGTACCGGTCGGTGGATCCGGGGCGGTCGCTGGCCGAGGTGCGAGGCGGTGCGGTGGTGGCCGAGGGCGCGGGCGGGGCGGTGCGGCGGGCGATGGAGTTCGGGACGCTGGCCTGCGCGGCACAGCTGCTGGGGGCGGGGCGGGCGCTGCTGGAGGCGTCGGTGCGGTACGCCGGGATGCGGGTCCAGTTCGGGCGGCCGGTGGGGGCGTTCCAGGCGGTCAAGCACCGGCTGGCGGACGTGGCCATCGGGCTGGAGTTCGCCCGGCCGCTGCTGGCGGCGGCCGCGGAGGCGCTGGGCGCTGAGGCACCGAGCGCGGGGGCGGGGACCACGGCCCGGGACGTGTCGGCGGCCAAGGTAGCCTGCGCGGACGCCGCGTACCGGGCGGCGCGGGCTGCGCTGCAGGTGCACGGGGCGATCGGGTACACCGCAGAGTACGAACTCAGCCGGTGGCTGGTGCAGGTCCGGGCGCTGGTTCCCGCGTGGGGCAGCCCGGCCGAGCACCGGGCCCGGGTGCTGCGGGAGCTCGGATGAGCCTGACCGCGGAGCAGCAGGACCTGGGAGACGCGGTGCGCGGGCTGCTAGCCTCGGCCGGGGGCGACGGCGGAGCGGCGTGGGGCCGGCTGTGCCGGGAGGTCGGGGTGGCGGGGCTGGCGATCCCCGAGCGGTACGGCGGGGCGGGGGGCGGGGCGGCCGAGGTCGGCGTGGTCATGGAGGAACTCGGCCGGGGGTTCACGCCCTCCCCCATGCTCGGATCGGCGGTGCTGGCCGCGCCGGCGCTGCTGGGCACCGGGGACGAGCCGGCCTGCGAGCGGCTGCTGCCCGCGATCGCCGACGGGTCGGCCACCGCGACGCTGGCCTGGACCACGCGGGCCGGGCGCTGGGACAGCGGGGAGGTGGGGTACCGGGCCAGTGAGGCGCAGCTGGACGGGGAAGCGCACTACGTGCTGGACGGCGACACGGCCGACGTGCTGCTGGTCGCGGCGCGGGGACCGGCCGGGGTGGGACTGTTCGAGGTGGATCCGGGGCGGGACGGGGTGAGCCGGGCGGCCAGCGTCACCATGGACTCCACCCGCGCACTGGCGGTGGTACGGCTGACCGGGGCGCGGGGGCGGCGGGTCGGCGGGGACGCGACCGGTGCGCTGGAGCGGGCCCGGGACCTGGCCTGCCTGGCGCTCGCGGCCGAGCAGGCGGGCGCAGCGCGGCGGGCGCTGGAGCTGACCACGGGGTACGCGCTGACCAGGGTGCAGTTCGGGCGGGTCATCGGGAGCTTCCAGGCGCTGCAGCACCGGCTCGCCGACCTGCACGTCCTGGTGGAGTCGGCGGTGTCGCTGTCCCGGGCGGCGGCCGCGGAAGAGGGGCCCGGGCTCGGGCTGCGGGCCGCGGCGGCCAAGGTCTACTGCTGCGAGGCGGCGATGCGGACCGCGGCCGAGATGATCCAGCTGCACGGCGCGATCGGGATAACCTGGGAGCACCCGGCGCACCGCTACCTCAAGCGGGCCCACGGGGCGCTGCACCTGTTCGGCGGTTCGGCCCAGCACGTCGCGGCCATTGCGGCCAGCCTCATCGACGAGAGCAGAAGCTAATCGGGTCGGCTTCAACCGGCCCGATGTTCCATCGGGGCGGTTCTATGCGGCCCGATGTTCCATCGGGCCGGTGCGATGGGCCGGGACTTGCGGCCTCGATCACGACGACGGCCAACGTGTCATGATCGGATGAGGCGAGGGGGGCGAAAGGGGCGTCGTGGAATACGAGATCGTGGCCGAAGCGTACCGGGACCTGGAGCAGGCGACCGGACGGCTGGCGCTGATCGAGCGGCTGGCGGCGCTGGTGGCGCAGACTCCGGTCCCGTTGCTGCCGGTGGTGTGTTACCTGTGCCAGGGGCTGATCGCGCCGGAGTTCGCCGGGGTGGACCTGGGGCTGGCCGAGAAGCTGGCCATCCGGGCGGTGGGCACCGCGACCGGGACCGCGCCCGAGGTGGTCGCGGCGCGGGTGCGGGAGATCGGCGACCTGGGGCAGACCGCGGAGCTGCTGCTGGCCGAGACGGCGGCGGAGCGGGCGACGGAGCTGGACGAGTCGGCGGCGGAGCCGCCGGGCCAGCGGCGGGTACAGCTGACCGTGGTGACGGTGGTGAATACGCTGCGGCAGATCGCCAACGCCGAGGGGACCGGGTCGCAGGGGCGCAAGCTGGAGCTGCTGGCCGGGATGCTGGCCCAGGCCACGCCGCTGGAGGCCCGGTACCTGCTGCGGCAGGTCACCGGGGGGCTGCGGCTGGGCATCGGGACGCCTACCATCCTGGACGCGCTGGCCCAGGTGTACGCCGGGGGGCGGGCCGCCCGGCCGGTGCTGGAACGCGCCTACAACATCTGCTGCGACCTGGGCCTGGTCGCCCAGGTGCTGGTGAGCGACGGGCTGGCCGCGGTGGAAGAGATCCGGGTGCGGCCGGGCAACCCGGTCCGGGTCATGCTGGCCCAGCGGCTGGCCGACGCGAGCGAGATCCTGGCCAAGCTGGGCGGGGAGTGCGCGGCCGAGTACAAGTACGACGGGATGCGGCTCCAGGCCCACAAGACCGCCGACGGGCGGATCGAGCTGTGGACCCGGCGGCTGGAAGAGGTCAGCGAGCAGTTCCCGGACGTGGTCGAGGTGCTGGCCGCCGGGCTGGGCCCGGCCGAGGCGATCATCGAGGGCGAGGTGGTCGCGTTCGACGCGGCCACCGACGAGCTGCACCCGTTCGCCGAGGTCATGTTCAGACGGCGCAAGTACGGGATCGCGGAGGCGGTGCGGGACGTGCCGGTCGGACTCTTCTGCTTCGAGCTGCTCTACGCGGATGGGGTAGACCTGACCCGGCTGCCGTACCCGCAGCGGCGGGCGGCGCTGGCGCAGGCGATCAATGTCGGCCCGCGGCTGCGGCTGACCACGGCGACCGAGGTCACCGACCCGGCCGCGCTGGACGCCGTGTTCGAGCAGGCCATCACCGACGGCTGCGAGGGGCTGATGTGCAAGTCGGTCGGCCCGGCGTCGGTGTACCAGGCCGGGAACCGGGGCTGGCAGTGGATCAAGCTCAAGCGGGACTACCGGACCGAACTGTCCGACACCGTGGACCTGGTCATCGTGGGCGCGTTCGCGGGCCGCGGGCGGCGGGCCGGCACGTACGGCGCGGTGCTGCTGGCCGCCTATGACCCGGACGCCGAGCTGTACCGGACGGTGACCAAGTGCGGAACCGGGTTCTCCGACGCCGACCTGGCCTCGCTGCCCGAGCGGCTGGCCCCGCTGGCCCGCGCGGAGAAACCCGCCCGGGTCGACGCCCGGCAGCAGCCGGACTTCTGGTTCGAGCCCGGGGTGGTGATCGAGGTCCTGTCCGCCGAGCTGACCCTGTCGCCGCACTACTCGGCCGGGTGGGGCGTGATCAAGGAGGACGCGGGGCTGGCCATGCGGTTCCCGCGGTTCACCGGGCGCTGGCGCGACGACAAGGACGCGACCGACGCCACCACGACCGGCGAACTGGTCGACCTGTTCCGTACCGCGCAGCGTTCACCGGTCACCTCGTGAGCCGAGGGCGAGCGAGGGAAATCACTGTATGAGCGAACGGAGCAGGGGCTCGGTCAGCTCGGTGAGGGAGGGCAGGACCAGGTCGGCGCGGCGGTAGCGGGGATCGCCGGTCAGCAGAGGGTCCGGGACCGCGACGCACGTCATGCCTGCGTCCTTCGCGGCCAGCACGCCGGACGGGGAGTCTTCGAGGGCCAGGCAGCGGGCCGGGCTGAGGCCGAGGCGGCGCGCGGCGGCCAGGTACACGTCGGGGGCGGGCTTGCCGTGGGCCTCGTCGAGCGCTGAGCAGCGGACTTCGATGTCTAGCTTCAGGCGGGCGCACACCGCGTCGATCAGCCGGACCGGGGAGGAGGACGCGATGGCCAGGCGGAGGCCTAGCCGCCCGAACAGGGCGATCGCCTCGGGCACGCCGGGCATCGGCTCGCCCGCGCGTTTGACGTAATCCACCACTTGGTTCGTGATCCGGTCGGCGACCTCGGCTGGACCGGGGCCGTCCAGCGGCAGCCGGACGGCGGCCAGTTCGTCGATCCGGACCCCGGTGCTGTCGAGAAGATCGGCCTCGGTCAGCTCGATGCCGAGGTCGGCGAAGACTTCTTTCTCGGCGCCGCGCCAGACCGGTTCGGTGTCGATGAGGAGGCCGTCCATGTCGAGGACGACGGCCCGAATAGACGGCACGGTCAACTGGGGAGCGAGGCGCGGACCTTGGCGGCGGTCTCGGTGAAGCGGCGGGCCCGGTCGGGATCGACCGGGTTCCAGGTGACGCCGTCGACCTTGAGGCTGGTGCCGACG
>Ga0210383_10006689_pt1 | contig 10038 bp, 6 predicted proteins | sample IncBWC14OmetaG_FD_160072 | JGI IMG/M metagenome (GOLD analysis project Ga0210383, IMG submission 160072) | Forest soil microbial communities from Barre Woods Harvard Forest LTER site, Petersham, Massachusetts, United States - Inc-BW-C-14-O ...
TAATTCTTAATCCAATCTCTTCAGAGAATTACATTGAAAAACAAACTATTAAAACCAAAATATGTTTGGGATCAACTCTTTTACCAAATAAAAAACATATTGATAGAATAATATTAGTTAATTTAAAAAATGCACCACATTATACAATTTATAAAGATGGGGGTATTGAAAACCATTTTTCAACTGAATACTACAGTTTATTTACAAATACAGATATCGATGAAAATATAATCAGTATCGTACTTGAAAATAATGGTTGGCTGTCTTTTGATGGAAAAACCAATGAATTTAAAAGCTGGAGCAATACAATAGTTGACAAAGATAATGTAATTGAAAAACCATACAGAAATTTCAGATATTGGGACAAATATACTGATAATCAGATAGATTCATTACATAAATTAATAAATGAATTAATATCTTTAAATCATATTCCGCTTGAAATGATTCAAACAATCCATCCTTATGAGGATAATATTAAACTTTTTAATGGTATTTTCTGCATTAACAACATTATTCAGGGAGCAACCGATATAAATCCATCTTTTGACCCCCGTACTTTTTATAAAACATTGATTAAAAAATGATTTAATTATGTTTTTTATCTATTTAACTGAAATAACGCTATTTTGGCAGAACTAAAAGACGTTTCTAAAACAGAAATTAAAAAATACATTGATAAAATGATAGCCGATTCTCTTGAAAAAGAGATTAGTTCTTCATTGAAATCAAAAAATATGGAATCAATTGTAAAAGATATTACAAGTGAGGTTCTAGCCAAATTTTATAAATCACTTTACATGAAATCCAGCATTTGGATCAAAGATCTTAAATAAATTATGCCAGCACAATCAGATCAACAACGCAGGTTTATGGGAGCCGTTCTCAGCTATAAACTAGGAAAACTAAAAGGTGAACCATCAGCTAATTTAAAAAAGGCAGCTGATAGTATGACTACCAAACAGGTTAAAGATTATCTTCGTGAAGAGATAGATGCCCTTGATGAGACTCCACATGGAGCTTATACAGACAGATTAAGAGCAAGACATGAACATGATTATCAACTAGGTGCTGAAACACCAACAGATAAACAATCAGTTCAGCAACAGGAACGGGATATTGAAGACAATTATCTACCTGAACACAGTGGAGCTTATTCTGATAAACAACGTAGATTAATAGCTACCGTTTTATCCTATAAACAAGGTAAAGAGAAAAATGTATCTCAAAAAATTAAAGACATAGCTGATAAAGTATCTGTTGAAAAACTGGAAAAATATCTTAAAAACAGTGCTGGTGAATTAAATGAAGCTGATAAATATGGACGTGGTAAGTTGTTCAATATCACTGCAATGAAAGAATTAATTGATCGTGATAATCATTTAAAAGCACAATATGATTCTTTAAAAGAAAAAGGTAAACAGATATTCGGTTACCATTATAATGAAATAATTCTTTCATTTATATTTCTTCGTGATATTAAACCTGATAAAGATAAATTTAAACAATATCTTGAAATCAAATCAAAAATATCCGATGAAGCACAAAAAGAAAAAGAAAGAGCACAAACGCTGGCTGTTAACCCCACAACAGATAATAGCGAAAAGAAACAAGATGCTGGGGAAGAAAAAGAAGAAATCAAAGAAGTAACATCAGGTTCTTCTGGAGCTTATTCAGGACCATCAGCTTTTGCTAAAAATGACAGTAACTGGAGAAATAAACAAGCTCCGTTACCAGGATATAAAAATCTTGCTGATAAAGATAATGTTGCAAATCCGATAAAAAATGCTGTTATCCGTAGAAGAACAGTAGCAGAAAATACATTGATTGATAGTAACTTAATTCTTGAATCACTATTCACAGATACTGATAAACCTAAATTGGAACATATTACAATTGAAACAATCAATAGTAAAGATTATAATCAGTTTTTAAATGATTTAGAACGTGATTATGCACCAGATGAATTGAATATAGTATTTGTTTTTGATAAAGAAGGTGATGATTTAACAGGTGAATATAAATTAACTGTTAATTACAATGATTTCAGAAATTATGTGAGAAAAACATATAATGAAAAACTTGATGATGATACTCTTGATGTAAATATCAGCAGAGGTCAATACAATAAAGTACTTGAACATTATATCTTCGATCATCTTGATGAAATTCAAAAAGATGGATTAAACGAAACAGCAGTACCCGATAAAGAGGAGATGATTAAATGTATTGCTCAATACGATCAGCAATATACAGTTGATCAATTAAATAATATGCCAGAATATGATTTATTATATATCTACAATAATCTGGAAATTGCTAACGACGACAAAAACAAAACATACGAAAATACAATGAATGAATCAAATTACTCTTCATTAGAAGAATATAAACAAGAAATAACCAAAGATCTTAATGTTCTTGAAGCACCAGTTGAATTAATTGAAGCAATGGATGGTGAACATCGTGAATACATAGAGAATGGTTATGAAAACAGTGTACCACCATATAAAATGGCTCAACGTCTTATGGATACATTGGAAGATGAAGAACTGGAGGAATCCGTTGAAAACAGTTCTATTACCAGAAGTCTTGCATCTGAACTAAGTAAATTAATTAAAGATAAAAAAGATTTCACAAACATCGCAAATGAATTTCTTAAAAAGAAAGGCATCAAAGATAAAGTACAAGCCAATCACATTGTTGATCAAGCACATAATATGATGAATGAAATGACTAATAAAACATTGAAAAAATATCGTGTAACATCAGGTAATAAAAAAGATCATGTTTTTGAAGGACATGAAATTGAAATCCTTGGTAGAAAAAGAATACAGGAAGAAGAAACAGGTAGAACATATCCAATGGATAGTTGTGCTATGGAAGGACTTGAAGAATCTGAAAACGCAAGCAAAACAGTTGCATTAGCTAAAGAACTGGCTTCTCTTGTAAAAGATAAAAAAGATTTCACGAACATCGCAAATGAATTCCTTAAAAGAAAAGGTATTAAAGATACTTCTGTTGCAAATCATATAGCTGATCAGGCTCATAATATGTTAAACGAAGCTACAACTCCTGAACAGGAAGCAATGGGTAAGGCTATTGATGAACTGGTTGTTAAATCAAATACACCACAGGATATTGATGATAATCTAATGGATATCATGATTGAATATGGTTTGGATGATAAATATAAATCACAGGTATGTAAAGAAGCTAAAGCCAGATTGAAATCAAATAAAAAAGAATTTGTAAGTGCAGCTGATGTAATCCCTGATCTTAACGTAAAAGGTGAATTACAGGAAGATGCCTTGCCAGCAGCGATCACACAATTGAATCGTATCAAAAAAGATAACGATAAAGAAAACAATGATTATTTTGAAACCTTAAAAACAAAATTTGATCATGCTTATGATGATAAAGGTGCTGAGGATGAAATCAGTAAAAGAAATAAATATAATACAACTGGTGAAATAGATTCCTATGAAAAAGATCAACGTGGCAGAGGTGCTGAAGATCTTGATTATAGCTATACTCCTGATAAGACATATCTTGAAAGAATGAGAAAAAACATGGGCAATGACAGAACCAATGAAATGATTAAAAAAGCTCATCAAAGAAAACTTGAAAGAAAATATCAAAGAGATGTTAAAACAGAAATACAACCAGATGAAACAAAGCATATGATTAATTTAAACCGTCTTGATGAAGCTGTAAAACTTAATGGTATGTATGTTGATAAAAACAGTAATAATAAATTTGTTACAATTACTGCAACCAATAGTGAATTCGTTGAAGTAATACTTGAAAGCACTGATGTTAAACGTATCAAAACAGAAGGAATGGGTAATACATTGACATTGAAAGCCCATGAAACTGAATTCGGTACATTGAATGAAAATAAAAATGCTATCAAAGTATATGATTACTTCTTCGATACTGTAAATAATAAAATTATATTCACATCCAAACAAAAAGCTACTTCACTGGATGAAGGTTATAAAAATAACATGAAAAAAAGTATTGATTTTAATTTAAAAAGAAAATAAAAACTTGGTAATATGATATAATCTTCTTATATTTGTACATGGCTAAATCGAATAAACTTAGTAAATTGGTTCTCAATGAATATGTTGATGAACAAACGATGTACAATGAATATACGAAGAACAATGTTATTCGTGAATATACAAATATTTTTAATGAGTTCAGCTGTGTATTAATGCGTTCACTGCATAAGACGTATCTTGGTCGTGAATACATTAATACAGCTCCTCAAATAGTAGGCCACTTCAGCTGGTGCTTTAACGATGTAATAACCAAATATAAATCATTGGGCTTTAATTTTCAAAGCGAAATTCTTTACGATTATTTTTTTAAACATGCTTCGGGTCATATTTATGATAATAAAAAATATGACGATGATACAATTGATTTTTGCTGTATCTACTTCAATGAAATTATGAACTTCAATCGCATTAAAACACAAAGCGAATTAATTCTGATGATTGAACTTTATTTTAAATTTGAAAAAAGTTTATAAAAGTTTTTTCATAAGTTATTGATTGTTAATCAGAAAAAATATTATAATATATACTTGCTTTTAACATCATTTCTTTTTATATTTGTGTGGTATTTAAACTTACAACCGATGTTGGGTTTTAAACAGGTATTTTGCAACTACCGATTGATTTAGATTAATTGTTAAGATGATTATTGTTGAAATAATTGATGATTAAGTTAGTTAATAAATTTCATTAATTTAATCAGTCTAATTAAATCGACATCAGGAGCAAAATCAAATAAACACTTTTGTTAACTTTAAAAAATTTATTACATGCCACTTCTAAAAGAAAGACTAGCATTTAAACCATTTGAATATCAATGGGCTTATGATGCTTGGTTTAAACAACAAAATGCACATTGGTTACATACTGAGATTAACATGCAAAAAGATATTAAGGATTGGAATGAAGGATTAACACCAGCTGAGAAAAATGTAATAGGAAATATATTAAAAGGGTTTACACAAACTGAAACTATAGTAGGTGAATATTGGAGTTCTTATGTAACTAAATGGTTTAAAATACCTGAAATTAAAATGATGGCTATCACATTCGGAGCATTTGAAACGATACATAGCGTTTCTTATTCATATCTAAATGATACATTAGGATTAACTGATTTTGAAGCTTTTTTAGAAGATGAAGCCACAATGAAAAAATTAAATTCATTGATGGAAATAGATTCAAATGATACATCATTAACAAATATAAGTCGTTCACTTGCTTTATTTAGTGCTTGTGCAGAAGGAATTCAGCTTTATTCTTCCTTTGCTGTACTTTTATCATTTATGAAAAAAAATATGATGACTGGTATTAGTAAACAAATGATTTTCTCAGTTCGTGATGAATGTCATGTTGAAGGAACTGAAATATTAACTAACAAAGGTTGGGTTGATTTTAGAAATTTAAATATTGAAACTGATTTAATAGGGCAATATAATAATGACAAAACAATTGAATTTGTTAAAGCTAGTAAATTTATTAAAAATTTTATTGATGAAGATATTATTTCTGTTGATCATAAAAGATTATCATTTAAAGTAACAAAAAATCATAATCTTTTATATAGTAAAGATAAAGCAACCATTTTAAAAGAAACAGCCGATAAAATATTATATAATACAGCAATTTTTTATCCAGCTACTGCAAAAATAAAAAATGATAATAAGAATATATTAACAGATTTTGAAAGATTCTGCATATTAATTCAAGCAGATGGGTTCAAAAGTAAACAAAAAAATGGAGATGTTAGAGGTAAAAAAGGCGGGTTTAATATTCAAATAACAGTTAATAAAGAAAGAAAAATTCAACGAATACATGAAATATTGAATAATTTAAATTATGAATATAAGACTAAAATAGATAAAAAAGCTAGAACAGTATTTGATGTTAAAGCCCCGTTATTCGATTATAAAAATTTAAACTGGGTTTTGGATAAAACAAACCTAGATTTAAGTTGGTGTGAGGATTTCATTCAAGAAATTATTAAATGGGATGGTCATATTAGAACTGACAATAATGGTGAATATGATAGTTTTTTATATTGTTCTACAGAAAAAAGCTGTATAGATATTGTTTCTTATATCGGTACATTATGTGGTTATAAAACAAATATTTATAAATCTATTGACAATAGAAAAGAAAGTTATAAAGATTATTATAGATTATCATTATGTAACAAAGATATAGAATTTATAACATCAGGCTCATTAAGAAAAGTTAAAAAAACAGAACATTATAAAGGTAATGTATATTGTGTTAGTGTTCCATCAGGTATGATATTAACTAGATATAATAATACAGTATTAATAGGTGGTAATTGTTTACATAGCGAATCAGGATGTCATTTATTCAGAGATTTAATTAATGAAAATCCTAATATATGGACACCTGAATTACAGGAAGTTTTATATGAAGGGGTTGATTTAGCACTTCAAAATGAATTCAATTATATTGATAAAATATTTGAAATGGGTGATCTTGAAACAATAACAAAAGAACAATTAAAAAACTTCATGTATGATAGAGCTAATAGAAAATTAAAAGAACTGATGTTAAAACCAAAATATGAAATTAATGATGTTTTACTAAGAGAAATGGATTGGTTTTATATCACAACATCTGGTGAACAACAAACAGATTTTTTTGCTGGTAGAGAATCATCATATGCGAAACCAAACGAAGATTGGAATAATACAGACGATTTGTTTTAAAAATAAATTAAAATATATGACTAACAAAAAAGAAGAGCTACACGAATTAGCTAAAAGAAAAGGGTGGAAACATAACGATTTTCCTGAATGGGGAAATAATTCGCTATATTTAACTACTATATCTGGTGGATATTTATTAGAAAATGAAACACCTAGAGAGGCTTATATTCGTTTATCTAAAAAAGCATCTGAACTTTTAAACAAACCAGAATTAGAAGAAAAGTTCTTTAATATATTTTGGAATGGTTGGTTAATTCCCGCTACACCCGTAATGGCTAATTTTGGAACTGATTTAGCGTTACCCATTAGTTGTTTCAGTGGTGTTGTAGATGATAGTTTATACGATATAAACAGGAAAAATATGGAGATGGCTATGCTATCAAAATATGGTGGTGGAACCGCATATGATTTTTCCCGCATAAGAGAGATAGGTTCTAAAATAAAGAATGGTGCTGGTGGTACATCTGATGGTATTATTCCCTTTATTAAACAATTTGATTCAACAATTATAGCAAGTAAACAAGCTAAAGTTAGGAGAGGTGCAGTAGCTATATACCTTAATGCTGAACATAAAGAATATCTTGATTTCCTTGAAATAAGAGAACCTAAAGGTGATATTAATAGGCAGTGTCATAATATCCATCAATCGGGAATTTTTACTGATGAGTTTATGGAAAAGGTCATTGATAAAAATGGTAAAGAAAGGGAAATCTGGTTAGAAACTTTAAAGAAAAGAGTTAAAACTGGTGAACCATATACTATGTTTATTGATAACGCAAATAAAGTAACACCAGAATTTTGGAAAAATAATAATTTAACAATTAAACATAGTAATTTATGTGTAGCTCCAGAAACAGAATTATTAACTGATAAAGGTTATATAGTTATAGGTGAACATGAAAATGAGTTTGTTAATGTTTGGAATGGAAATGAATATTCCAATACACAAATAGTAAAAACTGGTGTTAATCAAAAATTAATTAAAATTAATTTTTCAATAGGTGAATCAATAGAATGTACTGAATATCATAAATTTTATATTGATGAAAATGGTGTTGAAATCGAGGTACGAGCAAAAGATTTAAAAGCTGGTGATAAAATTTATACTTATTTTGATGGTATCGATGTAATGAATAAAGTATGCATTGATTCTATAGAAGATAATAATAGATATGATGATACATATTGTGTTAATGAACCAAAACAACATAAAGTAATATTTAATGGGATATTAACTGGTAATTGTTCTGAAATTTTTCTTCCGACTGATTCCAGACATACATTAGTTTGTTGTCTCTCTTCTCTTAATCTTGTTAAATTTGATGAGTGGAAAGATACTGATACAGTTTATTTAGCAACAATGTTTCTTGATGCTGTTATGCAGGATTTTATTAATAAAGGTACTTCTGGTGATTATCTAGGTATTGAAGATGCAACAAGCTTTGCTATTAAATCAAGAGCATTAGGATTAGGAACATTAGGTTGGCATTCGTTTCTTCAATCAAAAATGATACCATTTATTTCTATAGAAGCTAATTCCTATACACATATAATTTTTAAACATATTAGAAGTGAAGCTGAAAGAGCTACAATGGATATGGGTAAAGAATATGGTGAACCTGAATGGTGTAAAGGTACTGGTAGACGTAATTTAACATTATTAGCCATTGCACCTAATAGATCATCATCTAAACTTTGTGGAAACACTTCTCAGGGTGTTGAACCACTTGCAGCTAATGTTTATATGGATGATGATGCAAAAGGTCTTCATATACGACGTAATCCATTTTTAGAAGCATTATTAGAAACTAAAGGTAAGAACATTGCTAAAGTATGGGATGTTATTGCTGAAGATAAAGGTAGTGTTTTAAATGTTAGATGTTTAACTAAAGAAGAAAAAGATGTTTTTAAAACTTTCAAAGAGATAAATCAATTGGAATTAGTTAGACAAGCTGGAATTAGACAGAAATTTATTGATCAAGGACAATCAATTAATTTAGCTTTTTTCCAAGATGCACCCGCTAAATTTATAAATCAAGTTCATATTGAAGCTTGGAAAGTTGGATTAAAAGCTCTTTATTATTTACGATCAGAATCTACAGTAAGAGGTGATAGCAAAGAACAGCGAGATTTATACAGTGAATGTATAATGTGTGAAGCTTAAAAATTAAAAGGTCTGAAATTATCAGACCTTTTTTATTATATAATTAATAAATCCCTTCTATTAATTTAGAAGGGATTTTGTTTTTAAACTTTCTTAACAAGAACTTCATCAATTAAACCATAATCTTTAGCCTCAGAGGCGATCATCCAATAATCCCTATCACAGTCAGATTCTACTTGTTTAATATCCTTACCAGTATTAATAGAAATTACTTCATACAATTCTTTTTTCAATTTACCAATCTCTCTAGCTGTAATTTCAATATCACTGGCTTGTCCTTGAGCACCACCAAGAGGTTGGTGAATCATAATACGTGAGTGTTTAAGAGCACTTCTTTTCCCTTTTGCACCAGCACATAGTAGAACAGCAGCCATTGAAGCAGAAAGACCTGTACAAGTTGTAGCTACATCAGGGGAAATATAATTCATCGTATCAAGCACGCTATTACCAGCATAAATTTCCCCACCACCAGAATTTATATACATACGTATATCTGATTTACCATCAACAGAATCCAAGAAAAGTAATTGTGCAACAATAATATTAGCAACTTCAGAATTTATTCCAGTACCCAGAAATAAAATTCTTTCCCGCATCAAACGGGAAAACACATCAAGTATTGATACCCTCATCTCCCGTTCTTCAACAATGTTTGGTGTCATTCCATAAATCCCTGTACTCGATTGAAGATACTTCTGGTATCCATCAAGGGTATGTGATCCAATTCCACGATCTTTAATTGCAAATTTTTCAAATTCTGATTTAAACATAATATATATTTTTAAGGTTAATAATATGACAAAGTTAGTAGAATATTTGTATATAACAAATAAAAATTAGATTATTATTTAATGCTCATTTCATTCGATTCATCATTAATATTTATGAACACATCTATTTAATACTCATCGCAACAGAGTTGCTCAATAGAACGGAGTTCTTCATTACATTCGATTTTATTATTGAGTTCCTAAATTGATGTTCGATTTAATCAAAATTATTAAATCCAATTAAATTAAGTAATTTCTCATTATTATAAAAATGATATGTACTAACTTTCATATTATTTTTAGTAATAACATTTGTATAATATTTA
>Ga0210383_10006691_pt1 | contig 10037 bp, 7 predicted proteins | sample IncBWC14OmetaG_FD_160072 | JGI IMG/M metagenome (GOLD analysis project Ga0210383, IMG submission 160072) | Forest soil microbial communities from Barre Woods Harvard Forest LTER site, Petersham, Massachusetts, United States - Inc-BW-C-14-O ...
CGCGATACTCCAGCAATGGCACCGCGAAAATCCAGATCGCTTACTCCAAGCCGCGCTCTTGCAGGCGGAGCGCTTGGCCCAGATCGCGCCCGAACTGGAGGCCCTGCGAGCCCAAAACGCTTCGTTGCACCAACAACTGGAAGTCAAAGCAAAGCGCATCGCTCAGTTGGAAGCGGCGCTCGAAGAGGCCCAACGCGCCGCGCACCGCCAAGCTGCTCCTTTCCGTGGCGACCCCCAAAAACGTGCCCTGGCACCCAAGCGGCCTGGGCGCCAGCGCGGACATCCGGGCGCTTGCCGACCAGAGCCTGAGCAGATCTACGATGAGACCACTGCGGTCCAACAGAAATGCTACGCCCATCAGCATAAAGCCATCCGTAAAGCCAAAGACCTTCACCCACAGCAGGGCGAGGGCTTCTTATGCGAAGTGGCCGCCATGTTGCGTGCCGCCGTCGCACTCCAAAAGCAGAAAGCTGAGCTTAGTCCGCAAACCTTCAGTGATCTGCTTCTGGCGCTCCAAGACAAAGCTGTTCAATTACTGGAGCCTACCCGCAGTGAACCCAACGAAGAGTCCGTGCGCAATCGCCTCGATAAACAGCGCGATCATCTCTTTACCTTTCTGGATCACGATGGGGTCGAGGCTACTAACAATCTGGCGGAACGCCAACTGCGCCCCGCGGTGATTGCACGCAAAATCTCCTGCGGCAATAAAACTCCAAAAGGCGCCCGAACCTGGCAAATCCTCACTTCGCTAGCGGCTACTTGCGCCCAGCGCGCCACAGCTTCGTCGCTGCCCTCGCCCGCGCGGCTCCGCTCTAAGGCCGCTATACACATACTCGGGCCGGCTAAGGCGGGGCGCCTTACTTACCCCGGACAGGGCTTGTTGGCCGGAGAAGTTTGCCCCGCGAATGCCGTTTAGGCAAAGCTCCCATTCCCCTCAAAATAAGGGCGGATGACCGCTGACGTGAATTTTGACTTCCAATCAAGGCCTGTCATTATCACACGCACAGCCTGGCCTCCTGGGATCTGTATTATCGGGTCTGGGGCGTTAGCCTTAAATCCCGAGCACCGCAGGGCAAATTCTAAAGTCTTTCCGGTCTCCAAAGAACTACTCGCGCAAGGTCACACCCAGACGCTCGACGAGCTGCGATTTCAAGCGGCCATGCGCCGCATTCGCTTCTTCCTGCGTCAAAGTTCGATCGCTTGCTCGATAAGTCAAACTGCAGGCAATCGATTTCTTGTTTAAAGGCACCTTTTCACCCAGCGGATCCACAAAGAGGTCGAACAATCGAATGTCGACCAGAAGCGGTTCGTTACCGGAAGCAAACGCATCAAGTACGGCTTGGTATTTCAATTCCCTCTCGGCAAGAAAAGCCACATCTCGTGTCACGGCCGGGAAACGATCCAACGCTTTGTAACGGAACTGCTTCAAAATCTCGCCCGGTTTCAGAGTAAGTTCGGCCACCAGAACGGGATCGCGCGCTCCAATCTGTTTTGCCAATCCCGGACGGAGTTGCCCTATTTTGCCCACCAGGTATCCCTCCGGATCCATCATTCCACAAAGGAGCGGTGCGAAACTGGTCGGCTGTTCGCGCACGAATATCAAATCTTTGGAAAGCGCCGTCTTCAAGATACCTTTCAGATCGAACAGATCGAAGGTGGCGGCTTCCTGATTCCAGCTTTTGGCGTGCCGTTCTCCGGACATAAGAACCGAAAGTGCGACTGACTCCTCCTGTGTCGCCATCCTGAACACACGGCCGATTTCGAAGATCGCCACGCTGCTCGATCCACGATTGAAGTTTCGCTCAGCCGCTCGAACCAGGCCCGGCACCAATGACGGTCTCAGAATTCTCTGATCCTCGGTCAGCGGATTCCGCAGTGTCAGCGTGTCCGGCGCTGGTTCCATCAAGTAATCCAACGCCCGCTCGTCTACGAGCGTCAGGCTTCGTGCTTCGAAGAGGCCCATACCTGCCAGTCTTTGGCGGAGCTGCATCAGATCGTCATGGGCACGATCGGAAGCCGAGCTTTCGGTTGCCGAACCGTAGAGGCGCGATGGGATTTTCTGAATTCCGGCCATCCGGCACACCTCTTCGATCAAGTCCGATTCTCTCGCCAGGTCCTGGCGGTAGCTTGGCACCTCCCAACGATTTCCACCCGTATTTTTGAGTCCGAGGCGAGTCAGAAGATTTGCAGAATCAGGAACCTCCATCCCTAAGAGTTTGTGGCAACGTTCCGGGCGCATCTCGACCACCCGTTTCAGATGTGGTATGGATCCGCCGATCACTACGCTTTCGTCGGCCTTTCCTCCGGCCACCTCTAAAAGCAGATCGGTCGCCCTGGCGGAAGCGAGTAGAACAGCCTCCGGGTCGACGCCGCGTTCAAACCGAAAACTGGAGTCTGAAATCAACCCCAGCCGCCGACTGGTTCGACGGATGAAACCGGGATTGAAATATGCGGCCTCCAGAAGCATGTCCGCCGTGGTCGCCGTGACACCGCTCTGCTCGCCGCCCATCACGCCGGCGATGGCCAACGCCCGCTGATGATCCGCGATCACCAGGTCGTCAGGATTCAGCTCATACTCTTTCTCATCCAGCGCGAGCAACCGCTCACCGAGATTAGCCTTTCGGACAACAATCCCCCCTTTAATTTTCGTCAGATCGAACGCGTGGAGGGGTTGGCCGAGTTCCAACAGCACGTAATTCGTCACGTCGACGACGTTGTTAATGGAGCGCAATCCGGCCGCCTCCAATTTTTGCCGAAGCCAACCTGGGCTGGACTCCACTCGGATCCCCCTGATCACGCGCGCGGCATAAAAGGGACAGCCTTCCGGAGCCTCGATCTCAACAACGCTCGAATCTTCGCGAACTCGATCGGAAATCGCACCTATCTCGGGTAACTTCGCTGGCGGTAGATCCAGCAGAGCAGCCAGTTCCCGAGCAATTCCATAGTGACTCAACAGATCAGGTCGATTGGGAGTCACCTCGATTTCGAGCACGGTATCCGGTGGAAAAATATCGGATAATGGTGCTCCGATAGGCGCATCAGCGGGCAAAATCAGGAGACCGGACGCATCATCCGCAAGATTCAATTCCCGCGAACTGCAAAGCATCCCATCGGACTCAACGCCACGCAGTTTACTTGCCCTAATTTTTACGTCGCTCGGCAAAATAGCTCCAGGCAAAGCCAAGGGTGCCTTGTCGCCGGCACGGAAATTTTTCGCACCACAGACCACCTGCCGAGGCAGACCCGAGCCATCGTTCACACGGCAGACACTCAAACGATCCGCGTTAGGATGTGGCTCGAACGATTCAATTTGCGCCACGATGACTTTGTCAAAATCCGCGCCGCGTTTTTGGACGTCTTCCACCTCTATTCCGGCAAATGTAAGGGCTTCGACAATCTCGGGGACCGAGTGGGTGAACGGCAAAAATTCTTTCAGCCAACGGAGGGACAGTTTCATCTGGCAAACTGGGCTAAAAATCGTTGGTCATTCTCAATCAGCAGCCGGATGTCGGGCAAACCGAACAAGGACATCGCCAGGCGTTCGAGCCCCATTCCAAAAGCGAATCCAGTCCAGGCTTCGGGGTCATAAGCGTTGTCGCCGCGCTTTGCGTTGATTGCTTCAAATACGGCGGGATTGACCATCCCACACCCCAATAACTCCATCCATTTTCCGCTCTGGATCCCCGGTGATCGGATATCGAGTTCAAAACTCGGCTCGGTAAATGGGAAAAAATGGGGCCGCAGCCGAGTCTGCACTTGGTGCCCTAACAACTCGCGAACGAAATACTCCAATGTCCCTTTGAGATCCGCGACGCTGACGTCGGAATTGACGTAGAGCCCTTCCAACTGGTTGAACTGGTTCAGGTGAGTGGCGTCGATTTCGTCACGACGGTAAGCGGCTCCGGGGCCAATCACACGGACCGGAGGTTTTTGCGCGACCATCGTCCGGACCTGAACGCTCGAAGTATGCGTTCGCAACAATCTTCCGTCCGGGAGATAAAATGTGTCCGTATCATTGCGTGCCGGGTGATTCGCCGGTGTGTTCAGCGCGTCGAAACAGTGCCATTCCGTTTCGATGTCAGGCCCATCAGCCAGCGCAAACCCCAGGCGCCGCAAAATTCGTACCGCCCGATCCTGGAGAAGCGTCAACGGGTGTATGCCACCGACGGGGAATTGCGTTCCTGGAAGCGTTTCGTCGACATCGCTCAGAATCTGCGCCGTTCCCTCGGACTCGATGGCGTCGAGCCGGTTGTCAAGGGCCGCAGTGACAGTGTTGCGGATTTCGTTCAGGAGCTTGCCGATGCGCGGCCGATCCTCTTTCGGCAGGTTGCGCATGTTTTCGCTCAACCGGGAAATGGCGCCGGCTTTCCCGAGAAATTTCACCCGGATGTTTTCGAGCGCGATTTTGCTGCTCGCCTGCTGGATTTCACCAAGCGCAGTTTCCTGCAACCTTTGGAGATCGTTGTCCATCGGAAGATTGCCCTGTAAAATCTACCATCCGACAGCTGGCGAACCTCAGGCCGCGCTTTTTCGATCCAAAGCCGCGACTGCTTTGTCCAAAATGGCCTTGAATGTCCCCTCGTCGGTTACAGCCAGATCAGCCAGCGCCTTACGATCAACATCAATTTTGGCCAAGGCCAACCCTTCCATAAAACGGCTGTAAGTGATGCCAAATTGCCGGCAAGCCGCATTGATTCGCTGAATCCAGAGGTTCCGGAAGTTGCGTTTTCGGGTCTTGCGATCACGGTACGCCCAATATTTCGCTTTCATCGTGGCGTCCTTGGCATAGCGGAAAAGCTTGGATCGCCGCCCTCGATATCCTTTGGCTTTGTCGAGAACTCTTTTCCGGCGCTCTCTGCTCGCGCGCGCGTTAGTTGCCCTTGGCATTTTTTGTCATCCGGAATACACCGGATCCTCAGCACAGGTCGTTGTTTTAACATTGGTCCTCCGACCTCACCTGTCGCATCAACCCCGAACACATTCGGAGCAGGTGGAGAACGTTTGCCGCTTTCTCAGTGGAACGGCAGGTTTTCTTTTATCCGCGCTACATCGGTTGAATCGAGGACCGCGGTCTTAGCGAGATGACGCTTGCGCTTTGCGCTTTTGCTCTGCAACAAGTGTCGACGGCCGGCGTGGCCACGCAGCACTTTGCCGGTCGCCGTTATCTTAAAGCGCTTCGCCACCGCTTTCTTTGTTTTGCGTCTCGATATCGGTTTTGGCATAGGGAGCCGGGAACCTATACTCTTGAATCCAGTTCGCAACTGGAAACTCACGCCTGAAAAACAAACTTGCACCGGTATAAGCCCGACGCCATCTCTTCTTCGCGTTCAACCCGCACTCCCAGTATCCGCTCCATCATTTCGCGTTCCAGGCGCCTGACCAACGGAAACGCCTCGAGCAAATCAAAAATGGGCGAGTGATACTCCACAATTGCGACCGGGTCGCCGCTCGAAAGCTCGGACATGTAACCTTCCTGGTCTCGGATTTTTACCAGCATTCCGGCCAGTTCGAGAACCGTCTCTCCCCGCAACTTCCTCATGTAATTCTCCGTCTTCGAAGCGAACACCGAATATAACAGTTTTTCCCCGGCCGCGTGACCGTAGAGACGATTCGCGGCCTGCAGGATTTCAATCGTTGTGGCGTTCGTTGCACTCGGAAAAAAAATTTGCGACTTCGGAGTCAAGCGGTAGACCATCTCCGGGCGTCCCACCGGTTTAGGACGGCGCCAAGTATCAACATAGCCGTGCCGCTCAAGCTCGTCGCAGTGCTGTTTGACGCCCATGTAGCTGAGCTTCATGCGCTCGCCGAGTTCACGGACAGAGAGTCCCTGGGTCTTCTTCAGCGTGTCAATGATCCGCATTCTCTGCGAACGACCAACTTCACTTATTCGTTTCATCGAATTTCTGCTCTGCCACGGCAATCGTCCATTACCAGCCCACCTGGGCCACCGCAGCGAGCTGCGCAGTTTCTCTCCAGGTGAACTCAACCAAAATCCAAGCCGTCCCCGCAGGGAAACGGGGTGTTCCCGAGCTTGAATCGATCAACCGCATCCTCAAGCGGAAATTACAAAAAAAACGCCTATTTACCGACTTTCAGGATGGAATAAGTTTTGACTCCCTTGCGGTCGAGCAAAAGCAAAAGATTCGGCTTACCTTTCTGGTCGGCCAACGCCTTCTGAAATGACGCGGTATCGGTTACCTGGTTTCGCCCGACTTCAGTGATCACGTCGCCCGTTTGGATATCGGCCACGGCGGCGGGACTATTGGGAATGACCTCGGTCACCACGACTCCGGAATCCGACTTCAATCCTAGCTCCTGTTTAAGCTCAGGAGTCACATCCTGGACTTGCACGCCAAAACTGGAGGCCACATTTTCGCGTGGCGAGGGCGGCGACTGATTGGTTGCCAGCTTGCTCGTATCGCCCGGCAACTCCTCGGTGGTGACGGTCACAGTCGTTTTCTTGCCATTCCGCCAGACACCCAAACTGACTTGGGCGCCTATCTTTTTCTTCAAGATCTCGGTCTGAAGCTCCCTGGCACTGGAGACCGGGACGCCATCCACATCGGTGATGACGTCCGCAGGACGCAAATCGCTCTTCGCCGCCGGGGTGTCCGCTTGAATCGTCCGCACAACCACTCCTTTATCGACACCTTTGAATACTTCTGCGCGGTTCTGATCGTTGAGACTTTCGATAATGATTCCGAGCCAGGGTCGAACAATTTTGCCCGAAGTGATGAGCTGATCGCTGACCTGCTTGGCGAGATTGCTGGAAATGGCAAACCCAAGCCCTCTATTCAGCCCATGGATCAACGTATTCATCCCAATGACTTTGCCATCGATATCACAGAGGGGGCCGCCGCTGTTTCCGGGATTGATCGCAGCATCCGTCTGGATGTAATCCTCATATTTATCCGGCAACAATTCGTTCCGGCCTTTGGCGCTGACCACGCCTGTCGTGAAGGTGTAGGCAAATTTGTAAGGCGTACCGATCGCACACACAATCTGGCCAACTTTTACGTCGTCGCTGTTGGCGAAATCAATAGTGGGGAGATCGCTGGCGTCGATTTTTAGGACCGCCACGTCAGTGCGCTCATCAGAGCCTATGACCTTGGCCGAAAATGTTCGTCCATCCTTAATCTTGACGTTAATCTTGTCTTCGCCGTCGATGACATGGTTATTGGTAACGATGTACCCGTCCTGGCGCACGATAAACCCGGATCCTTCGCTCTGATCGGGTTGTTCACTTTCATCCCGTGGACCTCTGAAAAAGAAATCAAAACCATCCATCGGGTTGGCGGGATTTCCCGATCGACCGCTTTTCTCCACATCGACAACCACGACCGCCGGAGCGACCTTTTCGTACACGGCCGTGTAAGCGTTGTTCAGTTGATGGGCGATATCCTTCGCCGAATCCGAGGCAGGCGCCTCGGCAAAAACTTGGGAAGGTTGGCTTAGTAGAAGGAGTCCCCCAAGAGCGAGGGCCGAGGCACGATCGATTACGCTCATAAATGCAAGTACATTTTGACAGAAGGGTTTTACCGCCTGTTCACTCACCGGATACTCCGCTACCGATGGCGTGAACGCAACATTGCTTGTCGAACAGGTCAGGCCTCCCCCTGATTGACAATCGAAAGTGAGCCCTTACAATTTTACCAACTAGTCAATCAACCATGCATAGCTTAGCCGAAACCGCCGATAAACGCTTCCTTTCCTTCGCTCCAGGTTTCTGGCCCAATGTCGTTCCCGAGCTTTGGAACGACTGGAAATGGCAACTTAAAAACCGCGTCACCAATCTCCAGCAACTCGAAGAGAAGATCACACTTACCCGGGAAGAACGCGCCGGGGTGATCCTGTCCGGAACCAAGCTGGCGTTCGCAATTACCCCTCACTTTTTCAATCTGATCGACCCCGAAGATCCGAATTGCCCGATCCGTCGCCAAGTGATTCCGCGGGTCGAAGAGTCCGACCGCTCCCCGCTCGAAATGGCCGACCCGTGCGGCGAAGATTCCCACATGCCGGTCCCGGGACTGGTCCATCGATATCCGGATCGCGTGCTCTTTCTAGTCACCGACCGGTGCGCGTCCTATTGCCGGTATTGCACCCGGAGCCGCGTCGTCAGTGGCGTGGGCGAACAAGAGTTGCATATCGACTTCGAGAAAGCCTACCAGTATCTGGAAACTCACACCGAGGTCCGAGATGTTTTACTTTCCGGCGGAGACGCCCTGCTCCTCTCCGACGACAAACTCCGCGGAATTTTGCGTCGTTTGCGCGCGATCGAACATATCGAGTTTGTCAGGATCGGCACCCGTGTCCCAATCTTCCTGCCGCAACGAATCACGCCGGAATTGTGCCGGATGCTGCAGGAATTTCATCCGCTTTGGATGAGCGTTCATGTCAACCATCCTCGTGAGCTGACAACTGAGGTCAAGACAGCTCTTGAACGCCTCGTCAACCACGGCATCCCGCTCGGCAACCAGAGTGTGCTCCTGAAAGGTGTAAATGATGATCTGACTGTGATGAGAGCACTGGTTCATAAGCTCGTCATGTGCCGCGTCCGCCCATATTACATCTATCAATGCGATCTGATCCATGGATCGGCTCACCTCCGAACTTCTGTGGCCAAAGGGATCGAGATTATCGAAGGTCTGCGCGGGCACACGACCGGTTACGCGGTGCCGCAGTTCGTCATCGATGCACCAGGGGGCGGCGGCAAAGTTCCGATCAACCCGGGATACGTCCTTTATCATGACCACGAGAAAATCGTGATCAGAAACTACGAAGGAAAAATTTTCGAATACCCTGAACTGGAGATGGCAGGCCACCACTCCGATTACGTGGACGAATATTTGTATTCCTAAGAGAAGTTGTCAGTGTCAGTGTCAGTTAAAGAAAGCATGCAATATTTCCGATGCGGTCTGAGAGCCTGTCGTCCATTGAGAGGAACCATAGGTTTTAGTGACCAACGCAGAAGATTCCCGAGCACAGAGAGCCAGGCTCTTTCTTTAACTGACACTGGCACTGACTGACAACTGGCAACTGCCAACTACTTTCCATGTCCGGGATCGTCGTCAAGCCGCGTGCACGGATCTTTCACGGACACGACTGGGTCTATAGCTCGGAGGTTCTCAAGACGTTCGGTAACCCGGCGGGCGGCGACGTCATCTCACTCAAAGACGGTCAAGATCGGTCCTTGGGATCTGCGATTTACAACCCAAATTCACAAATCATCGCAAGGCGATTCTCGCGACGCAGACAGGAATTGGACCACGATTTCTTTGTTCGGAGAATCAGCCAGGCGATTGCTTCACGCGAAAAACTCGGGATCCTGCGCAATCCCGGGCGCGTTGTCTGCAGTGAAAGCGACGGATTGCCTGGCCTGATCATCGATCGGTACGGATTACATCTGGTCCTGCAGACTCTGACCCTGGCAATGGATCGGGAAAAGGAGCTGATCGTTGAAGTTGTCAAACAGCTCCTGTCTCCTAGCTCGATCATCGAAAGGAATGACGCGCCGATCCGCAAAGCAGAAGGACTCGACATGGTTACAGGTCTCCTTTTCGGAGAGCAACCGGGCACCATCGCGCTCGAGGCGAAAGGAATACGGTTTCACGTCGATCTGATGACGGGACACAAGACGGGCCTTTACCTCGATCAGCTGGATAACTACGAGGCGGTGGCGGCGCTGGCCGACGGAATGAGGGTGCTCGACTGCTTTTCAAATCAAGGGGCGTTCGCGATCGCGTGCGCAAAAGCCGGAGCATCCACGGTGACGGCCGTCGAAATCAGCGGTCACCTGGTGAAGTTGATTAACGAGAACGCTCAATTGAATGGAGTCACTATCACCACGGAGGAAGCGAATGTGTTCGACTATCTTTCGCGCCAGATTCGAGAGAACATCCAGTTCGATTTGATCGTACTTGATCCTCCCTCGTTCACCAAATCCAAGGAAACGCTCAACAGCGCGCGCCGAGGTTACAAGGAGATTCATCTGCGCGCGCTTCAATTGCTGCCGCCGGACGGATATCTGGCGACGTTCT
>Ga0210383_10006693_pt1 | contig 10035 bp, 10 predicted proteins | sample IncBWC14OmetaG_FD_160072 | JGI IMG/M metagenome (GOLD analysis project Ga0210383, IMG submission 160072) | Forest soil microbial communities from Barre Woods Harvard Forest LTER site, Petersham, Massachusetts, United States - Inc-BW-C-14-O ...
GGGGCACCAGCTCTTCCACGGTCGAGTAACTGTTGTCTTGCGAGGCTGAGGCCCAGTCGAGCAGCCCGGCCCGTTCACGTTCTTGAGCTGTGGTTTTGGGTTTGGTGGTGGGACGTGATTGGGTTTGCATGGACGGCCACATTATTGTGCTGAGGGCGTCTATGACCCGGGGTAGACGTGGGATGCCTGGTGGAAGGTAGTAGGGCCGTGTTGTATTTAGTATAGATTTAGTGGGGGACGAGGTAATGAGCTAGAACCCATATGCAGATTGACTGATCATCACGCACCATCCAAGAACGCGCCTTGCTCTTGGTCTTCGAGGGCAGGCCTGTCATTACGACCTTCGGCCGCATCAATAAACTCGAATCCGTGAGAGGAGAGGAACTCGTCAATTTCACTCTCATCTTCGACCATGTCGGGTGGCTCGGCTGAGGACATAGAGGATACATTTCGAATCCTTACAGCAAGTGAGACTTCCGGATCATGTCCCGTAAGATCTCGAGATAGAGACTGGATGTGATCTTTGTACGGCTGCCAACAAATTCGAATTTCAGTTGAGTTAACAACGGAGCAGTACTGAACATTGACAGACCTCTCCGTGTGACCATACAAATATTACAGCTGGCACACTCTGAGCGTGGTGAGATGTTAGTTCTTTAATCTCGTGTGCTTCAAAATGTACATCTGCAACATAATATTTGTTTGAAATGGTCCAAGGAATCTTGATCACGGCCTGGCTCGGCGATGAACCCAAGGAATTCGAGGATGGGGTGAGCAACGAGCGTGGTTGCACCTGTTCTATGGCTGTCGGTGAACCAGAACCCAAGCCCTGGATACCTGTGGCATGGTCAATCATCGGAAAGACCAAATGAAGAATGACGAGAGCATAAGCGCTTACGGTTTATGAAGGAGATGGCCTGTTCCAAGGATGAAGAAATGGTGAGAATGCGACATGTTGTTGTATCTGACAGAGGGATGTCAGAGAACAGTGTCTCTGGCATGCTGGCACTGCAAATTAAAAGTTGAAGTGAATGTAATTCCACGTAAAAAAACACGTGCTTGACGTGATAGAATCACGTGTCGGCCATTCGATGAAATCCGGAGGTGTGACTTCGGAGTCATATAACGTCCTTGTTGACATTACATAAAACGAATTTTATTATCAAGTTGCCTTCGCCGGTGGGGTCAATCCTGACTGATCCCGGAGAAATTCAAGTCTCCCTAATAGGACGCCTTTTCGTCCCCTAAAGTTTGACTCCCGTGGCAGTGTAACCTTGGCGTAGGCCCCTGTTATCCGCGCCGGTTGCAAGTGAGTCAGGAGATGAGTCGTATAATTGTCTTATACGGCTCCGCCACACGGGAACTCAAAACGATAAAACGTTGATGGTGAATTTGTGTTCACTCCAAGAGCGCCGCAGGTGAAGACTTGTTGGCCAATTCACTCAACGATCATGTCTTTTTCACGTCCCCTCCTCTCCCGTCTGCACCATGACCTGGTCGAGCTTCGCGACTCTCCTTACCCGGGTGTTTCCGTCTTTACTGACGATGCCAACATGCGGAAGCTTTGCCTGGTCCTCACGCCTCCTAGCGGGCCATGGAAAGAATTGTCGTTACACTTTGATGTGGAACTTCCAGATACCTGGGTATGTGCTTTGTTGCCTACAATTCAAGAAACACAGTCTAATTCATGGCATAGCCTTCTTCTCCCCCGAGGATCAGGTCAAGTGTGTCGGGAATAGAACACCCGAATCTGTTCGGTGATTACATCTGCTGCGATTTGTTGAAGGAGACGAATGTACTACAGCGAGGATATACCGGAGGGTGAGTGCCCAGTCTGTGCTTCGTTACACGCTCTGACCCACTGGCGTTGTTAGGTACACACCAGCGTTGACGCTGCGGGGTCTTTTTCTCCAATTCCTTACATTCTTTTCAAACAGCAAGGTCAGACTTTTGTCAAGGTTTCCACAGTTTTACCAGCTTAGCTGATCCTTTTGCGCAGGTTGAGCAAGATTATGGAGGCGCGATCCAGATTGGGGATGACATTGTCATCCACTACATTCGCGAGAATGATTTGGCCAAGAAGATGGTGTCTCAGGTGACCTGTGCTTACCACCATTACATATGTTCGTGCTCCACATCCGGTCGAGAACAACGTGATCTGGAGAAAGTGTGGAACTCTGATCCATCCCCGGAGGTTGTCGTTGTTACGTACGCCACCAGTGGTGGAAATGTCATTCAGAAGACAAAGGAGTCTCCTGGCGGAAAACCCGATTCCAATCGGCTGTACAGGATCGAACAGAAAAACCCGAAGTGGACCTCAACCTATTCCATCATTTCGAAATGGCGATGCAAGGCATGCCCATATGGGTCGGAAACAGTTCCCCACCACGGTGCCAATCATCCAGATGCTATGGATGTAGACGTCGACTCATCTTCTCCGTTGCTGGTACCCCCTCCGACATGTCTTTTGGGAATGCTTAACGACGACGTCATCTTCACACTCGCTTCCTTTCTACCGTCAGAATCCGTCCTATCATTCTCCACGGCTTACCCACGCATGCACGCCATCGTTAACTCAATGCACGTGCTCCTTCAACGGGAACTTCGCTGTTTCTTCTTGCGTACTCCACTCCAGCAGTCTGTCCTGGGCATTGGTGTCACGTTCAATGCAGGCCCTCGCACACTGTCGTCTGATTTCGATTGGCTGAGCGAAGATGCTTTCGTTAGATACCACGTGAGGAAGAGTATACAGAAGCGGGACTTCCAATTCTTCTTGCCCCTCGCCTTCAGCCGCCCACACTTTGCCCGAGTTCAAGTTCCAATTTGGACTCGTTTAGCGGAGATCGACGACGCAATCCGGGCTGCTGAGCTAGCATTGACTCGAAAAACGGGTCGCAGCACAAATAAGCCAATCTTCGCCCGTCGGCAGCAGTACGAGTGTGTCAGAGTAATCTACAAAATGATGAATAATATCGTCGTCGCGCTCATGGAGTCTTGTAACGACGTTCTCAATACCCGACAGCGCGGATCTTCAGCTGCCACACTCCTTCATGCCTCTGAGAGAGCCGTCATCTCGTATTGCCATCTGTTCCACTTACTCGTTTGTTTATGCCGCACGACGCCTCAGATTCTCTTGGACGCCACTACCCGACTCCGACGCTTCGTGAGCAACCCGGCCTCTCGCACGAAAACATTCGTACCCGATCTTGGCGAATTGATCGTCCTCGTCACCCTCGTCCTCGCCCATCCTCCCGTCAACGGTGAACCGGTTACGTGGCAGCATCTCAACGGACCTTTCCTCGAGGAAGCGGTCGTCCGCAATGTACGTTGGGTGCTGAAGGAATCTCCTGAGTTGGAGGTTCTGGAACAGGGCCCCAGCGATTACCGCCTCGCCAAGACGTTCGAAAGGTCGAAGACCAGCTTGCGCTTGATCATGTTCCAGATCACATTCCTCAATATATTCGTCAACTCGTATGCATCCGACATTTCTCGCCTGGATGACAATTATGGGTTCGCACAGAAGGAGATCCCGGAGCGAATGGTCGAGGAAATCAAGGTCATCTACAAGGTCAATATTTGGCCTGCTTTCTTTGATCGTGTGCAGTACGCTGGGGGTCGCGCATTTGGGAAGCTGAAGTTCTCCGACATTCTCAGGAAGGCGGTACGGACGAGTGGTGAGCGAGGTTATCATAGTCCCATTCCAAGTCAACGCCAGTCCCAGCTATCGAGAGATAGAGAGATTGCTGAACGGCATTGGCAACAACAGCATAACATCTTCGGCTAATAATTATCGTAAAATCGTTATATTCCTGTAATTAACGAAAATATTAGAAGTCGCGTTTGTCACGTGATTTTGTTTTAATCGCGAGTCCCAGTCCAAGCCTTCACGCCTCGAACTTGAACTTGAATTCACATCATTCCACCTCGTGAGATGGCGTGGAAGGAGCCGTTTTCGAAGGGTATTTCTACATTTCAGGCATCCCGTCTTGATGAATCTCTTCGGCTATTCAACCAGGCAAGCCACTGATGTTTTTGGGTGTAATATTCTGACCTGGGTCTACAATACGTCATATAGGCAATCGAACTCAGAGATGATCAATACGTTGTGTACGACTCTCGCGCTGCAGTATATGAAAAATTGGGGAGGCCCAGAGACGCTCTGCGAGATGCGAAGAAAGTGATCGATCTTGCACCCGACCGATGGCAGGGCTACGCTCGGTCGGCCAGACTATTTCTCAAGTCTGGAAAGTACGACGCGTCCTTGACGATGTTTTATCTTGCTTTGGAACGAGTCAGACCGGATGACGCGAAACGTCGCGTGGAACTTACGATGTTGAAAGACGAAGCTCACGAGGCACAACGGCAAACCGAGGAGCAACGACGACGGGTCACCTATCACTTTGGAAAACTCCCAATTGAGATATTTGGGGAGATTTTCGGTGAAGTTGTTTCAGCCGACTGCGCGTCGGTCCTCGTGATATCGCACGTCTGCAGACACTGGCGTGCCATTGCATGGAACACCCCTGCCTTGTGGACGACACTTGTACTCACAGGGAAAGACCCGATTGGAAAAGCTAAACTTTGGACGAAACGCTCTAAGGGCAAAATTCGAGAGCTTTGTGCACGAGCAAGTTTGACCGACAAATTCAGTTGGTCCTTCCCTCTGGTTCCCGCTGACTGGAGTTATTTGCGAATTTGCAGAGTTCACAACTGGAATATATCACGTTATTTCCAGCAAATTTCGATGGCGCATATCCTTTCCAACTTGGAAGAACTGGAAGTGGTGGAAACCTCGGTTCCTTGGACCCAGAATTTCACATTGTCTCAAGGAAGTGCGCAACTACGATCCTTGACCATGGATGGTGCGAGGTTCCAATGGGATTCTTTGTCCCCACAAGTCACAAATCTCGCACACCTGGTAGTCCGTGATGCTGTCCTGTTGCGAGGGACAACTGTCCTCCCTACTTTGGAGGCCAACCCTAGGTTGGAAACATTGGTTTTAGATTTCAGCCACGCTACCTTCTTGTATGAATCACGCACAGAACCGTTATGTCTCCCCCACTTGACCCACCTCGAAGTTGGGGGATGCATGTGGTTGAATGATTTCTTTGGTATCGTCAGCACACCTTCACTACGAAAGTTACGCCTGTCACGAGCAGGCACCGCTGTGGACGATTCGCTGAGGCGACTCATGGAACGAGGATCGACGTTCCTTACCGAACTCACCATTCGAAGCTGCGTCATTTCGCCTTCGGTATTAATACAATTCCTCCGGCTGACGGCGCCATTGGAGACTCTTGAATTGTTACATCTCTCAAGTACAAATGCAGTGCTCGAGGCTCTCGCAACCCCCCAGTCCTCTCTTCCCGTACACAATGCCTCCGGCAATTGCAGCAATACATCTGGTGCACAGCCCGTGCACCTTTGCCCCTCATTAGCCCACCTAAACGTCTCTCACTGTCCTGATGTTAGAACGGGGCCACTTGTTCGCCTTGTCAAATCTCGACTTCGTTCTGTGATGGCGGAAACATGCCCGGTGGGAGGAGACGGTGCAGAGGTTCGATTGTCGCCGCCAGTGGCAGAGATTGCGTCATTGATGGTTGATGGCTGCCCTCAAGTGGAACCCGAGGTTCTTCCTTGGCTGAGGGACAAAGTGAAAGTGTTCAGTTGCGTATATATGACCAGAAAGGCAGCAAATTGGAAGCGTTGATCACAAGGAGGATCAAGGTTTGGCTCGTTGTTCCCAACCACGGAGTAACACTAATGTTAATCCTCGTCACTCTCCTCCACAGCCTGCGGCGGTTGCCGGCTAATATTGTATGGGATCGAGGCTCTAGGCTCACACTTGACAAAGTTACAAGAGTATTTGACATCTGATAACCATGTATACAAACTCGGTCATCAGGATGTTGTGAAACTTCTGAAGAGCGGGTTTGGCGAAGTATTCATGCCCCATTCATGTCTGACTGTTCCGCTGGCAATGCATATTAATGACCCCAAACGGCTCTGCTACCATCGGCTCAGTCAATGGGCTGACAGGTCTTTATTGATGTCTTTGATCCTAGTTGTTTTGTTCCTCCCCGGTTTTCCATCGTCGGAGTCTTTCCAGAATTTGCATAACAGACATTGGATGCGCTGAATCAGACCATTTAGCTATCACGGTAGACCCTAGGTTCCGAGATATCCAATATTGAGCACCGTAACTGTCCTGTATTCGAGCGGGCGTAGCATGAAAGGTTTTTGTGGAATTACTGAGTCGAGTGCAAGCCTGAGGGCCAACCAGTCTTTGGATCTATGCTGCTGTCCACACCCATTCCTGTTTGGTCCATTTGGCATCCTGGCAGATGTGTTGAAGCCGACCGTGATAGGTGTGTATTATGTTCATGCAGTGAGGCGGCGAAGCAGAGGAGTTCATGGGAGATGTTTAGTATGACGTCAATGTAAGCTTGACACAAAAATAACAGTAAGCCATGCCGACTTCCCTTATCGCCAGCCCTCCTTGCTCTCCCACTAAACTGTTATGTCTGGAGAAAAAGGGCGAAAGAATGATCTGTTTCTAGTACCACAATTCACCCCCAGAGACTACGGATCATTTTTCCTTGCAGGTAGTTACTAAGTGCAAATTCATCGTTTTGGGCACTTATATATGAGTTCTACAGGCGCATTATGCTGCACGTAAGCACCAGTATTTTGACAGACAATGTTCGAGTTCCCGCTCATCTCAGGTTGAATCGGGTCAAGGATTACGCATGGAGGCATGACGCGTAAGTACTCCCTGTTGTTGTTTCGCTCAGTCTAATACCATAACCAGCCATCGATGTCGTCAAGACTCGCATTCAGATTGATCCAGCGTTTAAACACCAGTAAGCTTGTGCTTTCTGCTAACCGCTAACTTTGACATATGCAAACTGTAGTGGCTTTACTTCTGGGACCCGTTATATCGTCGCCTCAGAAGGCCCTTCAGCGCTGTTGACAGGCTTCGGTCCCACAGCAGTCGGATACTTTGTTCAAGGCGGCGCTAAATTTGCTGGGTACGAAGTCTGGAAAAAGACATTTGTCCAAATAGCCGGTGACCAGGAAACGGCCGTTAAATACCGTACTGCGATATATCTTGGGGCAGCTAGTATTGCAGAGTGTGTAACCAACATGTCCTTTCGTTCGAGATTTCTGATTGGGATTTCCTTTGTACTCTTTTTATTCGCCTCCAATAACATGTCATCAGGTTCTTTGCAGACATTCTTCTGACACCCCTGGAAGCGACCCGTATCCGTTTGGTATCTCAGCGAGGTTATGCAACTGGACTAGTTAGCGGATTCACGCGTCTCGCTCGCGAAGGCGGCATTCGCGAACTTTATGCTGGATTTCTTCCGATTCTTTGCAAGTCAGTGCTTCATGGTCCGCTGTCCCGCTCCAGATGACCAGATAATACCTGCAGACAAATCCCGTACGCAATTGGCCAATTTACAGTCAATGAATTCTGCCATGAACTCGCCTTCCGTTCCATGTCCGAAGAAACCAAGCGCTCCCTCTCCAGTACTTCTAAATTCGGCATTGCCTTGGGCAGCGGAGTCATCGCAGGCTTCGCAGCAGCCATTCTCAGTCATGTACGTACTAGTAACCGAGAATGAATATTCGTGTTGAGGACCATATTGAGTGCTTAAAACTGCTTATATCACAGCCAGCAGATACTCTTCTGAGCCAAATTAACAAAGGTCACGGACCAACTGGATCGATGCCTCACCGTCTCGCAGTCCTTGCAAAGGAAGCAGGGTTCAAAGGATTATTTGCTGGGCTCGGTCCCAGGATGATCATGACGGCAGGTCTGGTTTCAGGACAGTTTTTGATGTATGGGGGGATCAAGAATGGTCAGTGTTACTTTTAAAGTGGTTTGTGGTCGATGGTTGATCTAATTGAAATTTCTCCCCGATTCAAGCCCTGGGAGCACCACCAAGTTTAGAAGTCCATAAAGAGAGTTAAGAAAGCTGAGCTTGGCGCCGCTCCTGTGTGTTGTCACAATTACAAAGACAGTATTAGAAACACATGTAATGCAGGCGATGGATTATGCCCAACAATGGCACGTCGTTAACGGCAGCCGTCAACATTCCTGCCAAGTACTTCTGCCAATTTCGCCTTCACATCACCTCTTTCTACTTTACCATTCTCATGAAGATTCCACGCCAAAAATTTGCGACACACAGCTGCCGCATTCTCGAGGTCGAGCCTTTCCCCGTCGGACATCTCCTCGTCAAGCAGTTGACCTACTTCGTGCGTCGAAATCAGATGACTGCATGTTATAAGATTTAGGTTCAAGACTTGACACACGACATATAATGTACCTGACGTATTGCGCCCTCCGAACAATGCGCGTCGGTACTCCAAAGATCTCGGCGCATTTCGCAGCATGTGAGTCGAGGGAAAGCCCTTCCGCAACTCTGTCCAATTATCAATATTGTAACTCCGGACCACAAACGATAGATAAACAACTCACCTGTACAGGTAAGTAATTTTCTCACCGGGGGTGACCTTCCTATCACCACCTTCTCCATCTTGACTGACATGTTCCAGCGTATTTCTAGGAGTGCTTAAGCCGTCCCCAATATCTGGCGAGTTCCTTCCATCTAGGACTGTACCACTGTTCGTCGTAAACATGACTTGCATGTGAAGAAAAGAGATGGGAACCAAGGTAGGATCGAGGAGGTCGGCTCTGAAAACATCATGGAAGTGCGTTGCAGCAAGAACCTTTGGACAATTCGAACCACGGTCAAGGAGGTGCTTCAGTACGCCACAGAACAAACCAGCGCCATCTGAGAAACGGGGAGAGAAAACAGAGAGGAACAGAAGAGATATAACAGGTGATAGTACAAAACAGATAAAAACGAGAATAATGCATGAGATAAAATCCACGACAAAAGTCAGCTAACGGTTCGCAGGGCAGATGATTGGTACAGGACAAGAAGTGCACGAGCCTGTTGAGACCGTTCCTTTGCCGAATTCATCCAGAAGGATCAACGAACGAGCAGTGGCGTTACGCAGAGCCAAAGATACTTGATTGAGGTCGATCATGAATGCAGATTGAATCTTGAGAGAACCCGAAGAGAGCAGTTTTAATCTGATGACAATGCAAGAGATGGAGTCCATAATTACTTTCGAAACCGACTCTCGAGTTGATACGCGTGTAAAAACTGGATAATTGAGAGTTTTGAGTACGGTCAAGGAAATTATGACGGAAGAATTGTACTCTTGTCGACAATTCCGAGTGTTGCAGATTGCGCAGGGACGAAACTAGGAGAGGGCACGGTCAAGACGTCAAAGATATCAGGGGGGAAATGTACCATCCGATCTGAGGGGATTTTGCTGTGCGACTGAGGTAAAGTTTTGTCAAAGAGAGTAACATACCTGTGCCATGTACTGAATCAAGGCGATCTAAGAGTCCTTTGATTCAACAGCATCAATTTTTTCTGAGCATCGCAACGAACCTGCTTCAAGTAGACGCTCTGGAAGGGCGGTGAGAACCGAACCGATGAGATAACTTAGAGTTTGCTAACCTTTCCGCAGGCATTCGCGCCAGTACAAAGCACTACGCTATTCCACTCACCATTACCACTGTCGGAAGCATCGTCAATGCCGATGAACGACGAGCCCGTTCCAGAGCCGCCGACTACGCGGGTATCATTGGGAACGAAGGTATCAACCACTTGCTCTTGCAACGGATGCCTTCGAAAACGTCCTCAGTCTGGATCGGATAAGAAAATGAGATGCTAATCTTATACCTGCCCTGTGTTATGTTGATTACATTGTCGTCAACCATGTAAGGTCTTTGGTAATCATATGCTCTTGAGGCTTCTGCAAAGGAAAGAAGGCAATCTAGTTCCGCGCAAACATCACACGCATTGCCCATGGCTTCGTCGTAAATGAGTATTTCATCCAGTAAACTTTGGATAATTTCGATCTCCCTATCGACGATTGAAGGATGTAGGTCACCGATGTGGGTGTCCATGTCTACAAAACGTCATCGTAAATAGAGACGTCTAGTTA
>Ga0210383_10006694_pt1 | contig 10035 bp, 7 predicted proteins | sample IncBWC14OmetaG_FD_160072 | JGI IMG/M metagenome (GOLD analysis project Ga0210383, IMG submission 160072) | Forest soil microbial communities from Barre Woods Harvard Forest LTER site, Petersham, Massachusetts, United States - Inc-BW-C-14-O ...
GCTCGATGAGATCGAGAAGGCGCATCCGGACGTTTTCAATCTGCTACTGCAGGTGTTTGAAGACGGACAGCTGACGGACGGGTTGGGCAACACGGTCGATTACAAGAACACGATCATCATCATGACTTCGAACATTGGGGCGAAGCATCTGCAGAAGCGGCAGGGTCTTGGCTTCCAGAGTGAGAAGGAAGACATGGTGATGGACAAGATGGAGGAACTGGTCCGCGGTGAGGTAAAACGGACGTTCAATCCGGAGTTTCTGAATCGCCTGGACGAGATCATCATCTTTACGTCGCTGTCGGACGCGGACCTGATGCAGATCCTCGAATTGCTGGTGCAGCAGTTGAATACCAACCTGGTGCATAAGGCGATCACGATCTCGGTGACCGATGATGCGAAGAAATGGATCATCGAGAAGACGGCTTCGGACCGGACATATGGTGCGCGACCCCTGCGCAGGGCGCTGCAGCGGTTTGTTGAAGACCCACTGTCAGAGGCCTTGATCGCTGGCGGTATCGTCGAACGGCCGGCGTTCCTTGAGGTTTACATGGAAAACAATGCGCTGTTCTATCGGCCGGTTTCAGCGGACGGCGAAGAGAAGATGGCAGGGATGGCATTGACAGCCGTGTAAGCCTTGCGTCCAGTCGAAGAGCTTGCGCCCCGGCCCATCGCCGGGGCGTATTGTTTTGGTGGAGGATTTTTGGATTATGGACCGTCGTGAATTTGCTGCTTTGCTTCCAGCGATGCTGGCTGGGTCGGCACTGGTGCCGGAGAGTTTGGAGGGCCAGAGTGCGAGCTTGCCTACGCTCGAGTCAGGTGTGTATAAACCTACGCCGCCAAAGGCCGGATCGATGGCGGGGCACTCCTCCAGCCACTACCTGATGGGAATGTTGAAGGCCGGAAATATTCGGCTGGAGATGCATGAATCGACGATTGAGCCCGGTGCAGAGCATGAGGCCGTGGGGACGCATCTGCATAGCGAGATCTGGCTTGTGCGTGAGGGGTCGGCGGAGTTGACGACGAATGGTATTGCGAGAACGATGGTGGCAGGCGATGTCGGAATCTGCGTGGCGGGGGACAAGCACTTCATCGCCAATACGAGCGATAAACCGGTGACTTATTTTGTGGTGACGGTGGGGCCGCCGGAGTAGTAGCGGACGTTTGACAAATCGATGTTGGGAATTAAATTAGGAGGACTCCGATCCAGCCGGAGTCCTCCTGGGTTGCGGCACGTTATACGAGCGACTGAGCAGTCTTGACCGCGCTCTGCACAACGTCGCTGGCCTTGTCGACGGCGTTTTCGACCTGGCCTCGCGTGCGCTTGATTGCCTTATCTGCTTCCTTGCTTAGGCGCTCCGCCTGCTCCTTGAGATAGTTGGCGGCGTCTTCGAGGTAGTCTCCGGCGTCCTCAACTCCCTTGCGTAGCTGCTTGCGGGTCTTGGTTCCTGTTTGAGGAGCGTAGAGGAGAGCGATCGCGGCCCCAGCGGTGACGCCGATGCCGAAGGCGAACCAGTAGTTTTTTGCGCTCATTTTTGAAGTTACCTCGTGCGTTATTTTCGATCTTCTTGACTACTCTATTGGATTCAGACGGATTGCGATTGGTTGGTTGTTCGTTTTTCGGTTGGATCCGGCCCTGTTTCCGGATAAGGACCGTCTCATTAGACAGCCAGGCCGGCCAGTTCCCTTGCCCGCAAGAAAATCCGGGTGAACATGGTGCGGTTGAGGCGGCCCGTATTGGTATTGCGCAGAGACGGATGATAAGTGGCGAGAAGATGCAGACCGTTGGGGAGAAGATATTGGGCACCATGGGAGAAGCGATACTCGGACCTGCGGGCGATGACGCCGGTTTCGAGCAGGAAGGCAAGGTAACCATCGAAGGCGATCTTTCCGAGGCAGACGACGACACGGACGCGCGGCAGGGCCTGGATTTCGGCGGCGAGGTGCGTGGCGCAGTTGCGGACCTCCTGGGGGAGAGGCTTGTCGCCAGGCGGGGCGCAGCGTACGACGGAGGCTATCCAGGTGTGTCGCAGCTTGAGGCCATCGGCGCGGTCGAGGGCGCGCGGTTTGCTGGCGAGGCCGAGTTCATGCAGGACGGGGTACATGAAGTCGCCGGAGCCGTCGCCGGTAAAGGGTCGGCCGGTTCGGTTGGCTCCGTGGGCCCCGGGGGCGAGGCCGAGGACGAGGATTCGTGCCCTGGAGTCGCCAAAGCCCGGGACGGGACGGGCCCAATAGGTCTGGTCGATATAGGCGCGGCGTTTGGTTTCGCCGATTCCGCGGCAGTATTCGCGAAGGCGAGGGCAGCGCTCGCAGGTGATGATGGACCCATGAATCCGCTGGAGGAGTTGAGACGTACTCTGTGCGCCGGAGGGTATCACTGCATCCCATGATAGTAGGAGTGAGGCGTGGGCGGCGCAGGCGTAGGTTTGTGTTTACATAGAATGGTTCAGAATCGGGTGAAGGACAGGCGGCGAGTTGGAAGATCCAAGGCTTAGCAGAATGTACTGGGCGCTCCTGAAGCAAGGAGTTGGCAGGTGGCGCAGGAGTATATGGCGCGCGGCCGTGATGCGGTCAGGCCTGTTGATCGTCCTGGTGATGGCGCTTGTGTTTGCGGGTTTGGCATTTGGGTGGCATGAGCACAGACTCGGGCAGTTTGCCCAGCTGAAGAAAAACCTGGGTAAAAGACCCGTCCACGATGTGACGGTGCGGCCAGGGGGACAAGACGTAGTCCAGCTGCAGCGCTCGCAGATGCTGGGAGGTAATGGGCCGGAGTTTCTTTCTGCGACGCTGCTGCCCGGCCGCGGGATGAATTTGCTGCAGATCACGGCTTATCTTCCGCAGAAAGGAGAGGTGAATCTGCTCGCCTCTCCGACGCTTGAGGAGGCGGCGCGGCTGTTGACCGGGGTTGGCGCGGACGCAACAGGGGCGAATAGTCTGGCGATGGGAGCTGCAATCGAGCTGCCGTGGGCGAGCCGTGTTTCAGGTTCCCCCACACCAGACGGAGGAAGCCTTATCACAGTGTGGCGCGGAGAGCGTTTAACACTGCCGACGGACTCGAAGGACAGCTATGGGCTCGGCGGGGCGATGGCCGCCGGTGGGCTGCTGCTAAAGCAAGCGGCAGATTCGGTGACCACCAACGTGATGCCGGATGGCGGGGAGGTGCAGGCGACCTTCCATCCAGGCGACTTTGACGGACATTGGCTATCGAAGACAGAGATTGCGACGACGGTGGAGTTAAGCGGCCGGGCGATCGATATGAAGATCGTCGCGCACAATACCGGCAATACCCCCGAGCCGATCGGGATAGGATGGCATCCGCGATTTGCGATTCTGAACGCGCATCGCGGACAGATGATGTTGCGCCTGCCGCAAGGGCTCCGGGTGGAGGTGAAGGACCGCCGGACCGGGCAGCTGAGCGGGAGGCTTTTGCCGGTCGAAGGGACCGAATACGACTTTACCGGCCGCGAAGGTGAGCAGCTGGGGGCGTTGAACCTTGACGACAGCTTTGTGCACCTGAAAACGGGACTGATGGAAAGCGGGCCGGTGGCGGAGTTGCGCGATCCGGAGAACGATTACGGCTTGCGCGTCACGGCGATGACTTCTGCCATCAAGGCGATACGGGTGTATGCGCCACTTGACGGATCGTTTATCTCGATTCAGCCGCAATTCAATTATGACGACCCTTTTGGGCGGCAGTGGGCGAAGGGCGAAGATACCGGAATGGTGGTGTTGGAGCCGGGAGAGTCGACCGTGTGGAAGATCCGGCTGGAGATATTTTCGCTGAGTTCGAGCCAGGCGGAACATCTGTAAAGGTAGGTCTGGCGGACGCCTAGATGACAGGTTTGAGTGCAGATGGGTGGTCGGTGCGGTGTGGGGGACAGTGCAAGGTTTGACCCTGTCTATCGAAGCCTCGTACAGTAGTAAAGAGGCGTAGACCGCGCTCGTCAACGCATTGCGAAGACGCAGCATACACAGACGCTTACTGGAAGGCATGGATTTGACCCCGACTGAGATGACAGAGACGAATGAGACTGCCGAGCAGCAGTCCGAAGCAGCACATACCCACGAGCACACACACGACCATGATCACGAGCATGAGCACGCGCATCAGCATGCTCCTTCGCTGAACCCTGAACTTACCCGCGAGATTGAAGTAGAGGTCGGGGCAGACGAAGTATCGAAGAGTTTTAAGAGGGTAGTGAAGCGATACCAGAAGCTGGCACGGATCCCCGGCTTCCGCGCAGGAAAGGTGCCGGAGTCGCTTGTCCGGTCAAAGTTTGCGAAGGAGGTCCGCCAGGAGGTCCTGGAGAGCCTGGTTTCGGAGCGGTTCCGCAGGGCGATCGACGAGCAGAAGCTGCGCCCGGTCTCGGAGCCGCAACTGTTGGACATGCAGTTGTTCGATGGGCAGCCGCTGAAGTTCAAGGCCGCGTTCGAGGTCGCTCCGGAGATCAATATCACGGGTTACGACAGCGTCCATGTGAGTAAGCCGGATGTTGCGCTGACCAGCGAGGAGTTCGATGCGGAGTTGAGCCGAGTGCTGGATAGCCACGCGACTGTAGAGCCGGTCGAAGAAGATCGCGCGCTGGTCGACGGGGACTGGGCCGAGATCCAGTTCCGCGGCGAGGTGAAGGACCTGGCCCAGACGGTGACCGAGGACGGCGTGCAGAACGCGTCGACGCAGGCGCCGATTACGGGCGAGGACGTATTGATCGAGATTGGCGGGAAGAACACCCTGTCGGCCTTCAACGATGCGCTGCGCGGAGCCAAGCCGGGTCAGGAGCTGAAGTTCGAGGTCGATTATCCGGCAGACTTCGGTGAGCGGCGGCTTGCAGGACAGAGTGTGAGCTACGACGTCACCGTGAAGGGCATTAAACACAAGAGCTACCCGGAGCGCGACGCGGAGTTTGCCAAGCAGCTCGGCAACTATGAGAGCTGGGACGACTTCGAGACGAAGCTTCGCGAACATGCGGCAGACCGCAAGAAGAGCGCTCTCGAAAACGCATCGAAGGACAAGCTGCTCGGAGAGTTGATCGAGCGGTTCCAGTTCCCTGTTCCCGAGTCGTTCGTGCAGCAGCAGATTGAAGCACGGCTGGATCGTGGGCTGCGTGCGCTCGCGCAACAGGGCATGTCGGTTGAGGACATGCGCAAGTTGGATTTCGTTCGCCTGCGTGAGGCACAGCGCGACCAGGCGGTCAACGAGGTGAAGGCCTCGATGGTCCTTGATCGGATCGCAGAGGCTGAGGGCGTGACAGTAAGCCAGGAGGACGTTGACCGCGAGTTGCTGATGCTTTCGATCCAGTCGCGGGAGCCTTTGGAGGCGCTGCGTGAAAGGCTGTCCCACGATGGCGGGCTGGACCGGATTCGCGAGCAGATGCGGCGCGAGAAGACAGGAAGCGTGCTCTACGAGAAGCTTGCTTCGTAGAGCGTAGTGTCGGGCTGCATAACGAAGAGAGAAAGAGAGTGTTATGGGACTAGTACCGATGGTGATCGAGCAGACGAGCCGGGGCGAACGCGCCTACGACATCTACAGCCGTCTGCTGCGGGACAACATCATATTTCTGGGAACACCAATCGACGACAACATCGCGAATGTGATCATTGCGCAGATGCTGTTTCTGAGCGGCGAGGACCCGGAGAAGGACATTCAGCTGTATATCAACTCGCCGGGTGGATCGATTACCGCCGGGCTCGCGATCTACGACACGATGCAGTACATCAAAAACGATGTAGTGACGTTCTGCATCGGGCAGGCAGCGAGCATGGGTGCGTTTCTACTGATGGCGGGTAAGAAGGGCAAGCGGTTTGCCCTGCCGAACTCGCGGATCCTGATCCACCAGCCTTCAATGGGCGGGCTGAGCGGACAGGCCACCGATATCGACATCCATGCGCGGGAGATCTTGCGAATTCGCGAGATCACGAACAAACTAATGAGCGCCAGCACGGGCCAGACGCTGGAGCGGATCGAGCGTGACGTGGAGCGCGACTTCATCATGACGGCCGCGCAGTCGAAGGAGTACGGCATCATCGACGACATTATCGATCGTCCACGGACATAACTGCCGCGTTGTCTTATTACGGAGAGGCCCGGGCCTACGGTTCGGGCCCTCCTGTATCTGCGATGGTCATGGCGTCTATGACCATTTCGAGGTACAGCGGCGGATACCCGTACCATGCCTTGCTGGTGGAAACGGGTGTAAACTCTAATCGTTATCTTGTTGTGGGTAGCATCCAGGAGCTGTCGTACTTATGAAAACGTCACGGGGCTCAGACGAATCACTTCGTTGTTCTTTCTGCCATAAATCGCAGGACGCCGTTGCCAAGCTGATCTCTTCCCCATCGGATTATCCGCGGGCCTATATCTGCGATGAGTGCGTGGCGGTCTGTAACTCCATCCTCGAAGATGATCGCACCGAGACACAGCCCGGCGCAGCCCCGGCCCACCTGCCGAAGCCGCAGGAGGTCAAGGCGTTTCTGGATGAGTACGTGATCGGGCAGGACCAGACGAAGAAGAAGCTGGCAGTGGCCGTCTACAACCACTACAAGCGTATCCAGATGAACAAGACGCGCGGTAGCGATGTGGAACTGGCGAAGTCAAATATTTTACTGGTGGGACCGACTGGTTCGGGCAAGACGCTTCTGGCGCAGACGATGGCGAAGATGCTGGACGTTCCGTTTGCGATTGTTGACGCCACGACGCTGACCGAGGCCGGCTATGTGGGCGAGGACGTCGAAAACATTATCCTGAAGCTGCTGCAGGCCGCAGACGGCGATGTGCAGAGGGCGCAGAGCGGCATTATTTATATTGACGAGATCGACAAGATTGGACGGAAGGACGAGAACCCTTCGATTACCCGCGACGTTTCGGGCGAAGGTGTCCAACAGGCGCTGCTGAAGCTGCTGGAAGGCACGGTCGCCAACGTTCCGCCACAGGGTGGACGCAAGCATCCGCACCAGGAGTTTACGGCGGTCGATACGACGAACATTCTCTTCATCTGCGGCGGTGCATTTGTCGGACTTGAGAAGGTGATCGGGCGGCGAGTTGGCAAGAAGGCGCTGGGATTCAAGGCGATTGCTGATACTGACGTTAAGGACGGCGATGTTACGCCCATCCGGGCGCAACGCGATGCGGAGCTGCTGCGGCAGGCGGAGCCTCAAGACTTGCTGAAATACGGTCTGATTCCGGAGTTCGTCGGACGACTGCCGGTGCTGGGCATTTTGGACGAGCTGGACGAGGCGGCGTTGATCGAGATCCTGACTAAGCCGCGCAATGCGATCCTGAAGCAATACGCAAAGCTGTTTGAATTTGAGGGTGTGAAGGTGACATTTACGGACGAGGCGGCACGGGAGATTGCTCGGGAGGCACTGCAACGGAAGGTCGGAGCACGCGGCCTACGGATGATCCTCGAAGAGTTGATGCTGGACCTGATGTACTTCGTTCCGGGCAACAAAAAGGTCAAAGACCTCTCCATTACGGCGGAGATGGTGAAGAAACACAGTTTGACGCTGCCCATGCTGCTGGAGAAGGCAGGCTGAGCGGTGAAGCGCGGGTGGACGCGCAGATTCGTGATGGTGGATCCGTCGATCCGCGCATTACGGCAGGCGCCTGAAACATTTCGTCGCCTACAATTGCCGATTCTGACCCAATTGTGGCCTCCAATTCCACAGACGTTGCACTTTGTCGGATGCACGGCATGGTGGGACGAATTACAATCACCTGAAGCCGCGACGCCGATGCATCGTTATCGGTGTTTTAACGTCTAATTGGAGAGTGATGACAAACCAACCCAAAAAAGCGCTGAGCGGCGACATTCGCAAACTACCGATGATGCCCATCCGTGACATGGTCATCTTCCCCCATATGATGACGCCGTTTGTGGTGGGGCGCGAGTCGAGTGTGCGTGCGCTTGAAGAAGCTTTGTCGGGCGACAGGAAGATCTTTCTGGCGACGCAGCATGACGCTTCGGTCGACGAACCTAACGCCGACGACATCTACGAGACAGGGACGATCGGGAATATCGTCCAAAGCGTGAAGATGCCGGACGGAAACATTAAAGTATTGGTTGAAGGTGTGGAGCGGGCACGGGCGACCGAGGTGAATGATGTCGACGGTTTTTTTGTGGCGACGGTACGCACCGGCCAGACGCAGCTGGATTTGACGCCTCAGGTCGAGCAGTTGATGCAGCGTGTCCACTCGCTGTTTGAGCAGTATGTGAAGCTGCAGCAGTCCCTGAACTACGAGACGATGGCCGCCAGCGTGCGAGCGGACGAGCCGGCCAAGTTGGCCGATACGATTGCGGCCAATCTGCAGCTGTCGATTGAGGAGAAGCAGCAACTTCTGGAGGTCTTCGACCCGGAGGACCGGCTATCCAAGGTCGCCGATGTGCTGGACGTGGCGATCGAGAAGCTGAATATGGACCGGACCATTCAGTCGCGCGTAAAGCGGCAGATGGAGAAGGCGCAGAAGGAGTACTACCTCAACGAGAAGATCAAGGCGATCCAGAAGGAGCTTGGACGCGGGGAGAAGTCCGAGTTCGACGAACTGAAGAAGAAGATTGAAGCGGCGGGAATGCCGAAGGACGTGCTGGAGAAGTCGCTGCAGGAGCTGAAGAAGCTGGAGGCGATGCCGCCGATGTCGGCTGAATCGACGGTGTCGCGGAACTATCTGGACTGGCTGCTGGCAGTGCCATGGAAGAAGCGGTCGAAGGAGATCCGTTCGATCGACCATGCTGAACAGATTTTGAACGAAGACCATTATGGCCTGGAGAAAATCAAGGAGCGCATCCTCGAATTTCTCGCGGTGCGGCAACTAGTGAAGAATCCGAAGGGCTCGATTCTTTGCTTTGTCGGGCCCCCGGGTGTGGGTAAGACTTCGCTGGGGATGTCGATTGCCAAGGCTACGGGGCGTAAGTTCGTCCGTATGTCGCTCGGTGGAGTGAGGGACGAGGCGGAGATTCGCGGGCACCGGCGGACGTACATTGGCGCGCTGCCGGGACAGATTATCCAGTCGATGAAGAAGGCGGGGACGAAGAATCCGGTGTTCATGCTGGACGAGATCGACAAGATGGCGTCGGACTTCCGGGGCGATCCTGCTAGCGCGTTGCTTGAGGTGCTTGATCCGGAGCAGAACACTTCGTTCCAGGACCACTATCTGGATGTTGAGTACGACCTTTCGCAGGTACTGTTTGTGGCGACCGCGAACGTTTTGCATACGATTCCGGGACCGCTGCAGGACCGCATGGAGATCCTGCGGCTGCATGGTTATACCGAGGTCGAGAAGCTGGAGATTGCCAAGCAGTACCTGGTGAAGAAGCAGCGTGAAGGTACCGGACTGACTGAGGAGCAGATCGTCTTTGAGGACGATGCGTTGCGGCAGATCATTCGTGGCTACACACGCGAGGCCGGCGTCAGGAACCTGGAGCGCGAGATCGGGAACGTGTGCCGCAAGGTCGCGCGTCGAGTGGTGAAGAGCGGCGCAGACCACAAGGAGAGCATCACGGGTGAGAACATCGGTGACATTCTCGGCGTGGCGAAGTTCCGCGACTCGCAGGCACATGAGAAGAGCGAGATCGGTCTCGTTACAGGTCTTGCGTGGACGGAGATGGGCGGAACGATCTTGCAGACCGAGGTGCAGGTGCTCGACGGCAAGGGGAAGATGACCGCGACGGGGCAGCTGGGCGATGTGATGCAGGAGTCGGCGCAGGCCGCGTTGACTTATATTCGTTCGCGTTCGCATCATCTTGGGCTGGCGAAGGATTTTTATAAGAACGTCGACATTCATGTGCATGTGCCGGAGGGCGCCATCCCCAAGGACGGGCCATCGGCGGGAATTACGCTGGCTACAGGGCTTGCGAGTGCGCTTACCAAGATCAAGGTGCGGCGTGATGTCGCGATGACAGGTGAGATTACGCTGCGGGGCAAGGTGCTTCCAATCGGCGGGTTGAAGGAGAAGCTGCTGGCCGCGCATCGCGCGGGGATCTTTGAGGCGATTGTGCCGGAGGAGAACCGCAAGGACCTGGCTGATCTTCCGGAGTTGATCAA
>Ga0210383_10006697_pt1 | contig 10033 bp, 8 predicted proteins | sample IncBWC14OmetaG_FD_160072 | JGI IMG/M metagenome (GOLD analysis project Ga0210383, IMG submission 160072) | Forest soil microbial communities from Barre Woods Harvard Forest LTER site, Petersham, Massachusetts, United States - Inc-BW-C-14-O ...
TACTGGAGGCGGCGAGCTAGCGCCATGGTGGCTGGCGTCTGTCCGTAATAGGTCCCGGCAGTTACGATTCATCCCTAGTGAGGGAACGGGGCCGTCTGGCCAGCTGCGGCCCGCCAGCCGCGGCCACTTGGCGCGAAAGGGTGCTGCATGCGAATCGGGATGGCTCTGAACTATGCGGGCGGCTTCAAGGAGACCGCCGCCGAGCTCGCGGACTTCGAGAAGGCCGGCCTGGACATTGTCTTCGTGCCGGAGGCGTACAGCTACGACGCCGTCAGCCAGCTCGGGTACCTGGCCGCCGTGACGCAGCGCGTCGAGCTCGCCTCGGGCATCATGCAGCTGTACTCACGCACGCCGACACTGACCGCGATGACCGCTGCGGGTATCGACTTCGTCTCCGACGGCCGCTTCTCGCTGGGCATCGGCGCCTCCGGACCGCAGGTGATCGAGGGCTGGCATGGCGTGCCGTACGACGCGCCGATCGCGCGCACCCGGGAGACCATCGAGATCTGCCGCGCCGTCTGGCGGCGGGAGCGGCTGGAGTACAACGGCAAGTACTACCAGATCCCGCTGCCAGCCGGGCAGGGCACCGGCCTTGGCAGGGCACTGAAGCTGATCAACCACCCAGTCAGGGAGCGGATCCCGATCATCCTCGCTGCGCTCGGCCCGAAGAATGTCGAGCTGGCCGCCGAGCTCGCCGAGGGCTGGGAGCCGATCTTCTACTACCCGGAGAAGGCCAACGATGTCTGGGGACCGTCGCTGGCGGCAGGCAAGGCCAAGCGCGACCCGTCGCTGCCGCCGCTTGACGTCTTCGCGCAGACGGCCCTGGCCATTGGCGACGACGTCAAGGGCCTGATTGACCTGATCCGGCCGGTCCAGGCGCTCTACATCGGCGGGATGGGCGCCCGCGGCCGTAATTTCTACAACAACCTGGCGGTCCGGTACGGCTACGAGCAGGAGGCCGCCGCGATCCAGGACGCCTATCTGGCCGGGCGCAAGGACGAGGCCGCCGCCCTGATCCCGCAGGAACTACTCGAGCACGTCTCCCTCATCGGGCCGAAGTCCTTCGTCGCCGAGCGGGTCGCGGCGATGAAGGAATCCGGTGTCACCACCCTGAACGTCGCGCCCATGGCGCCGACCCACGCCGAGCGGATCGCGCTGATCGAGCAGATCAAGGATCTCGCCGGGTGACCGCAGCGGCCAGCGCCACTGCGGCGCTGGCCAGTTCCCGGCGATACGCCGCGTCTCGTTTTGGGCGGTAAGCCGCGGGCAGGGTCGTGTGCATCGCCAACCTGATGGGAGCGCCATGCGATCAAGACGGCGGGCGGCCGACGGCCCGGAGGTCCTGATCATCGGGGGCGGGTTTGCCGGACTGTCCGCCCTGCACGCACTGGCCGGATCCGGGGCGCGAGTCACCATCGTTGACCGCAACGTCTACAGCACCTTCCAGCCGTTGCTGTACGAGGTGGCGACGGCCGGGCTGACTTCGGCCGACGTCGCCTATCCGCTGTGGACAGCCGCCGGCCGGCGCGGTGCCCGCTTCCGCAAGGGCGAGCTGGCCAGCCTCGACTTCGAGCGGCGGATCGCGACGCTGGCGGCGGGCGAGCAGCTGAGCTATGACTACCTGATCATCGCTACCGGGGTGGCGGCCGCGTTTTTCGGCGTCGCTGGCGCGGCCGAGCACAGCATGAGCCTGTACACCCGGCGCGACGCGGTCGCCTTGCGAAACAGGCTGATGGATGCGCTCGAGCGCCGCAACGAGGGACTGACCAATCCCGAGCTCGACGTGACCGTCGTCGGCGGCGGAGCCACCGGTGTCGAGCTCTCCGGCACCCTGGCCGAGCTGCGCAACCTGGCGCTGCCAGCGGTCTATCCGCAGATCGACAGGTCGATGTTCCGCGTCCGGCTGATCGAGATGGGCCCGGCACTGCTGCTCCCGTACAAGGACAGCCTGCGCCGGTATACCCGCCAGCAGCTGGTAGACCGCGGCGTCGACGTGCTGCTCAACACGGCGATCAAGGAGGTCAGGGCCGGATCGGTGCTGCTCGCCGATGGCAGCGAGCAACGCAGCGATATCACTGTGTGGGCCGCGGGCGTGGCCGGGCCGGAGACAAGCTGGACGGCCGGACTGCCCCGCGGCAAGGGCGGCCGGATAGAGGTCCAGGCCGACCTGCGGGTCTGCGGCCAGGACCGCGTCTTTGCCGTCGGTGACATCGCCGTCAACGAGGCGAAGCCGGTGGCCCAGCTGGCGCAGCCAGCCCTCCAGGAGGGCAGGCACGCGGGCGAGCAGGTGGCCCGGCTGATCGCAGGCGCGCCGACGCAGCCCTTCAGCTATCACGACAAGGGGATCATGGCCACGATCGGCCGCCGGTCGGCCGTCGTGGAGCTACCCCGTGGCCTGCGGCTACGCGGCACGCTGGCCTGGCTGGCCTGGCTGGGGCTGCACCTGATCTACCTCCTGGGTAACCGGAACCGGGTGGTCACGCTCGTCAACCTGTCCTGGCGGTACCTCACGTGGAGCCGGGGTGGCGGCTTCATCGTCGGCGACGACGTGCCGCTGAAGGACTGAGTGGTCGTCACTAGAGTGCCGGTCACTAGAGTCCTGGTATGACCGAGATACACGCAGACCGCCGCGCCAGGGCGCAGCAGAAGATCGCGGCGTCGGGCGCGGACGCTGCCCTGATCACGGCTCCGGCCAACGTGCGCTACCTCTCCGGCCTGGTGAGCTCCAACGCGGCCATCCTGCTCCCGGCTGCCGGTGACGGCGTGCTGGCCACTGATTCCCGTTACGCCGAGGCCGCCGAGCGGGACTGTCCGGACATCGAGATCGCCTGCGAGCGGGAGCTTGAGCCCGCCCTGGCCCAGCTCGGGGTGGCCCGTGGCTACGGCACGCTGGCCTTCGAGGCCCAGGAGATGACCGTCGAGCGGCACGCCGCGCTCGCGGCGCTGGCGGGCAGCATGCGATTGGTCCCGCTGGGGCATGTCGTCGAGGACCTGCGGATGATCAAGGACGAGACGGAGATCGGGCTGCTGGCGCGTGCCTGCGCCATTACGGCGGAGGCGTTCACCGAGATCCTCGGCAAGATCGTGCCAGGCCGGACTGAGCGAGACCTTGCCGTGCTGCTGGAACGAGCCATGATCGACCTCGGGGCCGAGGCACTGGCATTCGACACGATCGTAGCGAGCGGGCCGAACGGCGCGATCCCGCACCATTCGCCCGGCAACCGGGCATTCGAGGCAGGCGACCTCGTCACCGTGGACTGCGGCGCCCGGTACGGCGGATACCACGCCGACATGACCAGGACCGTGGCGCTGGGCGCGCCAGCCGCCTGGCAGCGGGACATTTACGAGCTGGTCGCCAGCGCCCAGCTGGCTGGCGTCGCGGCCGCGACTGCGGGCGCGGCGGTCGCCGACGTCGATGCCGCCGCTAGAGACATCATCGACGCTGCCGGCCACGGCGACCACTTCGGGCACGGCCTAGGGCACGGCGTTGGGCTCGAGGTACACGAAGCACCGCTGATGAGCCGCGGCCGGACAGGTAGACTGGCGGACCGGGTCCCCGTCACCGTCGAGCCTGGGATCTACCTGCCCGGCAAGGGCGGAGTCAGGATCGAGGACACCCTCGTCGTCCGGGCCAGCGTCAGCGGCGCGAGCCCAGGGCAGGCGGTACCGGCGGAGATACTCACCACGACCACCAAGGAACTGCTCGTCCTGTGACGCGGGCATAGCAGTCCCGTTCGCATGCAGGAGACACGCAGACGTGGCGACCACGAACGACCTGAAGAATGGCATGACGCTCAACATCGACGGCGCACTGTGGAGCGTTGTGGACTTCCAGCACGTCAAGCCCGGCAAGGGCGGCGCTTTCGTGCGCACCAAGCTGAAGAACGTGCTGTCCGGCAAGGTCGTCGACCGGACCTTCAACGCGGGTGTCCGGGTCGAGGTCGCCACGGTGGACAGGCGCGAGATGCAGTACCTGTACCGGGAGGGCGAGGACTTCGTCTTCATGGACACCACTGACTACGACCAGCCGCACATCCCCGCCTCGGTGGTCGGCGATGCCGCGAACTTCCTGCTCGAAGAGCAGACCGCGACGATTGCCTTCAACGACGGCACGCCCCTGTACGTCGAGCTGCCCGCGGCGGTCGAGCTGACAGTTCAGCACACCGATCCTGGCCTGCAGGGTGACCGGTCGACGGGCGGGACGAAGCCGGCGATCCTGGAGACTGGCGCGCAGATCCAGGTGCCGCTGTTCATCGTTACCGGCGAGAAGATCCGTGTCGACACGCGGACCGGCGGCTACCTAGGCCGGGCCTGATCTGCACCTTCCTGGCCACGACCCCGTCCGCCAGCGAACCCGTCCTCCAGCGAACCGTCTTTCCAGGGAAACAGAGCACTCTCATGGCAGCCCGGAGTAAGGCCCGCAAGCGGGCACTGGACGTCTTGTTCGAGGCGGAGGTTCGCGGCGAGCCCGTGCTTGAGCTCCTGGCCGAGCGAACCGCTGCTGGCGACCCGCCGGTGTCCGACTACGCCGCCAGCCTGGTCCGGGGCGTGCAGGAGCACGCTGAGCAAATCGACGCGCTGCTGTCGGAGAACGCACACGGCTGGACTCTGGACCGGATGCCCGCGGTCGACCGGAACATCCTGCGGATCGGCGCTTTCGAGTTGCTCTGGAGCGACGCCGTGCCGGACGCGGTCGCCATCAGCGAGGCCGTGGTCCTAGCTGGCCAGCTATCCACCGATGGCTCATCGTCGTTCGTCAATGGTCTCCTGGCCCGGCTGCTGGAGCTGAAGCCCACGCTGACGCTGTGAGTGCGGGTCCACTGTGAGTCCGGGTCCACTGTGAGTCCGGGTCCACTGTGAGTCCGGGTCCACTGTGAGTCCGCGCCGGCCCGAGTGTCGGCGCCAGGCGCTACAGTCGCCACAGGCGGGCCGTGAGGCCAAGTGCTGGCGGGTGAGCTATGGGCAGGTCGGGGCAGCAGCCGCGGGACAGCCGGACCGGTCGTGACCGGGCCTCCGGTGACGACACCGGCTGCCACATCCTGCATGTCGACATGGATGCCTTCTACGCCAGCGTCGAGATCAGGGACCGTCCGGACCTGACGGGCAAGCCCGTTATCGTAGGCGGCCTGGCCGGCCGCGGCGTAGTGCTCTCGGCAACCTACGAGGCGCGCGCGTTCGGCGTCCGCTCCGCGATGCCGATGGCCAGGGCCCGCCGGCTCTGCCCGCATGCCTGCGTGATCCCGCCCCGGCATAGCCTCTACGGCGCGGTGTCGAAGGAGGTCATGGCGATCTTTGCCGCGGTGACGCCGCTGGTGGAGCCGCTGTCGCTGGACGAGGCGTTCCTCGACGTCTCCGGCGCTACCCGGTTGCTCGGCTCGCCATCCACTATCGGGCGGCTCATCCGGCAGCAGGTGGCCGAGCAGCAGCAGATCACGTGCTCGGTCGGCATCGCCGCCAACAAGTTCCTGGCCAAGCTCGCCTCTGTGCACTGCAAGCCCGATGGCCTGCTGGCCATCCCGGCCGACGGCGCGATCGAGTTCCTGCATCCGCTGCCCGTTTCCGCGCTGTGGGGCGTCGGAGAGCGGACCGGCCAGGCGCTTGGCCGGCTTGGCCTGCGCACCGTGGGCGACATCGCCCGCACGCCGCTCAGCGCGCTCGAAGCCGAGCTTGGCAAGGCAGCAGCCGCCCACCTGCACGCGCTGTCGCTGGGCCGGGACAGCCGCGGCGTCGAGGCGGCCGTGCACGAGAAGAGCGTCGGCGCCGAGGAAACCTTTGACGTTGATGTCGCCGACCCGGTGGTGATACGGCGCGAGTTGCTCCGCCTGTCGCGGCGGACGACCCGCGCGCTCCGCTCATCTGGCTATGCGACGAGGACAGTCGTCGTCAAGCTCCGCAAGGCCGACTTCACAACGATCACCAGGTCCAGGACCTTGCCTGAGGCCACCAACGAGACGCAGCGTATCTATGCGACTGCCTGCGCGCTGTACGAGGCGTCCGGACTGAGCGGTCAGGCGCGGCTTCGTCTGGTCGGAGTCCGGGCCACTGGCCTGGTGCCGGCCGGGTCGGCGGCCACCCAGCTTGCGCTCGGCGAGCGCGGCGCAGCCTGGCGAGACGCAGAGTCCGCCCTAGACCGCATCACCGGCCGATTCGGGCAGGACGCTGTTCGACCGGCAGCGCTGGTGAATACGGCACAATCCGGACCAACCGATGGCCCGGACCGCGCCGTGCCAGCACCTCGGCAGGTGGGTAGGTAGGCGCTGACGGTCGTGATCCTGTACCGGATTGGCTCCTGCGGCCATGTACCCTTCCACATGGCGCCCCGGCGCTCGTATTCTGGGCGTAAAGCAAAGACCGCCGTGCGGTTAACATGGGCCGGAGTCGTTGGGAGGCACAGTGCCGCTCTCTGAGCACGAGCAGCGCCAGCTCGAGCAGATTGAGCAGGCGCTTTATGCCGAGCATCCGCGACTCGCGCGGGCAATGCGGGCTAAAGATCCTAAAGTCCACTACCGGCGCAGAGTCGTCCAGGCTGCCGTTGGCTTCGTTGTCGGCGCGGCTGCCCTGGCAGCTGGCCTCTACCTCACGTACACCTGGCTTGCGGGGGTCGGAGTCGGGCTAATGATCGTCGCGAGCGTCTTGGCCGTTGCCAGTTATCGCCGGATGGTCGGCGTGACGACGGACCGCCGCAAGCGCCGGGACCGGCGTGCCGCGAAGCCGGCCCCCGCTAATGGCGGGCTCATGGACCGCATCGAGGAACGCTGGCGGCGTCGCCAGGAAGGCAACAACCGCTAGCGCGGTCGCGCCGAGCTCGGGCCTGCGCCGCGGCCAGCGGTTTCGCCGGGAGTGGCGGTCAGGCGGACCGGTGTGCGACGGTTCTGCGCAGCTGCTGCCGGAGGGCTGGCCAGGATGAATCCAGCCAGCTAAGCAGTCCGCCGACACGCACGCGCAGTCGACGGGCCGCGGCAACGGTCGAGGCGGGCAGTACCGCGGCCCGCAGCCGTTGCCCGGGTCGCACCGAGGCGGCAGCTCCCCGGCGAACTGTCCGCACGTCCGCAGCTAGCCCGGCGGCGGGTAGCGCCAGCCGGGCATAACGGGCCCGCTCCTCCGCGGTGGCGATCCTCGTCAATGCCTCTGCGGCGGGCTCGTCGAGGCTGGCCTGCTGGGTGACGCGCCGCGCGACCCCTCGCGGGGTCTCGCCAGGCGCACCTTCCAGGCCAAGGTCGGCCAGGTCGTCGGTGAGTTCGCGCCAGGCGGCCCGGGCATGCCCGGCATCGCCGGCGGCTGTCAGCCAGCGCCGCCGCCGGGTGAGCTGCCGCGTCAGCGCGGGCCAGACGAGCAGCAGGACGATTAGCACCGGTATGCCAATGGCGAGCCACAGCCCAGCGTCGGATTGAGGCGCGGCAGCGCCTGCCAGCCCGGGCTGGCCATGCGTGAGGCGGTTGAGCGTCGAGGTCTTCTTGTTCAGGCTGGTCGACTTGCCGTTGCTGGCCGCCTTCAGGGACTGCCCGCTCGGCAGCGGAACGTTAGGTCCGGTAGACCGGCCCTTGGCGTAGCCAGGCACCGTAGCCGTCCCCTGGTCACCGGTTCCGCTCGGTGTCGGCTCGAAGCGCAGCCAGCCTTCGCCAGGGAAGTACAGCTCGGGCCAGGCGTGCGCGTCCGCTGTGGTGACCTGCCACGTCGCGTGCCCGGCGGGGGTGCCACCCGTGTACCCGACGGCGATTCGAGACGGAATCCCGGCCAGCCTGGCCAGCACCGCGAAAGCCCACGCGTACTGCTGGCAGTACCCGCGCCGGTCCTTGGTGAGGAAGCTGAGCAGCCAGTGCGACGTGGGCAGATCCGGCTTCAGCGAGTAGGTGAAGGCCTTCGAATCCAGCCAGTTCTGTAGGTCGATGGCAGCCTGGAGCAAAGTCTGCGCACCCTGCGTGTGCTGCCGGGCGATGGCCAGCAGCTTGGCCTCGTCAGGGCCGTTGTAGGTGCCGTACTGGCTCTGGATGAGGCCAGGCACGAACTGCCCGTTGGTGTTGTCAATACTGGCCGCCGTCGGATCGGCCTCGCTGCTGGTGACGCTGTACTGCAGGCCGGGCAGCCGCTGGACCGGACTGAGGATCATCAGCGATCCCGCCAGCTCCTGCCAGGTGGCGAGGCCGCCGATCGTCAGTGTCACGGGGGCATACGGCACGGGCAGGTAAGCAGTGGAGTCGTCATGGTCAGTGGCTGCTACCTGCACGGTGGTCGTCACCGTGCGGGTCGGCGTGCTGGCCAGCTGCCCTGGCGGGCTATAGGGCAGGGTCGGGTTCAGGACAACTCGCGATCCGACCACCCCGGCAGGAAACTCCGGGAACCAGAGGTCGCTGCTGGCGCTGTAGTTGAGCGTGTAGACCTGAAAGTACTGCTGTGCGGGATCGTCAGCGTCAGTGGTGTACGACAGCACCGGCTGCGGATGCTCGCTGAGGTCCTGCTGCACGCTCAGGAAAGTGTCGAGGCCACCACCGACGCCGTGCGCGGTGCCATTGTCGGTCGTGCCGAAGACGTCGTGGGCATGCATGCCCGGCAAGATGATCGGAATGATCACGGCCAGGCACACGGCGGCCAGGCCGATGCGCCGGCCCGAGGCAGCGAGCTCCCTGGTGTCGGGCCCGGCGCCGGCTTCGTCTGCGGGCTGCACATACCGGAATGTGACCAGCCTGCCCCACATCCGCAGCCGCATCCGGCCGTCGGCTGACAGCAGGGCCAGGAATCCTGCCAGGGCCACCGCGAACGTAAATGTCTGGGCCACCCCGAACGTCTTCAGGTCGCTCGCGACGGGCACGCTGAACAGCACCAGCAGCGGGACGCCGGCGACCGCGGGCCGCCGCAGCCGCGCCGCCAGGATGTCCACGCTGATCGCGCATAGGCCGATGCCGGCCGCCGCCACCAGGCTCACCGGGCGCGTATCGGGCACCGGCGGCGAGTACTTGAACCCGTCGAAAGCGAGCGGAACCAGCCGGCCGAGTGCGGTTATCGAGTGATAGCTCGGCACTATGCGCGCGCATGCTGTCGCGTTGGCGAACACCAGATCCAGATAGATCAGGAGGGCCGCCAGATAGGCGGCGAGGATCGCGAAGCTGCGCAGTATCCGCCAGCCGGTCACGCTGGCTGCGGTCAGCGCGACGATCGCGAGCCCGGTGCTGCGCAGGGGCCAGGTGGGCGCTGACAGCAGCGGCACTACGGCGGTCAGCACAATGGCGGTCATGGCAACGGTGCCGGGCATGGTCGGCAACCTCGTCACGAGGCCGGTAGCGGCGATGACAACCACCGCACCGAAGCCCGCCGCCAGCCAGCCGTTGCCCTTGAGCACGGCGTTGAGAGACAAGGATGCCAGCAGCACCGCGACTGCGGCGGTCACGCCGATACGCAGGTTCATGCGGGCCGTCCGCTGTCGGTCCGGTCGGTCGCCGGATAGCTGTCGGTCCCCGGATGGATCGTCGTCCCGGTGGCGACTAGCATCTCGGCCGCTCGCGGCAGGCGCTGCCAGGCGTTCGCGAGCGGGGTGTCAACGTCCATGTTCGTCACGTGCCAGCCCGCGCTGCGCAGGATGGCGGCCGCGGCGGCCGTCTCAGCTGCCGGCCGGGCTGAGACCGGGCGGCGGGCGGCGGCCGTGTCCGTCTCAGCCGCTGCATCGCTGTCGGCGTCGGCTTCTCCCGTACCGGGCCCGCCGTCGGTCAGCTCGGCTGCGTTCCTCGGGCCCGCTCGACGGGCCCCGCCCGCCCAGGTGGCGACGTCGAGCAGCAACGCGATGCCCTGGCTTCCCTCAGTCCGGCAGGCAGCTAGCTGGCGCGCCTCGGCAGTCGTCAGCCTGCCCATGACCGCGACAATCACCCCGGCGCCTGACAGCTTGAGTTCCTTGAACGAGCGGTCCATCGTGCGAGCGCCGGACGGGCGGATCACTGCGAGCGCGTCGAGCAGCCTGTCGTCGAAGAAGGGGCCGGCCCGCACCACGTCGTTGTCGGTGATGAACTGACCAGTCAGGCCTTCCTGGCAGACATGCACGCCCACC
>Ga0210383_10006698_pt1 | contig 10032 bp, 10 predicted proteins | sample IncBWC14OmetaG_FD_160072 | JGI IMG/M metagenome (GOLD analysis project Ga0210383, IMG submission 160072) | Forest soil microbial communities from Barre Woods Harvard Forest LTER site, Petersham, Massachusetts, United States - Inc-BW-C-14-O ...
GGAAGTAGCCGCTGGCTCGCGGCGTGAGGCGGCGGCGACCGGGCGAGACGGCAAGGCCCCGGATCGCGGCGCCTGTGCCCGATCGGCCCGGCGGGGGTGAAGGTCATCTGCTTCGACCCGGATCCAGGCAACACCCGCGGCGAAACGGAGTCCACCGGTTCGCTGGCGCTGCGCTACCACCGGCAGTCGCTGGTCCTGGTGACCACCAGCGCGCAGGACACCCGGGCACGCATCTTGCTGAGGCGCTTCTCGCCGACTCGGTCTACGTGGTCACCGCCCCGATCTCGCTGGGCGACTGGCCCTATCAGATCGCCTACGGATGGGAAGCGCTGGTCAAGGCCTTAGTGGCGCATCGGGCCTGCCAGGCTAGCGCGCCGACCAGGTAGCAATCCAGCGAGGGCGCCACGGCGCGTCCCCGGTGCACGTGCCTCCCAGCAAAGCCCGATCCTCCGCGCGAATTCGCGGCAAAAGAACAAACGCTCCCCGGCGTTGGCGCGCGGGCACACGGCGCTGGCTGACCGGTGCCCCGGGCCGTCGCGCTAGTGACCGCCAGCCGGCTACGACAGCAGCTTCACCGTGTCGGCGAGCGACGCGGCCAGCCGGTCCCGCAGCGACATGATCGTGACCGGGAGCGGCCAGGGAATGGCCGACTCAGCGTCATCGAAAGCGATCGAGACATCCTCGGCCGGGTCGTGGGCCCGGTCGATCAGGTACGACACATCCGCGATGTCGGTGCAGGCCTGGAAACCGTGCGCGCAGCAGGCCGGCACGTACAGGATCGTCTGCTCGTCGTCGCGCAGTTCGAAGCTCTCCCAGTTACGGCACGTTGGCGATTCTGGGCGAAGGTCTACCACCACGTCGAAGACCGCCCCGTAGGAGCAGCGCACCAGCTTCGCCTCGCCGTTCCCAAGGCGCACATGCAAGCCGCGCAGCACGCCGCGTATGGAAGCGGGACTGGCTGTGCTGCACGAACGCGGCGGGTCGAGCCTGGCGGCGCGGGCCACGTCAGCGTCGAAGGTGCGGCAGAAGAAGCCGCGCTCTTCCGCATGCGATATCGGCCGGAACAGCATGGCGCCGACGATGCGCGGAACCGGACTGACGTCCACCTTGCCTTCCTCCCAGCAGCAGCGACCCATAGCAGCGTGCCGCGCGGCGAGACCACCGGGTTCCGCGGGCGTCGGTGAGCCTGCGCGTTTATGTGGTATCACGGCAGGCCAGTTGTCACTCATATGTACACGCGACTGCTGGTTTGGTCGTGCGCGAAGCAGGTGGAGGGTGACGCCATGTCCATGGCGTGGTCTCGGCGATCTCGGGACCCTGACGGCAGCACGTTTGGCTGGGCTGGCCGGCCGTCGATCCCCCAGCTGGCGGCGAGCTCAGCCGCGGCGAGACCGGCCTTCCTAGCTACGGATGACATAGACATGGAATCTGACGAACTTGCCTGCGTGGTCGTACCGACTTACAACCGAAGCCGATCGATCGGGAAGTGCCTCGAGTCCCTGCTGGCGCAGTCGCACAGCAAGATCGAGATCATCGTTTCCGATGACAACTCGTCCGACCGGACCGTGGAAATCGTAACGGAGTTCATGCGGCTTGACCCGCGAATAAAACTCCTCCGGAGCTCGGTCAACACCGGTCCAGCGGGAGCGAGGAACCGCGCGCTGGGGGAGGCGCGCGGCGATTTTGTGTTTTTCACCGATGACGACGTGGAGGTCCCGCCCGACTGGGTCGGCACCGGGTTGCGGATCTTCAGCGACACCAAGTGCGCGGGCATAGAAGGCCAGGTCGTGTACGTGTCAAGCACGTACCGACCACGCTTCAGCGATCGCGTGGTCAGCAACTATTCCGGTAACAACTACATGTTGGCCAACATGGCGTACCGGCGGGACGCCCTGTTCGATGCGGGTCTGCTGAACGAGGATCTCCGCATCATGGAAGACCGCGATTTGGCGTTCCGAGTGATGAAGTACGGAGAGATTGTATTCGCCAAGGAATTCTCCGTAACGCACATGCGGGACGAGCGGACGATAAAGTCGTTCCTGCTCGAGGCCAGGCACACCGCCACCTGGGTCCAGTTCGACATCATTAGCAAGCGGCGGGATCAGATGGTCTGGTTCGTCTACCGTCCAGTCAAGCTGCTGACCCTAGTGTTCCCACCGCTCATATTCACTAGATATTTTACCGTGCGCTTCAAGAGCCCTCTTGATTTTGCGCTGCTGCTGGCAGTCTACCCGCGGCTCTGGTACGAGCGGATTCTGGTGTGGAGATGGGCAATTCGGTACCGGAAATTCATCATCTGATGTCCGGCGGCCACGACCGCCTCGGGCGAGGCATGAGCACGCGGGGCGGGGGATACACCGGTTGTATCACGGCCGCCGTTCCGGCCCTCGTACGCCTATGAGCTTCATACGCGAGGCACCGGCGCCATCAGCGTGTTGAGCACCTCGCTGCGGCTGAGCGGCAGTCGCGGCGGCGAGTACACGTGCTCGGACAGTGTGCGCAACTTGCGCCGCTCGTTCGACCACGGGTAGGTGACGTAGAACACGCCCGGTCCGTAGTCCTGGTGCATGGGCCGGGACTTGGGGCTCACCAGCAGGTACAGTTCCTCGCCGACTCCAGCCGCTTGGCCATTTGCGGGATGATCCGGGTCCAGAACCAGTAGGCGCCCGACGGGTTCGCCGGGTCACCTCACCTGTCGCGATCGCACCGGCCACATCGCCTTGCACGGGGCTGTCAGGCCTTGCATGCATATGAGCGCCTGGCCGACCTTGGTGATACTTCGGATCAGTCGTTCTGCCGGGGAGCGCCGAACACCAGCAGGGCGTCCTCCGGGGGCGCCCCGTACAGCTCCCGCACCAGTTCCTCGTCGAAGCGGTGCTCGTCGGCGACGTTCACAAAGTCCCGGATCGCGGTGCCGGTGCAGTGCGCATCCACCAGCGGCGCGCCCCGCCCAGCCAGCAGGTCTGGCGCGAACACGGTCCGGAAGTCGACGCTGAACCGGGCCCGGCCGGAGGTGTTGGGCGTCGATGCGTGCAGCTGGGCCCCGGAGAACAGCAGGACCGCGCCGGGAGCGGGCAGTATGATCAGCTCCTGGTCGGGCTGGTGGTCCAGCGCACCGGGCCGGGCCTGGCGCTCCTTCGTGACCTGCGTCGCCGTGGTGAGCCGGTTGGCATTGTTCTGGTAGTAGTCGAAGGTGTCCGAGCTGTTCGGCACGCCCCGGTCGAAGTGGGCCAGGTCAAAGCTCATCGCGTTGTCCTCGCGCACCGGGAAGACCGGCAGCCACCAGTTGATCTGCTGGGCCGGCGCGCTGTACCAGACGTCGCGGTGCCACGGGAAGGCAAAGGCCACCCCCGTGGTGAGGTGTCCGACCGGAAACGATGTCCGGGGCTTGGGCAGGTCGTAGTGGGTTTCCTCGGCCGGGAACCCCGCCTCCTCGACGATCGCCCGGACCAGCTTCTTGGACTTGTCCGAATGGATGAAGCGCGGCTTCCAGGTGCCCAGGATCTTCGCCATCTCCGGCGGCTCGATATGCTCGTGGACGTGTTCGGGGTCATGCGGCTGGAACAGCCCGGTGAGCTCCTCGCGGGTGTAATCGACGAAGTCGGCTAGGGCCCGCAGCCGGGTCAGCACCACCAAGTTCCCGGCGTACAGCTGCTGCCGGAGCTCGTCGCCCGATACTTCCGGGTCCGTGAGCAGGGTCGTCATGTCATTTCCCGTCCCGTGCCGACACCAGGTCCGTCGGCACGATCAGCGATTTCGTGCATCCGAACGCCTCCGCGTACCGGGCCCGGCATTCCATGCCGCGCAATCGGGCCAGGCCGAGGAAGACCTCGTCATCCCACCAATCCTGACCCGCCTGCGACGGGAAGCACTTGTGCAATAGCTCCACCTTGCGTTGGGCGGTCTCGTCGGACAGTGGAACATACATCGACGGACGGCCAAGGTCGCCGTCCCACTTCGGGATCTCGTAGGCGAGGTAGAGCTGGTCGCGGAACACCGTCGGCACGATCTCGGCGATCGTCCGGTGATCCTGGTGGGCGTCGCCTGGCGACGGCGCGATCACCAGGTCCGGCGTTTCTTCCCTCGCCGCCTCTTCGAGAACTTCCTTCACCTGCTTCCAGACCGCGGGAAGTCGGCCGTCGGGCAGGTCGCCCAGCCGGACGGTCAGGTCCGCGCCCGGCAGGAATGCACTGGCCGCGTTACGGGCCTCGGCCTGGCGCTCGGCCGAGCCGGTCAGCACCAGGTAGCAGGCGCGCGCACCGGGATGGCTCCGGGCCATGTCGAGCAGGGTCCCGCCCGCGCCGATCTCTATGTCGTCCGGGTGAGCGCCCACCACCAGGAGGGACAACGGCCTGCCCGGCGGCACACCTAGGCGAAGGGGCAGCATGCCGAGCTCACCCGGCCGACGGCATGGAGACTGGCAGGACCGCAAGCCGGGAGGCGGCCGAACCGTTCAAGGCCGACACCGGGCGAGCGCCATCGGCTAGCCCGCCGCTGGCCGCCGTGGCCAGGCCGGACCGCTCGGCATCCCAGACCATCCACGGGCAGTGCCCGCGGTGGTACTGCTCCTCTAGCTGGACGCGTTCCTTCACGGTGTCAGCCGACGACCAATAGCCCTGGTACGGATAAGCCATTACCCGGCCCTCCGGGACCAGTCGCACGATGGCGTCCTCGACCAGGTCCTCGCCTTCGTTAAGGTGCTCGAAGATCTCTGGCCGGAGCAGGAAATAGCCGCCGTTCTCCCACTGGCGGATGTCCCGCATCGGGATTACCTGGGTGACCAGGCCGTCGGTGCCGATGTCCACCACGTGGTGCGAGGACCGGGGCGGCACCGCGATCAAGCTGACCACCGCGTCGCTGGCCTGGAAGCGCTGGACCATATCCGGCAGTGGCGCGTTGGTGAGCACGTCCGCATAGTTGGCCATGAAGACCTCTTCGTCCTCGACGAAGCGGCGGACCCGGCGCAGCCGCTCGCCGATCGGTGAGTTCAAGCCGGTGTCGACGAACGTGATCCGCCAGTCGGAAATGTCGGTCTTGAAGAGCTTGACCTGCTGGTCGCCGCCCTCCAGGACGAAATCGTTAGACCGGGTCTCGTCGTAGTTCAGGAAGAAGTCCTTGACCGCGCTCGAGCCGTATCCCAGGCAGAGCACGAAATCGGTGTGGCCGAAATGCGCATAATAGCGCATGACGTGCCAGAGAAGCGGACGATCCCCAATCATCGCCATCGGCTTGGGGCCAGTAGTGACCCCATCACGCATCCGCATACCCAGGCCACCGCAGAAAAGCACGACCTTCATGATTCACATCCCACCTAGATGACTTCCAGCTCGGGGACCGGGAAGACAAGCTTTCCGCCCCATGATCGGACGTAGGTCAGCTGCCGACTGATTTCCTCGCGCAGGTTCCAGGGGAGCACCAGGATGTAATCGGGCTTGGTCTCGGCCAGGCGTTCCGGTGCGTAGATCGGAATATGGGTGCCAGGCAGGAACCAGCCCTGCTTGACGGGGCTCCGGTCGACCGTGTAAGCGAGCAGGTCGGACCGGATACCACAGTGGTTGAGTAGCGTGTTGCCCTTCCCGGGGGCGCCGTAGCCGGCCACCGACTTGCCCTCGCGGGCCGCCGTGAGCAGAAATCCGAGCAGGTCGCTCCTGATCTTCAGCACGGCGGCGGCGAAGCCCTGATGACCCGCGACCGTGTGCAGGCCCGCGTCCTCCTCCGCCGCCAGCACCGCCCCGACCGCCGCGCCGGGCTCCCCAGCCGCCTCCTCCGGGCGGGCATAGACCCTCAGCGAGCCGCCGTGGGTGGACAACTCGTCCACGTCGGCGACCCGCAGCCCGGCCGTGGCCAGCGCACGCGACGAGGTGAGAAGTGACAGGTAGGAGAAGTGCTCGTGGTAGATGGTGTCGTATTGCCGCCGCTCAATCAGCCGGAGCAGATGCGGGAACTCCAGTGTCACCGTGCCGTCGTCCTTGACCAGCGCGCGCAGCCCGGCCGCGAAGCCGCGGATATCCGGCACGTGGGCGAACACGTTGTTCGCGGCCACCAGGTCGGCCCGGCCATGGGCGGCGGCGATCTCCTGGCCGGTGGCGGGGCCGAGGAATTGGACCTCGGTGCGGATGCCCCGGGCCCGGGCAGTATCGGCCACGTTCGCCGCGGGCTCGACGCCGAGCACCGGGATGCCCGCCGCCTGGAAGTGCTGCAGCAGGTAGCCGTCGTTGCTGGCCACCTCGGTGACGAGGCTTCGGGGGGTAAGGCCCAGCCGTTCCGTCATGGCTTCGGCGTACCGCTTCGCATGCGCTACCCACGAGTCGGAATACGAAGAAAAGTAAGCGTAGTCGGAAAAGATTTCTTCGCCGGGAACGTATGCGGGGAGCTGCACAAGCAGGCAGGAATCGCATAGACGGACATGAAGCGGATAGAAAACCTCGGCATCATCGAGCTTTTCCGGCGGGATGTAGCTCTCGCATAGCGGAGACATCCCGAGATCGACGAAGGTACGAGTAAGCAGCGCACCGCACAGGCGGCACTCATGCGACGTGGGCATGAACCGGCGACCCCTCCAAGCTACCCAGCTGGTCAATGACCGGGCTAACATCAAGAACCTCGACGAACGCTTTTTGATACGGAAAAAGGGTACGAATGGACATACCCACGTGCCGGGCGTGCCGCGGGACCGCAGGGCACCTGGTGCTGGACCTTGGCCAGCAGCCCGCCTGCGACTACTTCCCGCACAAGGACGACCCGGGCCCAGACCCGGTGTACCCGCTGCAGATGTGGCTGTGCTCATCGTGCGGCCTGGCCCAGCTGCTGGCGGATCCCACCGTGCCTGAGGAGCCAAGGGGAACGGAGCCCGCCGCGCTCGTGGCGCAGGCCGCCGACGCGGTAGAGCGAGTCAGCGCGGCCGGGCTGCTGGCCGGCCGGGGCGTGGTCGCCGAGTACGGCAGCCCGCACAGCGGGTCCTGGCTGGATCTGCTGGCCGCCCGCGGCCTGGTGCCGACCGACCGGGACGGGCAGGGCGACGTGATCCTCGACTGCTTCGGCCTGATGCATGCCGCTGATCAGCACCGGGCCCTGGCCGAGCGCGCGGCCCGGGTGGCACCGGGCGGGGTGCTGCTGCTGCTGTACCACGCGCTGAGCACGATCATCGGCTGTGGGCAGTGGAACGCGCTCAGGCATGGGCACTTCGCCTACTACTCGACGACCGCGCTGACCGCGATGCTGGCCGCAGTGGGCTTCAGCCCTCGCACTGCCTGGCGGTTTGACCTCTACGGCGGCACCGTCTTGCTGGCCGCGACCAGGGACAGCGACGGAGCGGGCGGCCCGGACGACATTGTCCGGTCGCTTCTGGCCGAAGATGCGCGGATCGGCGTCTGCGACCCGGGCACCTTCGCTGGCCTGCAGCGTGACGTGCAGACTCACGCTAAGGCCCTGCATGACTGGCTGGCCGCGGAACGGTCCGCCGGAGGCATGGTCCTCGGCTACGGCGCTGCATCCCGAGCGGTCTCGCTTTTGTGCCAGGCACAAGTGGACCAGACGCTCCTATCCGCGGTCGTTGACGCATCGCCGGCCAAACAGGGCCGACGGATGCCGGGGACTGACATTGCCGTCGCCGGGACCGGTCACCTGTCCATCCGGCGCCCGGATGCGGTACTGCTCTTCGTTCCCGACCTGCTGGCCGAGGTCCGGAAGGCTTTTCCCGAGGTCGAGACCTCAGGAGGCCGGTGGGTCGATGCCGAGACGTTGGGATCATGACGCCTGCAGCAAGACACGTAGCCGAGCCAGGCACCGTCCCCGGGTGGGGCCGATGCTGCCGATAGGCAGCCCGAGCTCGTCGGATATGTCGGCGTAGGAAACGGGCGGATCAGCCATCAGCAGTTCGAGTAGCCGCTGCCAGCGCCGGGGCAGGCGGGAAAGCGCGTCGCGAACGACTTGAGCACTCTCATCGGCGAGCAGGCGCTCGTCGATCGCCGGGCCGTGTGGTATGGCGCTGTCGAGTTCGACGTCATCGTGGCCCAGGACCATCCTCTTACGCGCCGCCAAGCTGCGCAGACACTCGTTCCGTGCGGTCGCCGCCAGCCAGGAGCCCACACGATCCGGGTACTGAATGCGGTCGATGTGCTCGAGCAACCGCAGCCAGGTCGTCTGGGCGACGTCGGCGGCGTCGCTTTCCACGAGCTTGAAGTCCACGGTAATGGACCAGATGAGCCTTGCGTACTGGTCGACGAGGCGTTCCCAGGCCTGTAGGTCCCCGGCGGCGGCGCGTCGTACCAGCCCTGTGACGTCGGAGTAATCAAGATCTTGCTCCGCCATCGTTGTCATCCGTAGCCCCTCCTATATAGAGACACGCGCACCAGTCGTTCCGTTCACGGTTCGTGACGGGCGCTCGGCGTAGCGCGGTAATGAAATTTGAGATAAGCGGTCATGCATGGCTTCCTCTGCGGCGCTGGTCCTGCCGGCCCGGACTATGCCGGGTCTGCCGCTAATAAGCTCCCGACCCCCTCACTAGTACCGAGATCGTCTTCCACAAGATCTGCAGGTCCAGGGCGAACGACCAGTTCTCCACGTACCGCAGGTCAAGCCGCACCGACTCCTCCCAGGACAGATCCGACCGCCCGTTGACCTGCCACAGGCCGGTCAGGCCGGGCTTGACCACCAGCCGGCGGCGGACATGATCGGCGTAGTTGTCCGCCTCATCGGGAAGAGCCGGGCGCGGCCCCACCAGCGACATGTGGCCGAGGAACACGTTGAAGAGCTGCGGCAGCTCGTCGAACGACCAGCGCCTCAGGTGCGCGCCCACCGGCGTCACCCGGGGATCCCTGCGGAGCTTGAACAGCACGCCGTCGGAGTCGTTGCTGGCCAGCAGCTGCGCCTTGAGCCGCTCGGCGTCTACGACCATGGTGCGGAACTTGTAGATCCTGAACGCATGGCCGTCTTTGCCCACCCTGACCTGCGTGAACAGTGCAGGCCCGCGGTCGTGCAGCCAGATCGCCGCGGCCAGCGCTCCCATCACGGGGGCGAGCATGATCAGCGCCGCGGCGGCCGCGCAGCGGTCGAACAGTCCCTTGAGCACCAGCCGGAAGCCGTCTAGTTGCGGGTGGTCCACGTGCAGCAAGGTGAGCCCAGCCGTCGGCCTGACCGTCGTCCGCGGACCTGCGACGTCAAGCAGTGAAGGCGCGACGCACAGGTCAGTGCCGGTCTTTTCCAGCTCCCAGGCGAGGCTGCGGAGCCTGATGCCGTCCATCTCGGGGCAGGCGAGCACCGCGACGGTATCCGCGTCGAAGGCCTTGACTGCGGCCGTAATGTCGTCCAGCCCGCCGTAGACCGGCACGCCCGCCACTTCATCGCGCTCACCTGGCCAGGCCACGCACGCACCGACCACCGTCAGCCCGTGGTACCGGTCCCGCCCTAGCTCGGTAACCAGATCGGCGACCGCCAGCTCATGACCCACCGCCACCACGCTGTGCATGCATTTGCCCGAGGCGCGCTTGTGGTGCAACCGCTTGCGCATGCCAAGCCTGGCGACCATGTCAAACAGCGTGACGCAGGGCAGGGCGATGACCACATAGCCTCGGGACAACTGGAGGTTGACCGCATAGGAGAAGATCGCGACCGTCGCGGTCAGGCTCACCCCGGCGTTCAGCACCCTGCGGTACTCGTCCGAGCCGGTCCCGATAAACCGGACGTCGTACGCCCCAGCTAGCCACAGGGCGACGACCCAGAGCACCGGCAGGGCCACGCTCAGGGCCAGGTAAGTCGACGTGACGTTGTTGCCAAACCGGATCTGCGCCGCCACGAACACGCCGAGCACGGCACAACCGAGGTCAACGAGCGCCACTTCGCGCAGGTAGTCCCTGGTCCAGCTGGATAGGCGCCCAGCCGTCCGCCGTTCGTACCGCCTACTTCTTACGGCAATACCAAACATCCGCACCGACCCCCCCAATGGGTAGCACAAGATCACCGCCTTGCACTACCCACGCTCCCACTCAGTTCGATTCGCCTGAGTTCTCCCATACAAAGGGACGCCTAGTCAAC
>Ga0210383_10006699_pt1 | contig 10031 bp, 9 predicted proteins | sample IncBWC14OmetaG_FD_160072 | JGI IMG/M metagenome (GOLD analysis project Ga0210383, IMG submission 160072) | Forest soil microbial communities from Barre Woods Harvard Forest LTER site, Petersham, Massachusetts, United States - Inc-BW-C-14-O ...
CCCGACGATAAACGGGAAATGCCCGGCAATGTCGTACTTCAACATCCTTGCGGCGGTCTGGAATACCTGCTCGATTTTGATGTCCTTCTTTATGCGTCTGAGCATCTCGTTGGAACCGGACTCGACACCGACTAGCAGGCGGCGCAGCCCCGACTGCTTGCACCGCGCCCACACCTCGTCCGGCAACCGCACGCCTTGATCGGCGCGCATAGTGGCTGCCCAGGTAATCTTCATGCCGGACTCGATGATTCGATCGGCCAGTGTCCGAACACGATTGGCGCGCGTAAAGAACGTCTCATCCTGGAAGTTGACATCATCAAAGTGGTATCGATCCCACAGCTCCTTCAATCGCATCGCCATCCGTGTCGGCTCGAGCCCTACCCACTTGCGTCCGTAGACAAAAGGGTCCGAGCAGAAGGCGCAGCGAAAGTTACAGCCTTGAGAGGAGATGTAGTCGAGCTGGCGCTTGCCCTTGAGCTCGAAATAGCGCTCAACAGGAATCAGTCCGTAGTCGTGCGCCCGGAACTTGTCGACCGCGGCGAGCGGCCGCGACGGATTCTCGAGAATGGTGCCATCGGCGAGTCGCACCGTGCAGCCCAGGCAGCCTTCCAGGGAGCGCCCCTCGGCCAGACGAAGCACGATTTCAGAGAATGTCTCCTCACCTTGTCCGCGCACGGTGACATCGACACACCGCTCGAGCAGGCACTCGCGCGCGAACATCGATGGATGCCACCCGCCCCATACGACGGGCAAATCAGGGCGCGCACGCTTGGCGAGCCGTGACACGTGCAGGGCATCGGAAATCGGCGCCCCGGTGAGGACCGTGACACCGAAGCACAGCGCCCCTTCGATGTGAGACAAAATAGCTTCGTCCACACCGGCCTCGAAACGGCCGTCGATGATGACGACTTCATAGATGTCAGGGTCGAGCTCGGACCCGATAGCGAGCAGCGCCAGCGGCATCGTAAAAAAGACCGCGCGCGGGTTATAGAGCACCACCTTGAGGCGGCCCGTGGTTCGCGGCGCTGAAACGGTGCGGCAGGTGCTGTGAGCTGAGGCCCCCGTCATGTCGTGCTCCCCGGACTCGACGGCTCGAGCCCGAAGATCGCCAGCCGCTCATTGAGGAAGCGCCGCTCGGCGAGCACTGATATGGCAAAGCCGCGCTTGCGAAGCTCCTCCAGAAAAACCCAGGCGTCGCCGAAGGTTGAAAGCACGAGGAGCGCCGAACCACCGGGCTTGAGGTGATCATGAAGACCGGCGGCGAAGCGTTCCGCGACGTCCGGCGAGCGCCACGCGCGGTCGCGATCGTCCCGCGGCGGCCCACGCAGAAATGGTGGATTGAACAGGATGAGATCGAATCGCTCCCCTGTGACGGGTACGAAGAGATCGCCGTGCCGCACCTCGATCCGGTGCTCGACGTGATTCAGGCGTGCATTGATGTCGGCGCAGCGGACCGCGGCAGCATTGATATCCACGGCGACCACGCGTCGCGCATGTTTGGCGGCAAACACGGCGCACACTCCGGATCCGGTTCCCATGTCGAGAACTTCTGCATCCGCGCGCAAAACCCGCGAGTCCAGCTGCGCCGCAAGGAACGCACCGGTGCGCGGCACTTTCGGATTGAATACGCTCGGCGTGACGAGGATCGGTACACCCTGCACCCACTCCAGCCGGAAGTTGTCGTACCGGTCCTTGCCGATAAGTTCGTAGCCCACGGCCATGGCCTTGCCGATAAGTCCGCTGATAAATGCGAAACGCCTGGGCCGCAGCAAGTCCTGAGGCGCCAGCACGGAGCGGGTCTGTGTTACATCAAGCATGCGAGCGCACGAGCGGCAGGAAGTCCGAGACGACGCGATGCTCCGGTTCGCGCCACAAGGAGCACACACACCTTGCGCATTCGGGACGCGTTCCCGAGCGCAGACTCTCGCGTAGCGCCATCATCGAATCACTGTTCAGAACGTCACCGAGATCGCCCCGTAAGGCAGCCGCGGGCGGCCCGGAAATAAAGAAGCAGGGATTCACACGACCCGTTGCGCCGATCACGGCCGAATACTCGAAAACGTTACAGCGCACCGGCGGATACTCCGCTACCCCACAGACGGCAGAAAAGTATTGGTGAATCCGCCGCAACTTGCGTGGGCTGTCGCCGATCAACCCCGAGCGGAAGTCCGCAGCCTGCTCACGTTCCATGCGCTCGAGGATCTCCTCGAGTACGGTAAGATCGTGCGGCTGCAGCGCAAGATTCGTAGCGAACTCATCGACGCGACCAAATGCGTGCGGATTGGCCACGTCAACGGCGAGAAACGACACTTGTTGCGCTCCGAGTGCCCGCGCCAGAACGACAAACTCAGGCAGCTGCCGGAAGTTGGAGCGCTGCACAGTCACCCGCACCGTAACAGGGCTACCGGCTTGCGCCACCGCGCGGATCCCTGCGCACACGTTGTCGAACGCATCAAGACCGCGAATCGCCTCGTAGGTGGCGGGGTTCGTGCCATCGAGCGACACGGTAACGGCCTCAAAGAGTTCGACCACCCGCCGCGCGTGTTTGGCGAGGGAGAGGCCCGAGGTCAGCAACCACAGTTTCAGGCCCCGGCCGCGCAGGAGTTCGGCGATCTGTGGCCACTCGCGGTTAAGCAGCGGCTCGCCCCCGGAGATGAGCGCAACCTCGGTGTGCAGCCGGCCAAGCTCCGGCAGGAGACGGCGAACCGCCGCAAGATCCATGTCGGCGACGCCGTGGCGCCAATAGTCACACGTGACGCAGCGCGAATTGCACCGTTCGCTCAGATAGAGCGTGACCAACGGTAGGCGCTCGAGGGCACTGCCGCGGGCCGGCGTGCGGGCCGGGGCCGGGCTGGCTGCGCGTAGCGCACTGCTCACCGCACGCGCTCGCAAGCGCGGTGCTGCGCGGATGCGCGTCGCAGGCATCTAACGGCGGTGGTATGGCCCGAGGACGCGCGAGCCGTGCTTCCGGGTGCCCCAACGCCGCCGCCCGCGGCGCTGATCTGCAGCCGAGCGGATGTCGGCGCGCAATCGGGAAATATCGGGGCCAAGGGTGACCTTCCACTCTTTGGGGAATAATACGCGAACCATCTCTTGAGTGCCGCCGTCGAGGCGTTTGGTTCAACGACCTTGCCTAAAGCGCGGCCATGGCTGTCCGGGAACGCATCCCGGTCAGCTGGAGATGTCTGGATCGCTGCTGGCTTTTCTTAGAGTCAATCGAGACGGGGGGTCGAGACGTCGCCAGGGATCATGTCTGAGCCCTCCGCGCACTACTCAGGCGATGCGCGCCTCCTCACGCGCGACGCCGGCGTTTCCGATAGAACTCGAGCAGGCGGCGCGGCAAGTGCCGGCGCAGCACCGTCTTCAAGCCACCCAGCCACCATCGCGGATAAGTCCAGGAGTACGGCAAGCTCTTCCACAACGCGCGGAGCATGCGGCCTTGGGCGCCCAGTTCTGCATGGGTCGCGGCGAGCTTCAGCGCGTTTCTCATGCGTTCCTCACGCAACAGCGCACGCCGCCCGGCGTCGACGAGCTGCTGGCGTCGGCTGAGCAAGCGATCGCGACCTACGAACGCGCTTTCCCAATCGCGGGTGTGACTGTCAGGGTGACGCCGCACGTACACGAGCGGCTCGTCTACGATTGCGACTTCGCTGTTAAGGGCTAGCCGCAGCCACAGGTCATAGTCCTCCGCGGAGAGCAGCGCCTCGTCGAACCCACCCGCCTGCGCGATCAGCTGGCGCGTTGCCAGCACGCTGGGAGTTCTGATCTGCGCGCGGCCCGTCACCACCTGCTCGAAAATGTCGCCCTCGTGAGGTACCCAGGGCCGTTGAGCCTCCTCCGGCAGGGGATTGCCGCATTCATCGACCTGCAGGAACGCCGTGTAGCTCCAGCGACAGTTGACCCGGTCACGCAATGTTTCGACTTGCCGCTGCAGCTTCCGGGACGCCCATAGATCATCGGAGTCCAGAAAGGCGACGTACTCGCCGACCGCCCTCCGCAGGGCTGCGTTGCGGACCATCGAGGGCCGGCCGGTGTGCGGCAGCCAGACCACTGTAACGTGCGGGTCATTCGCGAGGGACTGAAGATATTGCCGGGTCTCGAGATCCGAGCCATCGTCGGCGATTATCAACTCCCAGTCGGTGAACGTCTGAGCGTATACGGATTCTATTGCCGGCCGGAGAAATCTCAGTCGATTGAAGCTCGGCACTACCACCGAAACGATCGCTGTGGAGGAGTGATGGCTCCTGGCGACCGTGGCCGGCCCTAATGTCGATTCGCTCGCTCCGCCGTGCAAGCGCCCTGCTTCCGCTCGCATCAGATCCCGGTAACGCGTGGATCCGCCAGTCCTATGAGCCGCATCGAGAGCGCCAGCTCCCACGGCCGCGCGTCGCGCCGGATATTGCTCTTGGCGATCTCCACCGCTTCCTTCGCGCGCGCCCGTGCGCTTGGGATCTGCAGCCGCATGTAGCGGTTATTATAGACTGTCACCATCGGCGCTCTCGCACTCGCCGACACCATAAGTCACGCTCCGCAACGGCGGGCAACCGAGTCCGCCGTGGCACGATGCGCCGCGAGCTCGTCACCGGCCTCGCGTACAACCCTGCCTCGACCGTGTGGCGTCCCGCCAGCCCTGAGTGGTTCGAGCAATACATCCGGTTCAATCCCGCCCGCTGCTCTCCTCGAGGCGCAAGGCAGTACACACCCAGGACACCTTCCTGCCGCTGTGCGTTATGCGAACTTCATCGACGGTCGCATATACCCGCTTGAGTCGCCACAGTATTGTGGCACTGCCGCGCGCGGCCGTGCACATTGACACCAACAGAAGGCCCCCGGGGTTCAGGGAACGCGCATATCGCTCCACGGTGCGCAGCGGATCGCGGAGGCAACACAGCACTTCGTTGAAGACAATGACGTCGAAATGCTCCGCAGGCGAATACTCCTCGCAGTCCGCCGCGAGGAAGGTACTGCGCTCGTTCTGCTGCTTCTGCGCCACGGAGATGGCGCTGCCCGACACGTCGATCCCGACATACTTCGAATAACAATAACTCGGGAGTCTACGCAACAGAACGCCTTGGCCACATCCTGTATCCAACACTGACCCGCCCGGCTTCAGGTGGCATATATAGCCCGCCAGTATGCTGAAGCGCCCAAGCTCGGAAAGCTGCGCAAGGAAGTCCCACCGCCCTGCGGCATACTGCGCTTCCCAGGTCTGCGCGGACTGCAACAAGCCATCGGACCGGCGGCCGCGGTCTGCGAGCGACCACAGCCAGCGCGCCGCGCGTTCCAGAAGCGCATGCCGGCCCACGCTTTGGGTGCTCACGGCGCTCTATCCGTGCTTACGGAAGGTGCTGGTAATATTGTACGGATCATGTCAGCGCTTCCTATTCTCTGTTATCACAACGTGGCGACGGCGCCCAAAGATGCGCCCTTCAAGCTGCTGTACGTGAGCCCGGACAGGTTCGAGCGGCAGCTGTGGACGTTGCGTCGTCTCGGCCTGCGCGGCGTCTCCACGAGCGAAGGCATCGCCCGGCTGCGCAATGCCACGTCGCGCGGTTGTGTCGTGTTGACGTTTGACGATGGCTACGCCGATACGCTTACGACGGCAGCGCCGCTTATGAAACGGTATGGCTTCGGAGCCACCTGTTACGTCGTCAGCGGCGCCGTCGGAACGTACAACCGCTGGGACGCGGAGTATCTGCGGGAAAGAAAGCCGCTGATGAGCCGCGAGCAACTTGACCATTGGTTGGCTGCCGGCATGGAGGTGGGCTCGCATTCGCTTTCGCATCAGCGGCTGCACGAATTGCCACAAGATGTGGCGGGGTACGAGATCGCGGAGAGTCGGGCTGCGCTGCGCAACATGCTTGGTGTCCCGATCGAGCATTTCGCCTACCCCTTCGGCCACTTTACTGCCGACATCGTCAAGTTGGTGCGGCGCGCCGGCTACTCCTCGGCGGTGACGGTCCTGCCCGGAGTGGCGTGGGCGTCCGACGACCCCCTGCGGCTGCCGCGGATACTTGTGAACGGCGAACGCGGCTTGTGGAAATTCCTGCTGCACGTCGCAACTCCTTACGAACGCCTGCGCCGCCGCCAGGGCGCTCTCTGACCTCCCGCCCGGCTGCTGCATGCATCCCCTGCATGCAACAGTCTATCGAAATCGCTCGCGTTGTCTTGACAGCTGTGCGTACGTGCCCGGGGTGATTGCCGTTCCGCCACGCGACGCCGTCTTGCGGGAACAGGAACGAGGACCGAACGACACTACCGCGGAACGAACAGCCAGTGGAGCGGGCACGCCGCAAGAGTATATTTGCTGCGCTGCATAACAGCCACCCGGCGTACCCGAAGAGTTGCAAGGCAGGTCAGCAGGAACCCCAGCGACCTCGCCAAGCTGCTGTTGGCGCTGGGCGCATGACCGCGCGTCTCTTGGCATTGCGAGGTCGGGACCCGGGTATGCTCAGCGAGCGAATTGAAACGCCATCGAACAGCGACTGACCATGTACTCTCATTTTGCAGCTGAACGGTACGACGTAACCCCACTTCCATTCATTCCTTTCTCGAACACGGGCGGCGAGGCCCTGAGTAACAACGGTGTGGTCGCCGGCGGAATTGCCAACTCCGACGGGTCTGTTTCACTCGCGCAATGGTGCAAAGGCGTGCTCACTAACTTGGGCGTCCCGCCTGGCCTTCCAAGCGAGGACTTCAACAAACCCCGGGTGTTCGGCATAAACAACTGCGGGGCGATCGTCGGCACCATTCACACCTCTGCCGGCGACCTACCGTCACGTTGGTTTGTATATGACAGCGGTCGTTTCACTGTCCTACCTCTGGCAGACCCGACGGATCTTGGCGGCGCCGCAATCGGGATCAACGACCGGGGAGACGTGGTTGGATATGACCATACGTCAAGTAACAACGTCAGAGGGTGGCTTTGGTCCAATGGCGCCTATTCCAGCTTACCCGTATCCGGAACCAGCACGGCCGCACTGGGCATCAATTCCAGCGGCACCATCATTGGCAACCGTCGTCTCCGCTTCATCCGGCGTCTCCTCACCGGCCAATTGCGTTGCACGGGCGAACGCGGTTATGTTTTAGGCCACGGCACGACGCAGTATCTGACTGGGTTTGTCTATGCGATAAACGACCTGGGCGAAGCGGCCGGGGGGTCGATCTCAGATGGCAAAGCGAGGGCAACTGTATTCAAGAATGGCATCGCTACCGTGATCCTGAATTTGCCCAGCTCTGCGGTAGGAATAAATTCTTCTGCGGACGTCGTCGGATCCTACGAACCTGTCGGGTCCAACAGACGACATCTCTTCAGGTGGAGTGAGAATGCGGGAGCTTTCGACCTGACACCCGACGGCTATCGTTCTGCGGAGGCGGCCGCCATCAACGACCGCGGTGACGTCTTGGGTTTCGGCGAGACCGTCAGCGGGAAATTCCAGTACTTTCTGCTCGCGCCCGATCCAAATGGAGGGCTGACGCCGAAAGCACTCATTACCGCACCGCCCGCAGGTGCTCGGTAACGGGCCTTCTCTTGCCATGCGTGCAAAGCGCTACGTCTCCGACACCATTTTGCGGCTTCGCGTGATAGTACTCGGCGATCTCCCTGGGGTTCGATTCGACGTGCAAGCGAGGATGACGTCTTAATCCACTGGTGCCGCCGGCGCCGCCTGCGACCCCCGGTCGGCAATCTGGCCGACCGTCTCAGGTCCCGGTCCGGCGGGACTGCATGCAGGTACGCAGCGCGCGCACCGCATTGCGCAGGACCCGCGGTGCAAACGCCCGCGCCGCCGCATACGCGGCGACCCGCCACCATTGCAGGTAGCACCACGAGTACGGTGCGCTCTCCGCCAGGGTGCGCACAACATCGGTGCGCGTGCCGAACAGCGCCTGGCTCCGCGCCAGCCCGGCGGACGTCACTGCGCGTTGCTCACGCAGATGCGCCGCGAAATGCGCATCGCCGGCGGTACGCTGCGCCTTCTCTATGACCCGGCGAAGATCGCGCCACGCAATGATGTCGCTCCCCCCGTGCAGTCCGTGCCGCCGCACCAGCGTCAGCGGCTCATCGATTCCGTCCAGCTCGCTCACCTCGGCGAAGCGCAGCCACAGGTCACCGTCGTCATTCATAACCAGCTCTTCATCGAGCGGTCCCACCTGCTCGAGGAGGCTGCGGGCCGCGATCACGCTCGGCGTGGCGATCACCGCATCGGTCAGCAGACGATCGCGAACCTGCCCTGAGACCGCCGGCCAGCCCGCGCGGCCAGCCCGCACGGGAAGGCCGGCCGCATCGACCAGCGCAAACGCGGTGCAGCCCCAGCGCCGCGCGGGCTGGCGCCGCAGCGAGGCGACCTGGAGCTCCAGTTTGCGCGGCAGCCACAGATCGTCGGAATCGAGGAAGGCGACATATTCGCCGCGTGCGGCACGCAGCGCGGCGTTGCGCGCGACCGGGGGCCTGCCGCTGTGAGGCAGCCACAGCACCCGCACGCGCGCATCGGAGATCGAGCGCAGGTATGCCCGCGTGTCCTCGCCCGAGCCGTCGTCGGCGATGATCAGCTCCCAGTCAGTGAGAGTCTGTGCAAACACCGAGTCGATCGCCGGCGGCAGGAACTGCAGCCGGTCGAACGTTGGCATCACGATCGAGACCGTGGGTATCCCCAGAGTTCCTTCAGAATCCCGCACGTTTCCCCGCGAGCCATGGCCGAGCGGTCAACATACGATATGTACCCGGCCCGATAAAGCGTTCCACGCCCGTGCTGTGTAGGTCATGAACGCCCCGCCTATGAGCATCCGGCCGAGAAGAAGTGCTTTCGTATACGAAGCCGCTCCTGAGAGCCCTCGCGCCGGCCGAAGGGGGCTGCGCGACCACAAAACGACACGAAGCTTCGCAGCGTGTCGGGGCGCCGCTCAAGTGACTTACGCGACAAAGCCTGCCGGTTCAGCGGCCCTGTGTGCATAGACGGGATGCCGTTTGAAACCGAACGCCGGCTTCTCGATAAGCCTCCAGGATGCGTACGCCAGGACAAGCGTCGCGGCCATCCTCGCGAGGACTCCCAGTCCTCCGCCGGTCACGAGCAAGAGATTGATTTCTCGAATTCAGTGGCCAGCGTCACCCAGTCGCAGCGACGGCCACAGTTTGCGGCCGAGCAGTTGCTCCAGTTCCGCCACATCACCGGAAAAGTATTCCTCGAGTTCCGCGCGAAACGACTTTCGCAGCGGCCGCTTGCGGCCGGCCACCCGGTTGAGGCTCACCAGCGCGCGCAGGGGATGGAAGCCAACCGCATGCGCTGCATGCCGCAGCGGCAGGAGTGCCGGCGGTGCCTGACGCAGCAGTCGTTCCAGCAGGGTGGATCTCGTCCCGATCGTCTGGTTCACCACCGGGAAAGCCGTCTGGGTTGAAATGGGAGACAGGCCCAGAAACTCGAGCAGCCGCGCGAACTCGCGCGACGGGTCGGCAAAAAATTCCTCAAAGATCAGGAACAGACACTGCGTTCGCGGCACCTGCGCCAACAGCCGACGCACTTGCGATGCGTAGCAATAGAGCTCCCCGTATTGCAGATGTTCCGGATACGGCCAGCGGGACGGCAGGTGCTGACCTTCACGGCGCGGCTTCTGCAGTCGCCAGGCCCGCTCAAAATCGGAGACGTCCTCCAGACCGTAGTCCCACTGGAACGCGTGCATCGAGCGTGCCGCCTCGATCGGGTTACGCAGAATCGCGATGATCTTGGCGTCGGCGTTGTGCGCCATTATGTGACCGATCGCGACCTTCGAGTACAAGTACATGACTGATGCCTCGCCGGTCAGGGCATTCGGCTGAGCGCTCGAGAAGAGCGCCTCGTACTCTGCGAGGGTAGCGACGTGTCCGTCCCTGGGCAGGTCACTGCAAAAGTATTCTGGCTCCTTGTTCTCGGGCATGAACACGGCTGGATGCGCCGCAAGGTAGCGAAACAGCGCGGTGGTTCCGCATTTGGCAGCGCCGACGATGAAGAAATCCGGCCGAGGACTCATGCCATGTCTCCACTCCTCGCGTCTGACCG
>Ga0210383_10006700_pt1 | contig 10031 bp, 6 predicted proteins | sample IncBWC14OmetaG_FD_160072 | JGI IMG/M metagenome (GOLD analysis project Ga0210383, IMG submission 160072) | Forest soil microbial communities from Barre Woods Harvard Forest LTER site, Petersham, Massachusetts, United States - Inc-BW-C-14-O ...
TTTTTCGTTCCAGAGGGGTAATTCGAAGGCGCCGAGCCTGCCCGAACAGAATAACCCTTGTTTCCGATTGAACCTCTGTAACCCAATTGTGCAACATCAGCCGGAGTCCATTTCCAGGCCGCTAATAGAGATTGCCTGTCACCTGCTCGGTTACACGCTCGAGGAGCGATGCCGGATTGGAATCGGGCCAGTGCGCATCGGGGGAATTCGGAGAATCGGCTGATCCGGCAATCATTGAAACGACAAAAAATACGTCCCGGACTCGTCCGGCAATGATGTCCCTTGATTGGTCTGGCCCGCCTGCGCGACGGCACTGAACGGCATCATTTCCCACTGCTCTCAGGCGCGGACTCGATTCGGGGCACGGGTGCGTATTGGTTTTGCCCACAAGGATCTCGATCGTCTGCGCGGTCGTGCCTGTGTTTCGCACGAACACACACGAACCATCCCAGTTGCCCGTGACGTGCGCCGTCAAAGTGACCTCTCCGCCCAGCACCTTTGCTGCACTGCCGGTGGTGAACCATGGGCAGACGCCGTCACTCTGCGCGAGCGCCACGGCCGGGCAGGCAAGGAGCAAAGCGAAAAAAAGACATGTCCTCATCGTTCTACAAAACCTTGGTCCTGGCCGGTTTGAGGGCGTTGGAACTTACAATCTTCCCGCCCTCCTGGAGGACATAGAGCCGGTTGACATCGAGATCACGGAACTGGTCGACCTGGCCGCTGAGCCAGCCAATCTCGACGAGATCGACCTTCTTTGCCTGGTCCAGTCCGAAGTGCAGGCGCATGTCGTTCTGTGAGAAATAGCTGCCTCCGCTGCGTAACTCTTCTGCCTGCACGAGCGGTTTCTCCGCGTCCGCCGAGGTGCGAGCTGTGACGGTCACACGGCTGCCAATTCCGGAACGATTGGACTTGGTTCCGGCCAGCTTGATCTTGATCCAATTGCGGTTCAGCGTCGAATCGCAGCGCAGCAACTGCGGGGGCGCATTGATGCAGTTGACCACGATGTCGATGTCGCCGTCGTTGTCGTAATCGCCGAAGGCGCAGCCCCGCGCAGGAGCATTCTCGAGAATGCCCGGACCGCCCTTTTCGGTCACCTCCTCAAACCGGCCGTTGTGCAGGTTGCGATAGAGGTACTTGTGCTCGGCGTACTTCAAATCCGCCTTGGAGTTATCCACCTCGGGATAGACGTGGCCATTCGACATGAGAATGTCGAGCCAGCCATCGTTATCCATGTCGAAAAAGCCCACGCCCCAGCCCAGCAGGCGCGTGTTCACGCCTAAGCCGCCGGGATAGGTGCGGTCTTCGAAGTTCCCCTCGCCGAGATTGGTGTAGAGCGAATCGGTGTCTCCAGCAAAGTTGGTCTTGACCACATCGAACTTTCCATCCCGATCGTAGTCACCGATGGAAACGCCCATGCCCGCCTGCGGTTTGGCTTCAGCCGAAAGCGCCGCGCCAGCCTCGATGGCGATGTCCCGGAAAGTCCCGTCCTTCTGATTTTGATAAAGCGTGGCAGGGGCGGAGTCGTTGGCAACGTAGATATCGGGCCATCCGTCATTATCCAGATCAGCGGCAGCAACGCTCAGGCCGTAAGTTCCGACGGCAGTCCACATACCTGATTTTTCGCTGACATCTACAAACGTTCCATCGCCCTGGTTGTGATAGAGAATGTTCTTGCCGCCACGCAGGCCGGGAGGTCCGCATGCGACGAGGATTCCCTTGTAAGTGCACGGGCCATCTTCAGGCAGAGGCGCGGTCTTCAGGTCGAAGTCCACGTAATTAGCGACAAACAAGTCCAGATGCCCATCGCGGTCGTAATCCACGAACGTGCAGCCGGTATTCCAGCGGATCTTTGGTCCCGGCTGAATCAGTCCCGCTGCCTGTGTGACATCGGTGAATGTGCCTTTCTCGTTGTTGCGGTAGAGCACATTTTGCCCGTAGTAAGTGACAAACAGATCGTCGATTCCGTCGTTGTTGTAGTCTCCTACGCAACATGCCTGGCCCCATCCCGTCTTGTGCTCGAGTCCAGAACCCATGGTCACATCCGTGAAGGTGCCGTCGCGATTGTTCTTGAAGAGACGGCAATGCGGTTCCTGGCCCGTGGGAAATCCTTCCAGACGCCAGCCGTTTACCAGAAAGAGATCGAGCCAGCCATCATTGTCGTAGTCATAGAATGCGAGTCCGCAACCAGTAGTTTCAAGCAGGTACTTGTTCTTGAACTTGCCGCCGTAAATGGTTTCGCCAATCAGACCGGACTCTCTAGCGACTTCGACAAAGCTCACGCCAAGCGGAGTTCCTTCGAGGGGAGACTTGGGTCCCGGGGGCGGCGGCGCGGGCCTGGCATCGTAGCTGCGCTCCTGCGCTCCGATCTTGGGAGCTTGAGCCGGGGCGGGTTCCTGCCACGGGCAGGCCAGGGCGACGATGTCGGCAAACGGGAGCACCAGCGCGGTGCGGCTCAGGGAGCGAAGGAACCGGCGACGATTGAAAGCAGGACCATTCAAGAGGGCTTCCTTAGAGTCACTTGGAACCGGACGCCGCCGGCCCATTGAGCTGCGCAGACATGTCGCTGTGGACGTGCCACGGCACGCTTTCGTTGGAGATTTCGGGGTGTTTACGCAGGTAATCCAGCGAATAGGTTGGCGCTCCGGGATCAATGCGTTTCATGGTGTACAGAGTGACTTCTTGCTCAGCCTGCTGCTTCATACCCTTGCGCCGGTACAGGATTGCGAGGTTGTAGTGCGCGGCCAGATCATCAGGATCGATGGCCTGGAGGGCCTTGAACTGCTCGATAGCCTCGTCGGCGCGGTGCTGCTGATAATACGAGATACCTAACTCGCGGCGCGCGTCGCGGGAAGCAGGGTATTGCGCGACAACCTTTTCGAGGTCGGCGACCTCGGCATCCGAATGCCGCGCACGGCGCTCCACCAGCGCGAGATAATAGAGCGCGCGCGCATCGTTGGGGCGCAATGCGAGCGCTTTCTCAAGCGGCTTGCGGGCCTCATCGTATTTTTCCCACTCGATGTAGGTCAGGCCGAGGTTCACATACCCGTCCTTGTAATCGGGACGCAAGCGCGTGACTTGCGAGAAGGCCTGGAGGGCGTCGGTGTATTGCAACTGGTCAAGGTAGCCGATGCCCAGGTTGTTCCATCGCATCCAGTCTTCGTTGTCCTCAGGCAGCGGAGGTGAGGGTAAGTTGTCGCCGAGATTCAGAGTGCGGCTGCGGGATGCTATCTCCACAACCGGGTAGGCGGGATGATCGGCCCCAAAGATGTTGTTGAGATAAGTCTGGCGAAGGTGTCGATAGTTGACCTGGGCGCGAATTGTAAGCGGCCCTTTGACGTCGCGCGGGACATGGAATTGATAGCGCACCAGGGTCGAGCGCCCCGCCTGAATGGAGTTGTCGTAAGCTACGGAGTGGATTTTCCACACCGTGTGGTTGTCGGCAAAGTCTCCAATCACATCTACGGGGCGATTGGTGAAGCTATGCGCCCCGGGGTCGAGGGTGCCATCGGGCCTGAGGAAGCCGCTCTGGTGAATCACCACTCCCGTGGCATCGGTTACGGTGAATTGCACCCACGCCTCATATAAATCGCGCACTTCGGGAACCAGGGAGTGGCCGATGTTCTTGTTCTGGATAACAACCAGCGCCTCGACTGGATCGCCCGCGTGCAAGGAGAACGGCACAGTGCCGAGGGGAGCAACGATCGGGGAATCATTGCCGATCCGCAAGCCAAACAGATCGACATTGAGGTAGTTGCCGCTGCGCAGGAAATCAATGGTCTTTTTGAGTTGATCGTCGAAGCCGTAGTAGAACGGGACGGCAGTGTTGCCGGCTTCCCAGCGATGCGAGACGAATGTGCCGTCCTTTGCGCCGGGCTCGGGAAGCACATTCGGCGCGCGCTTCATGTGGCAGCCCTGGCAGGTGGTGAAGTCCGCCGTATAAAACGTCAACGGATTGCGATTGGAGAACTTTGAATTCTGCCATTCATCGTAGGCGGTGAAGGCGCGGATCCATTTGTAATCGTTGAGCGTGGGCGGAAGGTTTGCCTTGTGGCAGGCGGCGCAGAATTCCGGCGTGTGATAGATATCCTGCATCACCGCCTTCGAATGCCGATCCAGGTGAGCGAGAATCTCCGCGTCCGGAACGATCCCGGGAATGCGCTTACCTTGTTCATCGACGAGTACGGCCGGGACACCCATTATGAATCCCCCGTTGCCCAGCTTCGATTGCACGCTCTGGATCGAATGGCAAGTGGTACAGGTAAGTCCGTCGCGATCGAAGGAGCGGTCCAGCGTAGCTCCAGGGTTCATCGCGCCTGCCAGCACCGCTATGGGGTTATGACAGCTGTCGCAATGCCGGGCAAACTCCACCCCCTTGGTGCGCAGCAGGATGTTGACGCTGTTGCGGTAGAAGGGTGTCCGGAAGGAGTTGGAGTGGAGAGCCTGGCGCCACTGCCGATAGGCCTCCTGGTGGCAATGGCCGCAGTACCGCGCATCTGGAAATGCGTCGGGCTCGAGAAAATCCTTGCCCTCCGCGGCGGCGTTGCCGGGCATTGAGATATTACCCGTGGCAAAGGGAAAGCTATAGTGCTCGCGAACCTTATCCGCGTAAGCCCTGCGAACCGCAGCCTCTTGAGCGCGCGCATCCTCGGCGCCGTGAGTGGTATGCAGGAAAAGAACCGACGACGGTGCGAACAGCAGAACCAGAACGAAGATGCGGCAAGTGATGCGGTTCATTGTTGAGGACGGCTGGCGGCTGACCTTGGCCCCGGACTGACCTCCGCTCGGGCCCACGCCAATGCCATCGAACGAACGGAAAGGGGAAGATTGCCTGGGAGCCGATCCAATCGCAGTATAGGCCAGAGAGGAAACAACTGTACATCATGGCCGCACCCGCTTTTAATGGGTGGAACCGGCAAGCGATCTGCCCTGGGATCGCTCCGACGCAGCTTCCGACGTCTTGCCCTGCTTTTCAAGCGCATCGGCAAGCCCGAGATGAGCCTCGGCATATTTCGGATCAAAGCTGACCGCTTCTCGAAATTGTGCAATCGCTTCGTCGATCTTTCCATTGGCAAGCGCCGATTTTCCGGAGTTGGTGGCCACCTCCGCGCGCTGCAGATCCATGTGCGCGCGCATCAGGTTGGCGGCAAGCTTGCGCTCTTCGGCTGCTTCAGCTGGCTGATTTTGCTTGACCAGAACGGCGGCTAAGGTGAGATGCGCGTCGGCCTGGTCAGGGAGTTGGCGTGATGCCTCGCGCAGCGCCGACACGGCTTCAGGCAGGCGGTCGAGCTTATTGTAGACACTGCCCAGAGTCGCCCAGCCGTCCCCATTGTCGGGATGCAGTTTGAGCGAAGCCTCCAGCTGCGCAGCCGCGTCGGAATAGCGTGCTACCTGCATGTACATTAGGCCCAGCACATAGTGCGGTTCGTAGGCGTCCGGGTCGAGTCTCTCCGCGGTCTCCAATTCCGGGATGGCAGCTGTGGGATCGTCCTGAAGCTTATACGCGACGCCGAGATCGTAGTGTATCTGGGGAGATTCGGGCGCGAGCTTCAGGGCGGCCTTCAACTCGACGATGGCATCGTCGACCTGGTTGATCTGCACATAGGCAGCGGCGAGATTCTGATGGGCTGTGGCGTTGTCCGGCTTAAGGGAGATCGCGCGTTGCAGAAAAGGCACTGCATCCTTGCCCTGGTGGACCTGGCTGAGCGCCAGGCCCAGGTTGATGAGCGCTTCACTGTTGTTGGCATCCTTTGCGACCACGTTGCGCAACAGTTGGATAGCCTCAGGCAGGCGATTCACACGCTGGAGAGATAAGGCGAGTTGGTATGCCGCGGCCGTATCCGTCGGGTCAAGCTTCACAGCGTCTTCCAGAATGGGAACCGCCTGGTCGTCCTGCCCGGCATCGGCCAGAGCCTTCCCGGCCGTGAAGGCGACATGGGGATCCTGGGGCGCAATCTTCCAGGCCTTGATCCACTCTGCGGCCGCACCGGACTTTTCTTCTGCCTGCAACACAAAACCCAGATGAAGATGGGCGATTGCGAATTCGGGCTTCAGGCGGATGGCTTCTGAAAACGCCTCTTCGGCGCGCGGCCAATCCTGCTGCTGTGCGTAGAGCGCGCCAAGCTGGTCGCGGAGTTCGGCATTGCGCGGGTCTTGGGCTGCAGCCTCACGCATGCGGGCAGCGGCGGCCACGGGCTTACCGATGGCCAGGAGAACCCGCGCATACTCTTCCAGGACGCTCGCCGGAAGGGGGTGCTTTTGAGCATTCGCGGCAGCTTCTGCGCGTTCAAACAGGAGTGCAGCCTTTGTCTGCGCCCCGGCCTGGGAAAAGGCGAGCGCCAGGTTGAGTTCCGCTGAGCCGTCACCGGGTTTGAGAGCAAGTGCTTTTTCGAGTTCGCGAATTCCAGGTTCCAGCCGGCCCTCGCGCACCAGGACCGCTCCCAGAGCGCTATGGCCCTGCTCGAGCGAAGGAGCAAGGCGGACCACGTCTTCGAATTTGGATTGAGCCGTCTGGAGATCGTTCTGATTCAGCGCCGCCAGCCCTTCGCGGTAGGCTGTGTCTGCCTGCTTAAGAGCGGGCGATGGCTCCTGTGGCGCGGCGCCGCCGGCGAAGAGCAAGGAGGCCAACGAGATCAGAAGCAGCCGCGAAGATATGGGGGGAGGCGGGCGCATCGGAGCCTCGATGACATTCTAGCTCACCGCGTCTTCGTGTTTGTCGTCTCGAGAAGTCTGAACATCCCGCCGCACTCACAGCACCGGGCCTCTACGGGCGAATTGTACTTCGATTAAGAATCGATTCCGAAAACGGGCCAGGGTCTCGGGAACGCCAATGGAGCACTTCTCTGCGGTAATCCACTTGTGTGAGGTCGCCTTGTCGGACCCCTGCCAGTCAGAGCAACGCTGGGATCTTAATAGAATGTTTCCACTCAGCCATTCAAGCGATGGGTAAGACCGAACATTAGACGGTCCGGTATCTTTGCGCCAGATAGCGAGCCTTGGCCCGTTTCTCACTGGAACTAAGGCACCGAGATTTGATAAACTCGCGTCCCAAGCCTGTCTTCGTGCCGATCCTCTTCCTCTAACCGGATTGTGGTGGACTCGATGCCGATCAAATTGAATGTCAACAAGGTTGCGGCGACGGTGGACGTTTCGCCGGAGATGCCCCTCTTGTGGGTGCTGCGCGACATATTGAACCTCAAGGGCGCCAAATATGGGTGCGGAATGGGGCTTTGTGGCGCATGCACTGTGCTGGTGGGCACGCGTGCGGTGCGCTCCTGCATGACCACAGTTGGATCCGTGGCGAGTGAGCCGATCACCACCATCGAAGGGCTCTCGCCGGATGGCCTTCATCCAGTTCAGGTCGCCTGGGAGGCCATCGACGTACCCCAGTGCGGATACTGCCAGGCGGGCCAGATCATGTCGGCAGCCGCATTGCTGGAGCGCACACCGCATCCCACCGACGCGGATATCGACGCGGCCATGAGCGGCAACCTCTGCCGCTGCGGGACCTATCCGCGCATCCGTCAAGCCATTCACGAAGCAGCAGAAGCGGGCGCCCCAGCCCGCTCCAAGTGAAGGAGGGCGGGCTCATGCGCATGAATCGGAGATCGTTTCTGCAGTTGACAGCCCTTGCGGGCGGCGGCTTCGCCCTGGATCTTTATCATTCGCCCCTCGCCGTAGCTCAAGGGCCAGGGAAGCCGCCGGACCTCAAACCACAGGCCTTCATCCACATTGCGCCGGATGGCATCGTCACCATCATGGCGCGGGCCTCAGAGTCCGGCCAGGGCATGCGCAACATGCTGCCCATGCTCATCGCCGAGGAATTGGATGTCGACTGGAAAGACGTTCGCGTCGAGCAGGCGGAACTGAACGAGAAGATCTACGGTCCGCAGTTCTCCGGAGGCTCCGCCAATACTCCGACAGGGTGGGATCCGATGCGCCGCGTTGGCGCCGCAGGGCGCCAATTGCTCATTACGGCCGCTGCCCAGACATGGAGCGTGCCCCAAGGTGAATGCACAACGAAATCGGGCAAGGTGCTTCACGCCGCCTCGGGGCGCTCGGTTTGTTATTGTGACCTGGCGGCCAAGGCCGCAGCGCTGCCTGCACCCGCCCTCGACAGCGTCAAGCTCAAAGACCCCAAGGATTATTGCATCATCGGGCATTCGCAGACCGGCGTGGATACGCATGCGATCGTCACCGGCAAGCCGCTCTTCGGCATCGATGTGGAACTGCCGGGCATGTTGCATGCCGCCATTGAGAAGGCGCCCGTGTTTGCCGGCAAAGTGAAGTCCGCTAACATCGATCAGATCAAAGCGCTGCCAGGCGTGCGCCATGTCCTGGTGATAGACGGCGGGATTACTCCAGCGGCCTATACGCCGTGGGAGCCAGGCATGGAGCCGGGCATTGCGATTGTGGCCGATACATGGTGGCAGGCGCAGGAGGCCCGCTCACAGCTCAAAGTCGACTGGGACCCGGGCCCGGCTGCCACTCAGAGCACCGAAGGTTTCAACAAACGGGCGGCTGAACTGCTTGTCGCCCCACCTGCCAACACGCTGCGCAAATATGGCGACCCCGACGCCGCACTCAAGTCGTCGGCCAAGGTGGTCGAGGCCACCTACCAATATCCGTTCATCGCCCATGTGACCCTTGAGCCGCAGGGCGCGGCCGCGCACTGGAAAGACGGAAAGCTGGAGATGTGGTCTACCAGCACGCTGCCGGTCGATGGCCGCGGACTGGTAGCGAAGACGCTCGGCATCCAGGAGAGTGACATCACTACCCACATGATGCGCTCGGGCGGGAGTTTCGGCAGGAGACTGCAGAACGACTACCTTGTGGAGGCAGCCTGGATCGCCAAGCGGGTTGATGCGCCGGTCAAGCTGCTATGGTCGCGCGAGGATGACATTGCTCACGACCCCTTCCGGCCCGGGGGAACGGTCGGGCTGAAAGCCGGCCTTGACGCGCAAGGCAAGCTCACCGCATGGCGGCATCACCTGGTGACCTTTGGCGATGAAAAGCATGCAACGTCCGGGGGCGGCATCGGGCAGGACACATACCCTGCCGGCTTCCCGCCGGCTTACGCGCTGTACACCTCCGCACAGCCGCTGATGCTTCGCACCGGAGCTCTGCGCGCCCCTGGCGACAACGCATACTGCTGGGTTTCGCAATCCTTTCTCGACGAGCTGGCTCATGCCGCCGGACGCGATCCGCTTGAGTTCCAGCTTGAATTGCTCAACAACAAGCAGGCGCCCTGGTCCTCGGGCGAGCACGACGCGGTGGGCGACCACGAGCCAACCGGACAGTCCGTTCTCATTCCGGAGCGGTTTAAGGGCGTGCTTGAGTTGGTGGCAGAAAAATCAGGCTGGGGCCATCGCGCGAAGACGCCCGGCCGCGGAATGGGAATTGCGGCATGGTTCTGCCATTTGGGCTACTTCGCCGAAGTTGCCGATGTGAGCGTCGACGCCAAAAACAAGGTGACAGTCCACCAGGTCTGGGCTGCAGGGGATGTTGGCAGCCAGATTATCAATCCGGCTGCGGCCGAGAACATCGCCTTCGGCGGCATCGTTGAGGGCATGAGCCACATGGGACAGGAGATCACGCTGGCGGATGGAAAGGTCGAGCAGTCCAACTTCCATAATCACCCTCTGATGCGCATGAGGCAGGCGCCGAAGATTGAGGTGTATTGGCGCAAGACCGACTATGCGCCGACGGGCCTTGGCGAGCCGACCCTGCCGCCGACCTTGCCGGCACTGAGCAATGCCATCTTTGCCGCCACGGGCAAGAGGATTCGCACCCTGCCGTTGCAGCGAAATGGTTTCAGCTGGGCGTGAAACCCGTTTGGCGATAGAAGAGTCGATGGAGCGGAAGGACGCCCGCCTCGGCCCGCAATAGTGCGGCGATCATCGCACCGCTAGCCCAACTTCCGCAGTTGCGGCGATAAGTCCTTTCTTAACAGCGCGGAGGTAGTGAAGTCTTCACTACAAATCTGCGCATTCGATGCTTGTCGGAAGGTCCAGGCCGAGTCGCTGGAGCAAGAT
>Ga0210383_10006701_pt1 | contig 10030 bp, 7 predicted proteins | sample IncBWC14OmetaG_FD_160072 | JGI IMG/M metagenome (GOLD analysis project Ga0210383, IMG submission 160072) | Forest soil microbial communities from Barre Woods Harvard Forest LTER site, Petersham, Massachusetts, United States - Inc-BW-C-14-O ...
TGCTGACCGAAACACGTCCGCTGCTCACAGGCGCGGCCCCGCTCCGCGAAAGGCCACCTCCGGATTTCTGCCGCTCCGCGCCATGGCCGGATACGCTTCTGGCGATTGAAGCGAAGCCGACCTTCCAGTCAACCAACGCCGCATACACCTTGCAGGGGTGCAGCACCGATGCCCACCACCTCGGCAAAAACCGTAACCGCAAGGGGTTACGACGCGTCTGCAAGTCCGTGCGAAGGCCCACGATAACCATATCGTTAGCCGGAGTTTCGCGTTGACACGCAGCGTCCGAGATGCTAAAAACCGCGACACATGCCCTCTGGTGGTAAGTCTCTTACCACGATGCGGCGCGCATCACGCGAGTGAGGCAGCAGGCCTGTCTGGCAGGGCAGGCTGCAAGCCGCCGAGGGATTTGGCCTGTATCACCCCACCACCCCGGGAGGTGAAAGCCTCGGTTTTCACCTCCTTTTGGTTAGATTCGCACCGACTCTCGATTTTTTGCTCACCGATCAGAACAAGAAGGGACGTATGTGTCCGTCCTTCCGTCAGATCCCGTTTCTTGTGAAGTTGGCGGGCAGCAATTATTGGGTGTCTGCGCGGGCCGTCGGCTAAAATATGAGCCCGCTCATCTCTGGAGGTTGCCGTTGGTCCCTGTGGAACCTGGCAAGCCCGCGCTCCTGTCGCTGAACCACATCACCGTAATGCGCGGCGAGCGCCCCGCGCTCCAAGACGTTACCCTGCGCATCGACGCCCGGGAACATATTTGCATTCTGGGCCCGAACGGGTGCGGAAAATCTACGCTGATCAAGACCATCACCCGCGAGTGCTATCCGCTGGCAAACGAGGGTTCGTCGATCTCCATTCTCGGCCGCGACCTCTGGAACATCTTTGAGTTGCGGTCCCTCCTCGGCATTGTTTCGCCGGACTTACTCGCCTCCTGCACCACCGACGCGACCGGCCGCGACGTGGTAATGTCCGGATTTTTCAGCAGCACCCGCATCTTTCCCCATCATTCCCCAAATCCAGAATTATTGGCACGTAGCGATGCCGCCCTACAACGCTTGGGCATCGCGCACCTGGCCGAACGCTCCGTAGCGCACATGTCCTCCGGCGAAGCCAAGCGCACGCTGATCGCCCGCGCTCTGGTGCACGATCCACAGGCGCTCCTGTTCGACGAGCCCAGCAACGCTCTGGACATCGCCGCCCAAGTGCAGTTGCGCGACACCATGCGGGAGCTTGCCCAATCAGGGCTGGGCATCTTACTGGTGACCCATCATGTCGCGGAAATTATTCCAGAAATCGAGCGAGTCGTGCTGCTGAGGGAAGGCCACGTCGTCGCCGACGGCCCCAAGGATGAAATCCTGACCGCGGCGAGTCTGACCGATCTCTTCGGAGTGCAAGTACAAATCGGCCACCATGACGGATATTTCCACCTGTATTGATCGTATAGAATGTAGTGGCCGGTCTTTAGACCGGCCAATCTCCAAAGCAGCGATCGCAGGTTCGCAGCGGGTTGAAAGACGACAACGCCCACCCACCGCTTCGTCTGACGTATTTATTCTTGTAAAGATTGACGGGGCGGCTGTCGGTCGCCCTTTTGAGGAAGGAAATCACAAAAGCCTGGGTTGCGGAGCCTACTTTTCCGTGACGTCTGCGCGCGCTCGGGAGGGTCCGCGCGCCTCGGGGTGCCTGGGTGTCCAATCTTCCGGGGGGAAGGCCACGCGCCAGAATGTCGGATGCGGTGAAGAGAATTCCAGTCCGATTTCCGCTTTACCTGACCGCACTGGGCCCAGAAAAGCCACGTGGCACTCGTGCTCTTCCTCGGTCTTCTTGTGTTGCAACTGCACCTTGCTTCCGCTGGTGAGCCGCGACTGTAGCAGAACCAGCGCACCGTGTGCATTGATGGCAAGCGTTTCGGTTTCTTCTTCAACCGCTTTGCCCTGCGCGTCCGTGCCACGAATGCGCACGGGAACCTGCATCAGGACGCGTTGACTGCGGCGTCGAGCCCCCGTACCTATCGGCGTGTTCGTGACTTGAGACATGCCAACCTCACTCGCTCAACTATACCCCGCCGGGGTCGAATGTCGAGCGGCGCGAGCGGCCGGGTATCCAAAAATGATAACGGGGTTAATTCAGGCCAGACGTCTAGCTACGTTGGTCGATCGGTACATAGTGGCGCGTGTCGTGGCCGAGATAGATTTGCCGCGGCCGCGCGATTTTCTGCTCAGGATCCAGCAGCATCTCTTCCCACTGCGCGATCCAGCCCGAGGTACGCGGGATTGCGAACAGCACCGGAAACATCGTCGAGGGAAAGCCCATCGATTGGTAAATTAGCCCGGTGTAGAAATCCACGTTGGGGTACAGCTTGCGCTTCACGAAGTAGTCGTCTTCCAGAGCGATGCGCTCGCACTCGAGAGCGATCTCCAGCAATGGATTCTTTCCCATTAGGTCGAAAACTTCGTAAGCAGCTTTCTTGATGATGCGTGCGCGTGGATCGTAATTCTTGTACACCCGGTGACCGAAGCCCATGAGCTTCGTTTCGCCCGCTTTAACTCGCTTGATGAACTCCGGAACCTTTTGCACCGAGCCGATTTCCATCAGCATGCGCACGACTTCTTCGTTGGCTCCGCCATGTAGCGGCCCATACAGCGCGGCAATCGCCGCGGCTGTCGCCGAATACGGATCGACATGCGAACTTCCGACCCCGCGGATCGTATTGGTGGAGCAGTTTTGTTCGTGGTCGGCATGCAAAATGAACAGCACATCGAGCGCGTGCTCCAGGATCGGATTGGCGCGATAGCGCGCCTCGCTCGTGCGGAACAACATGTTCAGGAAATTGCCGGGATAACTCAGCTCGTTGTCCGGATAGACAAATGGCATCCCCAGCGAGTGTCGGTACGAGAATGCGGCGATCGTCGGCATCTTCCCGATCAGGCGATAGGTCTGCTTTTTCCGCGAATCGACACTAAAGATGTCTTTGGCGTCGTGATAGTAGGTAGAAAGCGCCGCGATCGTGGATATCATCATGCCCATCGGATGGGCGTCGTAGTGAAATCCGTCCAGGAACTTCTTGATGCTTTCATGGATGAACGTGTGATGCGTGATGTTGTACGTCCAGGTTTTCAACTGCTCCGCGTTAGGTAGCTCGCCGTGCAGGAGCAGGTAGGCGGTCTCGAGATAGGTGCTCTTTTCCGCGAGGTCCTCGATCGGGTAGCCCCGGTACCGGAGGATCCCGGCATCACCGTCGATATAAGTCACCTTGCTGATGCAGGACGCGGTGTTATTGAACGCCGGATCGTAGCTCATCATCCCAAAATCGGCGGCATTCACCTTGATCTGCCGCAGGTCCATGGCCCGAATGGTGTCGTGGGTAATGGGAATTTCGTAGGACTTGCCGGTGCGATTGTCGGTGACGGTCAGGGTTTCGCGCGGAGCCGAAGAAGCCTCGGGCTTTCTCGTTTGCGTCGCGGAGGTTGTCGAGGAGTCCATTAGCCGATCCTTGGAGGCAAGCGAGGCGAAAGCCTTGCTGCTCAGCTACTCTACACCAAAGGGGCACCGCCGTGAATGGCCGGGCGAACAGGGCCAAACAAGTGCCTGAATCTAAAGGGATAGGGGCCGGAAAGCCGGATGGAGCGGGCCGCTAAATATGCCTCTTGACAATAGTCGTTATAACGAGTATTATGTCCCCGTTCGATTCATCGACCTTGGAGGTTCCTGATGATTACCATTCGCAAGAGCGACGACCGCGGGCGCGCCAACCACGGCTGGCTGGACACCCACTTCACGTTTTCGTTCGCCGATTATTTCGATCCCGAGCACGTCCAGTTTCGCACCCTGCGCGTAATGAACGATGACCGCGTCGCCGGCGGCGGCGGCTTTCCGCCACACCCGCACCGCGACATGGAAATCGTAACGTACGTGCTGGAAGGCGCCCTTCAGCATCAAGACAGCATGGGCAACGGCTCTGTAATCAAGCCCGGCGACATTCAATACATGAGCGCGGGCACCGGTGTGACGCACAGCGAGTTCAACGCGTCGAAGACCGACCCCGTGCACCTGTACCAGATATGGATGATGCCCGACAAGCGCGGCCACAAGCCGGCTTACGATCAGAAAAACTTCACCGAAGCCGAAAAGCGCGGAAAACTCCGCCTGATCGCCTCGCCAGACGGCCGCGAAGGCTCGGTCAAGATTCGCCAGGACAACGAGTTGTATGCCACGGTGCTGAGCGAAGGTGATTCCGTAAAGCACGCCCTGAAGCCCGACCGCCACGCCTACGTCCAGGTAGCCCGCGGCTCCGTCAAACTAAACGGCAAACCGCTCGACACCGGCGACGGCGCTGCAATCTCCGCCGAAAAAGCAGTCGAGCTAACCGGAGTGAAAGACGCCGAAGTCCTGCTCTTCGATCTGGCGTAAGGCGCACCGCTGGCAGGCTATCTAAATCGGAAGGCGTAATAAACACGGGCTTGTCCGCCTCCAAGCGAGCAAGCCCGTTCCTATTTTGTAGGGGCAGGGGCTTGCCGCTCCCGGCGTAAACACGAACACGAAGCCGACAGCAAGCTCGACTCAGCCGTTCGTACGCTGGAATTCGCGCATGAAGCCGACCAACGCATTCACCGCCTCCGGCGTGACCGCATTGTAAAGCGACACGCGCATCCCGCCGACGGACCGATGCCCAGGCGTCCCCACAATCCCTGCAGCTTCCGCATCCTTCCCAAATTTCTTTTCCTTCGCTTCGTCGCCGTCAGCCACCCGGAACACCACGTTCATGCGCGACCGCGAAGCCTTCTCAACCGGACAAACGTAGTAACCGCTACTGGAATCGATGGCGTCATACAGCATCTTGGCTTTCGCATCATTGCGCTTTTCGATCGCGGTGATGCCCCCCTCAGCCTCGATCCACTCCATCACCAGCCCGATGATATAGATCGCGAACGTCGGCGGCGTGTGATAGAGCGACTTCTCCTTGATGTGCGTGCGGTATTGCAGAATCGTAGGCAGGTTCTTGTCCGCGCGTTCTGCAAGGTCCTTGCGAATAATGACCACGGTCGCCCCGCTAGGCCCAAGATTCTTCTGCGCCCCGGCGAAGATCATCCCAAACTTTTTAACGTCCACAGGCCGCGAGGCGATGTCCGACGACATGTCCGCCACCAGCGGCGCGCCGCCAGTTTCCGGCAGCGAGTGCCACTGCGTGCCCTCGATCGTATTGTTAGTGCACATATGCACGTAAGAAGGCTCAGCCGAAAGTTTGATTTCGTCCTTGCGCGGCAGTCGTACAAACTTTTCACCTTCGGTGGACGCCGCGACGGTGTGCAGGATGCCCTTCTTCAATTCACCCAGCGCCTTCGCGGTCCACATGCCTGTATTGATCAAGTCCACGGGCTTCCCCGCCAGCGCAAGGTTCATCGGCGCCATCGCGAATTGCAAACTCCCGCCACCCTGGAGAAATAGCACGGCGTACTCTTCCGGAATGGACAAATGCTTGCGCAGCCCAGCTTCGGCGGCCGCGTTGATGCCTTCAAATTCCGGCGACCGGTGGCTCATCTCCATCACCGACATGCCGGTCCCGCGCCAATCCAGCAACTCCTCGCGAATGCGCTCCAGCACCGAAAGCGGCAAAGCCGCCGGCCCCGCATTAAAATTGTAGGCGCGCTTCACGCCGCTGTAATTGCGTTTCACACTTTCGGTAACAGTAGTCGAACTCACGATGGGTAATTCCTTTCTCTGAAATATCCGCGCAAGCACCAGATCCACGTCGCAAGCGCTTGCCGACCCTCCAGAATAGCAGAGATGGTCACCTATAGCCGCTGGGCTTGAGCCCGGCGAACAACGTTTTTCTTCCGCTGGGTGCTACGTTGTATCGGCTGCCAGCGCAAACTCCACCCGCCGCCGCGTCGGATCAATCCGTTCCGCGCGCACCCGCACACGATCCCCGTGTTGCCACATTAGCTGCTTCGGCTTCGCGCCATGGCCACGCTGCCCTCCGCGGCCGCCTCCACCGCGCCGCCCATCTCCGCCGGGCATCGCAACAATCGCATGGTCCTTCTCGCGATACATACACCGCGCCCCCGCCGCCTCCTCCAGCGCGTTGATCGGCAGCAATCCTTCCACAAACACCTCGAATAGCTCCACAAAGCATCCATATTTCTGCACCGAAATAATCAACCCCTCATACTCCTCGCCAAGATGCTGCTCCATAAACTGCGCAGTCTTCCAGTCCATCAACTCGCGTTCAGCACCAGCCGCGCGCCGCTCCGCTTCCGACGACTCCGCCGCAATCTCCTCCAACTGGCCGTGAGAGTACACAACCGCCTCAGCATCCGAAGCCCGTTTCGGCGCAGCAGGCGCGACTTCGTGAGGATGTTCCAGCGCCCACTTCAAGGTCCGATGCACAATCAAATCGGGATACCGTCGAATCGGCGAAGTAAAATGCGTGTACTCCTCAAATCCCAGCGCAAAATGCCCCAACGGATCAGCAGCATACCTCGCCTGCTTCAGCGATCGCAGCATCAAGTAAGAAATAATCCGCTCTTCCGGCTTCCCGGCGATCTTCTTCACCAGTCGCTGATAATGCTGCGGCGTAATCCGCAGGTCCGCCGATGCACCCGGCAAAGCCACGCGCATCCCCCGCTCCCGCCCGTGCCCATAGGAATCGGGCCGCCCCGCCTTCGCCGGCGCAGGCACACGCCCATGCCGCACCGCCACCTCCCGCTGGTGCAAGTTCTCCACACCCAGCGAATACCCAAACGCCCGCGCCAACTCCTCGAACTCCAAAACCTTCTTCGCATCCGGCTTCTCATGCACCCGATGCAGCGACGCGATCCCCCGCTTCAACAAATACCCATCCACCGCCCGATTCGCCGCCAGCATGAACTCCTCGATCAAACGGTGCGCAATGTTCCGCTCGCTCCGTCCGATGCTGATCATCTTCTGCTGATCGTCGAATTCAATCACGCGTTCCGGCAAATCGAAATCGATCGACCCGTGCTCGTTGCGCCGCGCATTCAGCAGCAGCGCAAGTTCCTTCATGTTGCGAAAATGCGGCGCCAGCGAAGCGTACCGCGCCGTGGCTTCGGCATCGCCTTCAATCACCTTGTTGACGTTGGTGTACGTCATGCGCTCGGCAGACCGAATGACCCCAGCGGTCATCCGCGCGCCCCGCATATTTCCCGCGGCATCGAAGTCCATCAGCGCGCTCATCACCAGCCGGTCTTCCTGCGGTTTCAGCGAACACATCCCATTCGACAACGCTTCGGGCAGCATGGACACCGCCCGATCCGGAAAGTAAACCGACGTCCCCCGCAGCCGCGCCTCGCCGTCCAGCGGCATCGCCGTCCGCACGTAGTGCGCCACGTCCGCGATGTGCACTTGCAGGTGCCATCCGCCGTCTCCGCGCTTCTCCACGTAAACAGCATCGTCAAAATCGCGCGCGGTCTCGCCATCAATGGTCACGATCGGCAAATTCCGAAAATCCTCGCGTCCCGCTCGATCCGCGTCCGAAACCGGCAAAGCCCGCCGCTCCGCTTCCTCCAAGACCTCCCCGGGAAAAACATGCGGAAGATTATGCTTCCGAATAATGATCTCGATATCGACGCCGAGATCCCCGGGCCGCCCCAAAATCTCGATCACCCGCCCGGTCGGCGCCGCCCCGCCGCGCGGATACCGCAGCAACTCCACATTGACGACAGCACCGTCCAGCACGTCGATATGCGCCGTGCGCTTGCCACGCGCGCCGCGGTCATCGCTGATACCGAAGCCCAGTTTTTTCGCCAACTCCGGCGTCAGCTCATGCCCAGGAGGAATCTCAATCGCGTGCTGCATCCGCGCGTCATACGGCAACACGCTGTTACCGCGCGGCCCGTAGCGAAACTGGCCCACCACCGTGGGATGCGCCCGCCCCAGCACCCGCACGATGCGCCCCTCAGCCCGCTGCGGCCCCGGCCCGGAACCCGCCCGCAGGATTTTCGCCACCACCCGGTCGCCGTGCATCGCATCTTCCACGGAATCCCGAGGGATAAAAATGTCCCCGGCAAACTGCGGCTGCGGGGTATCCGGCACAACAAAGCCGTACCCGTCGTGGTGCAGCACCAGCCGCCCGGCGATCTCGTCTCGCCGGGGAGCACCCTCTCCAGCAGCTGTCGGCTTGGAAGACCGGCCACTCTGACTTTGCGCCTCGCGCTCGGGCTTCGACCCCGCCAGGTGATACCTCCCGCCTGGCAGCTCCCCGATCGCGCCCCTCTTTTTCAGGCTGGTGAGCATGTTGATCAACGGCCGCCGATCCGCCTTCCGCACATGCAACCCCCGGGCAATATCCTCGGTCGAAGCCGGATCTCTTCTAACCTGCAGAAAACGCAATATGTTATCGGGACTCAAGTGTGAGGGACGTGGCATAAGCAGAGCGAGGGTGGACGTGCGGCTGCGCCGCACCGCGGATTCTACCTATTTTTTTTTCATCCGAGCGTAACTTTTTTCGCCTTTCAGGGGTTTCATACCCAGGCCAACACACGACCGGCTGGCCGCCCTCCGTCAGGCTAGCCGGATCTTCCCCGAAAGGGGAAATCGGGAGGCGGGACGACCTGGCCCGCCTCCCTTCTTCTTTTTTCGTTCAAACGGTTCCTCGCCAGGCCCACAAGTCTTTCTGCATTCCCGTAGGGGCAGGGCTTGCCCCGTCCGGCCGTTGCGTCATGTCGCAATCTGGACCGCGAAGCCGCTGAGAAATGCAAGGATCAAACTCGCTAGTAGACTCACGCGTTGTTGGATCAGGTCCGTCGCAAAGGTGTGTCCGGAACAAATGCAGATAGGGCGGGTTCTCCTACCACGCGGCGAAAGTCATTTGTCCGACCAGCTAAGCAGGCGGTCAGGGTTGGCCGAATTTGTGATGATTTCTGTATACCTTTAGACCATACTTGTAACGACTTGCTTTCTGGTTACTATCGGTATTAACGTATCTCCTCCAGTTGAAGCCTGGCATTTGCTGCCGTGTACACATTCCAAGAAGGAAATGCGTCCCAACAGGTGGCGCTTGGTTTCCGAATCGGGGGGCGGGTGTGTCGTGCAAGTCGTGCGGATCAGTCAACCATAGCAAGTTTAGCGCGGAGATAGGCATCCATTTTCCCGGAGCGAAGAACATTGACAAGCCTGTCGTGTGGGTATTTCCCGAGATTGTTGTCTGTTTGGAGTGTGGCGTAGCGCAATTTGCGGTCCCCGAAACTGAGCTGCGCCAACTTGCGAGATGCGACGCCGCCGCGGCAGGTTAAACCTAGAATTGAGTCTTTCAACCAAGGTGAGTTCTAGCGGCGCGGCGTTAGTGGTACCGACCGGTCGAATGATAAGGAAGTGAAGGTATGCCCCGCAAGCGCCTCGCGAATGGCTGGTAAGAGCTCAGCGCCAATCCGGGATTTCACAACGTACCCTAAAGCACCCGTGGCAAGGCATTCACGCACGAAATCAGGGTCCGAATTAGCCGTCAAGAACACGATCCGCGACTGGCAGCCTGATTCTCTCAATCGATCGGCAGCCTCCATGCCGTTCAGCAGGGGCAAAAAGATGTCGCTGACGATAACATCAGGCTTCAATCTCATGGCTTCCTCAAGCAACAGTTGACCATCGAGGACCTTCCCTACAACCTCGAACTCTCGTTCCAAGTAATGTTCTACCGCCTTCAATAAGTCGGGGTGGTCGTCCGCCAAGAGTATTCTTGCTCTGCCCACGTGGCCTTCTGTTGAATGCGCGTGCGTAAGTCAGTACGCCGAGGGAGGGCCCAATTTGTCCCCAGTGCAATGACACGAATCTGGTTGACGCAATTGCGACCGGTGTAACCACTAGACTGGTCGCAAGACTTATTAATGCATACTGGCAATACTGCCAGTATCGGGACACGAACCTTAATTCGTCGGAAACGTCAGGAATCATGAAGCTAAGCCCTGATTAACCCGACTTGAACTTAGCCGCTGGCGCGGCGGACGCTTCGCGTGCTATGCTCCGCACGTTATGCCTCAACGTAGCGCATCCAATTGGGGTTCTCGCACATGCT
>Ga0210383_10006702_pt1 | contig 10029 bp, 18 predicted proteins | sample IncBWC14OmetaG_FD_160072 | JGI IMG/M metagenome (GOLD analysis project Ga0210383, IMG submission 160072) | Forest soil microbial communities from Barre Woods Harvard Forest LTER site, Petersham, Massachusetts, United States - Inc-BW-C-14-O ...
GAGAAGGGGCGATATACATTTCGTATTTAGTGCTGGCAGAGTTCACTCGACCCCTTCAAAGCTTAAGCCTTACAACGTCGCTGGTCCGAAAAACTTGTTGACTTGAGCCGTGGTCCCGAATCGTGAGAATCGTGAGAAGTTGAATCCGCCACATCCCCGAAAAGGGAATAGCGTCATAGACCCTGGTCCAGTCCCACGACTGGCAGCTCACCAATTTCCATCGTTGACAATTTGTTGTGCTCCTTCCAGCGGTCGACCATCCACATCGGAAATCTCACCCAATACAGTCGGATACTCTTTGACAATGAAATACATCGAATATCCCGCCCTTTCGCGGCTCGCCCAGTCCCTAACCCACGAAGGGCCCGAGTGCTCAGTACATACCCGCATGGAAGTATACAGCTGCAAAAACATCAAACGGGACAAGAAACTCTTCAAATCTCTCGAACACGCCTACAAAGACGAAGTTTCAAACTCTCCTCCACTTCCTTCGTGGCTCGGCACACTCGACCACGAAGCCGAAATGACCCCCTTTGGACCCATCGACAAACACGCCTCGCGAAAGACACTCTACCTCCTCATCGCAACCCTCAATATCGCATTCCCCGATCACGAATTCTCTGATGTCCGCCCTGCCCATTTCAACAAAGAAGAAAGTGGAGCCAGCGTCCTCAACGCTCTCAGCACAACCCTTATCTCTCCTCACCGGGCAGGCATGACCGCCCCGCGCACATATTCATCTTATCCTCCGACCTCGTCCGACTTCTTCCCCTCCTCCGTGCCCACCTCCTCATCGCCTTTCAACCAAATTATCCCAAGTCCGTACGCGCCCCCTCCGATAGTGTCGGGCACCCACCCCACACTTTACCGCCTCCTCGATGAAGTCATCGGCCTACCCGAATGCGAGGTATTCTCCTACTCACCAGAAATTGACTCGGACCCGCACGCAAACGACTTTTCAGATGACGAAGATGACGTCGCTTCTGTCGCTGATGAGGACTCGTCCACTGACCCCGATGACGATGCAACGTTCGAGTTTGACGATTATGACATCGATGAGGCAAAGCCGGGGTGTCACAGTAAGCCCACTCCCATCCCTCCGCCGACGCCTCGTGCAGCACTCAACAATTCGCTGCCCGAGCACATATCCCACCTCCCATACCCGCACATCCGGATGAAGCGCCGGGGTGCGCTGCTTTGGTCTTCCCATTGGTTCTTCCTGAATCGGAAGCAGAAGCGTATATTGTTCATTTCGGTGTGGGCGCGCACGAGGGGTATGGGCAGGTCGTGGATGGACGATGAGGGGTACGAATTGGCGGATTTGACGTCGGAGAAGGGTTTGAGTTACGAGCGGTTTTTGGGATGGGAGGGGGCTGTTGGGACTGGGGCTCGCGCAATGGGCTTGAAAATACCTGTTTGAGTTCAACAGGAAATGTAAGTCACCTTGCCACAGATCACCACATCCATTTGACTAGATCATAACTCTAGCTCGACACATATCTACCACATTGTTCCCGTCTTGGTTCATCTTCGCCTTCTTGTCTAACATCATGTTCTTCCTCTTTTTGGACCTTGACTCTCCTGCTGGATTTCGGGGTTTGTGTACTATCATCACCGCACCTGTACTTGTACTTCTGAGTGACTGTACGACCACCTGATAGAGCAGATCATATTTACCTATCTTATTTTCTGATAGTCTTCCATGTTCTCCCTCCTTCCTTTGCTGTAATGACTAGTACCATGCATTTGATGGAATTGCTAATATTGTGAAGGCGAAAAGTCCGCGATGTCTGGAAAGATGGTTCTATGGTTAATTGGGAGGTGGTGATAGTAATCGCAAGCAGAGAGACATACTTTCTGCGACCATTGAAACATAGCATCAATATGTGACGGTTTTTGGTAACGCGAATTATTTCAGAAGTAAATTGATGTGTAAAATGTGGCCACAAGGCCACAAGGCCACGTCGACACGTCTCGAAGGTCTGTCGATATCCCAGCTCCTCCATTCGTCTGGTCTCCGAGGATAATTCTTAAAGACTGATTTCGATGTTGGTGTGAGTCAAGTAGTCATAAAAGACCATACGGCGGATTCAATATCTCATCGATGAGACATCATGGTTGAGAGTAACGTGCATGTCCAACGCATGTAGGTTTTTTACGTCCAGCGACGAGGTGGATTGGATAATGAATTACCTCCCAATATCCATTGCTATGGGTCATGAGCCAAAAACGTCAAATCCGATCCGGGTCAGATAAGCCCGATCGCCGTCTACGGCTCGAGTTCCTGAACAGAATTCGAGCAGAAAAGGTCCGGGAAGACGAACTGAAGGTGGCAGAAGATGAAGGAGGATGCCAGCAGAGCATCATTTTGAATCAGGCTCAAGAAACTGAAGCTCCAGTTTTGACTCGAGGCATCACGTGATCGTTATCTAAATTATTATTAATAATATTATGTGAAGTGCCATTGACCTTGAATTGACCTCTCGATTCGTGGTCTCTTCAAGTTTAATAACGTAACATCCCCTTCCCCTCGTTAATTAGTCTCGTCATCGGCCGTTACAGGAGAATGAGGAGAATGCATGGCAGTTGATAAACCATACAATCATCCCTTAATAATCCGTGTAATAAGCACCCCACCGAGTTACTTACCATTCATGCATCCCTTCTCGATCATGCCTCCCTTCTGGAAGACTTCCGCAAATCGGTCATACCCATACTCAATACTGCCAATCCCGCCATGGACGCCGACGGCAATGATTTGGAACGAGAAAAGTTCAGAGAACTATTGAGAAAGGAATGCAATACTTTGTTGTCAGAAATTGAGACATTGGAAATGGAAATGGGCACAAAGACAAGCTATGCGGCTGGAGAATGCCATGAACTTGGTGGGTCTGTTAAATCATGATGCTGGATCAATGCTGGATTCATAATATATGTGGCGGGCGATTAGCAGTGTCAACTTCGAAGATAGTAGACATACCCAGAAGCCAACCAGAAGCTGACGGAAGCTCCGTCCAGGACAGTACAGTCATGAAGCTGATCTCATCCCTCATCATGGTCTTCCTCCCTGCCTCCTTCGCAGCCGTGAATCTCCCCTTTGGCTAAAACACTGACCCAACCATCCACAAAGAGCACATTTGGCATGAATATCAAAGAGATTGATCCGGAAACTTGTGGCTCCCTTTTACAATTACTTTATTGTATTTATTATTTTCAAATGTGCCGTGAACGGTTATTAATTATTCAGCACATGTCGTTCAAAGCAGCGGCAGTTTGTCCATGCCCAGCAAGGCTTAAAAGAACGAAGAGTTTACTGTTATCTCATGGCCAATCATTATTCACCAGCTTTATAAGTTCCTTGGAGAATCACTTGTGCCTGATGACTGGGCGCAATCATGCGGATCGTGTTGAATACCAGGTTTATTAAGTTATCATCCGCCGCCACCGAATGTATCCCCTGTAAGTGTTCGACTACCCATCATCCCACACTCATCTCATCCCCAACGTCAGCATCACCACTCCCACCAACATCCGATCGACCCACCACTCCCGTTCCCGCCACAGCCTCAACATCTTCCCTCTCCTTATCTTTACCCTTCTTTGAAATCGCCCGATTCCGGGTCCACTTCTCCTGCAGCGCCCGCATCTGCTTTTTGAATTCAGCCCCGCCTACCCGTGGTCCAATCAAGGTGCTCGACTCAAGTGCTATATTCAACAGTTCCAGTACATGCGCATTTATTGGGTCCACGCTTAGTGCCTGAAGCATATACATTTTTAATACTTAAAATCTCAATAGAGAATCAAATAGAAGACGCACTTCATGGTACTTTATGATAGCTTTATCAAGTTCCCCCATGAGGTGATACACCATACCCAAGAACCCCAGGGCGACAGAATGCCTGGGATCCAATTCTAGGACCGTCTGATACGTCGTTTTGGCCTCCTGCAAACGCCTACAGGTAGATGTCATTAAAGGGCTATATGAACAATGAACGAAAGATGGAATCTTCACTTTAGCTTACGGAAGCATGTACCGAGATTAATATATGTCGTTGCCCACGACTTTTGTGAGCTTTGGGTTACTTGTGCGAGATTGAGGGATTCTTGGAACAGAGTTGCGGCGTTTTGATAGCTTAAGGGAGATATGATCCAGGCGGTTGGATCAGCAGAGGCACAGCTGGCAAGGTAAGAAAATGAAAGGGCTTACTCTCCACGAGTAAAAGCCATGACGCCCCGCTCATTAATGAGCAGGGGGTCTCCATCACACATCGAGTTGGATGCGTTAAGAGCCTCATCTGCCAAGACATGGTTTGAGAGCATGATGTGCTCCATGCCCACAAACATCAGAGGAAGATGGGATCTAGGGTGTGAGGGAAGCGACATAAGGGCGACAGGAAAGTAGCGGAGGAACCAGACGAACACACCCAGTGAACATCCGCGCACATGTAGAATACGCAGTAACAGCATGATCATGTTCTCCCTCTAAAGCAAACGTATGTGCAAACGCGATCCACGCGGGCCCAAGCCGCGGATCCATCAACGAGGTTTTACTGCACAAACAACAAAAAGGTCAACCCGCGCCCCACACATAGATAGCTTAGCCTACCTGAAATATTGCCTTGCCTGGGTCCATTTGCCCCCACTCAGGTACCACACCCCAACGGCGTACCAGCTGATGGGGTTCTCCGGCTCACGATCGACCATCTCGTGAGCGAGAATAAAGAGTTTGGAGTGTAGATGTGAGAGGTGATACATGCATGCGATGTGCAGAGGCATCGTCGGGTTGTGTATTGACACGAGGCCGAGGATTCTGTGGAAGAAGGGTGTGCTCGCATGAAATAACACGGAGAAGAAGAACCGGGGAACAAACCTTGAAGTAATTGCAAAGCAATCTGCCCACCGAAATCCCGCGTATAGCGCATCGGCAAAACTAAACAACACATCCGGGTTATCGCCCAGTCCATATTCCTCGACAAGGCGCTGGCGTGTCAGAGCATGCTCGGCTGCGTGCTTGTATTTGCGGAGGCGGGCGGTGTATATGAGCTGGACGAAGGAGGCGTCTTGTGGCGTTTGTGAGGCATAAGCGAGGGATTGGACGAATTCCCATTCTGTGGACAATTGAGGGTGTAAGATGTTATTTTCAATGAGGGATGAATGTACCTTCGTCTGGTGTCATCATTTCGCCGCTGATGAGTTGCTCGAAAGCATCATAGCATTTGACGTCGAGAGCGAGTGCTTCCATGAAGCAGTTTTTGGCTTGGTCGCCCCTGTTGAGTTTGAGCATGAGGATACCACGGAGGTGACACATAGACGCCTCGACCTGGTGCATTCTCAACGATGATGAAGGATAATAGATAGGAATATACCTACTTTAATGCCTCCATCAATGTTGGGTATTGCTGGACCACTCCGGCCTGGACGGTAATCAGCAAAGAATGGGAATGACATGAACAATAAACTCGCCTGAATCACGAAAAGGATTCGCTTCTCCGAGCATCTCTGTCGCTTCCGCCCAATTGCCTTGTCGGACCTGACACAACGTGAGCACCTACCTCGAGAATCAACGACCGACATACCTGACATTGAGCAGCTAGATAGCGACACGCCACGCTCATATCCACCAGTCTCGACACGCCGTCTTGCATATCCTCCGGAACCTCGATCATGCCGCCGGGACCCATTGGTAATCGGGGCATAGACATCGACGGGGGCTGAGGAATCTCGCGTTCACGGCCTTTACCTTTGGTGGAAGGGAGGTGGGAGAGGTGGCCGTTAGTAAGAGGTGGCGGAGGAGATGAGGGACGTTTTGGAGGAGAGGTAGGGAAGGGACGGGTGAGGAGACGTTCAGCGCGGGAGTATTGGTGGGTCATGAAGTATGTCTGTGCAAGCCAGAACGCGTCGTTTGGGTCGTCTAAAGAAGAAAAGACGTCGGGAAAATGGGTGAGAGGGAAGACGACAATGCCTACTGGTCCAACTGACAATCTTGTCGCCCCAGAATGCCGCTGTCTCGTATAGGTGCTGCATCAACGCGTCGTGCCGCCACAGCCTCATACGATCAACCATCCCCCACTCATACTCACTCTCGTCATCTGCATCGTCGTCCGAGTCTTGAAAGACATCAGTAGTATCATTCGCGAGCGGGTGGGGGTGGCGGCTAGCGCCATCTTTTTGCCGTCTGTGAGGACGGGGAGAGGAACGAAGTGGAGAGGCGGGGAGAACGGAGCGGTTTGGATCAAGGGCGAGCGAGTGTGGGTTGGACACTGTGCTGGAATTTGCGTCGAGGAAGGAGTCGACAAGTGGCTGTGGACCAAAGGAGAATGACGAGCCAATTGAACCGCGATGGCGTGAATTGGAGGGAGAAGGGAGATGGGGAATGGCCGGGAGAGTGTAGTGTCCTGGCGGCGGAGGTGAAGCCATTACTAGTAAAGCCTTGATTTACTTCTGACAATTACTGGCCGGACTGACAAAGTGTCACTGACAAGTTGCTGATAAGTGCAGCGTTAGAGTGCCAGTGGACACCCGAGCAGAGCCTTAGCCTTGGCCTTAGTCGCCTTGGCCTTAAGTAGCACTCAGTCGTTTAATTGTGCATCTTTGCTCAACAGGTCGCAGAACAATAGTTCAAAATACCAGTTAAGCGTCGCAATAGTGACTATAGCCGCGCAACACATCCATCTCAACTTTATGAGTGTCCGTCCCCCACCACATCGACATGTATACCTGTCCGCATGGTATCCCGCTGGTACCGCACACCGAAGTTTCGGTAACGATCATGGCTCTCATACGCAGCCCAGCTACTCGGGTAACCTAGAGCATACCCCGCAGCTTTCCCGCCCCACATCGTATCAGGTCTCCAAAACATAGGTTGTGGTCGTTCCACCCTCAGCGTCTGGCCCCTCTTTCGTTTACGTTTCCTTTTCGCCGGAGCCTCAGCTGGAGAGATCACAATGTTGATGAGAGGGTGGTCCTTTCCGTTCGTGGCATCGTCTGTTGGAAGCGGGAGGGTGGTTGAGATATGGCCAGGATCCGGCGGAGACTCTGAGAAACGCATAGCTCGTGAAGGCTTGGGATACTGTACGGTCATTACCGGAGGGGGAGGGGTTGGTAACGGACTTTTCACCTGCAGGAGTTTCTTGTGTGCATTGAGGAAAGGCTGTGAGACAGGAACAAATTAGCGGGTGGGTTAATAATGGGAACGGTGATGCGAATCATACAGGATATATCTTTTGAGACTCTTGAAGAACCCAGGCGAAATCTACCGCAACTGATTGTGCTCGTTGCATACGCTCCTGTGCGTCCACTTCTGTATCCTCGCTTTCAGGCTCTCGTGTTCTGCAAACGAGAAAACATCTATGAGTACGATAAGCCAGAAAGAAAAAAGGAAAGGCGTATTACTAACATGGAAGGCGGGGGTGGTTTTGGCACTAATATCAGAGGTATGGGAGAAAGAGAGCTGGAAACCAACCGAAACACTACGAAGAAAATGTGAAAAGGTGAACTAAAACGCAGTCCATGAGACATACAAACAGAATCTTGAGTTGAGATATCGAATTCTGACCCTCCATATACTTTCCTTCGTTTCCTGCTCCTCGATTCTACTTCTTCAACATCCGAAACGAAAGAATGTTGGATTAATTCCATCAGCTTGTCCACAAGAATCGATTCATCCTCTGCAGAAATTGGAACCCCATCACCCTCGGTACCACCGAAGACTTCGGCGCGCGATGTAATTTTCGTTGACGCAAGTAGACAATGCGGATTGCAGAAATGTGGTATCATAGTACAGTTCATGCTATTGTGGCATGTTAGCCTAGAGCCTCGAGAACACGTGAACCATTTGAAAAAGTTTTGCATGTAGCCGAGTCTGAGTGTCTCTTCTCTACCAGCTGTCAGCATGACCACGGAAACTACGGCGAAAGCTTTGTCCAAAATGGCAGTGAAAAAGTCGAAGCGCGAAGCAATGGTATCTGAACCACCATCCGTCGATGCCGATTTAACCTCGAAACCTCTGAAGTTGAAGAGGAAGAAGGACTCTCCGAAAACGGATGTGAAAAGTGGGGAGAAGGGAGAGGCGAAGAAACTCGGAGGGAAGAACCGGGCGACGGTCAGGACAGGAGGTGATGGGGTAAGAGATTCGTCTCCAGCCAAGGCTGAAGAGAAAGGGAAGAAGTCCGGGAATCCTGAGAATGAGTCGAAAGAGGCGAGGAAAGTCACGGTGGAGCAGGAAACGGTAGTGAGGGGGGAGAAACGTTCGAAGAAAAGGAAGGCCGATGAGGCGCAGATGGGCGTTGCAGAAGAGGCGGTGGAGGACCGCAAGGTAACAGGTAAGAAAGCAAAGAAAGACGCTGTCGCAGATGATCACAACACTAAGATGATCTCAGGTAAAAATCCGAAGCAGGTCGAGGACAGCGGGAAAAAGTCAAAAAAGGCCAAAATCGTTCCGCAACCTCCATCTCCCGCTCTCGAGTCGGAGGCCGTGGCGACATCCGAAAAATCGAAGAAATCTCCCCTAAAACTACCTGACGGTGGCAAGAAGAGTAAAAAATCGAAACTTACCCCGAAAGTACCTTCGCCATCTCCAGGGCCGGTACCATCCCTTTCCGAAAATGAAGGGCAATATGTGCACATTGAAGAGCCTTCTGATGACGACGAGGACGTTCATTTGCATGGGTTCTCCACCGACGATGACGATTCATCTGACGAAGATGATGCAATGGACGACGAACCTTCTGCGTTTGATGTTAGCAAACTACCCACCATTGCGAAAGACGACGCCACCGTGAAACGGAAGCTTGAGAAGGCCAAACGTCAGCCGGTACATTTGTGTTTCCTTCCTATTGCTTTTACAGGTCTAACTATCCTCAATCTACCATATAGACTGAAGATCGCGGTGTTCTTTACCTTGGTCGTATACCGCATGGATTCTATGAAGACCAGCTGAAATCGTACTTTTCACAATTTGGAAGTGTCACACGTCTTCGCCTCTCCCGTAGTAAAAAGGTACATATTCCATCCGTCACGTTCTATCTACAGCGAACCAACAACCATTCCCTTCTGTCTAGACCGGTCAATCGAAGCACTACGGGTTTCTCGAATTCGACTCATCCTCTGTAGCCCAAATTGTCGCCGACACGATGGACAATTACCTTCTCATGGGTCACATTCTCCGGTGTAAAGTGATCCCCAGAGATGAAGTGCATCCCGAACTCTGGGTTGGCGCTAACCGCAAATGGAGGGCCGTTCCAAAAGATCGCCTCACCCGCGTGGAACACAATAAGGTCTGTATATTCGGTTCGATTTCGTGTGTTGCTTGGCTCCTTACATGCCATCTTTATCGTTCAATGTTTCTAGCCGCGAACAGAGGAAGGGCGGGCGAGAGCGGCCAAGAGGCTAATCAAGCGCCAGAACGACAGGAAGAGGAAGCTTGAGGAGGCAGGTATAAAATATGACTTCGAGGCCGTTGGATATGTGAGAGGACTTGATTAAACCTAAATGGTGGAATTCCTATTGACCTACTTTTTTCCCAGAAAACATCCAAAGCTGGAAAAAACATAGTGTTATGATTGCATCTGTGCTCGATTTTTGGTGTTTCGGGTTATTATATTGCTTGTTCTGTCGTATACGATTGGTGAAAAACGTGAATGCTACTCGCCAAGATAAACTGACCCGGAATTCACAAATATGCGTCACCGCGCCGGTGATGGCTCAAAATACGCCCAATGACCATGCTTCTATACTGTGAATATCGATTCTTATAACAAATCTTCACTGACATATAAACTGTGGGGTAAACGCGAAAAAAGTAAAATCTTATTACATGGCGTAGAAATGTGCACATGAAGGTAGGTCATTATGTGAGAATAATAAAATCGACATCGAATCACGCCTGTTCTTCGTGCTTCTGGCCTACGATCACACCATCTTGAACTTCCACCCGCCCTGCGACACCTACATGGAAATCAACGTTAGACTATAGACGGAGCAGAGTTAATGTGATCCATTTTATTTGCGTACCTTTCACGAATCCTTCTT
>Ga0210383_10006703_pt1 | contig 10028 bp, 8 predicted proteins | sample IncBWC14OmetaG_FD_160072 | JGI IMG/M metagenome (GOLD analysis project Ga0210383, IMG submission 160072) | Forest soil microbial communities from Barre Woods Harvard Forest LTER site, Petersham, Massachusetts, United States - Inc-BW-C-14-O ...
CTGAGGGCAAGGTCATTGGTCGGCTTCTCGTACACACGGGTGGGCAAAGCATCGGGGAGAGCTGTTCCGAATAAAACCCTCGCCGGTTTCATCGATTTGTGATCTTTCGGCTGAGTGAGCTTACTGCCGCCGCAACGTTTCGGTAATGGGACATTGGCCCCGACTGGATCAAGATTGGACCATAAATCACTCCGTGGAGGGCTACGCTTGCGTCATTCGGAAGAGAGATACCGCCTATGGCTACATTGACGAGCAAGCCCGCACCGACTTCCTGGTCAAGATCCTTGCTCATCGTTTCGGGCGGTTCACAGAGATTCGCAAGGGCTTCACGTTCTCGAGCCTTCGCGAAGCGCGACCCCGGCTAGTGATCCTCACCCTCTACGCGACCCTGCTGGTCTGCGCTATGGTCTCCGGCCTCTTGGCGTTTTCATCAAACAAACATCCCGCCCCAACTTTCGGATGCACTCAGATTCCCCGCTCGACCGACTCTTACGTTTGGAAACCCCAATAGTCCACACGAATGCGCGAAAGTTGTCTTGCTGGCTCTGTATCGGTTCTGCTGTTGCCGCACTTTTAGCCGCTCTCATTCGGGCAATTGGTTGTCTCGAAGGTACGCAAATGTGATTTTGGGCAATTTGGGTTGCCTTACGGTGCCACCGATGCTGAGAATAGGTGGCGACCATGAGTCTAACCTTCACAGCGGAGGTCGCGGGTTCGAGTCTCAGTCCCCTCTCGCGTACCTCTAAATGCTTTTTGTAAAGAGGGAAGTTTTCAAATAATTTTGTGTCTCCTACGCCGCCTGCTTTACCAGCTTGGCCACGGTCCCGTTGGCCAGCTTCATCGCAGCGGCGATCTTCCGAATCGACAGGGGCTGTGCCAAAGGAAGGTATTGATGCAAGAAAGAAATCGCGACGTCGTACTTCGGATTATCGAGCGGCATTGCATCAAGCCTATATTCTCGGGACGTCATTTTTTTCACAATCGGGCTGCTATTTCCACACGGGAAAATGTTTGGAAGTGCCTTGTATTCGCAAGGTTCAGGGCTATTATCAAAACCAACGGAAGAGAAATCTTCCAGACGAAGAAAGCGGAAACGGGAAAATCGAGAGGCCCGGCAACGGGACTCTAGGGCATTCGGGAAACCGGATGCCGGGATGGAACCGGGGAAGCTTTTGCGGCGGATGTGATAACGGGAGAGCACGGGAAAGTAGGCGCGAGCCCGCAGGTCCCGAAGAATTCCGGGATGACGATGCCGCGATCGGGTTGCCGAACCGGATCTTCGAGAAATCGGACTGCCGGAGGGCGATGTCTCGCAAGAGCAGTCGCCCTTTCGCTTTTGGGGCTTCATCGATTTTTGAGTTTCTTGTACTGCTCTTCCGTCAACAGAAGCGATACAGCGCGGAAGCAAACATTTCGCGAAGATTTCGCTCGCGCGGCCCTGCAGGGCCGCAGAAAAAGTCTCTACGTCTTTCGCTTCCTCAATCTTTCTTGGTCGGCTAAGCCAATACATCAATGACATGACTGTAGCAAGAACTGGGAAGAGAATGCTGAGAACAGGGCCCGCCCAATTCCCTCTCACCGGGGACGCGGATGCGGGAACAGTAATCGGCGCCGTTTGTATCTGGTCACTGACAGAAGGGGCGCTAGGCGCTCCCGACTTTGCGGTGCCGGACGTCCCCGACTTTGCGGCGCCGGTGGGAAGGCTCGGGCATCACCTTGGATCGCAGTCCGCGTACCAACCTCACTCGGCTCAGGAGTGCTTGCAGTTACAACGATCGCTTTCTGTGGCGGCAATGACGGAGCCGGCCGTATCCATTGTACGATACCAGCCATTAGAAGGATCGGTAGCAACAAGATTCCAAGCGCCCCGGTGCGTTGAAAAAACTTGTCCGACTTCTTGCTTACCATTGGTCTATTGGTCTATTTGAAAGCAATTTCCTGTAGTCTTGTGAAGTCGGAAGACGCAGATTCAGTCGCAAGTTAACGATCTTCTTAAGATAGTTTCGAGCATAGCCAACGCGGAGATTCACTGCATCCGCGGTAGCCTCTGTTCCCTTATTCTCAGCTTCGCGCAAAGCGATCGTCTCGAACTGCATTGCCACTAACGTTTCTACTTTTTCATAGTCTGCGCCAATAATGATGACGCAAGGTGCCACAGAACTAAGGAAGTTAATCGCCTCTAAAATCTGCACCACTTGGTCCGCTCTACAGCGGTCGAGATCATCAAGAAAGATTACTAGGCGTTGCGGTTTGAGTGCCTCGACGACATCTTTTAAGTTGTTGGCAAATTCCTGACGCACGTCAGATTTTCCGATCAGGGAAGGAAGTCGTAGCAACTCTTTAAGAGTGTCAACAAGAAGACCACCGGCCTTGTCGGCGAGCTTCTCAGGATTGCTTTTGAATGCAATCATGACTTGCAAGGCGGCGAGCACTGCGCCCACGTACGCTATATTGAGTACCCATTTTTGCCAGGTGCTGAACAGATCCGGCCACAAGGTTATGAGACTCAGGAAAGCAATCGATAGAATAGTTATGCCCAGTCTATCTATCTCTGCAAAAAGTCGTACGCGTAGTAAATCGAAGCGAAAGCTAAGCCCAATCGGACTTAGCCAGGGAGGAACAGCTTGTTTCTGAATCGCCTCTAAGAGATAGGCCAGGAGCTGATCCTCCTTTTGGTGATGCCAGGCGTTAAACCACACGGTGACCGCAGCACGGTTATCTCTTAGATCGGACTCGAGCATACGCATGACAGAACTCTTCCCCATCCCCCCCGACCTTGCAGTGAAATGACCAATGGGGGAGAGGTATTCGAATTTTGCAAAAATCTCGAGAGTTTTTCTACTAAATTATGCTGCCCGAGTTTGTCTTCCTTCAAAGAATCGATCGGAGAATCCGATGCAACTATTTCTTCAATGCTCGTGCGGTTAACGACTATTGTCGGGGTCGCCGACCATATCAAGAACGGTGTCAGGAACAGGATTGCGAGGTAGAACCATGGTGCTGGGAAATACCTATAACCAAAACTAGCCAGCTGCTCCCACGTAGATGGGTCACTCCTGCGCTGCAGAATTGTCCCACCCTCTCCCACAACAAAAGTACCGCTTGGACTCACGGCAACGTCGTTAAGAAGCAAATTAGTTCCGCTCCTTACGGGCGACCATCGCCCAGACGGGCCCAGTTCCAAAATCGTCCCATCGGATCCTACAATTACGTCGCCCCCGGTCACCCCTGTAAGATTTTGATCCGTTCCACTCGTCTCGCTCTGCCAAGTTTGACCGTCATCTCTGGTTGCCAGTATGACTCCGCCCTGCCCTAGAGCCAGCACGGCATCGCCTACGAATCTAATACGGACGAGAGACTGTGTTGTGCCACTTGCCTGTTGCGTCCAGCTCTGGCCAAGATCAATGGTTTTTAGAATCAGTCCGCCGTCTCCGACCACCAGGCCCACTTTGGGTTTGACGAATAACACAGCTTCTAAATTCTGATTCGTGCCACTCGGCAGCTTCTTCTAGCTCGCTCCTCCGTCTCTTGTGGCCAGAATCAAGCCATCTGCGCCTACGACCCAACCCTGTTCCTCCGAAATGAAGATCACGCGCTGGAGACGAGCGCCTGTGCCGATCGTCTGCGACCTCCAGTTCGCCCCCCCATCGGTTGTATGGAGAATGGTCCCGTCGTCTCCCACGGCCCATCCCGAGAGACGTGTAGAAAAGGCAATGCTGTGGAGAGACGTCCCCGTGCCGCTTAACAGCTGTCTCCACGACCTTCCCCCGTCGTCAGTGCGTAATATTGTTCCGTTTTGACCGACTGCGACCAACGCTGAATCGGTACCGCGCACGGCGGCGATGCCGTTGAGAGTGGGTAACGATTGCGGATTTAATGGCTTGCCTATGACCGGATTCAATAACCAAGTGACCAATCGATTCCCTGAATGTCTTTGGTCTCTCGCCGATCGAGTCTGCATCCAACTGTATCGAGCGCACAGAATCAGAAGCAGCAAAGACGCAACCAGAACAACTGATTTGGTGAGCCTTAACGGATTCACAGTGGGTTCCGACACAGCTTGTTCCCTCCCGGACATAGCGGGACATTTCCAAGTCAAGCACGGAAATCAGCTAGGCTCTTACGGGCGTACCTTACGCTATGAACGGAGAATACCAACCCAAAGAAGGAGTTGCGTTGCTGAATGGAATGCACGGCACCATCAAAATTCAGTTCAGACAGATCGTTTGTAGGAGGCCTTCCTAAGGGTTTCCCACCAATCGCGGAGAAGAGAGGATCCATAGGTCGTGAGTTTTGATGATTACAGCCAAAGCGTCTATCCAGCCTCAGTTTGGAGCTTCCGGTGGATTAGTAACGAAAAACGCGCATGGCGCCTGGCAATCTTCGATCCCGATCCGTCGCACGATTCCATGACACTGTGTATGGTCCGCCGCACGATTGCAAGGGCATTGAGCAACGAACGGAGCAGTCTGCTTCTATGTATCCGGCCTTCAGGTGGAGATGTTTCTCCTGGCCACGATGAGTTCCGCGCGTGCCTGTTCTAACTAGCCGAACGGTCGTGAAGACCACAGTGTCACATCAGAATTCAGGCACGCCGTTTTGACTGTTCGTTCGTCTTCGCTGTCCATTGCAGACTTCGGTGGATAAAACTAGTCCGTCGTCGTAGTGCGGTAAAGTGGGAGCGCGTTAGCGCTTCCAAGCCGAAGGCGTCTTTTCCGCACTATCTCATCCTGCAATCGCGTTAAGTTTCGGGCGGTAGTCTTCACCACTCGACAAAACAGCCCACGCGATTCGCGCGAGTTTGTTTGCCATCGCGACCACAACAACGTTTTTGGGAGCTCTGGCATCAAGTGCGTCGAGCCAGGGGCCGATCGGTGCCCGGTCGCGCTTGATACGCAGCACGGCAGCTCTTGCACCGTGAATCAGAATCTTACGCAGGTATACGTTGCCGCGCTTGCTGATGCCCAGCAGCTTCGCTTTACCTCCGGTCGAGTACTGGCGCGGCACGATACCCAGCCACGCAGCGAAGTCCCGGCCCTTGCGGAAGGCGGCGCCGTTGCCGATGGCAGCAACGATGGCAGTGGCGACAACTGGTCCGATCCCTGGGATCTGTCGTATCCGCGTGCATCCGGCATCTGCGGCCGAGATCCGTTCCAGTTCCAGGTCGAGCTTTTTAATCTGCTCTTCAACGAGCTTCCACTCATCCCACAGCATGCTGATCAGACTCCGCATCTGCGGCGTCAGGTCGGCCTCAGCGTTCTCCAGAATGTCCGCCATCGCGGCCCTGAGGTTTGCTGGCTTCTGTGCAAACACCATCCCGCGCTCGAGTAGAAATGCCCGAATTTGGTTGATCACCGCTGTGCGCCGGCAGATCAGGCGATCACGCACGCGGTGGATACCCTGCAAGTCCAGCTGATCATCGGTCTTAATCGGGACAAAACGCATGTTCTTCCGTTCGACCGCCTCAGCGATCGCTTCTGCGTCGATGAAGTCGTTCTTGTTCGACTTCACGAATGGCTTAACAAACTGAGCTGGGATAAGCCGGACATCATGGCCCTGTTTGCGCAGTGCGCGTCCGAGAAAATGCGCTCCGGAGCAAGCCTCAAGCCCGATCAGAGATGCCGGGATGTTCGCGGTATAGGCCAGAAGCTGCTTCCGGGCGAACTTCTTCCGCACAAGCACCTTGCCGGAAGCGCCGAGTGCCACGAAGTGAAAAGTCGTCTTGCCCAGATCGATGCCAACCGAGTGTACTTGCATGTCGATGATCCTCCTTCAAGAAGCTGCCACTACGATCACCCGCTCTCGCGGGTGAATCAAGCGGCGGACCATCTCATTAGCCGACTTCTCAGGAACGATAGGCCTCCATAAAATTGGTCTGAGTGGAACCGAATGCGCCTCAATGATGTAGATCTGCCGCAGGCGGTGGTTGACGCACAGAAACGGGGTGAACTCGTCCTGTTCGCCGGAGCAGGAGTGTCGATCGACGCGCCCTCCAAATACCCAGACTTCCTCGACCTGGCTACGGAACTTGGTGGCACGGCGTACCTGATCCGTGACCATGAGTTCATCGATCGTTACTTGGGTCGTCTGGAAGAGCACGGCATCGCGCTTCATGATCGCGTCAAGAATCGCCTGTCAGACCCGCGCTCCCGCCCGAATCATCTTCACGAAGCCATCGTTAGACTCTTTGGCAGCACGTCCGCGATCCGGATCGTCACCACGAACTTCGACGATCACTTTCGGGGCGCCGCCCTTGGTGTCTTCGGAGACGCACCGGAAAACTACCGGGCTCCGGCTCTGCCCCTGGGCGATGACTTCAAAGGCATCGTGCATCTTCACGGCTCCGTTCTGGATGACGCGAAGAAGCTTGTGCTGACGGACGCGGATTTTGGCCGCGCCTACCTAACTCAGGGATGGGCGCGTCGGTTTGTGCAGCAGTTGTTCTCGAAATTCGTCGTGCTGTTTGTTGGGTACAGTCATCAAGACATTCCTCTGCTTTACCTGGCGCGTGGTATTTCAGCAGCCGAGGGCGGTCCCGGACGATATGCGTTAACGTCGTCCACTGCTGACACGGACTGGTTGAACCTTGGCATCAAGCCGGTGCACTATCCGATGCGCGTACCACCACTGGCTCGTCACGGAACCTTGGGCGACTGTCTCGCAAAGTGGGCAGAGATTGCCAATCTCGGTTCCTTGGGGACCGAGGCGAGGATTAAGGGTATCGTTACGTCGGATCGTCCCTTAAGCATCGAAGACGAAGACTTTCTCAAGCAGTCTCTGCTAGACATCAGCACTCTGAGGTACTTCACCCGACACGCCGAAGATCCGCGGTGGCTGGAATGGATCTCGGAGCTTCCCGAGTTCAGCGCCATCTTCCCTCTTGGCGCAACTTTGAGCGAACGGTCTGCGGAGCTCGCGTTCTGGTTCGCCGAACGGTTTGCAATCCCCCACTTTGCTGTCGCGCTCGATCTCGTCCGTCGCAAAAACCAAGCCCTCTCTCCGTACCTCTGGAATGCTGTGGCCCAAGCATTCCATCGTCACGCTACCGGTGGAGACCCCCTGCGCTTTTGGGTGCCGATCTTGTTGGCGACGATGCCGGCAAACGCTCCTTCGGATTTTCTGGCTTACATGATCGGCCATTGCACCGTTCCAGACGATCAACTGAGTATTCTTCAGCTCTTCCGCAAGCTGAGCGCACCAATACTGAAACCAAAGCGGAGGTTTTTCCCGCCGGAGGACGGCAAGCCCGCCCTGCCGGATGCTGAGGTTGTGCCGATTGGTCACGACCACTGGATGAGTCACGCGTACCGGACAAAGATCCATCCTCACCTCGATATCTTTGCCAAGGGAGTGGCTCTCATTGTGACAGTGACGTTTGAAGAGGCGAACGCCTTGCTTTTGATGTACGGTAAGGCTGGCCCGAAGTGGGACCCGATCAGCCTTTCGCGAGGTTCCGTTTCCTCCCGGACACAGGACTTCTTAGACAATGGGTTCTCGGTCTTGATCGACGCAGGAGCCGACGTTCTCCAATGGGCTAACGAGCACCAACCGAAGTTCGCGTCAAGTCTGATTGGGCAGTGGATCGAGTCCGACTCGCTCATTCTGCAGCGGCTCGCGATCAGCGGGATGACGGAACACCCGTCACTGACTCCGGATGAAAGGCTCACCTGGATCATTTCGAACCGTTTGGTCGAAAACGTCGGTCTTAAGAACGAAACCTTCGCATTGTTGGCTGCGGTGTATGGCGGTAGCAGTGAGCACGTCCGTGCGGAGCTATTGGCGCAAGCAGAAGCTGCCATGAATCCAGAAGGAGAAGAGTACGAACGCTACGAATTCTTCAACCTGCTTTCCTGGCTTGATACCCACGTACCAGACTGCACACTCGTTGCGGAGAAGCTGAAGCCGATTCAGGAACGACATCCGCAATGGAAGATGCGCGAGCATCCGGACTTCTACTCGTGGATTAGCGGCGGTGCGGTACAGGCCGAGCCCGACAGCCCCATTCCTGCATCGCAAATTGCAGAGATGGATCTCGAAGCGCTTCTTGCGGAGAACAATCGCCTCGCCGACGTCAAGGACATGTTCGGTGAGCCCCTCAAAGGTGGATTCCAGCAAGAGATTGCCCGCACGGCTGCTGGGAACTTTGCGTGGTCGGAAGGAATCTCTCGCGAGGCATTGGAGCGAACCGACGTTCCTGCGGAAATCTGGTCGGCGCTGCTGCGAGGCTGGTCCACTGCCCACACGCCAGAAGAATGGAGATCGTTGCTGGCCACTGTGGAGCGCCTTGAGCCGGCGTATAGCTCGGTCTTGTATGAGTTGTCGTCGCTCCTCAAAGAGGCCGTGGAGAGGAAAGAAGATGGGCTGCCCCTCGATCTGCTCGACACGGCGATCGAGAGAGCGAACGCTGTCTGGGCTGCCTGTGCCGCTCATGAGCAGCCCCTACCGGATGCGGCTGAAAACTGGGTTACTGTTGTCATTAATCGGACCTCTCGATACCTCCTCGATTTCTATTTCCAGGCACTACGACTGCTATGGGCGAACCGGGGTCAGGAGCGTGTTCGCATTCAGTCGATCCTTCGAGCGCTCGAAGTGGCAATCGATGGAAACAGTCCCGCGTCTGAGGTCGCCAGAATTCTCGTCGCGGCGCGGGCGGCGTTGTCAGCCGAATTCTCTCAAGACTGGTATAGCGAACATGTGTTGCCTTTGCTCGCGACGCCCGCAACTTCTCGAAGTTCGGAACAGAGCTGGGACGGATACTTAGGTGGGGGTAACTGGACGCAAGCAATGCTGCCGGGTCTGATCCCCGCCTACATGCGCCATCTTCCTGAGATCACGGGAGCGTCGAATGATCGGTCTCGCATGTTCTGCGGCCATCTAGCGGGCATCGCTGTATTCGGCGGCATTGATCCCATTGATAATGGCTGGCTCGACGAATTCCTCACTCGATCCGCGCATCGAGAGCGTATGCATTGGGTCGGGAACGTCACCCAGGCCTTACGCGGAGCAAATGACCAGGCGAAGGAATCCGCTTGGGGTCGGTGGATCGAACGGTATCTTCGGCGTCGCGCATATTCGAATCCCCTTCCTCTCGACGCGGAGGAGTCGGGCGCCATGTGCGAATGGGTTCTGATCCTGCAATCGCACTACGCGGAAATCGTCGAGTTGCTCTTGACCGGCTCTGCTCCGGAGGTCAAGGGGGGACAGTTTTTCTACAACCGGCTGCATGAAGCGGCAGTGCTCGATCGCGCGCCGGTACTTACCGCCCGATTTCTGATAGCTCTCCTTTCCCAGGAAGATGGCCACAATCTCTGGGATCTGGATCAGGTTCACACGATGGTCTCGCAGCTGATCGATCTCGATTCAACCGAGCCTGCCCTGCGTCCGCTCTGCGAGCAACTGGGAAGGTTGGTGTCACCCGCGCATTGGAATTTCAGGGTAGGCTGCGGTGATGACACCCTACATCTGATCTGTGTTTTGATTAATGGCCTTGTCATTTGGCATCTAAGCAGATCAACACTCATAAGCACAGCGATGGGGATCAATTAGTACTGCTAAACGCCGATTGCGACGGCGATCAACGCTTTGGCACCCCGGCGCGGCGGAGGGGCGTCTACCGATGGGCACGCCCAGCGTCGCCAGGAAGCGCTGCCCGGGCCCTCCCCAGACGGTTTCCCTTACCCCAAAATGCAGCCGCGCGTCCTTGGGCATCCTGCGAGGCTCTTTTAGCGGAAAATCTATAGGGGCAGACATACGCACGTCGCACCGGGGTGGTGTCTATGGGGGGACCGCCCCCGGCCTAGGCTCTCTTTTTCGGGTCCATCCGGCTCAAGAGAAATTCAATCCAACCGATGTCGATGAGACACTGCCACACAGTAGCTGGAAGGCGCATCGTTAGTCACAAATTAGTCACAGACAGCACGAGAGCGCCGGAGGAAGGCCTGACAAGTTTCTGATTTGATTGGCGTCCCCGACGGGATTTGAACCCGTGTTATCGCCGTGAAAGAATCCGATCAACTCGCAACATTAAG
>Ga0210383_10006704_pt1 | contig 10028 bp, 10 predicted proteins | sample IncBWC14OmetaG_FD_160072 | JGI IMG/M metagenome (GOLD analysis project Ga0210383, IMG submission 160072) | Forest soil microbial communities from Barre Woods Harvard Forest LTER site, Petersham, Massachusetts, United States - Inc-BW-C-14-O ...
AAAAAGAATTCGCGGATTGTTGGGGTCGACGTTCAGATCGGAGCAGCCCGTATTCTCGTCGACGAAAAGCACTTTCTCCCAGGTTTTCCCGCCGTCGCTGGTGCGGAACACGCCGCGCTCCGGCTGTGGGCCGTACGCGTGGCCCAGCGCGCACGCCAGCACGACATCCGGATTGCTCGGATCGATCTCCACGCGGCCGATGCGCCCCGTCTTCTCCAGTCCCATCAACGACCAGGTTTTTCCCGCGTCCGTGGATTTGTAGATCCCTTGTCCCACCGAGATGTGGCTGCGGATGAAGGATTCGCCGGTTCCCGCCCACACGATGTTCGGATCGTTCGCCGCCACCGCCAGCGAACCGATCGACGCCACCGGCTCCGCGTCGAAGATGGGATCCCAGTGGATTCCTCCGTCCGTGCTCTTGAAAATGCCGCCGGACGCCGCGCCCACATACCAGATGTTCGGTTTTCCCGGGACACCCGCGACCGCTGTGGCGCGGTTCCCTTCGGGCCCGATATAACGAAATTTGAGCTGCCCGTACACGTCAGGACTGATTGGCGGCTGCTGCGCCTGCAACACACAAGGAGCAACCATCCGCGCCACGACCGCGATCATGGCGACGTATTTCACTACAGCGAACCTCGCACCCTCTAACATGTTGAACCCCTCGGATAGAGTTGAAAATTGCGCCGCGCCGGATGATACAGACGGGGGTCGCAGCAGGTCAATGGCGGCGCCCGCGCCGCGGCGTGACAATCTCATCGGGAATCTGGGCGCCAGTATTTGTCGTGGACAAGCAGGCCGGCAGCCACGCTTTCCTGGCGCTCGACACCTCGGACTGCATCGGCGACTGCACGCGGATGAAGGCGCTCAGGCGTGAGGCTTCTTGGCGAGCCGCAGTCCGGGCCCGTGGGGTACGGGGGTGCAGTGTGAAGATCTCTATGGCAACAAAATCTTCATCCGCCAGGAACCGTGAATTCGGCGCAATCGCACCGCGCCAACGGGCGGTTGCGGCCTGACGCTCGGTGATCTTATTGTTGATTTACCGAGCCTTGGCCAGGCGCGGCGCTGGTTTCAGTGTTCGTTCAATGCGACTCGGTTCCGGCGCTGGGATGTGATTCGACGCCTGAGCGGCCGAGGGATAATTGACCTTAGATGGTTTTCCTTCTACCGCCATGCGTCGATGCGCTTCTTGCCAAGAAGGAAGTTCTGATGTTTCTTGGTCCCAATGCACGACAGCGGCCTCATCGCACCAGTCAAGCAGCTTGGGCATCGCTGTGCGATGCGCGCCGCCAGTGCGATAGGCATTCATCGCCGCTTCGTCTTTCCAGGCCGTCATGGTCCAAAAGACGTTCTTGGCGTTGACTAATAGCCTGCCGCCGAGAAACCCAGAGCTGCGCCCGACCTGGCGCATGGACTTGAATGCGTCCCTTAGGAACTGCGGGAGATAGATGAAAGAGCGAACCCGCAAACGTGTCACGGAAATAAATACCATTGGGTTCCTCCATCCATCCCTCTTCCGCTCTTCGCCAATCCCCGCCTACCGCACAGCGCTGATCAGTTCCCATATCCGCGCGAGATGATGGTCGTCATGTTCGGCTACAAAATACAAATGGTCCAGGAGTCGCATCGGCGTCTTCAAACGCGGGTGGTGGATGGCTCGCGCAAATAGTGGTGCGTCCAATTCGTCCACACGCTTCAGCAGTGTTTCTCTTGCAGTGCGGAACTCCGTCAGAATCTGTTCCAGTGGGCGCGCGTTGTGGTGCGCTTCGTCGGTTTTTCGATTCTTCAAGTCTGCCACGGTCAGTTGGTCGCTGGCTGCCAGGTAATCGCCCACTCGCGCCAGCCACAGCGGTTCGAGGTCGAGCAAATGACCGGCGTTTTCCTGCGCCGACCACTTTTCTTGCGCTTTCCGGATCAGTATTTTGTGAGAACGGCCACGAAACGCATCTTCGAGTCTGGCCGGAGTGCCGCGCAGACGTGCGCACAGATTCGGAAGCAGTTCCACCGGAAACGAGAACTCAAACTTGCGTTCAAACCAGATTGGTATCTGACTCATGGATTCCGCCGGTCACCGCCAACGATGGATGGAGCATCACTTGCGCTGCGACGAGCGATTCAGTCCTGGCTTGGAATTCCAGTGCGTGTCCGGAGCATAATTCCAGGGGCGCTCATACTCGCTTCTCCATCCGCAATTTCAGGGCTTCAAGCTCCTGCTTGGTCATGCCTTGCAGGGCCATCGCTGTGGCTAGATACAAAGCGGGAACGTGTTTCATTTTGCCGCCGCCTTCTACCTTGCGACAAAGATTTTGTACTTCCGGGTCAGCCCCCACTTTCAAAAACACTTTATACGCGTCGGGGATGGACAGCGTTTTTTCAATCAAGCCATGCTTAACCAAAATGCGATGATACGAAGGTACTGCTAACGCAGATGAAGGGGTTGGCGGAGGGCGCTTGTTTTCTCTTGGGTGTTTCATCGCACTACGCTGACACGTTTTCTCAATGCGGTCATTTCTTTGATGCGTTCTACGTGGAAATGAAGGCGGCAAGTACTTAAACACAACTGCCAGAGGGTCTGCAATCCAGAGCGTTCACTGCTGACCCTCCGTGCCAGTGACGTGGCCTCCGCCTCCTCTTTCGCACGGCATAATCTCCCTTTGACACTCCACTGTCTTCTGAAGGTGCACGTGCGTTTCACTTGCCGGGGCGTTGATGCAATCGCCCTGCTCTGCCGAAGAGGGGCATCTTTCCATCCACGACGTTCGCCACGTAGCCCCCGCTAGGGATTGTATCTTTCCGTTCTCGAGACCTGCGAAGTTTCCCCTGTTTGGACGGTGTCTGATTTTCCAAAAGAAGGAGGTGCGCGAGCATGCGTTGCCCATATTGCGGAGACAGACGAACAGAAGTTCTCAAGACGGTGTACCGCGGCCACAGCTCGTATCGCCACCGTCGATGCCTCTATTGCGGGTCTCGCTTCAGTACCCAAGAGAGACCAGTACGCTGGAGCCGTGTTGAGCGGAAGTGGCCGGGGCGACGCCCAGTAAGGAAAGGATGGGGGAGTCTGCGAACGCCAGCTCTGCGGGGGAAGTGTGAGGTGGAGACGTGCGGAGTGGATTTCAAGCAGGCCGGAATCAGGCGTCACGTGGACCACATCGTGCCGGCGAGGCTCATCCGACGACTAAACGCTGGGAATCCCGACCGTCGTGAAAACCTTCAGTGCATCTGCGGCTCATGCCACGGCTGCAAGCTCCAAGCCGACCATAAGCTATGCATGGGGGATAAGCTGGGATACCTGGAAATTCTTCGGACTCACAATTTTGACCTTGTGCGGGTCGAGCGGGCCCTGGCTCTGTACCGGCTGTAGCTTCCTTCGGGGCGCCAATATTATCGGGATCTGAAAGGCAATCTATGATGTATCCCGACCCGACGCTTCTCGCAGCCAGAGTATGACCACCTTCACCCGATCCGGCTAGGAGGATCATGAGCATGCATCAGGTACGTCAAGGGAACCTGCCTTTTGACTGTCAAGGCAATACGTTCGAGGGCGGCGTCGCCCACCTCCGTTGGCCCAGACATGGGTTAGATCACGCCGTTCCCGTTAGAGACCCGCTGGGGTAGAATTGTCGCCTCTTGCCAAATTTTCATCGACACGAAGCGCGAGGTGTACGGATGCGTCTGCTATTTTTGCTTGGATCGCTGCTTATCGCGGCGATCGCAGTTGCCCAAACTCAAAAGTCCAGGGATGTCGCGGCCTTCATCGGCGTAGACCTACCAGTCTTCGTTCTTAACCACGTCCGAGTCATCGATGGAACGGGTGCAGCGGCGAAGGAAGATCAAGCGATCGTGATTGCGAATGGAAAGATTCAGTCCATCGGCCCGGCTGCGTCAGCCCAAATCCCTCGGGGTGCAGAACTTCTAGATCGCTCCGGCTACACAGTCATTCCTGGGCTCGTTGGAATGCACGATCATCTGTACTATACGGATTCGATCGCCGTGCAAGTTGCGGGCGGAAGAATTGGCGAGCCAGGGTTGTTCGTTGCGGAAATCCCTTACACAGCGCCGCGACTGTATCTCGCGGCTGGCGTAACCACGATGCGCACCACAGGAAGCCTGGAACCTTACACCGACCTAAAGGTAAAGAGCCGAATCGACGCGGACCTCATGCCGGGACCAAGCATCGACGCCACGGCGCCGTACCTGGAAGGCGCGCCGACGCGATTTGCTCAGATGCATGAACTGACTGGACCGGACGATGCAAAACGTATGGTGGACTACTGGGCGGAGGAAGGCATGACGTCGTTCAAAGCGTATATGAACATCACGCGTGAGGAGCTGGGCGTAGCGATCCAGCAGGCGCATGCGCACAAGCTGAAATTGACAGGACATCTGTGTTCGGTGACCTGGCCAGAAGCTATTGCTCTGGGGATCGATAATTTGGAGCACGGGCCTGTTTTTGCAGACACCGAATTTGTGGCGGACAAGAAGCCGGACGTGTGCCCATCGGGAGGCGGCAGCAGTTGGGCGAAACAGGAGGTGAATGGAGCGCAAGTGCAGCAGTTGATCCACGATCTCGTGTCACACCACGTCGCGGTGACTTCGACTCTTCCCGTGTTTGAGGCAAGCGTCCCGGGAAGACCGAAATTGCAGCCGCGCATCTTGAATGCGATGTCCGCGGAGTCGGCCCAAAGCTACCTGACTGCGCGGGCGAACGTGCCGTTGGACTCGCCAATGACGGCGCTCCTGCGAAAAGAGATGGATTTTGAGGTGGCATTCGTCAAAGCCGGAGGCTTGCTCCTGGCGGGGCCAGATCCAACCGGAAATGGCGGAGTGCTTCCGGGATTCGGCGATCAGCGCGAAGTAGAGCTGCTCGTGGAAGCGGGGCTGACCCCGGTGGAAGCCATTCAGATCGCCACAGAGAATGGGGCCTTCTATCTCGGCCAGCAAGATCGCATTGGAAGCATCTCCCCTGGCAAACAGGCAGACCTCGTTGTGATTAAGGGCGACCCCTCAAAGAGCATTGACGAGATCGAGGACGTCGAGACGGTGTTCAAGGCCGGGATCGGCTACGATTCCAAGAAATTGATTGATAGCGTTCGCGGACAGGTCGGGATTCGTTAGCAGCGTTCGTTCTGGGCCTTTTGCAACCCGCCACACGATTCCGAGTGTATGGTCGGCTGCTCGGAAATTATGGTTTGACCACGCGGCCAAGTCCCTGAACGTCGGATTGCTGGACGCCTAGATTCTGTGATCCGTACTCGGTTGCCTTCCCGACGCCCCAATGGAATAATCCCGCAATGATAATTGGCGACCGACTCCGCGGACTCCGCGAAGAAAAGAAACTCTCTCAGGGCGACATCGAGAAGCGTACCGGCTTGTTCCGCTGCTACATTTCTCGCGTCGAGAACGGCCACACCGTTCCCTCCCTTGAAACTCTAGAGAAGATGGCCAGGGCTCTTGAAATCCCCATGTACCAGCTTTTCTACGAAGGTGACGAGCCTCCCAAGCTGCCGAACCTGCCCAAGCGGAACTCGTCCGGCGAAATCGCATGGGGTAGTTCGGGCAAGGACGCTCGAACATTCAGCAAGTTTCGCCGACTGTTGGGCAAAGTCAACGAACAAGATCGCAAGATTATTCTGCTCATGGCTCAGAAGATGGCCCTTCGGTAGGGGTCGGCCAAGCGTTCTTGGGTTGCCAGTTCCAGTTCCGATTTACCGCCCATTATGGTCGTCAGGATCATGCGATATTCATGCACGCCTCTGCGCGGGTCCTGGGGAGAAGGTCATACTCTTCTGCTTTGTCTTCAGGGCAATCGCTATAGGTTAGTTTTTTTTCACGGCATATTTAGGTTTCCAGCAAGGTCAGCCGGTCAACCTTGGATTACCGACTTTGTATGGCATCAACGGGATGAACTGGTCGAGTTCTCCCCCGCGTCCGCCTCCTTTTCGCTGATAATTCGCATCGCTACGCCAGTCACCCTGCCTATGATTTCTGCCTGAGAGGGATGGTCAAATCGGCGAACGTCCTGATGGGAATGAGGGTGGGGGATTACGATCAGCTGACCCCGGTCCAGCTGACACCAGCTGCAAACGTAACCGTTTCGCAATTCTACGAAGTAGATGGGACGGTCGAATTCCGTTTTCCATTTTTCAGTGCTGATCTTCCTTTGATTTGCGTCAATCTCCACAAGCGAACCGGGACGGATAAGCGGAAAGAGCGTGTAGTCTTCCAGACCGATGTAGCCGTACACGGATTTGCGCAGGTCTAAGCGCTGCAAAAAACCGACGGGGATCTCATCCCATTTTTCCACGACTTGCGCAAGAAGGTTTGTCTTCTCCAGCCTGAACTCTGGTTTAAACCGTACCGGGAGCGACACCTTTTCGCTCTCGAGGTCGGCTCCGCCCTCCAAGAGATGCGTTTTCGGCACTCCGATGGACATGCGATAGCGGCTCAGGTCGCCTAGCGGCAATCCAAAGTAGGACATTAGCTCGGTGACTCTGCGGTTGTAGATTGCGCCAAACGTATGAAACTTGTAGATGCTCGGCGTAAATTTGCCGTTTTCAATGTCCGTCACCCAAGCATGGGATAAATAATATTCGCGGCTGTGCTGTTCGTCCGCGATTTGCAGACTCTTCGCTTCTACGTCACGCGTGGTTAGTCCTAGGCGCACGCGCAGGTCTTTCAGCCTCTCGCCGGCGCTCGGACTCGGGTTACGTGTATCCATGGGGGAAACCTACGGAATCCTATGCGCGTAGCTGGTCTATGTCCAGCCACGTGACTCTTCATCTATCCATACACAGGTTTCGTGCGGACTGCTGAAAATGTCGTGACTGGTCGCAATTGCGGCCACTGTGCCAATTGTTTCCAACATGGGCGAACTCTTGGATATACGGCCAAGGGTTGGTGTCCCTCCCATGGACCGGGCTGAACACGTACGGCAAATTCTTGCTACTAGAGGTCTGACTCTCTACCGCGTTTCTCAGCAGTCCGCCGAAATCTTCGGCCGCTCCTCCCGGTTCTTTGTTCCACACAACCTGTATTACGACTTTGCAGATCCTTCCTTGATCCCCACCATTCATCAGATGCTCGCTCTCAGCCACATCACAAACTATCGGTTATACGACTGGTTAGCAGTGTTCGGCTTCGACCTGGACCAAATCTCCGGGCTCCAGCTGTTGATTCCCAGGCAGCGGACAACGCTCCTGGATTCCTCGGTCCACGACATCCACGCTTGGATCCCCTGGTTTGCCGATAGGCCCAACAGAGGACCGGTACCTCCGATCGCTCCCGTGGGACAGTTCCTGGTTTCAGCAACACCAAGGCGTGCAGCGGAATTGTTCGCGCTAAATAAGAGAAGATTTCTTTATGCCAAGATTGGCGAAGGAGACCTGCTTGCGTTTCCACACCTTGCGCCTGGCAGTGTCGTCAGAATTGATGAAAGGCGTTCCGGGGAATTGCCGTCTGAACGGAGGAATAACTCCGGACAGCGGATCTTCCTTGTTGAGCACGGCTCCGGATTCACCTGTTCGCAGGTACTGGTGCTTGAAAAAGACAGAATCATGCTGGATTCGTCAGAACGACCGTGTGCGCAACTGGAGCTGAGGCTGGGCAAGGAAGCCCGAATCCTCGGGCTGGTCGACGCTGAGATTCGCCCAATGGGGGAAAGTCACAATGTCCGGACGCTGCACGGTGTGGCCGTTCTGCCCAAGCCCCGGCCACTGAACATTCAAACCAATCTCAAGGACCTTCTCAGGAGCTCTCGTCTGCGCGTGGGAGCATCCTTCCGGGAGGCATCCGGCATGAGCCGGTGGCTTGCGAGCACGCTCTCGGACCAGCTCTATTTCGCGGCGCCGAGTACCCTTTCCGACTACGAAACGCTATCGGTTCCCCCGCGGCACATCCAGAAGATCATCACGCTGTGCATTCTGTACTGCATCGACTTCCAGGAATTTCTGCGCACTTCTGGACTCCCGCTCGACCAGACCGGGCGCGAGCTGATTCCAGACGAACTAGTTCCTCGGCAGGCGCCCGGCCGAAATCAAGGTCTCCACGCTGCGCGCGAAAGGGAGAGTCTCCAAGAATCCAGCGGCTTCTTGGGGTTCCTCACGAAGCAGTGGGAGGAGGTTCCGTTTTTCCTGCGACATTCACTCAACGAACTTGCAGGCTTGAAGAATTTCTCTCTCTCGGATGTATTTTGGGTAGGAGGGGATGAGGCCCCTATCCATCCGCTCCTCATCAACGCCACCTTTGTTGTCGTCAATCGCCGCGTCAAGAATCCCGCCCAACCCAAGACCGCCTGCGAACCGCCCCTGTGTCTGCTTCTCAAACGGGACGGCACTTACTTGTGTGGTTGCTGCGCTCTACATCAAGGGAATCTTGTCGTCCGTGCCTATCCTGCTGGACGGCTCGCCACGCAGCAATTCAGGAATGGGATTGACGCGGAAGTAATAGGACAGGTAACGACGATTCTAAGGCGGCTATCAGGCCGCTGCATGAGCTAGCTTCTAGCAGGTGTTGTCACGGGCGTGGAGTTATCCCTTGCAAGTAGCTGGTCGGCAGTCTTCTTTCACTTGCGTAGTGTACAAAAGTGAACTGTATTCCTAGTCGCAGAATGTGACTCTGTCTGGGCAAAAAGTGTACTGCACCCCGACTAAACGGATTCTTGTCGCCGACGACGCTGCGAAAATACGCGGAGTGACTCGTTCTTTCCTCGAATTACGAACGAGATACAAGGTAGCAGGATGCAGACCGGCATCCATGCTGCCAGAGCGCCCCCGTAACTGCCGCAAGACAAGTTAGCGAATTTAGAAATATCGGCCCCCGGGGAAGAGTGTGCTCGTGGAACTGCTTATGTCGTCGCTAAGCTGCTCTGAATTTTTCGCGGGCGAATCCCTCTGCCGATATGAGACTTCCGCGCGGTCTTCTCAACCTTATTCTTATGCTCATCTTCATCGCGGCACCTGCCATGCAAAAAATGCTTTTTGCAAGTATGAACCAGCTCGTTGTGTGGCGCCCACGAACGCCGAAGTGTTTGTGCAGGCTCTAGGGCGTCAAGAAGCTTTTTTGGCGCATGCCTCTGCAGCCTGGAGCCATGCCATTGCGAATCTGAAGCAACAACCGGTGATCGATATCACGGACTGATCGGAGACTCTGATGGGCTCATTCAACGGTGTGCCTCGAACTTGGCGCATCTTAGTCTTGATTGTCCTGAGCTTGGTAGTCGGACTCAGCGGCATCACCGCAGCGCGAAAACGCGCATCATTACTTGCGTCTGAGCCAGCCCCCGCATCGCAACCGGCATCACAGCCAGCCCCGAAGTCAGTTCCTGCGAAGCCAGTGCCAGCGGAACCGACCACACCGCCGCCCTCGCCCGAACCGCAACAGGCGCAGCAGGCACCTGCTGCCAGCCAAAATTCGTCTGAGGCCCAGGCGGAGACAACGGAACAAGAGAGTGCCGACATGGTGCGTGCGCGGTCTGAGTGGTTCCACGACCAGCGTGCATACCCGTTTAAACAGGTGCCTACTGGAGCGCTGCAAAGGGCTATCGAGCAGCGCGACCGAATGATCAGCCAGAAGCGCTCTGGGGTGCGGTCCAGCGCAGCGGGCATGATCTCGATTCCCGGCGATGGCGTATGGCACCTGACCGGTCCACAGCCAACCAATGTTCCATTTGGCGGGGGCGGGGGCAGCCCGACAGCTTCAGGCCGGGTAACAGCAGTGGCTGTGGATACCACCGACGCGAACGGGCTGACGATCTACTCGGGTGCAGCGGCCGGCGGCGTCTGGAAGACAACGGACGGTGGCGCCAACTGGACGCCCCTCACGGATAACCAGCTTTCACTCGCGGTTGGTTCGATTGCCATTGACCCGACCAACAATCAAACCATCTATGTAGGAACAGGAGAGGACACGCTTAATCAGGATTCATTTCAGGGAACAGGCGTCCTAAAGTCCACCGACGGCGGGGCGCACTGGACGCAAATCGGCGCCAGTACGTTTGCCGGGCCCTTCAATTCCGCCACGGGAGGCTCACG
>Ga0210383_10006705_pt1 | contig 10028 bp, 6 predicted proteins | sample IncBWC14OmetaG_FD_160072 | JGI IMG/M metagenome (GOLD analysis project Ga0210383, IMG submission 160072) | Forest soil microbial communities from Barre Woods Harvard Forest LTER site, Petersham, Massachusetts, United States - Inc-BW-C-14-O ...
TCGGTCGCCACCGCCTCGTTCAGGAGCGAGATGGCCTTTCCCACGTCGCCGCCGTAGTTGGGGGTGAGGGCGCCCTGCTCCAGGTGCTCTCGGGCCCGCTTGCGGATGGCGGCGATATCGGATGCGAAAGAGCCGGGTGTCGTCATGACCACGAATGTTGGCCCGGTCGCGTTGCTGTCAACCTCATCTTTGGCGCCAGATCCAGGCAACCAGGAATATCTGGGGATGGCCGTAGGTATACGAAGGGCAATCGCGGCGAGCTGCGGTCGCGCTCCACCCTAGCCATCCCATGAAACACACCATCGGAATCAAGCACCCAGCCAGAATCATCTCCGCGTTGGTGGCCCTCGCGCTGGCGGTGGCCCTCACCTCTGCCGGCTTTGCTGCGCAGCTGGCGCGCCCGTCGGCCGACTCACCCGCGACTGAGGCCAACATCACGCGCCTCACGACGGGGCTGCTCGAGCATTCGCAGTTGGCTCACCACCCGTTCGACGGCCAGCTGGCCGGAACTGTGCTGGACCATTACCTGGACGCGCTGGATGGCGCGCGCTCGCTCTTCCTGCAGGCCGATATCGACCAATTTGCGGCCTACCGGGCCACGCTGGCGCAGGCGACCCGCGGCGCGGGCGACACCAGCGCGGCGAAGGCCATCTTCGCGCGGTACCTCGAGCGGCTCGCCCAGCAGACGGCGTACGACAGCTACGCGTTGCGGACCGCGAAGTTCGAGTTCAGCGGTCACGATCGCTACGCGTTCGATCGCGAGAACGCGCGACGGCCCGCCACCGCCGCGGAGGCTCAGGCGCTCTGGTGGCAGCAGCTCCGAGCGGAGTATCTCCAGGAAAAATTGAGCGACAAACGGCCGGAGCAGATCGTGAGCACGCTGGAGAGCAGGCACGGGCAGGCCCTGCGGACCATGAAGGAGCTTCACAGCGACGAGGTCCTCGAGATCTATCTGGATACGCTGGCTCATGTTTACGATCCCCACTCGGACTACCTCGGGCACGAGCAGATGGAGAGCCTCTCCATCGCGATGAACCTCTCGCTGTTCGGAATTGGCGCCTCGCTCGAGAGCGAGGACGGGACGTGCAAGGTTCGTGAGCTCCTGCCGGGAGGGCCTGCCGCGCGCAGCGGTCTGCTGAAGCCTGGCGATCGTATCGTCGCGGTGGCGCAGGCGGGGCAGCAGCCGGTCGACATCGTGAACATGCCCCTCTCGCGCGCGGTGGAGCTGATTCGCGGTCCCAAGGGCTCGACCGTCACGCTGACGATCATTCCGTCCGCCGGCGCGGCCGCCGGAGCTTCGACCAAGACGGCGTCTTTGGTCCGTGACGAGATCACCCTGGAGGACCAGCAGGCCAAGGCGCGCATCCTGGACCTGCCGACAGGAAGAAAAGGGGCGACGGTGCGGCTCGGCGTCATCGAGCTGCCGTCGTTCTACGCCGACATGGGCGGTGGCCGGCGCCGCAGCGCGACGGCCGACGTCTCGCGGCTGCTGGGCAAGCTGAACGCGGAGCACGTGCGCGGCGTCGTGCTCGACCTGCGCCACAACGGCGGCGGTTCGCTGGAAGAGGCGATCAGCCTGACCGGCCTCTTCATTCGAACAGGACCGGTGGTGCAGACGCGGGGCGCCGACGGCAAGATCGTGGTCGACGAGGACCGGGATCCGAGCGTCCTCTACGACGGGCCGCTGATCTTGCTGACCAGCCGTTTCAGCGCCTCCGCCTCGGAGATCCTGGCCGGCGCGCTCCAGGACTATGGGCGGGCGATCGTCGTTGGCGACTCCTCGACCTTCGGCAAGGGGACGGTGCAGAACATCCTTCCGCTCGCGCCCTACATGGACCAGGTCGGTCTGGGGCATGCCTTCGATCCGGGGGCCCTCAAGATCACGACCAGCAAGTTCTACCGGCCGAGCGGCGCTTCGACCCAGCTGCGCGGCGTGGCGGCCGACGTCGTTCTCCCCTCCACCAGCGACTTCAGCGACGTGAGCGAGGCGTCTCTCAAGGACCCTCTGCCCTGGGACGTGGTGCCGCCGGCGTCGTACGAGCGACTGGATCGCACGAAACCCTACGTCGTCGCCCTGCGCGAGAGATCCGACCGCCGGCGGGCCACCGAAAAGCCATTCGCCGATCTGCAGAACGATGTCGCCAGCCTCAAAAAGGACCTGGCCACCAAATCGGTCTCGCTGAACGAGGCCGAGCGCCGACAGGAGATCTCGCAGTCGAAGGCGCGCGAAGCTGAGCTCGCCCGCGACGAGCGCGCGTTGCAGGCGAACGCACCGACCACCTACGAGATCACGCTCAAGAATGCCTCGTCGCCGGGCCTCCCGTCGCCGCTGGCCTCGACGGACCAGGCCGCGACCAAAGCAGCCCCAGGTCCGACATCCGCCCTGGCCGCGCTGGGGGACGAGATGAAGGGCCGCTCGACCACGCAGGACCTCATCTTGGACGAGGGCGTTCGGATCTTGGCCGACTACGTCGACCTCGTGAAGGTGGCCCCCAGAGCACGCTGACTCGCTGGTTTCCGGCGCGTCTCAGGGGCGACCGTTCGCCCGCGCTCCCAGGGATTCGCCGGAATCGTCGCGACCAGGCAGGGGAGGAACCGCGTCGCGTCTCGCCTTCGCGGCCCAGTAGCGCTCGATGTAGTCGACGATCGCGATCTGATGAGCGAGCCCGAGATCGAGCAACTTCTTGAGGAGGCGCTCCTTCCGGTTGGCGGCGACGAGGAGACGCGCCCAGCGGAGGCCAGCGTCGATGTCCGTCTTGCCGTCCCAGGCCTCGCCGGCGTCGACGAGCAGGCTCCACTCCGCGGCCGAGAGATCAGGGGGGTCGCCGCAGATCCTGTCGTAGCGACGAATCAGCTCGCGGAAGATGAGGGACCGTCGCCCGTGCCGCTTGATCTCGGAGACCGCGCCGTCCCGGGCCGCCAAGATCGAATCCCCGACGGTGTCCACGTAGATGCTGGTTTTGCGACCCATGACATTTCTATAGCCGAATTGGTATATGAGGGACCAGGTCCCGTCCCTTCCAGGTGGGGAAAGCTGGAGCGTCGCCGGGTGGCTGGGCGCTCCGCGACCAGGTTTCGTCTCTGCGAAGCGCGTGTTTATGCGACTCCGCCACACCCGCCGGCCTGCTTTCGCAGTAACATAGCGATGACATGCACCGTCAGCTCGATATCGATTCCCTCGAAACCAAGGAGTGGCTGGACGCGCTCGAGAGCGTGCTCGCAGTAGAAGGTCCCGAACGGGCCCACTATCTGCTCGAGCAGCTCGTCGCCAAGGCCCGGCGGGATGGGGCTTATCTGCCCTACAGCCCCAACACCGCCTACCTCAACACCATCCCGCCGCACCTCGAGGAGCGCTCTCCAGGCGACTACGAGCTCGAGCACCGGCTGCGCTCGGTCGTGCGCTGGAATGCGGTGGCGATGGTCCTGCGCGCCGGAAAGCGGAACCTGGACCTCGGCGGTCACATCGCCAGCTTCGCCTCTGCGGCCACGCTTTACGACGTCGGGTTCAATCACTTCTGGCGGGCGCCCACCAAGGACTTCGGCGGCGACCTGGTCTATTTCCAGGGGCACTCGGCCCCCGGCATCTACGCCCGGGCCTTCACCGAGGGGCGTCTCACCGAAGCTCAGCTGGACCTGTTCCGTCAGGAGGTCGACGGCGGGGGCATCTCGTCCTATCCGCACCCCTGGCTGATGCCGGACTTCTGGCAGTTCCCGACGGTGTCGATGGGCCTCGGGCCGCTGCAGGCCATCTACCAGGCCCGGTTCCTCCGCTATCTGCACGGCCGGGGCCTGGCCAACACCGAAGGGCGCAAGGTCTGGGCGTTCATGGGCGACGGCGAGATGGACGAGCCCGAGTCGCGGGGTGCCATCAGCCTTCCGCCGCGCGAGGGTCTCGACAACCTCGTCTTCGTCATCAACTGCAACCTGCAGCGCCTCGACGGGCCGGTGCGGGGCAATGGCAAGATCATCCAGGAGCTGGAGGCCGAGTTCAGCGGCGCCGGCTGGAACGTCATCAAGGTCATCTGGGGCGCCTACTGGGATCCGCTGATCGCCCGGGACAAGACCGGCATCCTGCTCAAGCGGATGGAAGACGCGGTCGACGGCGAATATCAAAAGTTCAAGAGCCGCGACGGCGCCTACGTGCGCGAGCACTTCTTCGGCAAGTATCCCGAGCTGCGGGAGATGGTGGCGAAGATGTCCGACGCGGACATCTGGCGTCTCAACCGCGGCGGCCACGACCCGCACAAGGTCTACGCCGCCTACGCGGCGGCCAGCAAGCACGAAGGGCAGCCGACGGTCATCCTCGCGAAGACGGTCAAGGGTTACGGCATGGGCGCGGTGGGCGAGGGGAAGAACATCGCCCACCAGCAGAAGAAGATGCCGATCGAGGCGCTGCGCCAGTTCCGCGACCGGTTCGAGATCCCCGTCCCCGATGACAAGCTGGCGGAGATCCCGTATTACCGCCCTGCGCCCGACTCGCCGGAGGGGAAGTACCTCCGTGAGGTGCGCGAGAAGCTGGGCGGTCCTCTGCCCCAGCGCCGGCGCAAGAGCGTCAGCCTCGAGCCAGCCAAGGTCGAGCCCTTCAAGCCGCTGCTGGAGGCGACCGCCGAGGGGCGCGAGATCTCCACCACCATGGCCTTCGTCCGGCTGCTGACCGGGCTCGTGAAGGACCCGAACATCGGCAAGCGGATCGTCCCCATCGTGCCGGACGAGTCGCGCACCTTCGGCATGGAGGGGCTCTTTCGCCAGCTCGGCATCTATTCGCAGATCGGCCAGCTGTACGAGCCCGAGGACTCCGATCAGCTGATGTTCTACAAGGAAGACAAAACCGGCCAGATCCTGCAGGAAGGGATCAACGAGGCCGGCGCGACGTCCTCCTGGATCGCCGCCGGGACGTCCTACGCCAACAGCGACGTGCCGATGATCCCGTTCTACATCTTCTATTCGATGTTCGGGATGCAGCGGGTCGGTGACCTCATCTGGGCGGCCGGCGATCTGCGCACGCGCGGCTTCCTGCTGGGGGCGACCTCGGGGCGAACCACGTTGAACGGCGAAGGGCTGCAGCACGAGGACGGACACAGCCATGTCCTGGCCGGCACCGTCCCCAATTGCGTCGCTTACGACCCGACGTTCGCCTACGAGGTGGCGGTCATCATCCAGGACGGCCTGCGCCGCATGGTCCAGGACCAGGAGGACGTCTTTTATTACATCACCCTCATGAACGAGAACTACGCGCACCCCGGCCTGCCCCCAGGGGACGCCGCGCGCGAGGGGATCGTGAAGGGGATGTACAGGCTCACCGACGGCGGCGCCCCCAGCAAAAAAGACGGTCCGCGGGTCCAGCTCCTCGGCAGCGGCGTCATCCTGCGCGAGGTGATCGCGGCCGCCGAGCTGCTCAAGAATGACTGGGGGGTGGCCGCCGACATCTGGAGCTGCCCGAGCTTCAACGAGCTCGGGCGCGACGGGCGCGCGGTCACCCGCTGGAACATGCTGCACCCGACGGAGAAGGCGCGGGTGCCCTGGGTGACCCAGCAGCTCGCCGGCACCAAGGGACCGGTGATCGCCTCGACGGACTATGTCCGCGAGTTCGCCGATCAGATCCGGGAGCTCGTCCCCCGCCGCTACAAGGTGCTCGGCACCGACGGCTTCGGGCGCAGCGACTCGCGCAAGAACCTCCGGCGTTTCTTCGAGGTGAACCGCTTCTACGTCACGGTGGCGGCGCTCAAGGCGCTGGCCGACGACGGCGAGGTGCCAGCCGCGAAGGTCGCGGAGGCGATCAAGAAGTACGAGATCGACGCCGAGAAGCCGGCGCCCTGGACTGTTTGACGGGCGCCCCCAACACCAGCGCGACATGAGCACCATCAATCCCGACTCGAGGAGATACGTTTGGCCGCCACCGAGGTGAAGGTTCCGGACATTGGGGATTTCAAAGAGATCCCTGTCATCGAGCTGCTCGTCAAAGCCGGCGACACGGTCAAGAAGGACGACTCGCTGCTCGTTCTCGAAAGCGACAAGGCGACGATGGAGGTGCCTGCGCCCGCGGCGGGCGTGATCGCCGAGCTGAAGGTCAAGATCGGCGACAAGGTCAGCGCAGGGACGCTGGTCGCGCTGCTCGAAGGGGCCGGCGCCGCGCCCGCCCTGACCAACGGCAACGGCAAGGCCAAGACCGCCGCGCCGTCCTCGACGTCGTCGGCCGCCCCCAGGGCCGCCGAGCCGGCGGGGGCACCCGCGCCGGCGCCGAAGGCGGCAGAGTCGGCGCCGACCCCAGCCGTCGCTGCTCCGCCGGCGACCTCTCCGGCGCCCTCGGAGGGCGCGATTGCTCATGCGAGCCCCGGCGTGCGCCGGCTGGCGCGGGAGCTCGGTGTGCCGCTCGATCAGGTGGCCGGGTCTGGCCCGAAAGGGCGGATCCTCAAGGAGAACATCCAGTCCTTCGTCAAGCAGACGATCGCGGGCGGCGTCACCGCCCGCGGCGGCGGCGGTCTGTCCGATTTGGGGCTCCCTCCCTGGCCCAAGGTCGACTTCGCCAAGTTTGGACCGGTCGAGGTCCAGGCCCGAACGCGCATCCAGAAGATCTCGGCGCCAGGGTTGGCGCGCAACTGGGTGATGATTCCGCACGTCACCCAGTTCGACGAGGCCGACATCACCGAGCTCGAGGCCTTTCGCGCCCACGTCAACGAGGAGAACGCCAAGGCCGGGGTCAAGGTGTCGCCGCTGGCCTTCCTGATGAAGGCGGTGGTGGCGGCGCTGAAGAAGTACCCCACGCTCAACAGCTCCCTCGACGGCGAGAACCTGATCGTCAAGCAGTACTGGAACATCGGCTTCGCCGCCGACACGCCGCAGGGCCTGGTGGTGCCGGTGATCAAGGACGTCGACAAGAAGGGAATCCTCGACATCGCCAAGGAGACCAGCGAGCTGGCCGCCAGGGCGCGCGACGCCAAGCTGGGCCCGAACGACATCCAGGGCGCGACGTTCACGATCTCGTCGCTGGGCGGGATCGGCGGCACCGCCTTCACCCCCATCATCAACGCGCCCGAGGTCGCCATCCTGGGCGTCTCCCGGTCGGCGGTGAAGCCGGTGTGGAACGGCAAGGAGTTCGCGCCGCGGACCATGCTGCCGCTGTCGCTCAGCTACGACCATCGCGTCGTCGACGGCGCGCTGGCCGCCCGGTTCACCACCTATCTGGGGCAGGTGATCGCGGACATTCGCCGGGTCATGCTCTAGACCATGGCCACCCGCGAGATTCCCGTCCCCGACATCGGGGACTTCAAGAACATCCCGGTCATCGAGATCTTCGTGAAGCCGGGCGACGTCGTCGCCAAGGACGCCGCGCTCGTGACGCTCGAGTCGGACAAGGCGACCGTCGAGGTCCCCTCGCCGCAGCCCGGGACGATCAAAGAGTTGAAGGTGAAGATCGGGGACCGGGTGTCGAAGGGCTCGATCATCCTGACGCTCGACGTGGCGGAAGGCGCCGCGGCGCCGGCCCCGGCGGGCAAGACCGATCAGGCGGACGAGCCGAAGAACGAGAAGAAGGCAGAGGCGCCCGCCTCCGCCGTCGAGAAGAAGGCGACGACGGGTGGGGAAGCCGCAGAGGACAAGTCCGGTGGCGCCCCGGCCGTGGCGCCAGGGACTGGTGCTGCCAAGCACCCCGACGCCACCTTCCAGGCCGAGGTGCTGGTGCTGGGCTCCGGTCCCGGCGGCTACACCGCCGCGTTTCGCGCCGCAGATCTCGGCAAGAAGGTGATCCTCGTCGAGCGCTACCCGCGCATCGGCGGCGTCTGCCTGAACGTCGGCTGCATCCCGTCGAAGGCCCTGCTTCACGCCGCGAAGGTGATCACCGACGCCGAGGAGGGGAGCCACCTCGGGCTCACGTTCGGCAAGCCCAAGATCGACCTCGAGGGCCTGCGCAAGTTCAAGGACGGGGTGGTGACCAAGCTGACCGGCGGCCTCGGCGCGCTGGCCAAGGCCCGCAAGGTGACCGTGGTGGAGGGACGCGGCCAGTTTGCCTCGCCGCATCTGCTGGCGGTGGAGACCAAGGACGGCATCAAGACCGTGTCGTTCGACCATTGCATCATCGCCGCCGGGTCGCAGTCGGCGCGCATCCCCGGCTTCCCGTACGAGGACAAGCGGCTCATGGACTCGACGGCCGCGCTCGAGCTGACCGAGGTCCCGAAGCGGCTGCTGATCATCGGCGGCGGCATCATCGGGCTCGAGATGGCCACGGTGTACGACGCGCTCGGGTCCAAGGTGACGGTGGTCGAGTTCCTCGACCGCCTGATCTCCACCGCCGATCCCGACATCGTGCGCCCGCTCTCGCGCCGCATCGAGAAGCGCTACGAAAAGATCCTGCTCAAGACCAAGGTCTCGAAGCTGGAGGCGCTGCCCGAGGGGATGCGCGCCAGCTTCGAGAGCGCCGACGCCCAGTCGCCCGCGCCGGCGCCCGAGGTCTATGACCGCGTGCTGCTGGCCGTGGGGCGTCGCCCCAATGGAAAGAACATCGCCGCCGACAAGGCGGGCGTGAACGTCAACGAGCGCGGCTTCATCCCCGTCGACAACCAGATGCGCACCAACGTCCCGCACATCTTCGCCATCGGCGACATCGTCGGCGACCCGATGCTGGCCCACAAGGCGACCCACGAGGCGAAGCTGGCCGCCGAGGTGATCGCCGGGATGAGCCACCACGTCTGGGACGCCCGCACGATCCCCAGCGTGGCCTATACCGATCCCGAGGTGGCCTGGATGGGCCTGACCGAGACCGAAGCGAAGGCCAAGGGGATCGCGTACGACAAGGCGGTGTTCAACTGGAGCGCCAGCGGCCGCGCGCTGGGGATGGGGCGCGAAGAAGGTCTCACCAAGGTTCTGTTCTCCAAGGAGAGCAAGCAGGTCCTGGGCGCCGGCATCGTCGGCATCAACGCGGGCGAGCTGATCGCGGAGACGGTGCTGGCGCTGGAGATGGGCGCCGACGCGGAGGATCTCAGCCTCACGATCCACGCCCACCCCACGCTGTCCGAGACGATCTTCTTCGCCGCCGAGATCGCCGACGGCACCATCACCGACCTGCTCCCGCCCAAGCGGTAAGCGAGAGGCGTCCGGGTGCTCCGCCGCGCTCAGCGGGGGAGTTGAAAGTGGAAGGTGTAGGACTCGATCACGAAGGCCACGGGCTTTCCTGCCTTGCCGATGGCCGGTGAGAAGCGGCAGCGGTGCTTGAGCGCCTCGGTGGCCACGCGATCGAGCCCGTGTCCCAAACCGGAGAGGACGCGGACCGCGTAGACGTGCCCCTCGGGGGTGAGCGCGACGCGCAGACGGACGTCCCCTTCGATCCCCGCCTGCTCGGCCTCGTCCGGGTAGGCGATGGTCTTCCCGCACGCATCGGTGTCGATCTCCGGCATGGTGGCGACCTCCGACTCCGATGCCGGTTGGTAGGCGCCCTCGCCGTTACCCGAGGCGGCACCTCCCCCGGCCGTGCGCCCCGCCGCGGTCCCCCCGGGTCGCGCTGAACCGGCTCCCGCGGCCGAGCCCACCGGAACAGGCACTCCCACGGCGACTTCGCTCGTCGAGGCCATCGACACTGCGAAGGTTGGTCTCTGCGGTGCCGGTGTCGGCGTGGCCGGCGGCGCGGTCTCCGGGGCGGGAGCGGGGTGGCTGGCGGGCGCCGCGCGCGGCCGCAGCGCCAGCTGGCGCCGGGGCTTGGGCGCGGCGGCGGCCGCATGCGACTGCCCGACGGCCGCCGGCGGATGCGCGGCGACCAGCGGCGGCGGCTGCTTCGCGAACTCCAGCTCGACCGTGCTGGTGGCGGGTCGCTTGGCGACATGTTCGCGGGCGATGGCGACCGCGAAGCCGACGTGAACGATGACGGCCACCCCCAAGGTGACCAGATCGGCCCGGCGAGACACCGACAATTTCCCTACGGGCCCGACTGCGTGTTGAGCGCGAACTTCGTCACGCCGAGCGCCTTGATGACGTCGACGACGTGCATGACGTCGCCGTAGGCGATCCCCCGATCCGCCGCGACGGTCGCCTGCAGCTCCGGA
>Ga0210383_10006706_pt1 | contig 10027 bp, 8 predicted proteins | sample IncBWC14OmetaG_FD_160072 | JGI IMG/M metagenome (GOLD analysis project Ga0210383, IMG submission 160072) | Forest soil microbial communities from Barre Woods Harvard Forest LTER site, Petersham, Massachusetts, United States - Inc-BW-C-14-O ...
GAGCGCACGGCGGAAGCTCGGCGAGTTCTCGAAGAGGCTTCGGAGCTTCCCATGAAATGTCCGGAATGGTACGTCGTGGAGCAAAACGTGGCTCAGAACCTCAACTGGAACGAGGCCGAAAAGCGCGCACTCTTCGAACAGGCAAGCAAGTTCGAGCCCGGCTATTACTACTATGCTCGCGTGCTTGCCACTGACCTGCTTCCGAAGCGGGGCGGCGAATCCGGAGCCACGGAAAACTTTGCGCGGGAAGTCGCCGACCGTATGGGAGGAACTCAGGGTGACATTCTCTATTTTCAGATTGCGAGCGCGAACTATGTGATGTGCGCTTGCGAGGACGATCCCCATTTATCGCTGGCGAGAATCGAGCGCGGGTTTGAAGCGACTGAAAAGCAATACGGAATATCGATGCTGAACCTGAACCGGATCGCGTTTCTAGCGGCCCGGACGCGCCCGGACGACGAACTCTTCGCAGACCAGGCTTTTGCCCGCATCGGCGATCAGTGGGACGAGGAGACCTGGAGGATTGAAAGCGATTTTGAATTGGCGAAGGCGGCCGCGAGTTTTCTGGGCGAGCGGCAGGCCATACAGCAGGCTGCGGACGCCAATATGAAAACTCCTGAAGGCCTTCGCTATAAGGCAATGTTCGAAAAGCCGTATAAGGAATTGATCAAAGAATGTGTGCGGCCTTCTGATAGCGACCTGGGAACCTTCATGACCCTGACTAATGTAGGAGCGGGAGGTACGATCGAAGACGTCAGGATTGCCTCTCCCAGTGGAGTCGCTATGTGTCTTTATGAGAAACTGCACGCCCTTCAACTGGCAAAGGTGACGCCGTTCCCGCCGCCGCCGCAAGCTCCCTATTGGGTACGGCTCGATCTGGACTGGGCGGAGTTCGTTCCCGCCGCGGCCAAATGACGGGCCAAGGTCGAGAGATGAACATAACCGTTGCGGCTCGGCACCCAGCGCAGATGACTGACGTAACCAGGCTTTTACACTCAGTGAGTATTGGCCGCTTCCCGTCAGGGTCAATGAGTGTAGTGGGAATTTTTCGCCAACTTCGCCCATTTGCTTCGACAAAGGCGTTGCTACGACTTTGAGTCCAAACCGAAAGCGGCGACCCTGTTCGCAACAAACCACTGGAGGAATTGAAAAATCAGAAGGACAAGAAATACATTGCCAGCAAAGGCGAAATGGACCCGGAAGTTCCTAACCACGAGCCAGACAACAGAAACGTTGCTGTTGTCAATAGTGGCGTAGGCGAACTGAAGGCCCCCGCAGAGCACGAACCCAAAAAAGCAGAAGGCGGCCGCCGTGGCTTGTTGCAGATTTCTGACACGCTTGCGAATACGCGCGAGGTTTTCTTGGACGGGAACGGTGCTCCGAAAATGCACAACCTTACCGGCCAAGAAGAGCCAATAGACACCCACTGTGCACAGTGCCAGAAAAGACAACTTTTCCAACAAAGATAGGTAGGGCCAGATCAACCAGATAGGGGCGGGGTGGCTTGAATCAATCATGTTGGCTCCAATGGTCGGGATTCCTCAAAGTTTCATGGATTTCCCATCTAGTATAGACACCGAGTTGTCAGGGCCGCGTTGTCCCGTCGGTGCCTGTCGTTAACAGGCGTTTTCACTCATTGAGGGCTGGGCTGTCAGGTCAATGAGTGTAATCGCCTGATTTCAACAGTTAGCGGCCCAAAGCGTTGACATAGCTAGTAAGCAGCCCGAAAGAAGTAAGTTCCATTGTTCGTGAAATTTACTTTGTCCGCATTTGGTTTGGTGTTGCTGGCAGCCGGCGAAGTCGTGTTCGACGGAGTTGGAGATTGGGTCTGAGAAGCGATCTGCTGAGAAAGCATAATCGCGGCTAGCGCAAGAGCGTAGATGAACTGCCGCAAGAGGTGCGTGGGTCGCATAGTTCTCTCCCTGAGTCGGAGTGCTCGCTCCCCCTCAAAAGCAAGTCTTGGTTAGGTTCGGACGACTGAAAGCAAACGAATAATTGCAGGATGTTCGCTGGCTCGCAATGGCCAGATCGTGCCACAGCCGGGTTAAGGAACGGTTTTCCTAGCTACGCTCGGGTGCTGTTGCGACCAGCGTACCAGCGAGAAAAGGGATCGCGAACCCCGTCATCATGTCGGCGCTGGGCGTCTCTGTGACGTGTGCCGTTGCGATCCGCGCGGGTCGACGCCACCCGCATCCAAGGCACTGGCAAGTGCGCGCGGAACTGGTTGGGTGTCGGCGGATCGTCACTGAGTGCAATAGCAATTTTCGGATTGGATATTCTGGAACTGTGTGTGCTAGGATCGCCGGCACAGCGTGCCACATCACCAACAAGAAACTTAATCTTGAGTTCGCGTTTCGTTTTCGCCGTTGGCTGATTGTCCAGCATTACGCTCTCAGCACTCACGAAGCGTATTGCCGCATCGTACTCCGCCTGTGCCGCTTTCTTGGGAACAAGGCGATGCGCGACGTAACGCCGCTGATCATCGGCGACTTCCTGACACTGACTCTCCCACCAGAGTGGTCCGACGACCATGTAAGCCATCAACTCTGTGCGCTGCGCTGCTTTTTTGATTTTCTTTACTTGGGTGGAATTGTGGACAGCGTTGCGCCGCGATTTTTGCGGGCGCGCGCCCGCGTGCGGAAGTTACCCAAAACGCTAACTCAATCGCAGATCAAGCGGCTGATCGCGGCTACGGAGAATGCACGAGATCGTGCGCTCATCGAGCTGTTCTACGCGACGGGATGTCGTGTCGGCGAGGTTACGAGGATTCGTGTCGAACTAATTAACTTCAGACGGCGCTGCTTTCCGGTTCGCGCAAAGCGGAAAGAGCGCATGGTCTACTTCGGTGCTGCGGCGGCGAGAGCCATCCATAAATACCTAGGACGGCGCAGGAGTGGGTATTTGTTTCGGGACATCATTCCTCAGCAGAAAGGCTCCCTGACGCATACAAAGTATGTATGGGTCGGAATGTGGCGCGATTTCGGAGACTTGGTTGTATATGGCCGAAAGCACAGCAAACAGTTCGGTAGCGTGAAAACCGTTTCGCGTGCTAGTGCAAACGCAAACTTCCGGCGTTTTCTCAAAGGCGTTGACCTGATGCGCCCAGAGCGCGACCGCCCGCTCACGCGAAGCACCCTAGGGCGAATCGTGCAAGAGATCGGACGGCGAGCCAAGCTGGGGATGGTGAATCCTCATATGTTGCGTCATAGCTTTGCCACGCACATGCTGGAGCGCGGGATTGACATTCGCGCCCTTCAAGAGTTGCTCGGCCATTCTTGGCTGAGTTCGACACAGATTTACACCCGAATAGCGGATAGTGCTGTTGCGCGTGCTTTCCGGCGATTCCATCCGAGATGAAGACAATGCAAAATCAGAGCAACATTTTCGCAGACATATTTCTCCAGCCGTGGTTTCTGCCGATGCAAACTGCCTCCGCGATCCGCAGGTTGATTCCGCCCGAACACCGCCACAAGATGCGCGCTTTCTTCGACGATTACGGCTGTCTCAGATGCAGCAAGACAGCGGTGCGTTACGGCTCCAACGGCATGTGCAAACCTTGCGTCCAAGAAGTAAAACTCAAACTGTTATTTGCAATAAAACGCAGATGGGCCGAGAGCAGCCCACTGTCGCAGCCTTCACGGACGTTCCAGAGAGCTGCGGAGGCACGGAGACTGTTGGCCGACCTGAAACCGGGAAAGTAGTGCGCTGATTATTACTGGGTCCGCGCTGCGAGTGACAGCGCCAAGCCCACAACAACTAGAACCACTGCCAGCGTTGCGAGCCAACTTTTCAGAGAACTGAGACAGAACCCTGACTGCATATACAGTGCTCCTTCTGCCCCCTTGTGCCCAACAGTCTGTCGTAGATTCGCGGTCACGCCGTTTACCACTTTGAATTTTGTTACGAAATCCGAACATTACATATGAGCCTTCAGCAAGTAGTTTCACTCTTTGTTAAAGTTCAGTCGTTATTGCCGCACTTCCCCCAAGAAAGAAGTGCAGTATGGGCGAGAGTGGAACAGCGAAGGTGTGTCCCTATTGCGAAGCGAAGGGCTACGTGTCATTAGCCATTGAACATCCTTTCGACGATGACCCTCGCGAGGCACTCAGCAGAACAACTTGGGTTCGCAAGCCCCGCCCATTGTGCGACGGAAAAGGTCGAATTCTCTAACCTGGAGCCTTCCAACCATAAATTTGCGCCGACATTTCGGCAGACTGCCGACATTTCGGCAGTTCTTGCCTTGTAACTTGTTGGATCGTAAGGGAACGAATTGCGGCCTCATATTTGCGAGGGAAAAGCGTGCGTCGGCCAGTCATTGACGAAACACCCGAGCAAGTGGAGAAACTCGTGAATGAGCTGCAAGCGATCAGCCACTGGGATGCGGAATATCGGCGACACCGCCGCCCGGGGTGGCACGAAACAGTCGCATATGCCTCCCGACAGAAAAGACGCAGCGAGATCATGCATCAGCTACTACCAACTTCACGCCGTTGGGGAACTTAGCAGGTTTTTCGTAACTGCCAGTTGCGACGGGATCGGTTCCGCCTTCCAAGCGCTGGACTGAGAACACGGAATCGCTTTTGCAAGTATCCCGATGCGATCTTTGCGGCGGAACGGGAGGGAGCAAGCAAGCAGGCTGTCTGGACACAGTTGCGACATTGAGATAAGGCACGCTCCATAGAAAGCGTGAACTATGGAACCGCAAGGCACCCGCGTTGCTCAATACCTCCGAATGTCCACCGACCATCAACAGTTCTCGTTGCGGAGTCAGGCTACGGGCATTAAACAGTACGCTGATAAGAATGGTTTCCGCATCGTTCAAACCTATGAAGATCCCGGCAGAAGCGGCCTGATGCTGAAACACCGTAAAGGTCTCGCCCAACTGCTGCACGATGTAGTCGCCGGAGATCAGCCATACAAAGCAATTCTTGTTTATGACATCAGCCGATGGGGTCGATTTCAAGACACAGACGAATCGGCTCACTACGAGTTTTTGTGCAGAAGCTCTGGCTTTCCTGTTTATTACTGCGCAGAAACATTTGAAAATGACGGTTCTCCGCCCACTGCGATCATGAAAACGTTGAAGCGTGTCATGGCAGCTGAATTCAGCCGCGAACTCTCTATGCGACTCAGTCGAACAAAGGTAATTATGACTGAACTCGGGTTTCGGGTGGGCGGTATGGCAGGGTACGGCTTGCGGCGGATGTTGATCGATTTTGATGGCTCTCCCAGACAACTTTTGACACACGGCGAACGTAAAGGTGTAGCGAGTGGACGAGTGATTCTAGTACCAGGGCCTAGTAAGGAAATTGCCCGTGTGAGGGAAATTTATCGGCTAACCATCGCTGACAGAAGAAGTGCCAAGTCGATTGCTCGTGAGTTCAATCGCAAAGGGAGTAAGTGTGGTGATGCGCCGTGGACCTCTTGTCGGATTCTCGAAATATTGACGAACCCTAAGTATGTCGGGTGTGCAGCATGGCGTCGGACCACGGGAATCCTGGGTATAAGACGTGTGAATGTTCCCGAAGACAAATGGACCGTGAAGGCAGGTGCCTTTCACGCCGTGATCGATGCGCAGACTTTTGACACAGCTCAGCGTGTGCTCCGGGATCGCACACGAAACAAGTCCAATGAAGAATTGTTACGCAGCCTCAAGGCGTTGCTGAAGAGTGAAGGTAGGCTTTCTGAGCACATCATTGATGCTTCACGATCAGTTCCATCGACGACGACGTACCAGCATCGATTCGGCGGTATTAGGGAAGCTTACGCGTTAATTGGATATAAAGAGTTCCGCAACATGCGAGGCGCATTGACGATGAGGAGCCGTCATAACAAAGTCAAAGAAACCCTCCTGCGTCGTATCTTGGCAACATTTGTAGGACACGTTCGTCTCATTCGCGAGCAATGCGGCTGCCGGCGAGTCTTGGAATTCAGTGACGGGCTTAAGGTCTCTGTCGTGATTAGCCAATGCGTGAATACTACTTCACACAGCCTTCGCTGGAATGTGTTTGTGAATCAGTTTGAGCGTTCCTACGTAACCCTGATTTGCAGGTGTTCGGTCGACAATCGAGGGCTCAAGGATTTTTATCTGGTCCCCAGAGTTGACCCGCCAAACAAGCTTGAGACTAAGACACCTCGAAAGTGCATGTTTAGAATCAAAGAGAACGATCTTTGGTTGAGAAAAGGGAGAAAGCTATCCGATTTGTCGAAATTATGGAGCCTATCGCAACGCTTCGCGGTCCAAAGGCCACCCCCATTGTTGGAGAAGCAGGTCTGAGAAGATGGTGCAGTTCTTCCGGTATTGTCGAGGGAAGTTCATCCGAGCGTGGTTCAAAGTACGCGCAAAACAGACCAACTCTCGATGAATATTTGTTATTGATCACCCATGTCCTTGTTTCTCGTCCCAAACCCTCTTAACAGTTGTATAGAAATCCGCGAGATGGCGAAGCCGAACCGAACCTTGCAGGAATGGGTCATTCCTAGCCATGTAGTGAGACTTAAATCCATCCATCCTGGGGAAAACGAAATACGCAATTGCGCGCTCATGGGTGCGTTTTGTCACACAAAGCAGAGTGATGTGACTACTTTCTGCCGGATGAGGCTTCACAATCCAGAAAAATCTGCCTCTTCGTCGGCATGGACCGCAGAGTAAAACAGAAACCGTGAACTGGGAGTCAATCGCTAACAGAGACCGTTTCCCTGATGGGGGGAGGTGCGAAACAACTACATTGTCAGGAAACAGGTTTTTGATCTGCTCAATTATTTCGCGCCTCAGACGGATTGATCGAACGAGCTGGTCCTTCTTAAACTGCAGATGCGGAGGAAGCTGATATCCAACTTTTTTGTAAAGTGCTCCATAGCTGCCAAACCGTCCCTTAATAAAATTTGCCAATGGTGGCATACAGTGAGTGTTCTGCAGAATCGTCCAACCAAGACGACCGTTGGCCTTGAGCACACGGCGAACTTTCTTCAAGATTGCTCTGTTCGATAAAAGGAGAGGTCGAAGCGGTAAAATGAGTTGCGTCCGCTCGAAAGTCTGTTGGTCTATTATTGCGGGAAATGCTTCCGGTTTCGTGATCCATTCCTGACTTGCGATGGTTTTTCTTTTGCTGCGCATCCGTGTTGATGTGCGGTTCCAGATATTGACTCCTGCATACATGGGATTCTTTAAAACTTTGTATACGGCTCCGTGCAACCAATGCCTTCCGAAATGAGTGATATCTCGTCGGTTCAGATGTCGCGCGATAGAGCGACAGCTTTCCCCTTCCAGCGCCATTGAAAAGATCGACCGGACACATTCGATTTCGGCTTTAGGACCGGGGACCAAAATGACCCGATCAGTCTTTATGTTCTTCTGCTCACCCCAATTCAAGATTTGTTTTGGCGTGCCATCAGCTGATACCAACAATCTGCGATACCCATAGGCGGGGTTTCCCCCGACCCAAAAACCAAGCTGGGCGAGTCGGCTCTTGCATCGGAACTCCTTAACACTGAGTTCACGGCTGAACTCTGCCGCCATGCTTCTCTTGAGAGCTTTCAGTAACGTACTTGTGGCAGTTCCATCGTTTGTAAACGGTTCGGCACAGTAGTGGACAGGAATGCCTGCCGACCTGCAAAGGAATTCATAATGGGCGGACTCATCGATGTCCTGAAATCGCCCCCAACGACTAACGTCATAAACCAGAATTGCTTTGTAGTCGGCAGTGCCATTAGTGACATCATGCAGCAATTCACCGAGGGCCAAACGGTGCTTGGCGACAACCCCGCTCTTTCCCAGATCGGCATAGGTCTTCACCACGACAAAACCGTATCGGGCAGCATACTCCTGGATTAAGGTTTTTTGATTTTCAATTGAATAATCTTGGCTTTCGTCCGACATGCGGACATACTGCGCAGCAGGAACCGGGTCTGGTCCCGGGATCTGTTGAACCTTCTTGCTGCGAGATGCGGAGCAAATAGTCCGTGCGTCAAAGGGCATGGCCTTGTGCCCAAAAACCCGTTACGATTCGTAGTTTAGCTCATTCGGAGAAAAAAGGGATTCCGTCCACACTGCCCATTGTGCAATGATCTTGTTTTGGATATTCATAATCGCTACGTCAAACATCGTTACCCCGCATAGGACTACAATTCTAGTTCTCGGCGCTACCCGCTTTCCCCGCCTCGCGGTTTCCAGTCCCAGGCGTCCGCGATATCTAGCGAGGTCGGCATGTCGCACTCTACTCTCGCACGTCGGAGGATTCCAATGACGAAGTTACATGCTCTTTGGCTCTCTTCTCTTGCACCCACGCCTACCCATGAAACATGCACCCCGTGGAACCATAACTCGGCAAAGACGGCGTGCGTTGTTTTTGTGTTTTGCGTCGTTGCTGCGATCTCTTCGCCCGCACAGACCTTTACGACGCTATTTACCTTCGACCTCACGGACGGCGCTTTTCCTTACGGAGCGCTCGTCCAGGGACTGGACGGGAACTTCTACAATACGACGATGCAGGGCAATGGGCGGAATCAATGCTATGGCGGCTGCGGGACAGTGTTCAAGATCACACCTCAGGGCACGCTAACGACGCTGCACAACTTCAAAGGGACCGACGGCGGATACCCTGTCGCCGGGCTGGTGCTGGGCGTCGATGGAAACTTCTATGGCAGCACCTTCGGAGACCCGCCATTCTTCAGCGGAATTAGCTTCATCTTCGAGATTACTCCGGACGGCACTCTAACGAACTTGGCCCAGACGAACTTCGGCAGCACGGCTTCGCCCTCAGCATTGATGCAAAATCTCATCAACGGTACTTTCTATGGCACCGGTGCGTGTGACGTACACCCTTCTTGTCCATTAGACATGCCAGGAACGGTCTTCTCGATGACCCAGAGCGGCTTCTTGACAGTCCTTCATAACTTTTGTGGTGAAGCCAGCTGTGGCGGCATTGCAAATGGGGCTAACCCGCAAGCGCCGCTGATTCAGGGCACTGATTTGTTTATGTACGGCACGACACAGTTCGGGGGCAACGACCTTGCCCAATGTCAGTCGCTCGGTTGCGGCAAGGTCTTCAAGATCGGTACCGGCGGGAATGTAACCACGCTGCACGCCTTCGACCCATCTAACGGCGACGGCACATTTCCGGAGGGTGCATTGGTCGAGGGCGGTGACGGGAACTTCTACGGGACAACGTCCGCAGGCGGGGCCAACGGCTATGGCACCGTCTTCAAAATGACTCCGGCAGGCGCACTGACGACACTCTACAATTTTGGTTCACAGGAAGATTTCGCTGATGGCGTCGGTCCGTCGGGAGGGCTGATCCAGGCTACCGATGGCAACTTCTATGGAACAACGAAATTTGGTGGGGCCAACGGCTACATCTCGGATGCCGGCTTCGGGACGGTCTTCCAGATCACTCCCGAGGGTACACTGACGACGATCCACAGCTTCGATGAGACGGAGGGCATGTGGCCGCAAGCTGGGCTCGTACAGGGCACAGACGGAAATCTCTATGGCGTGGCGACCGGAACCGTCGCCACGCATGCTTGGGGCACGGTCTTCAAGATATCGATGGGACTTGCGCCTTTCGCGAAGACGGTGCCGGTGGCCGCATATCCCGGAAAGCAGATCTTTATCCTCGGGACCAATCTGATGGGCGCAACCTCGGTCACATTTGGTGGCACGCCCGCAGCGTTCACGGTGGTTTCGGCAACTGAAATCACGGCCACGGTTCCGAAGAGTGCTACCACGGGCACGGTTCAGGTCGTAACGCCCAGTGGCACGCTGTCAAGCAACGTCCCGTTCCGAGTGTTCTGACTCCCCGACCTTGCGAAGAGATAGCGCACGGTGCGGGCCGCCCGCGTAGACGTAGTAGTCTGATAGCTGGCGAAAAATCGCCATCTCTAGCAATGTCGGCGGTGTCAAGCCCTTTTCGAGCGCACTCTTGCATGCACTCGTTGAAGAGCGCCATTTCGCTCTCGGTGGTTTGCGCTTCCCAACCTGGGCTCGCTTCTAATCGTTGGGGTCAGGAACTCAGTCCGACCCATCCAT
>Ga0210383_10006707_pt1 | contig 10027 bp, 6 predicted proteins | sample IncBWC14OmetaG_FD_160072 | JGI IMG/M metagenome (GOLD analysis project Ga0210383, IMG submission 160072) | Forest soil microbial communities from Barre Woods Harvard Forest LTER site, Petersham, Massachusetts, United States - Inc-BW-C-14-O ...
CTCGATGATCTGCCGCCAGCCCACGCCCGTGTTGTACGCGCAGAACGAAAGTTCACCCTTCTGCGTGGCGTACGGGATGATGCACATTTCCGTGCGGCGGAAATCGTAGTTGAAAAGATCCTGAAACCACATTCCGGCGATGAACAGGAAATTCCAAGGATCTTCCCGTCGCCGCTTCATGGCGTCTTCGATGGTGCGCGTTGGGCTGGTCTTGCCGTACTTCTTATCCGAATCCTTCGAAAGAGCCCAGGTCTTGTCGAACTTCATCCACAAATCCTTGAGCCTCAAGCTGGGCGGCGCCTGGAACGGCTTGTAATTCTTCAACAGCGCCATGGCCATCATGAAGTTCGAGAACTTCTTGCCGCGGGCCGCGTCGGTAATTGCCGTCACGTCCTTGGTCAGCGAAGGAGCGTCGAGGAATCGCGGGACAGGTGCCCATTCCTTCGTTTCCTTGTTGATCATCAGCGCCGTGCCCACTCCGCAATTCGGATGGCATCCGCAGGAAAGCGAGCCCCACTGCGAATCTGGTCCGTGCGAAAGGTCCGAGAAGCCCGCGAACGTCGCGATGTAGGAAATCGGGAACCAGTCGCGCGTCGGTTCCACTTTGCCAACCTGCGAGCTGACGTCCTGCGCAAGATGCGAAAGCGTGTAGCGCTGGCGGATGCGGCGTTCCGGAGTGATGTCCTCGTCGCGCCCGGTGAAAGAAACCGGCTGGAACGACACGAACGAAATTTTCTTCGGGTTTTCCATCGCGAACTTGACGATTGGCCCGACCTGATCGTTGTTCACGTTGTTGACGATCGTCGTCACCAGCACGATTTCGACGCCCGCTTCGTGCAGGTTCTCGATCGCACGTAGCTTCACGTCGAACAAGTTTCCGACCTGACGGTGGCTGTTCGCGTCGTTACCGATACCGTCAAATTGCAGGTAGGCGTAGCGCAGGCCCGCTTCAAATGCCTTCTTGGCGAAATCCTTGCTCTTGGCAAACTCAATTCCGTTCGTCGCAGCCTGCACGCTGTTGTATCCGACTTTGCGCGCGTACCGGACTGCATCGAAGAAGTAAGGCGACATCGTCGGCTCGCCGCCGGAGAACTGCACCGACATCTGCCGGCGCGGCTTGATCTTCGTAGCGTTATCCAGGATTTCCTGAATTTCTTCCCAGCTCAATTCGTGGACGTAGCCCACCTGGTTCGCGTCCATAAAGCACGGATCGCACATCATGTTGCAGCGGTTCGTCAGGTCAACGGTCAGTACCGACCCGCGTCCGTGTCGCACCGTGCTTGAACCGTGGTTGTGCAGTTTTTCGTCGTTGTGCGCCGGGATATCGCGGCCCGGGAAATTTCCTTCAATCCATTCGAGGAACTTCGCGTCAATCGCCATCAGGTCTTCGTACTTGCCGTGAATGGCGCACTCTTTCACCATCCAGACCTGGCCGTCGCGCTCGATGATCTGCGCCTTGATCTCCCCCACTTTCTCGTGGATCAGGTCGGTCCAATCCTTCTTGCCGTCAATGATGGCCTCGCGCGCTTCCTTCACGCAGTCGGGGCACAGTGAGTCCGTCGTCCGCGGCCAGCCGAGCGTGGGCTTCGACTTCTCCCACGACTTCAGCAGCGGTTTATCGGACCACTTCGGCGTAAAAGACGGATTGGGATTCTTCTTGTTGAAGTGTTGAATCGTGTCAAAGGTCAGCCCTGCCGTCTTGCAGAGCGCCCAGTCAAAAGTCTTCCAAAGTTGATTGCCTACTGTCTTCGGCATATAACTGCACCTCTTCCTTAAGATTCCCTAATAGCCTGAAAAATGACCTGTACGTGAACCCCGCGAAACCGCTGAAAAGCCTTGCCCCCCACGGGTACGCCTGACCCGTAAGCGGTTACGGTACCAAAGTTTGCCTCTATTCCGAGGGTCCGTCTAGGCCCTTGCGCCCAAATGTACATATAGCGGGTTAAACGGTCAAAACCAGCACCCAAGGGGGCCCATCGGTAGTACTAAGGAGGCCAATTTCCACAGGTGGGACCAGCCCAATTTCTGCCCGCCAGCGCCGGAGGCGCGACACGACCTGCAAAAGGACCTATTCAAGATTCAGAGGTGTCCGCAGGACGCCAATGGCAAAGTGCGCCAGCAGCGGCGCGTCGTCATCCAACTGGATCCAGCGCAACACGCAATGATCCTTCATGTACTGAGAGACCTTCGCCTCATTGATGCCCAGGTACTCGGCCAGCTTGGCCTTCAGGCCGGTGTCAGAGGAATAGCCGCGTCCGCCGCGAGTCGTGTTCTTCCCAGAGCGCCCGCCGCGCACCAGATTCCCGGCGCCGATTCGCAGCGTCTGGCAGGCCTCCACGTAATACGAAGTGATCTGATCGGAATCCGAAAGCAAGAACACGCCGGGGCCCGCCGGAGCATCCTCGGCTTCCTCCAGCCGATGCAGCGGACTGGTGACAAGCCGCCGCAACAGCGATTCAAGTTGCGCCATCCGCGATGCCAGCGCTGGATCGCCGCGTCCATGCGCGGCTCGTTCCGAGGGCAGTTGCGGCACTGATGATTCCGCGCGCGAGGGACGCTCGTGCGCAGAGATCGGCAGCTCGTATTCTGCCCTCTCGGGAACCGCTCTTTCAGAAGTCAATCGCTCGGTATAAGGCCGTTGCTCGGGCGCCGGCCGCTCGAATGCGGGCGCACGCGGCGCCGGAGGTCGCGACTGCTGGGAATCGGTCGACTGCGCAAAAGCCTGCGATGGAAGTCCCGGCGAAGCGGGCGCGCCCTTGCGACGTCGGCCTCTGCCCCCGCGGCGTCCGCGGCGCCGCTTTCGCTTGCCCAGTGGAGAGCCATCCGCTGCTGTTTCGCCCGGGGTTGCAGAGGTTTCTGCGGACGACTCCGACGAAGCGCCCTCTTCGTGTGACTCGGAAATCTCGCCGAGCGCGAGAGGCAGGCCTTCTCCAATGGAATCTTTGGATTCGTGCGCGGCCGCGCTGGACGATTCTTCGCCTATTTCGCTTTGGTGCTCGGCGTCAGCGCGCGTTTCGCGTCCGGGGCGCGCGGCCTGTTCGCTGGGCGTCAGCGGCGGTGGAATCTCAAGGCCGAGGCGCATCAGCGCTTCTTCGGCTTTCTTGCGCCAGTCGGCGCGGCGAAATCGCTGCGCCGCAATCGTGTACCAGTTCCCTGCTTCGTCTCTGTGTTCGGCTTTTTCTTCGATCGCGGCAAGCTCCCACGCCACCATTGCATCCCGCGTGCGCTGGAAAAGTTCGTTGAGTTTCGCCTGCGCGTCTGGGCTGTTCTTCGCCTTGCGGATGCGCGCTTGAATTTGACGCCAATCAGCCATGTCCCAACATTGTAGCAGCCGCCTGACTTCGACGCTAATGGAGTGTGGCGCACTCGTGGTCTCGACATCCGTGAGGGTATAATCCTCCGCTAAGCAAGGAGACGCTGCTCGATATGACGGAGGCCCGCTGGGGTGAAGTGAAAAAGTTGCTCGCAAGCGCCCTCGAGCTGGCGCCTGAGCAGCGGCGCGCGTACCTCGATCACTCGTGCACGAACGCGGACGTCCGCCAAGAACTGGAATCACTGATTGCCGCCCACGAACAAGCAGAAAGCAGCTTCATGGAGCGCTCGGTGGTGGGAAGCAACGAAGCGCTAAATAGCGGGACGAAACTGGGACCGTACGAAATCGTCGTGCGCTTGGGCGCGGGCGGAATGGGCGTCGTTTACAAAGCTAAGGACACTCGGTTACAACGCTTCGTAGCCCTGAAGTTCCTTCCTGATGAGGTGGCCCGCGACCCTCAGGCTCTCGCTCGTTTCACACGAGAGGCACAGCTGGCCTCCTCGCTGAACCACCCGAATATCTGCACGATCCATGACATCGGAGAGAAGGACGGAAAATGTTTCATTGCCATGGAGTTGCTGGAAGGCCACACGCTGCAGACTGGCATTGCGGGGCGGCCGCTGCCGCTGGAGGCGTTTCTCGAACTCGCTCTGCAAATCGCCGACGCCCTGGAAGCGGCGCACCGGAAAGGCATCGTCCACCGGGATCTCAAACCGACGAACATCTTCATAACCAATCGCGGTGACGCCAAGCTGCTGGATTTTGGCCTGGCAAAGAACGTAAGGCCCGAAAACTTTCTGGCCGCCGATGCACCCACCATGTCGGGTTCGCTCACCGTGCGAGGGCAGATCGTCGGCACCATTGCCTACATGTCCCCGGAGCAGGCGCAGGACAAAGACGTGGATGCGCGCAGCGATATTTTCTCGCTGGGCACGGTGTTGTACGAGATGGCCACGGGTCGGCGCGCGTTCCCAGGAGAGTCCCCGGTCACCGTCCTCGCCGAGATTCTGCGTGGCGAACCCAAATCGCCAAGGCTACTAAATCCGGAACTTCCCGACGAGCTGTCGCGCATCATCGGCAAGTCTCTCGAGAAGGACCGGGCCGACAGATACCAATCCGCGAACGATTTGATGATTGACCTGCGGCGGCTTAGGCGGGACTCATCGCATTCGGCATCAAAGGCACAAACGCTTCCCCCTTTTTCCGCATGGCGACGGCCGAGATCGATCGCCATTCTCGGGATCGCGGCGGTCGCTCTAATTGTAATTTTGGTACTGGTTTTGAATGCGCCTCCGCCGGCCTCAGGCCCCCTCAACTTCGAACAACTCACCTTTTCGCCCGGTCTTAAGGACGGCCCTATTGTCACGGACGGGACACGGCTATATTTTCAGAGTCAGGGTCAGCCCGTGGAGATGTCGGTGAAGGGTGGCCCCACGGCGCCCTTGCGGGCTTCCGTCTCCGGACTGCAAATGCTGGATATTTCTCCGGACGCATCTGAAATGCTGGCACTGAAACGAGATCTCAATGATGAAACCTTCCGCGGGTCGTTGTGGTCCGTTCCGGTTTTAGGTGGCTCTCCGAGGATGCTAAATAATCAGACCGTCCGCAGCGCGCAGTGGTCGCCAGACGGCCACTTGATCGCCTCTGCCGATTTGAATTCCGTTTTTGTCAGCGACACGGACGGCGTGAACATCAGGAAGATATGGGACGCCCCCAGCACGACCGGTACTCCACATTTTTCACCTGATTCCCGGCGTATCCGCGTGGCCGTCTACGACGACAAAAGCCTCGCTCCACCGAAGATATGGGAATTGAACGTCGATGGAGGTTCGCCCCATCAACTCGTGCTTCAATGGCCCGAGGATGCCGGTTTGGAGGATGGGCAGTGGACTCCGGACGGGAAACGATTTCTCTTTCTATCGAGACGGGATGGGTTGAATAACATTTACGAATTCCTCGACCCGCCATGGTTTGAGCCTTGGAAAAAACCCACGGCCATGCGCTTGACGGCGGGTCAGGTTGACATTCTCGCAATGACGCCCAGCCGCGATAGCGCGGGGCTATTTGTTGTCGGACGCATTGCCCAGGGTGAGATGCGCGTTTTCGATCCGCAGCAGAAGCGGTTTGTGCCGTTCCTGAATGGTTTGGCGGCCTCATCGATTGCCATCTCACCCGACAAAAAATGGATGGCGTATGCAGATTACCCACGGCACTTTCTATGGCGAAGTAAATTGGACGGAAGCGAGAAGCTCCAACTGACGGATTTCTACGCCACCATGGAGCAGTGGTCTCCGGACAGCAAGCAGATCGTATTTTCCGATTGGCGCCAGCTATACCTAATATCGGCCGATGGAGGCGTCGCCGAAAAGCTGATCCCCAATCCCAATAACGAAGTCGCGCCGTTCTGGTCGCCTGACGGAAAATCAATCACATTCAACGACTACCCAAACCCCGGACAGCCTCGAGCAATCAAGGTCCTCGATCTGGCTACCCGCAAGATATCCGTCATGCCTGGTTCGGAGGGCTATTACGTCGGGGAGTGGTCGCCCGATGGACAATACATGGTCGCCGTAGGACAGAATCCATCGCGGCTAGTGCTGTACGCAGTGAAATCCGGTACGTGGAAGGACCTGAAGGAGTTTGAAATCCCCTGGGGATGGTACGTCTGGTCGGATGATAGTAAATCCCTTTACGTCAATATGACCACCCCAGCGCCAGGGACGGAACCTGGATTCTATCGACTGGGAATTCCGGATGGATCGTGGAAGCTGACCAACACATTGGATGGCCTTACCGTGAGTTCCGATAACGGGGAGATGTTATTTTCCCTCACCTCGGATGGCCGATTCGCCATGATGAGCGACACCAGCGTGGTCCAGATCTATTACGCGAAGTGGAACTAGGATTCGCCCGGGCTTCAAGGACATAATGGGATGAGGAGAAAAATGAAACTAATCCGCATGATCTCGATCGTAACGGTATTGGTCGCGGGCCAGGCTGCAACCTTCGCCCAGCAGAGCGCCCCCGCATTTGAACCGTTCGACCGTTGGAAGGCCGCGGTCCTCGCAGGCAGTCAAACGTCGCTCGCCTCGCTCTATACGACCGCTCCTCCGGCTCAGGCGCAGACTCCTCAAGGCAAAACTCAAGACCCGAACGAAGAGCCGCAATTTTGGTCCGCGCTAGCGTCGCAAGGGCTCAGCGACTTTCAGCCCAAGGTTTTGTCGGTCGTGCGCTCGCAACCCGCCCAAGTGGACCTGGTCCTGCGAATCGAATTCAAAGTTAAATCAAGCTCCGGCGTTCAGCCGATCACAGTCGAAGCGGCGCAGGTCTGGATTCAACAAGGGAACGACTGGCGCATCGCCATGACGCAGCGAAGCGGCCTCACGCCCAGCCCGACATTTCGATTGCCCCAGCCCGTGAAACCAAACACCGCGCTCTATCCGCCGCCAGAGAAAGCAGAAGAGGAAATTAGCGCCGCGCTCGCGAGCGCCGCGAAAGATCACAAGCGCGTGATCCTCGTTTTCGGCGCCAACTGGTGCTACGACTGCCACGTCCTCGACGCCACGTTTCGCTCCAAGGATTTCGCGGGCGTCGTGAACGCGAACTACCACGTGGTCCACATCAACGTCGGCGATGAAGGTGACAAAAATCTCGATCTCGCCGAAAAGTATGGAGTGCCGCTGAAGGGGCACGTCCGCATCCCCAGCCTCGCCGTTCTCGATCCGGACGGCAAAGTCGTTTACAGCCAGAAGAATGGCGAATTCGACGACAGCGTCCGCATCGGTCCCGATGACGTCGCCGCGTTTCTTAAGAAATGGGCGCCGCCCCGCGCCTAGGTAGGCCCGTTCATCGAATTTTAACCGCAGTGTAAACCGCGCCCTGCCCCGCGTGTGGGACCGTTCCCACCGCCTAGGAGGGCAATTTTCCGTGAAGAAAATTCCTGTCAAGAAGTCTGTAGTGAGAGCAGCTGTGCTGATTGCGGCAGCCTGTGCGCTGGCGACGGCGACATTTGTGGGTACCGTTTCAGCGAATAATGATGATCCGTTCGATAATTTCTTCGGTTTTTTCCCCGACACGCTCGTGTTGAGCCGCAGCGTTTACGTCGGCATTCCTTCTACTGTCACCGTGGGCGAAACCCTGCCGCCAGGCTGCGTCGCCGGCAACGTCCAGGTGCCACCGGCCACCGCGGGCGGCAAGCCAGTGACCGTCGCCGTCACCTGCGGCGTCGCCTCGGCGGACGGCACCTATCCGACCGTGTTTAACAACGACGAGTCCGATGGCAACTTCAGCGTCGCTTCGCCGATCTTCCTCGACGACATCACGACCTTCGGCTTCCGCCTCAGCACGCTACCGATCCCGAGCGATCAGATCGTCACCAGCTTCAGTTCGAAGTCCGAGCTAGCCCTTAACCTTTCCACGGACGGCAAGTCGCTGACCTTCGTCGGTTACCACGGCGGACCCGGCTTCGTCACCGGCCCAAACCAGCTCGACGTCTCCAATTCAAACACCCCCGGCGTGATCGATCCGACGAACCCGGATGTCTCCCAGTATTATCGTTCCGTCGGCGAGGTCGATGCCTTCGGCCGCATCACGGTTACCGACGGCAATGCATACAGCGGTGACAACGGCCGTGCTGCCATCAAGGCAAATTCGCTCTATTACACGACGGGCAACGACAACAATGGCGGCCTTTCGAAGAGTCAACTTTCCAGCACGCTGCCGGGCGTCGAACTCGTCAATTCGACCGGCGCCGAGCTTGTGGTACCCGGACTGGCGCCACCGCTGCCGCCCAATATCACCATGATCGGTCGCCTCGAATTCGGAACCGATAAACCGGGAAAAGACACGAATTTCCGCGGCCTCACGATCTTCAACAACACGCTCTACGTCACCAAGGGAAGCGGCAGCAACGGCGTTAACACCGTCTACCAGGTTGGCACGCCGGGCACACTTCCGAGCGGCGACGCCACGGCTCTCGCGACCGTACCGATCACGATTCTCCCGGGATTCCCCAGCACGAACGCCAGCACAAACACCTCGTTCCCCTTCGGCATCTTCTTCGCCAACGCGAACACCCTTTACGTTTGCGATGAAGGAGACGGAATGCTGGTGACGCCAGCGGTAAATGGAAACGTCGCCGATGCACAATCCCAGGCCACGGCGGGAATCCAGAAGTGGACCCTCTCGAATGGAACCTGGTCGATGACGTACGTGATCCAGAACGGCCTGAACATCGGAGTGCCTTACGCCGTGCCGTTTCTTCCGGACTCGTTTAATCCCGCGACGGATGGCTGCCGCAATCTCACGGGTCAGGTTCATCGCGACGGCACCGTCGATCTCTACGCCGTTACGTCGACCGTCAGCGCTAGCGGCGATCAGGGTGCCGACCCGAACAAACTAGTGAAGGTGACGGATATCATCCAGGCAACATCATTGCCGGCTCCAAATACACCCGAAGCCTTCTTCATCGATCACTTCTTTACTCTGCGCTCGGCGCAGTACGAAGAAGTGTTCCGTGGTATCGCCTTCGCACCGTCGGTTTTCGGCCTCGTGGGAGAAAATTACTAATCAATCGCTTCGGATTAACCAGAGACAATGAAGCCCCGGGCGGTGCCCACAGCACCCCCCGGGGCTTTTTTGTGCTCCATTCTTATGACTAAGGCGTGTTCTTCTGCGCGGCGCCGAGGGTTCGCCTTCGCCGCCATCTTTCCCGCATGTGTATGCAATTAGTACACTACCTAGAAACTAATACGCCGTCCATGCCGTCCTATTAGGCGTAGGCTTGGACCTTAGGGACCGTGAAATCCTTTGGAGGAAAGCATGTGATCCGTCAAAGCTTGTTGATCCTCCTGACAATCAGCATCTGCGCGCTGACCTCGTTCGGACAAACGCAACAACCAATCACAAACGCGGACATCGTCAACATGACGAAGCAGAATTTTGACCCAAGTCTGATCGTTAAAGACATTCAGTCCAGCAACACGGACTTCGACACCTCGCCTCAGGCGCTTATTGACTTGAAAAATGCGGGCGTAGATAAATCGGTGATGGATGCAATGTTGTCCGCCCAGGCGAGAAAACCCTCTGACGCCGTCGATGCCGTGCATAGCACTCCAACATCCGCGGGTGGCGCCACGTCCGATAACGCCAACCAGGCTTGCGGTACAAACGGATGCCTCCTTCGCGAAGGCACGCAAATTACCTTGAAATTCGAGTCGGATCTGAGCTCGAAGACCGCCCACGTAGGCGACTCGGTGGAGTTTCAACTCGATGGCGATCTGAAAGTTGGCGACGCGATTGTCGTCCCGAAGGGCGCGCATGCCGTCGCGACAGTCACCGATGCGAAAAAGTCCGGAATGATGGGACGACCCGGAGAGCTCAGCGTCCAAATTCAATACATGGTGGTTGGCAGCAACCACGTTCGAATTCGGGGCACGCAAGGCCGCGAAGGGGACAGCAAGACCGGAGCAACCGTGGCGCTGACAGTCATATTCGGCCCAATCGGCCTGATCAAACACGGTAAAAATATCGTAATACCGGCTGGGACACCTCTTACGGCCTACGTGGATCAGGACGTCTGGCTCGCGCCGAATCATTCCTGACGATTGCGAATATCGTTCCCGCCGGCCGGCCAATCGTCATCGGCTTACTTGGGCGCGTCGCCAAGATCTTTCAACTTCTGCTCGTCAGCCGCTTTGAGCCCGTTGCGGAACT
>Ga0210383_10006708_pt1 | contig 10026 bp, 6 predicted proteins | sample IncBWC14OmetaG_FD_160072 | JGI IMG/M metagenome (GOLD analysis project Ga0210383, IMG submission 160072) | Forest soil microbial communities from Barre Woods Harvard Forest LTER site, Petersham, Massachusetts, United States - Inc-BW-C-14-O ...
CACGCGGAACACGCGTACAAATCACTCACAGCCTTGTCGCTCTCCCCTAGGTTGCTGGCAAAGCGCGCTCGGAAATTTTGTTCCGCCCGGCTCACACTATCCACGATTTCCTTTTCCGGTAGATTGCCCGTGACGCCCGCCTTGATCGCTTCGCGAGATGCCGCTTGATAATCCAGGAATACCCTGCAAACCGGAGGCGCGCCGTCCGTGGGGTATAGTTGATCCTTGAGAGCTGCGGACTGCAAATCGTAGAGACTTTCCAGCGCGACATAACTGTTATGGGCCGCTTCCGAATCTCCGTGCTTCTCTGCCCAATCCTGACACAAACTCAGATTGGCCCGAATTCCTAGCTCGGCTTGGGAACCGACCAGATTCATGCCTTTATAGATCACGGCGTATTTACACGCGTCGGATCCGTTCGCCAACTGCACGTGTGGTGGTGGCGTGGACTGACCGTAAGCGGCTGTTGAAAACAAAAGCGCCAATGAAATCCAAAATAGTCGTCGCAAATTCTCCCCCGACATGACCATCCGTTCTTCGCGTCAATTCTTCTGTTCGGGCTTCGCGCCGTTTTCTTCTTCGCCAAACTGCTTCTGAAGATCGTGCCTCGTGATGAAATCGAAGGTGCGATCCGCGAGTTCAGCGTGCGTGCGGTAGAATTCAGCGAGATATGCCATCGTTTGCTTATCGCTATGATGGTGACGGTGCGCTTCGTCGGCGCAAGCGACCATTTCGTTCATACGAACCGTGATTTGATCGATAGTGAGCGTTTCGGTTTTCTGCGCCGACCACGTCTTCAAGTCCGCCTTACAAACCGCTGGACTCGGCTTGGTGTCAGAAGTTTGAGCGGAAGCCGCTCCTGTAAGAACCAACAAAAGCGAAGCCAAGATCACGACTTTTTTCATCGTCTCCCTCAATCTTATTTCGTAGGTGCCGAAGGGTGTCCGGCCGGCTAATTTGAGGATTGCGAGGAAAAACGATATCTACAATGGTACGTTTAGAAACTGTTAATGGCAGAGTAGAGTTTTCGCAGGGATAGAGAATCACGGATGGCGATGATGGAGACGCAAGCCGCGACTGATGGATTTAGCTTCCAGTCACATAGCGAGAGTAACCGGAGTTCAGTGTTGCCCCAGCGGTTGCCAGAGCAGGGTTCCAACAGAAACCAAAGAAGTCAACTTGGGTGGAACAGTAATTTGATGCCGCGCCGGATGTTGAATCCACACCCCACGATACGGCCGGGAAAAAGGCAGGATAACCGTAGGCTTGACTTGGCGTATCAATCGCTTCCGTTAATGTGCTCGAAGTTTGGAACCAAAGAATAGTATACGGCCCATCTTGCGCGTAAACCGTTTGCAAACCATTGAGAACGGCGTAAGAGCTTGTGAATCCTGAAACCATGACTTGAGAGCCGTTCACCCAAGGCATAGCGTAGTTTGTTCCGTCTCGACTCGTCGGCGGTTGTACCTCAGCTTGCCCATTCCCCGCTTGGGCTGTTCCGCTGGAATCTGTTTCGACGAGAGTGCCTGTCGTATAAACAGGGATTGTGAAAGTAGCGGTTTTCGAGGACCCGTTTGATGAAATCGTAAGCGTCACTTCGCCGGCCGTGGCACACGAAATATCTAGTCTGTACCATTGACCTTCGGTGGGCGTCCATCCAGTGTCATAAAGATTGATCGTAGAAGCGTAGAAAGTGGCAAGGGCGATAGCCCAATTCCCGTTGCCGACCGTCGCTAAGCCATCTACAGATGTATTCTGATTCGTTTGAATAGATTCCGATCCAAATCCAAAACCCGTTGCATCTACACTTTGATCCATCAACCAACCCGTCCCCGCCGTAGGCAGACTATCAATCACTGAACCGACCGCGCAGAAACCAAGCTCTGCGGTGCTGGTATTCGTGACACTGCCGCTTGTTGCCGCCGCCGTGCTGTTGCCTGTTCCACTCCCAACTTGATCTAACGCGATAGTTCCGCCTAACTCGTACATCGAGACGCAGCCCACGGTGTTACCGCTGAAGGTGACAGTCACCTGTGGCTGAGAGGTACAGCTAGCCAAGCTCGTTGCGTAATAAATCGCGGTGCTAATCGCCGTGCCATTTGAAACCGTCTCGGCCAGGGTATACGTGTTGCTGAGATTATCCTTAACCGTTGAAATGGTTGTGGATCCCGCCCATGCGATACAGACCACGAGACTGCTATATTTCTGATACCCGTAATTCATTGTGCAAGTGGCTGTCGTCCCTGATCCTGACGACACTGATCCTCTGTGCGTCTGAATAACTGGAATCGCAAGCTCGTTTTTTCTCTGTGTGCCGAAGTTATTCGCGAACGCGGCTAATTTAATTGTCGAATCAGCGATCGCGCGAGTGCCGTTTGTGGCGTTCAACGCATCTGTATCGTATTGCGCCCCAATAAAAATCGGCGGACGCGACGCGCTGAATCCGTTTATATTCATCAATCCCGCATAAAAGGCGCATTTCGTAAACGGCGTCGCATCAGATGTAGCAACGCTATTAGTTTTTCTGACCCATCTCCAAACCCAAGATAATTTCCAACCGGGGTAGTCAAGCAGAGCCACTGCGCTTTCGTTGCTGTTATTAAATGAGTACGGCCAGAGCACGTTAGGTGCGGTTTGACTCGTTCCGGTTTGAAATCCAACGATGCCGATATGCGGCGGTGCGCCTAACTCGTATGTGTTCCCTGTTCCTGTGCTAATGCCCCAACCGAGAGCGCCAATTTGTCCGTTACTATTTGTGCCAGAAGCGAAATCTTCCGTGAGTATTACGGACGTTGAATCAATCTCCCACGGTGAAGAACCGTGAGTCAGGCCGTCGGGCAAATCAAACGTGGCATCCTCGCGAAGATACCGACCTGTGCCGGCTGTCGAACCTGGATCTGGTACGGCTCCCGTGGAGTGCGAAGAGCCCGATGCGCCAAATACAGAGATGCCGACATCCGACGAACCATTCCCGGAATCATCGACGGCGGTCAAGGGAGACAAAATGTTCAGTTTTGCCTCTTGCGGCAAAGAAACGCCATTCTTTTGAACGGTCTGGTAGTTAGAACCTCCGCCGGAAGGCACATCCCACGTCGCATCTTCACGCAGAAAGCGTGTCGTCCCAGCGGATGCGCCGGGATCTGGCACGGCGCCAGGAGCGTGATTCGTTCCACTTGCACCGAACACTTTGATGTACGCAGATATATTCGTCGTCGGGGTCCCATTGTCATCTTGAAAGATCACGACTGCATCGCCGGCAGGGATCGCAGGAACGCTCGAGTTGAAATTTGCTGTCGAACCTGGAGTCGATGAATCGTTGATCTGGAAGGCTTCCGGCGAGGAGTCAATGATTTCTTGAACCACGTCGGTTATGTGGCTCTGGATTTGCGCCCCCACGGACGGCGCCGCCTGTGCTGGCAGTGGCGGCATCCGAACCTGCGAAACGCTCAGTCGATAGAATTGTCGTGCAGCGTCTGCGGCAGTTCCCATAACGGGAGGAATCGGCCCAAGAGCGAGAGGGCTGAAACCGGGATCGGCAGAAGGGTTCGGGTTCGGGAAAGGAAATTGCGGAGTCGGAGTGACTTGTGTCATTCCGGACGTATCAACCACTTTATTTCGATTAGACGGCATAAGTCTCCTGTTTAAGCTAAAGTTACGAAACGACAGATGGGGCAACGAGCGGCGCAATGTCCGACGCAAGAATGTTCTTCGGTGCAAGATCTCCGCGACTTGGATCAATTTTCAAATCAGCCGCGCTCGGATTAAGGCGAGTTGAGAGACATCCGCACATGATCGCCAACGTTGAGACTTCAGCGAGCAACGCAAGTTTGTCTCGCAAATCCGCGAGAAGTGCCGCGGGAACATTTCTCGTATTCACCGCATTTTCGACGTGCGGATACAGCTTGGACACGCTCTCGGACAGAATCACAGCCGCGCGATGCGCACTTTTTTCGATCGCCTTTACTTCTTGAATCACGACGAGCGTTTGACTCAAATTCAAGCCTGCGCTGTTCGCCGCTGTTTGAGATGCGACGACAGGTTCGGCCTTCCGTATGAGTTTTGCTGAGAGTGAGCCTGTGAAGGGCGTCGTCTCTGCTGTGAGTGGAACTGCGTTCGGTGCTGTCGATTCTGACATAACGATCTCCAGTCCTATCGCGCGTCCGGATCAAGAATGGACATACGCGATTTGATTTCACTTCTACAAATTCAAATCGGGGAGGCGGTCAACGCTGACTACCATGAAGAACACAAATGAGGCATCCCTTGTTAAGTCGTCTTCCACGGCGTCGTTTGTTGGCATCACCATCGAGCCCATTTCACTCGACATCCAACACGCGGCCGATTTTCTCGGCACAAGCGTTCGGCAAATGCGAAGTCTTGTTTATCGACGAGAGTTGCAACCGGTCAAACTCGGAAAGAAATTTCTGTTTCTAGTCGAAGACTTGCGGATCTTCATCCGATCGAAGAAGAAGGCGATGTAGACATAGTTCTATCTCCTGTGAAATTTCTGGAATTTTTTCCAAACGAACTTTTGGAAGTGGAATTCCTGGAATGAAGACCCCGGTATGGGACTAGGTACCCTTTTTCGAAAATCTGGAAGTTTTATAATTTTTTGTTTGCACGACACACGACGATTTGCTTAAGACTCCCCGGCCGTCGCAGTGAACAAAAAGGGATGAGGCGGCGGCCTCTCGAACCCGGTACCTAGAAGTGCAAGCAAACCGAAAGACTTCAGCAAGCGCCGAACGAAAACAGCGAAGACAGATTCAAGCGTAATGGCTCAAGCAGAGCTTTTACTACGTAGGGCAATTTGATTGCCGAAGCGATTGCGAGCGTCGCTGCGAAACGATGCCGCGGACGATCGCTTGCCGAAGCTATATTGCGCCTGCCAGCGTTTTCTTGTTGACAAACCAAAGCGGCTTTGGTACTATTCAACCGTGAAAATCCCAGATGAAGCCCGCGCTTGGCTTCAAGCGATCGGGCGCAAAGGCGGATCGGTCAAGTCGAAAGCCAAGACGGCTGCTGTTCGCAAGAACGGCAAGCTCGGTGGACGCCCCAGAAAGGATGCGAAGCGATGAACGCGGACGAACGAATCACGATTCTGGAGGCGACGATTTCGGCGCTTCAAGAGCAGACCGAATCTCTGCGCAAGCAGACTTTGCTCTTGCGAGAGCAGATTGATGCTCTTCAACGAGTGAAAGAAGACAATCTGCGGCTTGATGAAGAGAACCGAGGCTGGTTAAAGACTTACCTATCTCTTCTAGGCGATATTGACGGTCTGAAAGCCGAGATATCGCGCCTCTCGTCTCTTGCTCAATCTTGGCGAGGCGGATCTTGATGGCGGCGAGTTGCTCCAACATAACTTCTCCTCCGAGGTGAAACATGAAAATTGCAATCTATGCTCGCGTTAGCACGACGAAACAGGACTACGAAAACCAACTCGCGCAACTCCGCGCATTCTCTACGAAACAGGATTGGGAAATCGTGGGTGAATACGTTGACCAAGAATCCGGCTCGACGGCGGATCGCTCCGAATTCCAGCGCATGTTTGCTGACGCGTCCAAGCGACGCTTTGACCTTGTTCTCTTCTGGGCGCTAGACCGACTTTCGCGCGAAGGCGTCTACCAGACCTTGCAACACCTAAACCGGCTTGAGTCCTACGGCGTTGGCTTCCGCTCCTTCACTGAGCCGTACTTTGACTCCTGCGGGGTGTTCAAAGACGCGGTTATAGCCATCATGGCAACGCTTGCAAAACAGGAGCGCGTCAAGCGGTCAGAACGCACGAAAGCAGGACTTGCACGAGTGCGAGCATCGGGCAAGCGACTCGGGCGCCCTGTCGTCGTTGACCGCGAACGAGCGGCGACGATTACTGAGTTGCGAACGCAAGGCCTCTCGCACAGGGCAATCGGTCGGCAGCTCGGAATCTCCGAACGAACTGTGCGTCGAATCGCTGCGGCATAAACGTCTTTCAGGAATGCCCGCTAAGTCCTTATCGGTTAGCGGGCATTTTCATGTCTGCACTGCGACAAGAAAGGAACCTTTATGCTGCACTCGCGCTCAAATCTTCAGGGGCTGCCAGTTCTCGCAATCGTGATTCGGGTCCACGGGATCACCTGTGAGTGTACGTGACCGGCATACGATGCAAGTTTTCGTGAGATCTGCAAACGACGGTGACTGTTGCGTTGACATCGTTGATGCCGGCACGTCAAGGATTCCCCATCTTGAGCAACCCACGACGTGACCACTAGTATCGTTTCCACACTCCGGGCACCTGACCTTGCTCAACGACGGCGGTACGTAGTGTCTGATGCGTGGCGGTGCGGACGGCGCTGACTTCACCGCGGGCGGTTTTATGCCGCGGGACTCGAGGAACTTCTCAAGCCTGGCATAGTGCCGCGCGCTCAGTTTGTGCCGCGGCCGCGATAGGATGTCTTGTACCTTCGCGATCATCTCCCACGACTTGCGCTCAAGAGCCTTGCTGCGTTTTTGTTGGGCGCGGTAGGCTTCCGCGTCATGGCGATAACCGGCAAGCTCCACGGCGAGCGAATTACGCTCAGCCTCAAGGCGGGCTAGGACCGCTTTTATATCCACTGCTGCAAGTGCTGCGGCGGCCAATGCGGGGTCGTAGCCAGTGGTCAAGCGGATAGCCTGCCAGATTCCTCGTTGCGTGAGCCTGGCGGTCCAGGAACGCTTGCGCGAACCCTTTCGGTGGATCTGCTCATACTCCACGAGGCCAACGGTCTCAAGCTTTGCCTGCTCGAGATCGGCGCCTGTAAGGTGCGCGCGGGCTATTTCACGCTTAGTTGCCGCGGGACGGTGCCGGCAGATGATTAAAATTAGGCGATCACCCGGTGATTTTAACTTTTTCATGTTTTTCTCGCGACAATCGTAATTTCGGACACGTGCAAGAATTAGGTTAAGCAGAGATACGCAAGGTAAGAGGAAAAGGCGAACGGGTCACTTTTTCGGCTTAGTTTGCCTGTTTCGGTGCGCGGACCTTTTCAAATAAAAATAAGTGTTCAAACACCGGCAGAAAACGAACGAAAAAGAATCAAGTGTCCCTTGATTGCGTGAGAAACAAAAAGATTTCTATAGAATTCCTTCAATCACGATGCACTTGGACACTTGATTTTATATCCTCTGTTTTCAGATGGATAGAAGGTCGAGTATGTCCCACTTGATTTCCCAAAACGGGTCCAAAGCACTCCTCCCTTGAACCCTCGGAAATCAAGTGGGACACTTTTGGTCTTTTTACCCCATCGCTTTTTTCTTGCGTCCAGCTCCTCTTCGACGGCCACCGTGATCCAGAGCGGAAAATACCGGAGCCGACGATAAGCCGAGCCAAATAAGGAGCCATCGGTTTTCGATTTCACGGTGCTCGGGATCCATGATGATTCTGACATCGCCGGCCTTTTCGACGGCGGCGAGCGCCTTTCGGCAGATTTCCCATCCGAACCGTTCTCGGATATGGCTCTTCCTTTGAAGTTGCGCCCACGATATCTTTCCGTACTGGGATGCCCACCTTCGAACGGTGTTTTCAACGTGAGCCGCAACTACGTCACCCTTTGACGGGATGCAACGGAGCCTAGTGCTCAGTTCGTACTCCGCGATTTCAGTCGCCCTTTTGACCATTTCCGGGGTAACGTCAACCTTCCAGATATGCTCCATTCTGGCGCGGGGCGTGCCCCAGGTGGCTGGGACAGTTACTCCCGCTGCTGCGGGTGCTGCTTCGGTGGGTCCAGCCGCCGCGGGGTCCGTATCAAGCACTCTGAAGTGATAGGAGCCGTCGCTGTGCCGTTCGAGGCTGACGTTCGCCGTTTTGGGTAGCTCTCCAAGCCAAAAGGCCAGGTGGCCTAAAATCCGAAGGACGTAAACCTGGATACGGCCGTAAACCTCCGTGTCGTCATTCGCGTGAGTCCTGTTGGATTGCAGGTCTTGGTACCATTCATCGAACAACTTTTCGGCCTCCGGAGTGAAGTCCCACATCAGCCTGTGAGTTTCCAGCAAGGCGATCCGGTGAAGAATCTGCTCTTGGATCGGCGAAAAATCCGGTGTCGCCAACCTCGCTACCGTGCGTTTTTCGTCGGAATAAACCGCGTTTACACGCTGGATGAAGGTTTCGAAGTTCAACCGGATGTTGTCCCACCTCGGTTTCGTGGTGAAACCCAGAAGGTTGACTTCCACCTCATCGGGCGCGTTATCTGGAATACCCTCGTTCTTAATCATTGACCATTTCGGCTCGCTCGAATCTGCGTAGTGAAGCAACAGATTGATGAAGGATTGCCCACTTCCTTGAATACCCATCTTTTCAGTCGCGGTCGTGAATTCCCCATAGACTTGCAGCGTCACGGGATTCGCAGCCTGCGCCTGAATCATCGCGCGCTCACTGGCGAAGTCCCCCTTGAAGCATCCAATGTTCCTGTATTTCGGTAGTCCTTTGAGGCGGATGAGATCCGTCTTGTTGAAGAGTTGCGTAAGCCACCCTTGGATGGTGTCCTTTCCGATGCCTCCAATTTCAGAAAGCAGAATTGTGATGAACCGTGCTTTCAGTGTTGGATTGAATGCGGGCGTAATACGGTGTCCACAAATGGCGCCGACAAAAGTCATCAAACCGTTGATGAGATACTCCGGAGGGATGAAGTTCGGGCGATCTGTTGCTTCTCCGCGTCCGATCCGAGCGAAGTCCAGATAGGGTGTTCCTTCCCAAGCGTGAACGGGATACGGACTTAGAGGTTCATCCTGGGTCTGTTCGCACTCCGCTTGCAATTCAGCGAATTCCTGCCGTCTTTCCTCCATTTCGTTTTCGGCTTTTTTCACGACTTCTCTAATTTCGTCTGGAGTTCGAGCCCCGGCATTCGTCGCTTCAGATGCCTTGCATGACGCAAGAACCTGGGGTACGGGTCCAGACATAGAGGTAACCTTCGCGATTTGCGCCACGGGCGTTCTCTGCCAAGCACCCTCCGGAACAATCACGCCAGACGGCATCTTCCAATCCAAAGTCTCGCCTGCGAGCCCATCCAGATAGTTCTTGAACCAGCTCCAATCAATCAACGTAGAACCGTCTTCTGCGTCGTCTTTGCGGCAATGTCCATGCAAGCAACTTGCTTCGAACGCACCTGTAGCCATTACACGAACGCAAAACCCCCCGCGTCCACCTGTCGTATGAGCATTCGCATTCGGACATTCCTTCGGCGTCCATTGGAAACCAATTTCCTGCCAAGCGGAAATCTCGCCGAGTTCAAAGCCGGCAAGAGCGCAGTTCTCCTCTATCTGCTTCGCCTTTAACTCAAGCGTAGCGGACGAAGCCTTTGAACGCGCAACAGAGTCTTTCACTTCTAAAGCTAACTTGAATTGGTCGATCGTGTAGCGTCCAGTAAATGATTCAACAATCGTCACAACGGGTTTGTGGGGATACTTCGCTTTTCCATTCTTAAATGCCTGATTGCAGAATCCAGCGAGCCGCAGAACACGCACAGTGTCCTTTGCTGCTACGTCCCCGCCGAATGTTTGCTGCAAAGCGGAATTCATTGCTTCTTGTTGGGCGAGCGTGAAGCCTTTCACCGCCCACCAGAAGTGATACTTCGGCATTCCTTCCGTGCCTGGTTCCGGTGTCGAGGATTGAATAACAAGCGTAGGCTTGGGAATCGTCCCTGCGGCCACTGCTTCGTGAATCCTCGCAAGGGACGCTTCGCCGTTTTTGTCGCACTCAATGGCGACCGCTCGAATTACATGGCGTCCATCAACGGTTGCGATGTTCTCCGAAATACGCCGCGGCAACTTCGCGCCTTTGGAATTTGCTTCAAGGACGGATTCAATTCTGGCGCGGTCAAATACTGCAATGCAGACAAAAATGTTCCAGCCATCTTGTTCGTAGGCCCGCAATTGTTTGTAGAAGTCCGCATCATCGCCGTCGAATAGCATCCAGTGTTCTTTCGTTTCTCCGTGGACATTCCCCTTTTCGTCTGTCCAAGTTCGCGTGCCATGAATCAGCTTGATGTGGAGAAGATCGCCGATTTCAAACACCGC
>Ga0210383_10006709_pt1 | contig 10025 bp, 7 predicted proteins | sample IncBWC14OmetaG_FD_160072 | JGI IMG/M metagenome (GOLD analysis project Ga0210383, IMG submission 160072) | Forest soil microbial communities from Barre Woods Harvard Forest LTER site, Petersham, Massachusetts, United States - Inc-BW-C-14-O ...
CGCAGGTGACAGCGGTGAACGAAGATCTGGCCAAGGGCCCGTTTAATTCGTGGGGCGTGTCAGATGGAACATTGCCGGATGGACTTACGCTCGATGCGAAGAGCGGTCTGATTCAGGGCACACCGACCGCGCCGTCCGGATCGAAGAACTCCGTGCCATTCACGCGGCAGATTACGTTCAAAGGAACGAACGGATCTGTCGCAGTGCAGCGAACCCTCCTGCTTACGGTTCGCGAGCCGCAGGCGGCAACCGCCCTTCCGTTCGCCGTCGTGCCGCCAAGAGATACCGCTCCAGCGAGCGTCTATTCGGTAGCCACGATCCCGGCGGGCCCGGCCACCGTTGGTAAAGACAGGCGCAGCTATACGTGGTCGATCGCTTCTGGCACCTTGCCGGAAGGCATGACTCTCAACAATAGCAACGGAATAATTTCGGGGAATCCGACACAGGTGGGAACCGCCAAATTCCGCATCGTCATGAAAGACAATCAGCCTCTTCCTGCGGTCGTGGAGCAGGACTTTGTGCTGAGCGCCGCGCGCACTCACGGAATTTTTGTCGAGAAGATTCCACCGGCGGTCCTCGGGCAAGCGTACTCCGCGCTGCTGGTCAACAGCGGGTCCGGCGCGTATCTATACAGGCCAAGCAGCGGCTCATTACCGGCCGGCCTCGCTCTCGATCCGCACACGGGAATTCTCTCGGGCATGCCGAAAGCCGTAAACGTAAATACCTCCTTCACGGTGAGCGCAAATGACTCTGCCGGTTCGAATGCCGGTTCGGTGCAGGTTTCCCTGCCCGTCTATCCAACGGATGGATCAGCAGTCCCGCTCAACATCTACTGGCCGCTGGCGGACCCATCGGGCACCACATCTCTGGAAACAGCGCAGCTAGGATATATGTATTCACTTCAGTTCGTTGCGAATGCCGTGGGTCAAAATGTGTGGAGCGTGGATCAGTTGCCGGACGGGCTCTCGCTGGATACTTCTAGAGGCTTGCTTTCGGGTGTACCGCGAACGCTCGGCAGCAGCACCTTCAAGATTAAGGTGAACGTGGGGAATCGATCCGTTACCAGGCAGTTCAAGTTGCGCGTGGAGGAGCATCTGGTCAATCATGTCAACCGGATCTCGACCGACCCTTCGGTTAAAAGCGCGGGGCAGGTTGTGCCAAATGCGCAGCGGCGCCGAGTGCAGGCGGCGGCGAACTCGTTCTCGCAAGGGATCGCGCTGCTGATGAACATGCCGCCTTTGATGCGCGCCTGCGGTCTGGTGTTTCGCTGCACCTTTGTCTACACGGGCAGGCTCGCGAAGCAGTTCAATCTCACGGTGGTTGGGCCGAGCGCAGTTTCCGGCATTCCAATTATTTCTGTGCCGACAACATGCACCGCGACGCCGTCGCCGAACTTGGCACTAAGCGGCTTTTTACCTTATTCTCCGACGGGCACACTGACGGATGACGGTTGGATCAAGCCCAGTCCCTCCTACACCCAGGGATGCCTCGAACTGGATGCCGAAGCGCAGAAGCAGGTTGGGTTCGGCACGCGTGCCGGACAGCGGTCACAAAAAACAACCGGAAACGCATTCCATACAGCGGATCCGGCAAAGACCACCGTGCTCGATGAAGACGGCGTGCATTCGGTTCTGCCTCCTTCGCCGCGGACAGGAGGTTTGCAGGTCTGGATGAAGGATCGGCAGGTGACCGCAGCGGCGTCCGTGCAGCAGGCGCAGAACGACAAGGCAAGTCTCCCGTCATCCGGAACCGCTCCTGCAACGTTGGCCCGAACGGCCGACACGCTGATGAACGGAGCGGCCGTCGATATCCTGGTTGACAATCATTGGTATCCTCTGACAACTCGGGACGAGCTGTACATCTTGCCCGGTTCGGTTACGGTAAATGCGCCAGCACAGACGCTGGGGGTGCGCATGGCCGCAACGCGCCGGTCCGATAAGGGTGTGAGCAATTCCAATCCTGACGCGTACGACATCGATGAGACGGTCTTCAACTGGCGGTTGGGCTCGCTTGTGGTGAAGCCCACCGAGACCTATACACCTGTGAGGAAAGGCACCCCAATGCAGGGAACGCCCCAGTACATTCCATGGGTGGATAACGAGAAGTTTCAGCGAACGCTGACAGCGCCGAAGGGCACTCCCTCACCTCTGTTTGGGAAGGAGTACAACGTGTCAATGCGCCCGGCCTACATGACAGGCTCGGTTCCCGTATGGAATAACAATGCTGCCAGCAATGCCGCGCTGGCGACGTTCAAATTCCTCCGCTATGAGCTGATGCAGGGCCCGGAGACCATCCCGGCGTATATCGCCGGAGCATTTGCCGAAGACGAAACCCGGACCTTGATGATGGTGGGAAGCAAGGTTGACGACAAGAATCAGATTCACCCCCATGTGAAAGCATCCTATCGAGTGATCGTCCCTTCGCGGGTCTCCGCAGAAGTCGCGGCTCGCCATGGATATTCCGTTTCGGCAGGAGCGACCGTTCTTCCGCTGCACGATGGCGTTCTGCCGAATCCGATCAATCAGTTCACCGATACCGAAGGCAAGAATAATTTGTACTTCCCCGATCCGCTCTGCATTGGGTTCTTCGCCACTCTTACAGACATTGACGGCAACCGACTCCAACCCTACGTTGAGCTTGACTTCGGGATCTCACACTGGCCCGAGTACACGCCTCATTTCATCGAACTGGATCGCGCCGAAAAGGGAGAGCCACTGTCGATTCAAAAACCGGTGCCCGCGGATTACAATCAGGGGTCGTTTCCGTTCAGCCTCCGCAATTCGCAGAAGATCGTTTGCAAGGTGCCGCCGGGCCTGACAGTCTTGCTCTATCTGCACCCGAAGCTCGATCCGAAGGTCGTGGACCAGCATATGTTTGCGAACAAGACTTCGTTCGGACCGAACCCCACGGCAAACCAGCTCGCATTCACAGATTTATGCCGACCGACTGTGCTTCGGCTGGAGCATGCGGTGGATCGACCGGTTGAGGCGGCTGCCCCGACCAGCACGGACTGGATCCCGGACGCCGGTGGATTGATCGAGTTTGTGCGTACGCCTTCGAACACAATGAACCTGACGGTAACCGCGGAACGATTCAGCACGGCAAAGGTGGAAGTGCTTGCAGCGTGGAAGGATTACGTCGATGATCCGACGCAGCCTGAGCCCAGGTGGCTCCCGAGCACGGCCCACCTTGCGGAGTTCCACATCAACAAACACTCCGCCGCACTCCCACCGGTGCAGCCCGTGCACCTTCCTTTTTCCGATTCACGGTATCGGCGAATTGAAATCAGAGCAGACGCGTATTCGCGCTATGCCCGCTGTTTCAACAGCCACAAGGATAAGCTCGACCCCCGGAAACCGCAGATCTATACATCGTCCACTCCTCCAGTGCAGGTAGATGTGATGGCCACCGCCGCACCGGCGAAGCCGGACATCGCGATGCAACGCCCCGCGTTCCATTGGGAGATCACTCCTCCCGACGAGCATTCCGTCGTGCGCAGGCGCACGTCGGGACTTACGGTTGTGATCAACCGGCAATGGAATACATCCGGCAATTATCAAAAGTTAGCCGTCTTCACGGCGAAGGACAAGGCCGGAAATCCAGTGCTCCTGACGGCGGACCAGTCCAAAGATCCGGACAAGTACTCGTCCTGGGGTTTCATGCCGGACTTCGAACTTGCGGGCGTAGCGTACTTCACCCAGTCTCCCGGCGGACCCACGAAGTGTCAGTGCGCACCTTTACCGGCACAAAGCGCGGATGCGGCTATCACACTGTTTCCGGACGACGCAGCCTGGGACGCCGATGACCCGCTCACAGTCCCCGATGACCCCCTTAAGAATCGCGTGATCCAGATGGGAGATCAGACGTTGGCGCTGTACAGCCCGGAATACAACATCCGCGATCAGCAGTGGTACACGAACATCCGATTCGGTGCTCCTCCGGCCTATGGAACGGTGGTGCGGCTCATCGTGGCGAGTTATCAGAATCGCGCAGTCGCGGGATGTCAACTCTCGCCGGCGGTTCCATGTGACTTTGCGCTGCTGAGCGCGCAACGGTATATCACGTTCGCTCGCCCGGGATTGTTCAACCGGACTGTAACGATCGCCATCCACGGATACAGCGCGCCCATGGGTTCACCGAAACGCACGATCGAAGTACGCACAGTGGAAAGCGAAAAGGGCAACTTCGATTGGGAAGAAGGCCCGGTAATCTCGCCTGATCCCGGCCCGTACACTAGCGACATCTTATGGCAAGCCAAAGTGCACGCTGACTTGACTGGCAGCACCCTGCTGGTGCGCGAGATGGAAACGTACGATGCTGCCGAACCTTCGACGCCTACGGCCCAAGGCTCGCGGCAGGTCTATTCGGACGTTTTAGTCGTCGGATAACTCGAATCTAGCGCGCTCATGCCATAAGAACCGGTCAGGCCCGTGCTGGTTCCATGAAACCAATATTCGCACGTCTCTCGAAGGATGGTTTCGTAGCGACCGCTTCAGGCCGCGACACACACTATTTTAAGCCGGAACCGGCGAAACTGCCCCGTTTTGGAGGAGCGAGTGAGGGTTGGCGAGGGCTTTTCGGGTCAGACCAGCTTTGAGATCGCTCGCGATCGAAACGCTACAAAAAAACTCACCTTGCCGAAGAGTCAGTACCTCGCCGAAGTGACCCGCCACCGCTTCTGGACCAATGTGTGGCCCTGTAACGATACATCGCGGAATTGCGTCCGAATGAGGGCAACTTAGAACGAACGACGGCGGAGAAGATGTGCCGCAGAATCTGAACCCTCCGGGAACTCAATCCAGGCCGCCTTCTTGGGGCAAGGCGATTTGGGTGCATGGGTGCAACTGAGTTTGCATTCAAATTCGTAAGCGATACCAGACCCATGAGTTAGCAGTTGACTCTACTGAATTCGGGACCAGGGGGTCGGAGGTTCAAATCCTCTCTCCCCGACCAATCTTTTCAGCATAAAGAACGCCCTGGCGCGCTGGAAGGTCCATTTACATCTTTGCCTAATCATGGCTGTGGGACTAGCAAGTCGTTCCTTCGATGTCGAACTTCGTTGATCGCGACATTCCTAGGTCGCCCGGCAATTTAGTAGACTGTGTCAGTTTGCGGGGGATCTCGCACAAACTTGATCACTGACTGCCACATCCACATTGTGCCGATGGAGATGTTCCATCCTCACGCGCTCGAATTGATCCGCCGCAAGCGGCCCAATTACGAGCAGATCGCTGAGTTTTGCCGCTCGCCTAAGTCCTTCCTCAAGCACATGGATGCGGTCGGCATCGACCGCGGCGTGCTCATAAACTACGTGGCCCCGGAGGTCATTGGTTTTACCGCCGGGGTGAATCAGTGGATCGCCGATTACGTGAAGGAAAATCCCAAGCGGCTGATCTCTTGCGGCGGCTTGCACCCTCGTCACAGCCAGAACATTCTGGCGGATGTCGAGCATCTTCTGCGGCTCAAAATCCGCATGATTAAAATTCATCCGCCCCACCAGTTGCTTTTCCCCAACGATTATCTGAACGGCGTCACTGAACTGGAAGTGATCTATCGTGCTGCCGAAGCGAATGGAATTCCGGTCATGTTCCATACCGGCACGTCGATTTTTCACGGCGCCCGCAACCGCTACGGCGATCCCATTTTCGTTGACGATGTAGCCGTCGATTTTCCGAAGATGAAGATCCTATTGGCCCACGGCGGCCGTCCGCTTTGGATGCAGACCGCTTTCTTCCTGCTTCGCCGCCACCCCAACGTGTACCTTGACATCAGCGGTATCCCGCCGCAAGCTTTGTTGAAATATTTCCCGCGCCTCGAAGAAATTGCCCACAAAACACTCTTCGGCACGGACTGGCCGGGGCCGGGAGTTCCCGACATCAAGCAGAATCTGGATGATTTCCGTTCGCTGCCTCTAAAAGAGGAGATCAAACAGCAAATCCTTAGCCGGACTGCGCTGAACATCTGGCCTTCTTGAGACTGCCGGCGAATTACTTTTCATCGTTCTCTGCCAGCAGGTCTCCCAGGCGATTCAATCTTCGCTCCCAGAGCGACCGACGATCGTTGATCCAACGCTCCGCTACGCTTAGCCCCTTCGGTTCGATCCTGCAAGTCCGGACCCTGCCTATTTTTTGGGTGTGCACCAGACCGCATGTTTCCAGGATCTGCAGGTGTTGGACAACTGCAGCGAGGGTAATGGCGAGGGGCTTTGCCAACCTTGAGACGGTAACCGGGCCCTCGCTGAGTTTCTCGACAATCGCCCGCCGGGTGGGATCGCCGAGAGCGTGGAAGACACGGTCGACGTGCGCTCTCTGACTAAGCATGGGCCAACCTTTCCGGTTGATTTGCGAACTAGCGGGTTAATTCCCCAGCCAACTGTCCGAGCAACTTGCGCCATCCGTCCTCACGCATCTGGGGACCATCTGCGCCCTCAAAGAACGCCCCTTGCTCGGTGAAAATCAGGTCAGTCCCTTTTCCGGCGCGTAAGAGTTCCACGGTTGCCTGCGACGAAGAGATTCGCCGGTCATCCACGGCCATCGTGTAAGCAATCACGATACGGCGGCCTGGCAGAATGTCCAGGTAAACGGTGTCGTTCTTACAGGCGAAACCATTCTTGGTATGGAAGCGTGCACGCTCACTGCCACCGACGCGGAAATCCATTTCGAATGCTTCAAGTTCGGATTCCTCACCTTCAGCGAACCAGCGGCGTTTCTGGACCGGATCGGCGAAAGCGGCAAATACCTTTTCGGGCGCGTTGGGATAGTTGCGTTCAATTACGAAAGTGCTATGCGTAACGGACCGTTCTTGCATGCTTTGTCGACTCTCTTCCTTAATCATTTCGGCAGGCCTTTCACAAATTCTTCGAGCACTCGGTTGAACTTGTCCGGGTCATCGACGAAGAGCGCATGTCCATCACCATCGAATCGATCCAGCCCGATCTTGTCGCCAAGATTAGTTTTCAGAAAGTCCGCAGTCTGTTGCGAGTCGGGTTGGTAGACAAAGAGCGCCGGGCGATTCATCCTGGCGAGCCCCGCGGAGAAATCTTTGGCGGCGATCATGTTGTAAATGAGGACGACCGCACTGTCGGCCGGTACTTCAGTCGAGGCGGCAATGACGCGCTTGAGATAGTCCTCGGGTTGTGGCTTCTTGAACATGCTGCGGACGAATCCCTCAGCTTGTTTTTTGCGATCCTCCTGCAATTGGTTCATCCATCCCGAAATGCCGGAGAACATTTCGAGGCTAGGTTTGTCCGAGAGGAAGCCGTCGACCAGCACGAACCCGCCGACGTTATCGCTGCCGAATTGTTCGGCGTACTTCACCAGCTCGCCACACGCCATCGACCAGCCAACCAGAACTGGCTGCTTCAATCCCACGTGATCGACGAGTTCTTTGTAGTCGCGAGCGCGGGTCTCAGGCAGGTGACCGTAGGTCGGTTTATCGCTTTCGCCCTGTGAACGCGGGTCGACAGCAACGACGGTATACTTCTTTGAAAACTGGTCGATCTGCTTCTGCCAGATCCATGCTGGCATCGTCCAGCCCGGAATGAAAACGATGGGTCTGCCGCTACCAGCCTGAAGATAGTGGATGCGTACGCCATCGGAGGTTTTAAAGAACTCGCTCTTCGGCGCCTGCGCCACCACGCTCGGTACGCACAAGATGCATAGAACGACGATTGTTAATCTGCTTCTCATGGCTCACACTCTCCTTTAGCCCACGGGCTCATAGCAGAGGAAGACCTTGCCGCTGCTGAAAGTCCGTGTCTTTGTCAGCTTGAGGTTCAGCTTTTCTTTAATGCCGTCGAACATCGTTTGCCCTTTGCCGAGAACCACGGGATTCAGGACGGCGTGGTACTCATCGATCAAACCCTCGGGTGCCAACTGAGAAACCAGGCTGCCGCTTCCGAGAATTGCCATGCCTTCCCCGGGCTCTTTCTTCATCTGTCGAATTTCTGACGCGATGTCCCCCTTCGCTAACTTCGTATTGTTCCACGACGCATGCTCGAGCGTTCTCGAAAAAACGACTTTCGATACGCGATTCATCCCTTCGGCTACGACGGGATCGTTCTTGATCGCATTTGGCGTCGGCCAATAGCTGGCCATCAGCTGATAGGTGATCCTGCCCAGCAATAGGCGACCTCCGCCACTGGCATTTTCTCCTACAAACGCGTCGAATTCCGCATCTTTGTTTCCGCTGTGAGCCCAACTGAAATCGCCGTTTGCGCCGGCAAAGTAACCATCGAGTGTCACATTATTGAAGACGATCAGCTTCTGCATATTTTTTTCTCCTCTAGTTTTTGCTGACGCGTTACGCTTCGCATCAGTTTAGTGTGTGCTTAAGTATCATTCAAGCGGCGACTAATAGTCAAGCGACTGCTTAAGTATATAATTAATTTTCCCTGAACCCGGATCCTTAAGGTTCCTCGACCTGCACGCACAGCACAAGGAGGGCTATGATGGGAAACGCAGAGCGCGCGCATATCTCGCGACTATTAGTTCTTGCAGTTCTTCCAGGTTCAAATAGGGGGCACAATGTACCCAGACTGTGGGGAGAAGAAATGATCAGGACCTTCACAAAACAGCTTTTGTCCGCGGCGTTACCTTTCTTGCTGGTGATGACGGGCGCGCCATTTCAGGCGTCAGGCCAGGAAGCCGCGCCAGCGGGATCGACGGGATATGCGGGGCAGGGTGCGCCGCTGTCGGCGGCTGAGCTGCAGCAACTAGTGGCGCCCATTGCGCTCTACCCGGACGCTTTGGTTGCCCAGATTCTCGGAGCTGCGACCTTTCCCGACCAGGTGGCAGACGCTGACAGTTGGCTTCAGCAGAACAAAAATCTTACCGGCACACCTCTCATGCAGGCGGTCGATGCCCAGCCCTGGGATCCCAGTGTGAAGGCGCTCACCCAATTCCCGTCGGTCCTCGACAACCTGGCGAAGAATCTCAGTTGGACTTCCTCGTTGGGAGAGGCATATCACACGCAGGCCGCCGATGTGATGACAGCTGTCCAGACTCTGCGCGCTCAAGCCAAGGCCGCGGGCAATTTGAAATCTGGATCGCAGATTACGGTAGTACAACAGTCGCCGCAAGTGATCGTGATTCAGCCAACGAATCCGCAGATAGTGTACGTCCCGCAATATAACCCTACGGTTGTCTATGGCACCCCGTATGTGACGCCGGGATACAGTACTGGAGCCGTTGTGGCGACCACCCTGCTTGCATTCGGAGTTGGCATCGCGGTAGGTGCCGCGATCAATAACTCTTGTTGTGGATGGGGCTACAGCTACTGGAACTGCAATTGGCATGGGGGCGCAGTCGTGTACCGGAGCAACGTCTACTACGGAAACAGCGCCTGGCACGGCGGCTACTATGGATCGAGCGCTACGGCTTATGGTGCGTACGGCGCTGCGAAGGTGGGTACTGCCTATAATCCTTCGACGGGGACGTATGCTCGAGGAGCATCGACTGTCACCCCTTATGGCACGCAGAAAGTGGGTCAAGCCTATAACCCCAACACCGGAGCGTATGGCGCCACACATCAAGCCTCCAACGCCTATGGGAGCTATGGAAGTTCGGTCGTCTCGAAGAATGGCCAGACCGCGTACACACAGCATCAGACCACCGCTCAGGGATCCGTAGGAACAGTACAAACTTCTTCAGGCGGCAAGGGTGTCGCGACGTCCAGCGCGTACGGCAATGCGGCCGCCGGCCAAACCGCAAATGGGGACAAGTACGCGGCCTCCAACGGGAATGTCTACAAGAACACCGGGAGCGGCTGGCAACAAACCCAGGGAACTCCTAAATCCACCTCCAATTATTCGGGGGCTAATTCCGCTGCTGCCAAGGGATGGGGCGGGCAGGAGAAGAGCACCGGTTCGTCCGCCTTCAGCGGCGGCGGTGGAGGGGGATGGCAATCCAGGGCGGAAAGTGCGCGAGGTTCGGCGAGCCGCGGTGGTGGCGGCGGTTGGCGCAGGTGAAGGCCGCCGCCGACGCCTTTGTTCAACCGCTCAGTAAAACACATATTGTTTGGAGGAT
>Ga0210383_10006711_pt1 | contig 10024 bp, 7 predicted proteins | sample IncBWC14OmetaG_FD_160072 | JGI IMG/M metagenome (GOLD analysis project Ga0210383, IMG submission 160072) | Forest soil microbial communities from Barre Woods Harvard Forest LTER site, Petersham, Massachusetts, United States - Inc-BW-C-14-O ...
TTCTTCGTATCGTCGGTGGAACGCGACCCGCCGATCAGGAACTTTCGTGGTTGAGCTAAACATTACTCCAGAGATTCGCGCTCAGCTTGCTGCGGTCACGCGCGTCCGATGGCAGCTTTTCGTTAATTCGCTGCGCACCATCCGCGGTCGCCTGGAATTCGCCTCCCACATTTTCATCAGCATCGGGTTCGCCATTGGTGGCGTGGGTGGGCTCGTCGCTTGCGGCGCAGGCGCATGGTATCTCGTTTCTCACGGGAAATCGGAATGGCTTGCCGCGATTTTCTGGCCTATTTTTATGTTCTGGCAGCTCTTTCCTGTGGTCGCCACGGCATTTACCGAGAATTTCGACTCGTCGAATCTTCTGCGCTTCCCAATGGGCTTCCCTGCGTTTTTCATGATTCGCGTCGTATATGGGTCGCTCGAACCGGCTACAGCGCTCGGCTCGCTCTGGCTGCTCGGCATCGCCGTCGGAATAGGAATTGCTTCGCCACCCTTGTTTTTGTGGTCCGCTCTCGTTTTACTTGTGTTTGCCACCCTGAATATTCTCATCGCTCGAATGATTTTTTCTTGGGTGGAGCGCTGGCTCGCCCAGCGCCGGACGCGCGAAATTCTCGGCGTCGTGTTTCTCCTCTTTATGATCAGTTTCCAGTTGATCGGGCCGATGATGAATCGCTACGGAAATCATTCGCATCCCCAAGCGCTGCAATTCGCCCACCAAATTCTGCCTTTTCAACGCCTTCTTCCTCCCGGACTTGCTGCAACCGCAATCTCAAGCGTCGCCCGGTTGGATTTCAAATTCGGCGTGGCAGCCCTCGGAATGTTGTGCGGATATTGCCTGGCGATCTACTGGCTGCTGAGTATCCGTTTGCGCGCCCAGTTCCACGGGGAAAATCTGAGCGAAGCGGCAGCGCCGGCGATTTCATACAAGGGATCTCAGATCGCTCGACCGGGCTGGAACCTGCCTGGAATCCCTGGCTCCATCACCGCGATCTTCGAAAAAGAGATTCGATACCTTTCTCGCAGTGGGCCGATGCTCTTTACCCTGATTATGCCCGTCTTCGTCCTCTTCATTTTTCGGCTCACCCCTTCCACTTCAGGAAAATCCTCAGGCTCTCTGCTCGGCCGCTCATCGGACATGGCCTTTCCGGTTGGAGCCGCATACGCTCTGCTGATTCTTACGAATCTCGTTTACAACAGCCTTGGGGCCGACGGTAACGGCATCCAATTATTTTTCACGGCGCCCATCCGATTTCGTTCCGTGATGCTCGCGAAAAACTTTGCTCACACAGGGGTCCTTGCGTTCGACATCGTTCTCGTCTGGATTGGAGTCTGCTTGCTCTACCAGCCTCCCGCGGCCCAAATTGCTCTCGCCACTCTTGCCGGAATATTCTTTGCGTTGCCCGCGAATCTTGCGGTCGGCAACTTGCTTTCGATATCGTCACCCAAGAAGGTCGACTATGGGACGTTTGGCCGCCAGCGCGCATCAAATACCACCGTATTCGCGAGCTTTGGCGTTCAAATCGTCGTGCTTGGCCTCGCTGCACTCACTCTTCTCGCAGCGCGCGCCTACGGCAAAATCTGGCTTGCCACGCTGATCTTTATAATTCTCGCCGCCATCGCGTGGGCGGCTTTCTCTCTCGTCCTAAATCAAGTTGGCAAAATGGCCTTTGGCCGCCGCGAAGAAATCATTGCCGAACTCACTCGCGCGTCCTGATCCCAACTAGGTCCCCATGCCACCCGAGTTCTATTGACAGGCGCCTGGAATTCATCTAGATTATCTATCTAGATAGGAGAATCGCGATGCGCAAAGTGGGATTATTTGAAGCCAAACAAAAGCTCTCGGAATTAGTAGAACGGGCCAGTGAAGGAGAGAAAATCGGAATCACGAAGCACGGCAAATTGGCTGCGATGCTCGTAGCTCCTCGTTCGCAGCTCAGCGCCAAAGAAATCTTCGACCAGATCGAGGCGATTCGAAAGAACGCGCGTGGAACGAAGAAACTCAATATCAAGGCCCTCATTGAAGAAGGCCGAGAGTGAACCGCTTCGTACTCGACGCATCTGTGTCGCTTCGATGGTTTCTCGATACCAATGTGCCGGCCTATGCCGATCGCGTTAGGCAGTTGTTGAACGACGGCGCCCGCGCGATCGTACCTGCGCTCTGGCAGCTCGAGATGGCGAACGGCCTCGTTGTCGCGCAACGCCGGGGAATCCTGACCGCCGGAGAAATCGATCGATCCCTCATCCACGTCGAGCAACTCCTCGAACAGCTAATCGAATCCGACTCGGCCATCGTCTCGGTGCGCCAGGCACTGATCGCAGCGCGACAATTTCGCCTCTCTGCTTACGATGCCGCGTACCTCGTTACGGCTCAGCGCACGAATCTTCCCTTGGCCACCTTGGATGAACGTTTAAGGGCGTCGGCGAAGCAAGGCGGCATCGAATTGGTGGCTTAGAGTTTGCATAGAGGAAGCTGCGCGAAAAATGCCCACGCGGCTAAGGATGATATGAATCCACGACGAGTATCCGGATTTCACCTCATTTTGTTTCTCTTGATCATCGTTCCGGGGACGCCCGCTCGCGCGCAATCAGACAAGCTCGCCGATCAACAAGAACTCCGCTACGCCAACTTGAAATCGCTCGAAGAAGTCCCTGCGATTTCCGGCTACGAAAAGCCGTTGAGCGACCAGATAGCTTCCAGGCTCACGGCGTTTCATCCAACGATCGATACTCTGGGCGACGTCGTAGTAACTCTGGGAAGCGGTGCGCCACGCCGGCTCCTCGTCACCGGAATCGACGAGCCCGGGTTCGTCGTCAGCGCCGTAACCGAAGATGGCTACCTGCGCATTCAGCGATTGCCGCAGAATGGCCTCACTCCGATGTTTAATGAGCTGTACACCGCGCAGCCCGTGAAAGTCCGCACCTCGACCGGTGCGTGGATCGATGGCGTTGTTGCCGGCCTTTCCGTTCATCTCGCGCCAGGCCGCGCGAATCCGCCGAAACCGGGCGATCTCGACGAAATGTATGTCGACGTTGGAGCATCGTCCGCGGATGAAGTTCGCAAAGCAGGTGTCGACGTTCTCAGCCCGATCGCACTCAACCGCCGTCTCTTCGATCTCGCCAGTTCAGAATTCGTCGGGGCCGCCGTCGGTGATCGTTTCGGCGCTGCCGCGCTTCTCGAATCGCTCGCAAGTATCGATCCGGCGAAAGTAAAAGGTACGCTCACAATCGCATTCGTCACGCAGCAACGTACAGGCGCGCGCGGTCTCCAGCGCATCCTAACTACAAGTCCACCGGACGAAATGATTTATGTCGGCCGCCTCTTTGCCGGTGGCCCGATCACCGGCCCTGATAGCCTGCGCCGCGCACCGCGAAAAGATACTGGCGGTGGCGTATTAGTCGGCGCCGAGGATGCTAATGCTCCGCTCACCGGATTTCCTGCCGATCTCAAGCGCATCGCTGACGCTAACAAAATTCCGTTCTCCACAGAATATTCTGCAAACGTCATTCCGACCGGTTATCTTCCAGCGCCTCCGCTGCCGCCGAACCTTGCTCACATCGGCATCGCGACCGCCTGGGCAGACACCCCTGCCGAAGCCATCAACTCGGCTGACTTTGCTGCCCTCGTGAATCTTCTCAAGGTTTATGCGCAAGCCGGGGGCAAGTCTCCGTTCAATTTGGAAACAAGCGTCGAAGCTTCGAACTCAAAGCGCGATGCCAAACCCGCTGCGAACACTTCGTCCGCCATGGAACTCCTGCAGCATCTCACTGAAACATACGGCGTGAGCAATCACGAAGAGCGCGTCCGCGAAACAATCAAACCTCTCTTGCCGTCCTGGGCGAAGCCTGAAACCGACGACGCTGGAAATTTAATATTGCACGTCGGCACGGCCTCTCCCAGCTCAAAAACACCTCGCCTCTTGATCGTCGCTCACATGGATGAGATTGGCTTCGAAGTAAAATCGATAGCCAAAGATGGCCGCCTCGAAGTGGAATGGCGCGGCAGCGGCGTACAAAGTTACTTCTCGGGCCATCCGGCGCTCGTTCACACCGGCACAGGAGACCTCGACGCAATTGTCGAGCTGCCAGAAAATTGGGACCTGCCAAAATATCAGTGGCCGCCCGACGGAACTAAATCAATTCGCGTAGACGTCGGCGCGCGCACAGCGGAAGACGCCGAAAAGCTCGGCGTCCGCATCGGCGATTCAATCACCATCCCGAAGGCCTACCACCCTCTCCTCGGAACGCGCGCGAACGGCCGCAGCTTCGATGATCGCGTTGGAGACACTGCCCTCATCGCAGCAGTTTGGGCTCTCGGCGGCCCGGTCAAAGATCGCGACGTAACCTTCGTCTGGTCCACAGGTGAAGAACTCGGCCTCGTCGGCGCAGCCGCTCTCGCAAAACATCTCGCGGAACAGGGCGCCACTCCCGATTACGTTTTTGCAGTTGACACCTTTGTAAGCTCCGATTCGCCGCTCGAATCGAAAAGATTCGCGGACGCAGAAATCGGAAAGGGTTTCGTCATCCGCGCCGTCGACAATTCCAATATCGTCCCGCGCGATCTAGTCGACAAACTCCTGAAGCTCGCCCGCGCCAACCAAATCCCCGCGCAGTTTGGCGTCACCGGCGGCGGTAACGATGGCTCCGCCTTCGTTCGCTACGGCTCGATCGACATCGCGCTCGGCTGGCCGCTCCGCTATTCCCACTCGCCCGCAGAATTAATCGATACGCGCGATGTCGACGCGCTCAGTCGCATCGTCGCCGCAATTGCCCGAAGCTGGTAGCGTAGGCATTCTGGACAACCGCTCGCCTCCGCGTTTGTCCAGCCCTTCACTCGCATTTGCTATAATCCCGCGCCGTGACCGGCCCAAAGTTCAAACCTCCGCGCTACATCGTTGTCGAAGGCCCGATTCGCGTCGGCAAATCCACACTCGCGCGCGTCCTCGCCGAACAAATGCACGCACGCCGAATCGTCGATTGCGACCACAATCCATTTCTAGCCGAGTTCTACAACGAGAAACCCGGCGCTGCTTTCCGCGCGCAGATGTATTTTCTGTATGAACGCCACCGCCGCCTGCTCGAAGCGCATCTCGAAGACAGCACCGTCCCCGTCGTCAGCGATTTTCTATTCGAGAAAGACAAAGTCTTCGCCTACATCAATCTCGACAACGAGGAACTTAAACTCTACGAGCGCTACTTTGACATGCTCGCGCCGTCCGTTCCGGCGCCGGATCTCGTCATCTATCTTCAAGCCAAGCCCGACGTTCTCCAAAAGCGCGTCTCAAAAAAAGGCGATCCATCAGAAACTGAAATCTCTTCGGAATATCTCGAAGCCGTCTCCAACGCCTACGAGCATTTCTTCTTTCACTATTCCGCCTCAAATCTCCTGGTAGTCGATACCTCCGAAATCGATTTCGTAGAACGCAACCACGATCTCCAGGAACTTCTGCGCCGCCTCCGCCAACCAGTAAAAGGCACCCAATATTTCCTCCCGCTTGGCCAAGGCTGATCGCAGCACTCAACGCCGAGGACCACTCAACGACCCAGACCTCGCTCTTCACTACAGGCAGGCATGCCGTTCCGTAATGCCGGCACTCGTTTACCCTGAGGGTCGAAGGGCCGCCTCTTTTGAATTTAGTTAAGGCGATGATTTACGCGAGGTGCGAATTCAGTCACTGAGGAAAGATATTCGAGGTCGTCCATCGCTGCAGAAAGTCAAAGCATCTCGGGACGGGGACCCCCGCCAGGCCGTCCGTCCCGGTCAGCTTTCGAGAAGACCGAAACAAACTAGAACTTGCCGGACTAATTTACTTAGCTAAGCCGCCTTGAACGGCCCAGTCAACTGATGCCGCCACTTCCCAAGCGCGCGATTCACCGGATGGCTCCGATGCAGGAACGTCAGCACCGGCTGCCGCCGCACTCCAATCCGTTCGAGTGCGCGCCGAATCCGGAAATCCCGTCCCGCCGAGATCATTCCCTTCTCAAGAGTTTCAATCGCTTCCGACGTCCGGCCAGCCTGGTGGTAAACCTCCGCCAGATTCAGATACAGCTGCGCGTGGTTCACTCTCATTCCCAGCGCCTCGCGGCACAGTGATTCCGCATCGCCGAACCGCTTCTCAGACACCGCCGCCAGCAATCCCGTATAAGAAAGATAGAAAGGATTCTTCGGAGCGACTCCCAGCGCGCGCCGGACATGCAGCAGGGCTTCCTCTGCTCGCCCGTCGCGTAGATGCTTCAGACATTCCTTAAAGTCGGTCATCCCGGCATCGGTCGGGGACGTGGTACCTATCCAGTGGGACATAGGCTCCTTCCTTTCCCGGCTCGCATCAGCAGGGACGTTAAGGAAAGCCTACCGCCGCTCTCTGCAGCAGGATATAGAACGCGCGGCCAGATTTCGGGCTAGTCCGAAATACTGTACGGAATGACAGGCGAAAACGCTGTGCCTTCTTAGACTTGCGAGGGTTCATGGGTAGCCACGACGAGGACCATTCTCGTCGCGGGCCTTGCCGTCCTGACCTTCTCAATCACATCGAAGCGTGGCCCACCCGACCCAGCCGCCACTCTCATCCACGCAGGCTATTTCCCAGCCCCCAAATACTTATCAAACCACCCAACCGACCGGTCAATCACGTCCCTGCTATGCACGGGATTCGCGAACATATGCCCCTCGTTCGGATAAATCACAAACTCCGTCGGCACTCCCAGCGTCTTCAGCGCGTGCCAGAATTCATACGACTGCGGCGCCGGACACTCTCCATCTCGATCCCCCACCACCACGAGAGTCGGCGTTTTCGCCTGCTTGATAAACGTAATCGGCGAGCTCTTCGCATATACCGCGGGATCGTCGTACACAGTCGCGCCAAAATACGGAATCATCCACTGGTCAATTTTATTTTCGCCGTAGTAGCTCGTGTAATTCGAAAGTCCGGCACCCGCCACTGCGGCGCCAAACCGGTTCGTCTGCGTCACCGCCCACATCGCCATGAACCCGCCATAGCTCCACCCCGTAATTCCGAGTCGTTGCGGATCGACGGGCGCTTGTTTAATCGCCTCGTCGACTCCCGCCATAATGTCGCGGAAATCGCCGTAACCAAAATCCTTCACGTTTGCCTGCGTGAATTTTTCTCCTTGTCCGTAACTTCCGCGCGGATTCGGCTCCAGCAGAAAATATCCCTGTGACGGCAACGCAAACGGATATTGCCACCGCGTGGGAAATGTTGGCGTAGTCGCCCATGCAGGTCCGCCGTGAACGTACACCACGAGCGGATATTTTTTCGTCGGATCGAAATTGCTCGGATAAATCAGCCACCCTTGTACGGCGCCAATGTCCGTCGTCCATTGCAAACTCCTCGCGTCACCCCATTCCGGCTTTAGACTCGCATTCACATGCGTGACCTGCTTCCAGTCACCAATCGCGCCCGCCCAAACCTCCGGCGGTTTCGCGAAACTCTCGCGCACCACTGCTGAAGTTTTCCCGTCTCCCGCGAGCGACACGTATGGCACGAACCCTCCCCGCGCGAGTGTTTCCGCGCCGGTCCACACAGGTCTGGCCTTGCCATCGGCGTCGAGCCGCGAAATATGCGTCTGGCCATCCTTGATCCCTGTAACGAGCATGCCGCCCGATCCCGGCAGCCACGCGAGCGAAGTCGCAGTCCACTTCGCGTCTGGCGTCAAATTCTTTATTGCGCCTCCGCCCGCCGCAGTCGAATAAATATCGCCTCCCGGTATCGGCTCGTCGCTCATCAGTCCGCCGATGAAAACGATCTGCTTTCCATCAGGCGACCACAGCGGATCCGCAATCTGCATTCCAGGCTTCGACTGTACGTCGTGCATCGCGCCAGATTCGGCTTCAATCGTAAATAGTCCCGCCACATACCAGTTGTCGTCGCCATTTCCCGGCGCAGCGGTTATCGCGAGTTGCTTGCCATCGGGCGACCAGTCGAATTCATATACGTACAAATCTTTCGGCGAAATCTGCCGCACTTTTGCGCTCGCCGCATCCACGAGCGTCAATCGCTGCTCGAGAAAATCTTCTGACATCACGCCTTCATCCGGCGTTTCAGCCACAAGCGGTCCGGCAGCGCGCGTCGCATTTTCTGTGAAGAGCATCGCGATCGTCTTCGAATCCGGCGACCAGCCCGGCCCAGCTAAAAATCCCTTCAAGTGCGTAAGCTGTTTCGCCGCTCCGCCGCTCGCATCCGCGACGAAGAGCTGCAACTGCCCGGACTTCAGTGCGTCGGAAAGAAATGCCAGCCGCTTGCTATCGCGCGACCACGCTATGTCGTGTTCTTCGTGCGCCGCCTTTCCGTCTCCTGCCGAGATACGCCGCTTCGCAGCGGGCGCAGAAATCTCCGCCACATAGATCGCGGAATTCGGCGATGGTGCCCCGCCCGCGCCAGGCAGCGACTCAACCCATGCAACTCTCTTCCCGTCGGGCGAAATTTCAGCCTGCGGAAAAGTACGCACGCCAAACATTGCTTCTGTTGCAGCGCTATGCGCCAATTTCGTCTTCGACGCAGTCTGCGCCTGCGCAACGAGGCCTAGAAACATCAGTGCAATTCCACCGGACAATCCGATCGCACTCGCCGTCCTGATTTTCACATTCGCTCCATTCGCCGCTTCTGCCGGACTCCTGCACGCTTCCACACCGTCCGCACGCCCCGTGCGAACCGACATGTTGAGCCGCACCACTCCGAAAATCAACCCGCACGTGCCTCGATTTCTTCCCGTAGGGGGAGCGGCTCAACACTCGGCAAGTTTTCAGCAATGCCTCCGTAGGGGCACGGCATGCCTGCCCGCCGTGGCGGGCCGTGCCCTATCGAACCATCTCTCCGATTCGTCATGCTCCACCTTCCTGGCGCGAAATTCCGTCACCCTTGCGACGATTCAATTTGGCAGTTATCCTCCGCTGTCACTCTCCGGAGACAAAATGAACCGTCGCAGGGCTATCGTTGCAATATTCGTCGCCGCTCTTTCGCTTGGATCCCGTTCCAACGCACAAACCTCCGCTCCACCCGACGCCCCGCCTCAATCTCCCTCCATCATCGAACACGGAAAATTCATTCTCCACAAATTCGAGCAACCCATCGGCGAAGAGACGTTCGAAACCACTCGCGACGGCCAATCTCTCTCAACAAAAATCGATTTCAAATTCGTCGACCGCGGCAATGCTGTGCCCCTCACCGTCACGCTTCGCACCGCGGACGACCTGACGCCAGAATCGTTCACAATCAAAGGTAAAACCGCCCGCCCCACCCAAATCGACGAAGCCGTCGAAGTTCAATCCGAGAAAATCCGTCTCCGCAATCGCGACAAGTGGACAGAAGCGCCGCGCCCCAAACAGTTTTTCACCATCGCTGGATATGCTCCAGCCACGATGCAAATGCTGATGGTACGTTACTGGGCAGCACACGGCTCGCCTGCCGAACTCGACACGCTTCCGACCGGCCACGTGAAAATCGAACCGCGGGGCAAAGACACAGTCGTTATAAATGGAAAGGATGAGTCGCTCGACCGCTTCACCGTCGAAGGCCTCATCTGGGGACGCGAGACTCTCTGGTTCGACTCGAATCGTAATCTCGTCGCTGCAGTCACAATCGACGCGGAATTCGACCACTTCGAGGCGATGCGCGAAGGCTATGAGAGCGCTCTCGGAAAACTCGTCGGTATCGCCGGCACCGACGGCATGGCAGCCCTAGCCGACATCTCGAAAACAATCTCCGGCAGCCGCGCAGACGCGCTCGCAATTGTCGGCGGCACCCTCATCGACGGCACCGGAGCCGCGCCAATCCCCGATTCCGCCATCCTGATCGAGAAGGGGCGAATCGTCGCAGCCGGCCCGCGTTCCACGGTAAAAATCCCTCATGGCTTCACAAAAATTGACGCGCGCGGAAAAACCATTCTCCCCGGCCTCTGGGACATGCACGCGCATTTCGAACAAGTGGAATGGGGCCCAATCTATCTCGCCGCTGGCGCCACCACCGTACGCGACGTAGGTAATGAGTTCGAGTTCATCACCGCTGTTCGT
>Ga0210383_10006712_pt1 | contig 10022 bp, 15 predicted proteins | sample IncBWC14OmetaG_FD_160072 | JGI IMG/M metagenome (GOLD analysis project Ga0210383, IMG submission 160072) | Forest soil microbial communities from Barre Woods Harvard Forest LTER site, Petersham, Massachusetts, United States - Inc-BW-C-14-O ...
CGAGACTTAATGGTGTGGTTTCGGGAGAAGACGAAACTTCTTTGTCCCCAGTGTATTGTCTCGCAATGCACTCAGACGCCCTCTGGACGCTTGCGGGCACGGATGTGTGTTCGGACTAGTTATTCATTCGAAATACTGATCACCGATGTGCCAACGTAGGCGGGTCATATCAATCTCTTCACAATTCGTCATGAACCCGGCCGACTATGTCATGTCATGAATGGCCACCGCGGTCCTGTTTCTGCTCTTTCTATGGATCACGACGAGAAAGGATTTTTCAGTTCCGGGTGGGATGGTGAGGCTTTAGTAAGTCATCGCAATAACAAAGACTGACTCGTTTTGACGGACTACATGTTCATTTCGTATAATTAGCAATGGGACCTCAATACCGGGCAGATCGTCCGGAATTTTGCTGCTCATGGAGCCCAACTCGCAGGTATCGCCGTGCGTCCTGTGAATTCAGGATATTCAGAGACGAACCATCCGGTTGCCGTCCGGCCAGAAACGGAAACTTTGCAGTCTTCCACTCAAAACACTGGGCATTCAGCGCTAATGGGGACTGGGAGCAACATCGCAACCAGTTCGGCAAATTCAGAGCCCCCCTCGCAGACAAAACCTGCGACCGATGGCCCACTACCCCTTGATTCAGATACAAAATCCGATGCATCGTTTGATCCTCTGTTTGACGACGAGCCAGATACTGACGGAGATCCTGACACTCAACGGACGAACGCGTCAAACAATGCAGAAAATCATCCGTCAGCTCCGTCGAATCCTGGTAGTGGCCCAGATCTTGCTATGCCTAATGGGCCGCAGTCTCAGCCATCTCATCCTCCTGCTCGCGCGACAGTGGGCTTTATCGCACCCCCTAAAAATGCACCTCCATTGTTAGATTCTGCTACATATGCGACATACTCGCCTGACTTGCTATTAACCGCGTCAATCGATGGTCAAATCATTTTGTGGGACAAGAGAGTGCATACTCCAGGTAAAGGCGTTGGGAGACTATGGATGAGTGAGAAGACGCCCCCTTGGTGTCTCTCCGTATGTTGCCTTTCTTATGTGGTAATCCAGTCTCTCTGATTTACCTCGTTTTCAGGCTTGTTGGTCCGCTGATGGCGCGCAGATTTATGCCGGAAGGCGTAATGGTACAGTTGATGTGTGGGATGTACGCCAAGTGGGTCGATCTGGCCCTAGCAACACTCCAAGACTTCTAAAGACACTACGAAATCCGTTGAGCTCGGGAGTAGTATCCTGCGTCGTTGCATTTCCGGATGGACGCCATATTGCATGGTAATGCTAAGCCCCCTAACCGATCGGGATTGTATGCTCATGTGTTGACAGTGCTTCTATTGACAATCTACGGTTGTGGAATGTGGCTGAAGCCGCAGAACCTGACGCCTTTGGCAAGATGAAGAGTGGAGTGCAGTTCAAGATCATCCCTGGACATCATGGAGGATACATCTCGCAGATGTGTGAGTAATTGGTGCAAGATTTTTCGCGTTTCTCGGAACCTTACGTTTGTGTTGCCAGTGGTGGATCCTGGTGCCAGGTTCTTGGTGAGTGCAAGTAGCAATCGTGGATGGCATGGTGATTCTACACGGACAGTCTTTGTGCATGATATAAAACATGTTCAATGACATTTACTATCAGAGTTCAAGTTGGTGAACTTGGGCCTACATACTTCTGTCATTAATACTATACCGCAACTTGAAGAGTCTAGAGTTAGTACTGAATATAGGCGTCGTGCACGTGGTCTTTTTCGTTGGACCGTCTTACCCGCGTTCTACTATGTGACGTGACAAGTGACACATTCGAGAGCAACCATCTATTAGCGAACCCAGTCCTCGAGGCTGCGCATTATGCCCATACCATTAATATTCCTTGTATGTCCTCCCTTCCGCTTGAAATCTCATACTTAGGAGAGGATGATTCGGAATACTTCCGTCGCGTTCACGATCGAATCCTTAACACTTTGAACCCTACATATATGCTTCCGGCCGACCGAGATGAAGCGAAGGTATGTTTCCGACTCCATTATATGTACTAAATTCTACTCATATTCCAACAGCGGTCCGAGTTGCACCATCGAATGGTTCAGTTCGTGCTTGGCAAAAATTATGTAGGGCCCGTAAAGGAGGTATTACAATTTGGCCAGCAACGCAGAGTTCTCGATCTCGGGACGGGTGGAGGATTCTGGTAAGATTCATCTACGGTCACTTCTACTGCATGTCGTCTGGTAAACTTCGGATGTTGATTGTCTAGGGCTATCGACATCGCAGATGAATTTCCAAGAGCGGAAGTAATTGGCATCGACCTCGCACCGATTCAACCCAGGTAAGTAGTAATGGTCATTCTCAATCCGGAGAATAGTGGTCAATGAAGACCCTACAGGAACGTCCCACCCAATTGCACGTACGTTGTTCCGCTCCAGTTTGTATTCAAGGTTGTTATTAACGTATGCTCAAATCCTTCAGTTTCGAATTATGTGATTTGGATCAATGGAATCTCCCGTATCCAGATAGCCATTTCGATTTGATTCATGCTCGATCTATGCATACTGGGGTGGGCTTTTCCGAATATTCCAGTCTCAGCCCCACAATTCTCATTCTATCCCTCCGACTCAGATTCGCAACTACCCCCGATTTTTGCATGAAATCGCACGCTTACTTCGCCCTGGCGGCCTCGTCATCCTCATCGAGCCCGACTTAATACCTATCGCTGATGGAAAATCGGCCCCTCATTTTTCAGATTCATCAGGCTTGCCTGGTTGGTTTGCCCTCTGGGAAACATACAGAGCGTGTCTGAAGAAAGTGGGCATCGATGTGACTGTTCCGCACCGGCTTTCAGAACTACTGGCCGCAACAAAGGCTTTCCAGAATATTGTTAAACAGAACGGCAACATTCCCATAGGATTTTGGCCCCAAGGTGTGTACTCCTGATGGTAGCACTATCTAAAACCAATCCTGAAACACAGCATCTCTATCTAGATCCCCATCTGCTCACAGTTGGACAATTGGCATGGATGGATTACGATCTGCTATTACCTGCCTTGAAACCATTCTTTCTCTCTGTTGGACTGGCAGAATCAATGGTCAAAACTCTAATTGGAGATGCACAGCACGATCTTTACTATCCTGTTGTTCACCCATCCGTTCTCCTACACATCGTTCATGCCGTGAAACGACTGTAAATAAACTCAAATCATACTGTATCCTTCGCACATATTATACTGTTGCTGCTTATGAAGACCACTATTTGCACCATCCAATGTCGTTGGCGAGGAACACATATTAAGCAATGGTATCACCTGTTTTCCTTATTAAGTACACAAAGGAACGACCAACACCCAACCCTACGAATAGAACATCAAGCAGGCGCGACGACGAGCAAGAAGTATCGCCCAAGACGATGACGAAAGGCAAGACAAAGGTCACGGATGATCAACGGGACAGCAGACAGCATATAGTGAAACGAAGGGACGGGCCGAAAATTCAGCCCAAGAAAATAAGTACATCTCAACTCCTCCCTCCCCTCACCACCACATGCGTAGACCTACTCACTCATCCTTCGCAAACTCCTGGAGGACGGTGAGAGCCTCGTTGACCTTGCCATTCATCGCATCGGGCGAGTCCAGGAGGTGAAGAAGCTCACTGTTGTCCATCTCGAGGAGCATTCCGGTGATCTTACCAGCTAGCTCAGGTTGGGCGCTATGTAGGTGTGTCGTAAAAAGGAACTCTTGAAGGCAGAAACAGAACGGTACTCACCCAGCAATCTTCATGTAAATCACTTCACCGAGCATTTGTTTCTGCTCCATCGGGGACGCGCTGGCCAGAGCTGCAGGAGTGAGTGAAGGCACATCAGCTCCAGGAGTGGGTTGCGGCATGCCCACTTGGCCCGCAGGCGGTGCGCCGGCGTTACGAGTCTGAGGATTAAGTTTATAACTCGGCTGTTGAGGAGGAGGGAGACGGGTGCCCGGAACAGCAACAGGGACAACAGGCGGGCGATTCTGAGGAAGAACACCCTGAGGAACGGCAGAGCGCGGTGGGCCACCGTTCGGCTGGGGAGGACCATTGACGCGGGGCATGGGTGCGTTGGGATTGGTTGGTGATCCGGGTCCGCGAGCGATGGGTGGACGAGGAGCCCCACGTCCGGGGTAGCCGGGCATACCGTATCCCTGAGGGGGGGGTTGCCCATATGGAGCGGCAATGGGCATACCAGCGACCTGGCCATTTGGGGCGTAGCGCGGACGAGAGGGCATCATGTTAGGTTGGGTGAAGCCCATCATTCCGCGGCCCGGAGGAGGGAAGCCAGGACCGGGAGGGTAATACATGGGACTGTTGATGTATTGGCCAGGGATACCAGCGGCAGCAGCCTGTTGCATCCTGATCTGGTTGCGTTGTGCTATCTGGCTCTCGAGCTGCTGCCTGCGGACCTCACGACGTTGAGCGAGCGAGACATAAAGGGGCTTGGAACCAATCATCTTGTTGTTCATTTCCGCGACGGCCTTCGTAGCCTCGTCCGGAGAGGAGAAGCAAACAAAGCCAAAACCTTTTGAGGTCCCCTTATCGTCCCGCATAACCTTGCAGCTCGTGACGGTGCCAAAAGCCTCGAACTCGACGCGGAGTTTCTCGTCGTCGACGTCGTCCTCCAAGTTTTTGATATACAAGTTGACGCCTTGATACTTGCTGAGCTTCTCCATCTTTGCTTGCTCATACGATCTACGCAGTTCCTCCTCCCGCTCCGCCTTCTTCTGAGCACGAGAGACGAACAGCTTCCTGCCGTGATGCTCAGAATCGTGAAGCTGGTCGACAGCAATCTGGGCTTCCTCGTGGTTCTCGTAGTTCACGAAACCAAAGCCCTTGCTCTTGCCATCTTCGTCGACTTGGATAAGGGCGGAAGTGACGCTGCCGAATTGAGTGAAGAGCTGCTCAAACTCCTCCTGTGACATTTCGGGGTCGACATTCTTGACATAAAGGTTGGTGAACTGGGCCTTCATTTCGTCGAGCTTGGATTGACGCTCCTACGGACGATATCAAAATGTTCAGCATTCCACACTGTAACCAAAGATTATCACGGACACAAACCTTGCGAGAGATGTGGTGTCCGACGTAGACCTTCTTGTCGTTAAGGAGCATGCCATTGACAGCCTTGATGGCGCTATCAGCAGCTTCGGCCGTCTCATAGTGAACGAAACCGTAGCCTTTCGAACGGCCTTGTTCGTCCGTGGCGACCTTGCAAGACAAGACATTGCCGAACGCCGCGAACGTGTCATGAAGAGCCTATCACAGAACTACTAAATTTTCTACCCCAGAAGTTAATGAGGGTCAACCAACCTTGTTGTCAATGAGCTCATCAAGGTTCTTGATAAAGATGTTACCCTGACCGGTCTTGCGGAGGGCGGGGTCACGCTGAGACCACATGATCCGGCTGCGATAAGGCAAACGATGAGATAAATGGGTCGTGACAGGGCACTGGATATCCGTACCATGCGCGGTTTTTGATCAGCGAGTAATTGAGCTGCTCTAAGGCGCGCTCACCTATATTTTGTCTGTCAGATTGCCAGGGATAATGCCAAGACGCGGTGAACGTACCATCGCTAGCATTAAGATAGTTGACATAAGCATAGCCAAGAGAGCGTCGCGTAACAGCGTCACGGCAGACACGAATGCTATTTCATGATTTAGGACCAGGATAACACGCCCACATCACCGGTGGCACGTACCTCGCAACGGGACCGATCATATTGAAGATCTCGAAGAGCATCGCTTCCGTGACGGTGGGGTCAAGCTCCCCGACGTAGAGCGAGGCGGACGGAGCAGAGGCCACCGAGCTTTGCGGGGCTGGGGGGTTGTACGCCGGGGCTGGCGCTGCAGGCAAAGTCGGCGGTTCAGGCGCGGACAGTTGTGGCAGGGCCTCGGGTTGGGCAACAGAGGGAGAAGACATATTGTTGTTTGATTTTTCTGATTTGGGGTGGTCGTTACTGCTTTGTGGACTTTTTCTGCGCCTGGTGAGGAAAGAAAGGACTTAGTGATGGTACGAAATTGGAGCGAAAGTTCGTACAGGAGGAGGCAACAAGGCAACCGCTTGTATATAAAAAGTTTTTTTATATGTTTTTTGACGGCTTTTTAACTGCAAAGGGGGTCAAGAAAAAGAAAGAAGGGCGGAGGGCGGAAACATACCTTTAGATGGTGGTTGGTGGAAACGGGTCCGAGCTATTATTCAATGATAAGGCTTTTTTTTCAAACTCCGACTGCTGTTCAGGCACCAAGTTTGGACACGAAAGGCTGAGCAAGCACTGCAGTGCAGGGATTTTCGAGTTCAAATGTCCAGCGTTGTTCGTAGAATAATACGCCGATACATAGAGATACAATATAGCTCGAAGAAACACAAAAGCGACACCTTGAATGTTTAGGAACAAAACCGCATCATCATCAGCCTCGGGTGAAGTACGCCTTTGCGCCATGTGAGGCCAATTCCGTCTTCGCCTACGATCAACATCAGAAGGCGGCGTGAATAGGCCAAACACAAAACCCACCTTTTCCATTGAGTGGCCCGCGGCTGTATGGTGAGCGTAAATCTGGACATGTAGCCATTAGAGCGCGGTCTTGTTCGTGTTCCTCTGATTCGATGATTAGAACGCAACTAACCTGACGGTAATAGAACGCATTTCCAAGCCCCTGAATCGTCCAACCAACAGTTGCAATCGTACCCAAGATAGCTGCCACATAGTAATGCCTCGCGTACATTTGGATCGTCTGGATAAGACCTGCCGAGCCAGTACTGGATGGAACATAATGAGCAAAGACTATGGCCTCGGAGGTAGTTGTACTTGGGGCACTGCGTACCTTGGAACGCCGATGATCCTGAAATTAAAGTGAGCGTGAGGTTGAGTCAGGAGGATAGGGTGTATATGACATGCTTACATGTAGACGCTGAAAAGAAGATGGAAGCCGCCAAAGAAGAAGTAGAAGTCTAGGATTCACATTTAGTATAGCTCGGACGGAGCATGAGCGGTTCTTACAGTAGTATAATGATTGCTCCTGTGTGGAGATTGTCGAGTTAGTACGAGGCAATACCATCGCGGGTAGGTAAGGCACTCACTTTCATGTAGCCATTGTAGATTGGACTGGTGTAGAGTTAATTAATGAAATAAAATGGTAGAGACAGAGACGACCTCACCGATACCACAGGAGGAAAGATGTGATTGAGATTAAAAATAGGTAGCTGCGGGTCATGTTGAAAAAGGGGGGGACGTATCACACAAACAGGACAGCTCACCCGATGCTTGCCCCCAAGTCTCTTCCACCATCTTGGGATCCCGCAAGAAGGATGAAAATGCAGGCGACCATATTCAAGATTAAGGTTGCAACCAGGACCAGCCATAGTTGATACAACCGTGTAATCAGCGGCCGCGAAGCCTCGGGGATTTCATCTGCTATTGAGTGGAAAATCAAAGGCAAGACTAGAATAGTTTCACGTGGTGAACACAGGAGTTTAACGTGAAGCAAAGAGAGTCGCAGAGAGGGCAAGGGACTAACAGGGTGGCCAGTTGTTTTTGCCATGTTGCCTGATATGTTCAGCTTTTTTGTTCAGTTCCTCCTCCCGTCGTTCCAGATCTCGTTCACGCTGGCGAAGCTCCTCCAATCTTGTTTGCTCAACCGGATGGGAAGACTGGGCTGGGGTTGTTGGGTCATCGAATGGATTTGTATCGAGGGAGTGGGTGGAAGCGAAGGGGTTCTGTGTGTAGTCGGCTGTCGTGAGTAAGTAGTAGTTAGGGTGCCGTTGTGAGCATATGGCATATTGAAGGCATACTCATGGTGTCGTTAACAGATGCTCGTCGTCGTCAAGTACAGTCCAGGCTGCGGCCAGTATTTGTCCGAGCAGAGCAAAACCAAACAAAGGACCGGCATTGTTTCCCGGCGATTCGGCGGTGAATATAGTATTAATAATAGTAATATAGTATTAATAATAGTATTATATACTATTAATATGATACGGGCCGGGCATAGAGTCGACTCGGAACGGAAACGGCGCCGGTTGTGGGGTATAAAGATAGAGCCTCACAGGTCTTTTTCATTTCCATTCACGTTTTTATTCTTCCCTTCTCCTTCTTCCTTCCGCTTCCTCGCCTTCTCGGTGCGTGCTTTCAACAGTCCTCGTGTATATAATTTCCCTTTTCATCTCTCCTGACCACTCACCTTGCTCCCTTAAATCCAGACAAAGTCACCCCAACGCTCCCTCACCACCCCCGTCTCTACAAATTAACCATGTTTAACATTCTTTCCTTCACTTCCCTCGCCCTCGCTGCAGCATCCTCTGTTTCTGGGCTAGTCGTTCCCCGTGCCAGTCCACCCCCTGGCTGGCAAACTGACTATCTGGAAGTAAGCCATATACCAAGTACGCTCCTTTATTCCAGTCCTTGATCGTGTATCTGCGTAGCCATACACGACCTACCATATCCGCTACTTGGCCCTCGATTGTCAGGACCAACACAGCAAACCCTTCTTCAATCAGTGCTGCCACCCACTCTTGGTATGAATTCGAATTCCCTTGACAACCCATTTCAATGCTGACTACCCCCTCAAACATAGGCCACTGAGAAGCTGGAGACTGCCCGGCCCCCTCAGTGCATTCCCTCGGCCTCTGCTTCCTCTTCCGCAAGCGCCGCGGAGCCCACTTCCACCGTAACGACTCCAGCCGATGATGGCGGCGATGAATGCGAAGATGGCGATGGCGAGACCTCCACCGCCGTCGCCCCCGCCCCCGCCCCTACCAATACCCCATCATCCGACGATTCTGGCAAACCTGCTGCTGCTGTCGCTCCTGCACCAACCTCCACCACCCCTAAGGCTAACCCTACTCCTGACGCCTCCGTCGACACTTCTTCATCCAATCTCATCACGGGTGGAGTGTAAGTCTTTACCAACGTTATCACCTTCTCACCTTGCTAACACCCTATTCCGCAGCGCGACTTTCTTCTTCCAGAACGGTGTTGCCGGTGCCTGCGGCACTGTTCACAAAGACTCTGACCTGATTGCCGCCATCGGTTTGTTCCATCAATGACATAAACAATGATCGGTGATCCTGACACGTGCCTCTGCCTCATTCATAGATGTTCAACGTTACGGCAACACTGGTGTCAAGTCGGGCCTATGTGGGAAACAAGTCAAGATCATTAACCCTGCGAACAAGAAGGCCAGTTCACGCGTGCCTGTACCGGAATTGTTAACTAACGGCATGGTATCCATCCAGTCCGTCACCGTCGTAATTGCGGACGCGTGCCCTACTTGCAACAACGGCAACTCTATTGACCTTTCGCAGGGTGCCTTCGACCAGATTGCCCAACCAGAACAGGGCGAGGTTCCAAGTACGTCTTACCTCACCGTCGTGATCGAGCATGAGCCTAACTATCCGTCTCTCCTTTCCCAGTCCAATGGTCCTTTGTCTAACCTCGTGACTTTCCATTCGCCTCTGCACGCGCTTTCTTTCCATCTTTCTCTCTTGCATTTTACCTATAGTCTCACGCATTGATATGCTTCTATTGATGCGGGGCCAGCCCCGCGATGTGGGCCTGATGAGCGGCACGATAGCGTTGAATATGAGACTAACGACCCTGGTCGGCGGTAGACCTCCTATGTGACTTGTCTCTGGTTGGTCCGCTCATCGTTGCAGGCCTCTTTTATCTCCTACTTTTATTAGCGAAAAACTCGAAGTTATGCATTGTCCTATTTGATCTGTCAGCGCTTTTTTTTATACTTCCACTCAATATTGGTAGCTAGCTACAAATCGGCTGGGTTGTAACATTAAATGTGCCGCTGCGCGGAACTCTTGGGCCGTTCTTTTAGAAAAAAATGTATATGATCTTGCTTTCACAAACGCGTGACATCAGTGCACGTGTTCAATACCTTGTGCAGCAATCTCTAGGCAATCTGATCGAACTCCACGTTCTGGGTAAATATCAAACTATCAAGCCTTGCAATCACGCAGCTTGCAAAGCCAGTACCTTCGTAACTACACAC
>Ga0210383_10006713_pt1 | contig 10021 bp, 5 predicted proteins | sample IncBWC14OmetaG_FD_160072 | JGI IMG/M metagenome (GOLD analysis project Ga0210383, IMG submission 160072) | Forest soil microbial communities from Barre Woods Harvard Forest LTER site, Petersham, Massachusetts, United States - Inc-BW-C-14-O ...
TGCAAGGTGTGGCCAAACGCATAATCCGGCGTAATGTAGTACCACTTCTTGCCGGCCTTGTTCAGCAACACGGAAGCTACCGCGTTCGCCTCGGTCTGCGTCGTATTGCAGACGCGGAACACGTTCCAATGACAGCTTGATCCCGTCACCGCGTCCGTGTGCCCACCCGGCACGACATGCAGCACGCCTTTCTCGTTGGTCACCTGCGCCATAGCGAGTGACAGTGCCGAGTTGACGTTGCCCAAAATGAAATTCACTCCATCGCGCTCGATCAACTTGCGAGTCTTCTGGACCGCGGTGCCGGCATCGCCGCTGGTCGAGTCCTCAGACAGCAATTCGACGCGACGTCCGAGAATGCCGCCCTTGGCGTTCATCTGCTCGACCGCGAGCTGCGCACCGATCAGTTCGTTACCACCGAGCGCCGCGTAGGTGCCGGTCAGCGGATTGTTCAGGCCGATCTTCACTGTGTCCGCGGCGCGCGCCGACCGGATGAAGGGTGGCGCCAGGTTGACGGCACCGGCCGCCAGCGCAGCTCCCACCACCGTTCGGCGGCTGATCGATGGCGGCTTGATCTTTTCAGTCACTGTATCCCCCTGATTCGAATTAATTGTTCTAGGAACCGCAAGGCCGGAAGGCGACGTTGTACCGGCAGAATCAAATACCGCGAGTCGGGCGACGCGTCCATCTTGCAATGCAACAAAATGCCCGGTCGCGCGATCCGCGCTGCTGCCGCGGGCTAGCTTTCTGGCTTACGCGCCCAAGCGCCGAGGATCGCCGGCAGCGGCGGCGCAACGTGATGCGATTCAGCTTCCTTAAGAAGCCTGTCAAATAGCGTGCTCAAGCTTCCCAATGAATCCACCGCGAGATTGAGCGCCCGCATTCGGGGCGCCAGAGTTTGAATGACATCCGGCATCCATCGCTCGGCCCCGACCAGCGTGTCGGTGTGCTCCGCCGGCCTCGGCAGCCCTGCCGCCACAAAGGCTGCCGAAAGATCCGCTCCCATACGAGTGTTGGTTCCCGTGCGATGGAATGTGTCCACCATCATCGTCGCACTGGCGCGCCATAAAGGCAGGGCCTCACATGCTTGCAAGAACGACGTCCAGCACGGTTCTTGAAACGCGATGATGCCGCCCGGCCGAACGATTCTCGAGACGGATCTTAGTACCGCAGCCGGGTCGCGAAGAAACATCAGAATATAACGTCCCACCACCGCGTCGAAGGGCCGCTCGATGGGGAGATCCGCGATATCCGTCTGTGTGAAGTGCACATGTTCCAGCCTGAGTTCCCTGGCACGAGACGTCGCGCGCGCAACGGCGCGCGGGTCGCGTTCGGCGCCGACCACCTCGCCCGCGGACCCGACGATGCCGGCCGCGATCAAGGAAACGTCCCCTACTCCGGATCCGAGGTCGAGAACACGCTGCCCCGTGCCAACTCCCGCTGCGCGGAAGAATCGTTCAGTATGCGCACTCAGCCATGCCGCCTGACGGATCAGGCGTTCTTGTTCGGCGGCGTTACTGCCGAGGGCATATTCATTGGTATCGGTGGGGATCGCCATCCGGTGCACTCAATACCATGTCTCCCATCCTTGAGCCAACAAGCTTTTAACCCCGATCGCCCGAGTAATTCGATATAACGGCAGGTGCATAATTCGCGTGAGGAGAGTGCAGTGACAAGAACGACATGGATGCGTACCGCGGCACTGACACTCTTATTTAGTACCCTGGCACACTCCCAAACGCCGATTCCCAAGGAGTTGGAGGACTGGCAATCCTGGGTGCAATACGGTCAGGAATTTCGGCACTGCCCATTCTTCGCAGGTACCGACGGCCTTGACGAGGACAAACGGATTTGCGCGTGGCCTGGCCGGCTCAACCTGGAGCTGCATCAGAGCGGCGGTCGCTTCACGCAGACCTGGGTGAGCTACGCTGAAGGTTGGGTGTCTCTGCCGGGCAACTTGGAATATTGGCCCAGTGCGGTCACAGTGAACGGCGCTGCCGCCGCTGTTGTCGCGCGCGGCGGCATTCCACAAATTCGCGTGCCGGAAGGTACGTGTGCTGTGGCCGGGAACTTCACCTGGATCAAACGACCTGAATCCCTGCCGATTCCACCTAACACGGGACTGATCGATCTGAGTCTGGACGGCCGCAGGCTCGATCAGGTGGACCGCCCGAAAGACGCCGTGTGGCTTGGCAAGCGACACGAAACGGAAGTCGCACAACAGCTTGACGTCCAGGTCTATCGACTCTTAAGCGACGGAATTCCTGCAAGACTGATCACGCGGCTGGATTTTCAGGTTGCCGGAGACGTCCGCGAGGAAATCTTGTCGAATGTGCTGCCGCCAGGGTTTCAGCCGATGTCGCTGGAGAGCGAGCTGCCGGCCAGCGTCGATCTAGACGGTCACCTGCGAGTACAGGTTCGCGCCGGTAGCTGGACGATCACGGTGGCGGCGAGAGCCGCGGACAATTTGCAGACCATCACCCTTCCCTCTGCCACTGGCAATTGGCCGAAACAAGAGGTGTGGAGTTATGCCTCTGATGACCGGTTGCGAATCGCTGCGCTCGAGGGCGCGGAAACCATCGATCCTGCGCAGGCGAACGTGCCCTCGGACTGGCGGGGATATCCCAGCTACCGGATCGCCGCGAGCGGCGTGGTGCACATTGTGGAACGTAGCCGTGGCGTCTCGCCGCAAGAAGGCAATCACCTTGTCCTGCAGCGCGAGCTGTACTTGGACTTTTCGCACCAAGGCTATACGGCGATCGATCAAATCTCAGGCCCGATGCGCAGCGGTTGGCGGCTCGACATGCGAGCGCCATATCGATTGATGCGCGCCGGCAGCGGCGCGGATAATTTATTGGTGACCGAGATCGGCACCGCGGGCCTGACGGGAGTCGAGTTGCGCAACCCCGTGTTGAATCTGGCAACCGTGGCACGAATCGCAGTGGCCGGCGGTGCCATGCCCGCAAGCGGATGGACCGAGCGCATGGATCGAGTGTCCGGCATTCTGAATCTACCACCCGGGCACCGGTTGCTCGCGGCGTTCGGCACCGACAGCGCGCCCGATGCGTGGGTGGAGCGCTGGGGACTCTTGGATCTGTTTCTATTGTTGATCACGGCTGTGATCGCTCTACGACTCTTCGGCTGGTTCTATGCCGCCATTGCATTTATCACCGTGGTCTTGTTGCACCAGGAGAATCCGTCGCTCGTTTGGCTGATATTGTCGGTGCTGTTGGCCGCCGCTCTGACGAAAGTCATGCCGGAAGGGCGGCCGCAATTGGCCGTGAGCTGGTTGCGCAACCTCCTGCTCGGCTGGCTGCTCTTGGTGTCGGTGCCCTTTGCGATTATGCAGGTGCGTTTCGCTCTCTATCCCCAGCTTGCCGAACCGAATGAATACCTTACCCCACAAGAAATTGGGTCCCTCGCCTCAGCCCCGGCGCAAGCTTCGCTCGACCGTGCGGCGTCATTCAGCGCGCCGCAAGCAACAAACCTGGTAACGCAGGCGCCGGCGCCTCAGCTCGCGGAAGTGCAGGTGACCGGTGCAAAACAAGCAAATCCCTATAGCCTTGGGCTGGGTTCCGCGTCGCGGCAACGCTACGCGCCCGGTACTTCGATACAGGCAGGCCCCGGCGTCCCTCACTGGCGCTACGCCACGTATCACTTTGGTTGGAGCGGCCCGGTCGAGGCTGCGCAATCCGCGCGCTTCATCGTACTTCCACCGATACTCGTAGCAATCTGGCGTCTGCTTGGAGTCGCGCTGCTCGCGGCCCTATTCCTGCGAATGATGCGCGGCAACCTCGACATCAAGGCTAATTGGCAACGGCTGCTCGCAACGCGCGGCACGGTTGCCTCGTGCTTGATAGCGGCATTCGCGTGCATGGCGATGTCCTCACCGAGTCGCGCGTACGGCGCGCCGGACCATGGATTGTTGAGCGAGCTCAAGAGCCGTTTGTCACAACCTGCAAAGTGCGTGCCGAACTGCGCCGAAATCATGGCGGCCCGCCTGGCGTTGACGCCCACCACTCTCGAGGCAAGTCTCGAGATTGCCGCGCTCAGTTCCGTCGCGGTGGCGTTGCCCACGGCGGGCCAGCGATTTGATCCCGACGCGATCAGCATCGACGGCGTGCCCGTTCCCGGCGTCTATCGCGACGGTGACCAACAGATTTGGATCCCGTTGAAACCTGGTGCGCACACAGTCAAGGTCAGCGCACGCCTGCCGACATCCGACTCGATCCAGTTACTCTTCCCGCAAGTGCCTCGCGGGATTGCCGTGAGCGGTGAGGGCTGGGATATATCGGGCATCAATGCAGGCCGGTTGCTCGGCAACACGATCGAGTTGCTGCGCCGTCGCGCGGCAGGTCATGATGCCGACGCGCTGCATGGTGCCGTCCAGTTCCCGCCCTTTGTGCGGATACGCCGTGAATTCTCGCTTTATTTGGATTGGTCACTGCGCACAACGGTGGAGCGGCTCGCACCTGAGAAGGGCGGCTTTACTCTGGAAATTCCCTTGCTCGCCGGTGAATCCGTACTGACCAGCGGGATCGAGACGAACAATGGAACGAGGGTCCTGGCCGGCTTCGATTCCGACGCGACCGAGTTCGGCTGGCATTCAAGTCTGGCGCAGGTAGATGCGCTAGCGCTGACGGCTGCCAAAGACAAGCCCTGGAGCGAAGTATGGATATTCAAGGTTAGTCCCACGTGGCGGGTGGAATTTTCCGGCGTGCCCGCGGTCCTGCCCGAGAATATTCGGTCCGGCGATTGGACCTTCGAGTATTTTCCGCGGGCCGGCGAAACGCTGAACTTGAGAGTTTCGCGCCCGGCCGCCGCACCGGGAGGGACGCTTGCCATCGACAGCGTCGCTCTTGAACTCGATGTGGGCAAGCGCTCGACGAATGCAAGGCTGCGGCTGGCCTATCGAAGTACCCAGGGCGGCCGCCACAGCCTGCGCCTGCCCGAGACGGCGCAGATCACCGCGGTGATGGTCGATGGGCAGACTGTACCCGTTCGACCGGAAAAAGGTGTACTGGCGCTCGCCCTGTTGCCGGGCGCACATCAAGTACAGATTAATTGGCAGTCCAGCGAGGGCGCGGCGCTGCTCACGCGGGCACCCAAAATCGACCTTGAACTCCCGAGCAGCAATGTCAACACCGTGTTGCGCATGCCAGCAGCCCGTTGGGTGCTGTTTGCGGGTGGCAGCGGAGTCGGCCCGGCAATTTTGTATTGGGGCGAGTTGATCGTCTTCATCGTGCTCGCCATTGCCATAGGTCGCAGCCGGCGTTCGCCATTGCGCACGCACGAATGGCTTTTGCTGGGCTTGGGCCTGAGCACATTCTCTTGGTCCGCTCTGTTGCTATTTGCCGTGTGGATGTTTGCGATCCGCTGGCGCGAGAGATTTGACGGAGCGCAATTGAGCAGGCGCCAATTCAACCTGCTGCAATCGGTCTTGATCGTCTTGTCGCTCGCCGCCGTGATTACGCTGGTGGCGGCGATTCCATCCGGGTTGCTCGGCAATCCCGACATGCGAATTGCCGGCATCGGCCAACACGCATCCGAATTGAGTTGGTTCAATGATCAAGCGCCCGGAGCGCTGCCCGTCCCCTGGGTTTTGTCGCTGTCGGCGTGGTGGTATAAGACGGCAATGCTGCTATGGGCGCTGTGGCTGGCATTCGCCCTGGTGCGGTGGCTGCCGATTGCCTGGAGGGCATTGGGTTCTGGTGGTCTATGGCACGGCGCGTCGCACGTGGCAACGCCGCCGCCGACGCCGGCACCTGATTGAAAGCTCGCGAGACTTTCACCTGCTCGCGAACTGTCGTGAGTTCGCGGGCACGCCGGTTGGCTCCAAGTAGAATGCATACTGAGCCAGGCACGCACGCAGGAAACTCCGCCTGCTGTGTCCGGCTCTGCGCAATACGGAGCGGTGCGTCAACCACACCACCGCCGCGGTCGCGGCGAAGAAGATCCGATGCGCAGGGCGCGTCAAGGCCCACAACTGAGCGGCCCACCCGGCCCGCAGCGCAAATAGCAACTGCGACTCGAATCCGACGTGGGCGAGCTCGCCGGAAACGATGGTTCGACAGAGAACCTGCAGGCGCTCGCAATCCGTAGCCGATTCGAGCGCGCGATAATATACGTTTCCAATCAGCTCAGCGCAGATGAGCACGCATATATGGAGACGCAGTCCGGCGAGTCGTCGAACAAGACGAAAAATCCGATCCGTCCAGTCGGTTGTCTTCCGCGGTATCCGGTGATCCCGCATGAACGCCCACAACAGTGATGCATGATGCTGCTCTTCTCGGATGAGCAACTCAATTAGCCTGGGCAGCTGAGGCAGCTGTCCCGCGCGGAATCGTTCTGCTGCCCGCAGGAGTGTCCGCCCCTCAGACTGTTCGCCGAGTTGAAACGTTGCGATGGAGTTTGCAATGAGCTCCCGTTCATCGGACTTGAGAACATCGGACAAGCCGTGCGGCACACAGCGCGGATGCAGAGCGTGATATTCGAAATGATTCGACCAGATCTCGAGTTCTCCGGGTCCCATGCCGCCACCCTCCTGATTGCCCTACAGCGAGTGTGAGAGCTCAATCGGGTGATTCAGTGGAGGAATTCGGGCAGATTGTGGCAGGGACCCAGCTCGGCGTTGCCTGATTCGCGAAGCAAGCCTGAGGCGATCAGAGCCGATAGGCCTGCTTAGGCAACCGATAGGCGAGATCGACGGCCGTCTCCGCGGCCTCGTCCTCGGCGAGGCGGTGCTCGGCGACGAGGCGCGCCAGAAACGCGCAGTCGATCCGCCGCGCCACATCGTGACGCGCGGGAATCGACAGGAAGGCCCGCGTGTCGTCGTTGAAACCCACGGTGTTGTAGAAGCCGGCGCTCTCCGTCGTTTGCTCGCGAAAGCGCCGCAGGCCCTCGGGGCTGTCGTGAAACCACCAGGCAGGGCCGAGCTTGAGCACGGGGTAGATGCCAGCGAGCGGCGCGAGCTCGCGGCTGTAGGCCGACTCATCCAGAGTGAAGACGATTACCGTAAGCCGCGGGTGGTTGCCGAAGCGATCGAGCAGCGGTTTCAGCGCGCGCACATAATCGGTCCGCTGCGGGATGTCAGCCCCCCTGTCACGGCCATGGCTCTCAAAGAGCGCGCGGTTGTGATTGCGAAACGCGCCCGGATGGATCTGCATCACCATTCCGTCATCGACGCTCAACTTCGCCATTTCGGTGAGCATCTGCGCGCGGAACAACTCGGCGTCGGCCGAGGTGAAACGCCCTGAGACAATCTTGCCGAACAGGGATTGCGCCTCCCCTTCCGGCAGATCCGCCGTGGCGGCGCTTGGATGGCCGTGATCGGTCGCGGTCGTGCCGAAGGCGGCGAACGCGGCACGGCGAATCCTGTGCGCCTCGAGATAGCCGCGCCATGAGTGAGTGTCCTGGCCGGTCAGCTTGCCGAACTGCTCGAGAGCGTTCCGAAACGATTCGTGCTCGGGATCGACGACCGGATCCGGCCGGTAGGTGCTGATCACCCGCCCCTGCCAGCCGCTGCGGCGAATCACCCGGTGAGCCTCGAGGGTATCCAAGGGGCTCTCGGTGGTCGCCAGCACTTCAATGTTGAATCTCTCAAAGAGCGCGCGCGGCCTGAAGGCTGCGGACTGAAGAGCCGCACCGATGGCATCGAAGTAGAAGTCCGCCGTGTCCGCCTCCAGGCGCACCGTCAGACCGAAGACCTCCGCAAACACCTGATCCAGCCAGAGCGCCGAGGCGGTGCCGCGAAACAACTTGTAGTGACCGGCGAACAGCCGCCAGGCTTCGCGCGGCTCGAACACCGGCGCACCCTGCCGAGTCCTGACACCCAATTGATCGAGGAGCACGCCTTGGCTATAGAGCATGCGGTACAGGTAGTGATCCGGGGCAAGCAACAGGTCTACGGCATCACCGAACGGCTCGTCGTACGCAAACCAGGCCGGATCGGTGTGGCCATGCGGGCTGATGATCGGCAGGTCGCGCACGTACTCATAAAGCGAGCGTGCCAGCGCGCGTACCCCGGCGTCAGCTGGGAACAGGCGATCATGGTTTAGGACGAGCGGTCGTGGCATTGGGGCAGTATAGGTAACCGGTGTCAGTTTTCGCAACATCCAGACCCCGGGGCCGAGGCCGACATAGGGCGCAGGCGATTAGGAGCCGCGCGCCGTGGCACCGGGCGGAGGCGCCGTCGACTGACGCTCGATCAAGGTGGGAGTGAATTCTGCGGCAGGCGCCTTGGCCGCTTCCTTCGGCTTCACGAACAATTTCTCCGCGGCGGCCCTGCCCATCTCGCGCACGGGCAGGCGCACCGACGTCAAAGTTGGCCACATTCGCGAGGCAATCGGCGCGTCATCGAAGCCGATGATCGAGAGATCCTCGGGGATACGCATGCCGAGTTCGTGCGCGGCGCCGTAGACACCGCTCGCCATCTCATCGTTGCCGGCAAAGATCGCCGTCGGCCGGTCCGGTCGTGTGAGCAGCTCGCGACCGCGAGCCAAACCAGACTCGTAGGTATAAGCGCCGAGAATCGTCAGCTCCGGTGCGAGCTGCAGGCCGTATTCGGTCAACCCGGCTATGAACCCTGCCTCTCGCTCATGCGCCGAACGGAACAGCGGCGGCCCGGAAAGGTAGGCAATGCGCCGGTGTCCGAGTTCGGCGAGCCGGCGAGCGGCCGCCGCCGCGCCACGCCAGTCATGCGTCAGCACCAGGCGAGCCGGCGCATCGATAGCAGCGCACGAGATACGCACATAGGGGCAATCCAAATTTTCGAGCAGTTTCGCGAGACGGTCGTCCTCTGACACCGACGGGACGAGAACGACGCCAAACAGGCGCAGCCGCTCGACGAAACCACGCATGTCATCGAGAAAGCTCGGACTGCGGCGGTCACAGGGTCGGATCACCAGCTCGTAGCCGCGGCTGGCGAGCGCGTCGAAAATCCCGAGGTGGATATTCGCCACGTACTGAGAATTGGGATTGTCATGAATCATACCGACGAGGAATGAGCGACGAAACGCCAGACCGCGGGCCTGCGGGTCGGGTTTAAAACCATGCTCGGCGATGATGCCCTCGACTCGCGCGCGAGTTTTCTTGTTGACGTAGGGCGCCTCGTTGATGACGCGCGACACCGTCTTCTTCGACACCCCGGCGAAATTCGCAATATCGGTGATGGTGAGTTTGGCGCGGTTCTTGATGCGGCCGGCGCGCGAGGACTCGCGGGCGGATTTCTTCGCGCCACTACTCTTGGAACGCTTGGACGTTTTAACGCGGCTGCTCATGGCCCATGTTTGTTGCGGCAACGATTGGGGGCGCCGCCATATTTGCACAAATTCTGATACCGGCTACCATACTTGTATGATACCGGTTACCGACGTGCCGCGAGAGCATCCCCGGGACAACGTGCTGGAGCGCCTGTGCGAGCGCACGCTGGCGCGCGTGCCTCCGGATGTGCTGCGGCCTCGCTATGATCGGACCCTGACCGGCACAGGCACCGTGCACTTTGGACCCGGCGCGTTTCATCGGGCGCACCAGGCATTCTTCTTCGATCGGCTTCTCGAACGGGATGCTGGCCGGGCCATCTCTGCAGTCTCGCTCAAGACCGCATCGGTGCGCGATGCACTGGCGCCGCAGGATGGTTTGTACACCCTCACCGAGCTCGATGCGGCACCGACGGTGCGTGTGATCGGCGCGATCCGCGAGATGCTCGTGGCCGCGGAGGATCCGGCCGCGGTGAGCCGCCGTCTCGCCGCTCCCAACACTTCACTGGTCACCATCACGGTCACGGAAAAAGGCTATTGCCTTGACGGGGCCGACGAACTCGATTTCGATCATCCGGATATCGCACACGACCTGCGCAACCTCGAAGCGCCTCGAAGTTTGATCGGATGGCTGGCGCGCGGATTGCAGCTGCGACATGAGCGCGGTCTGGCGCCCTACCTCGTGGTCTCCTGCGATAATCTCCCGGACAACGGCCGGACGTTGCGCCGAGCGGTGTTGGCCTTCGCTGCGCGCCGCGACCGCGCCC
>Ga0210383_10006715_pt1 | contig 10018 bp, 10 predicted proteins | sample IncBWC14OmetaG_FD_160072 | JGI IMG/M metagenome (GOLD analysis project Ga0210383, IMG submission 160072) | Forest soil microbial communities from Barre Woods Harvard Forest LTER site, Petersham, Massachusetts, United States - Inc-BW-C-14-O ...
CGTAGATCACGTCGGCTTTCGGACCCGGAGGCGGTGCGGGGTCGAACCCCGACGGAGCGGTTTGGCGTGGGCCCGTGGTCGCGGCTGGCGTGCTGGGAGCGGCACTTTGGCCGGCAGCGGGCGCCGCAGCCGGGGCGTTGCCCTGCGCCGGTTTCTGAGCACCGGTCTGCGCGGAGGCCTGAGCATATGCGGCAGTTGCGCACAGCATCGCAAGCGCGCAGATGAGAAAAGCGACGGTCCGATTTTGGGTGGCGCAGCGCTTCAGCGCCGCGATCAGAGCCGACATATGAGTTGGAGCTTTAGCCCCCGAGGCCGCGAGTATCTCCTTCATTCCCCCACCCCCGCCAGAGCGAGCAGGGTGAGCAAAACTCGCTTCAACCCCAACTCGCGTCCGTTGCTGTCAAACCATTCCTGCAAAGTGTGCGCCCCGCCGCCCGAGCCTCCGCCGCCGATGGCGATGGCTTCCTGTCCCATCGACAGCGGAATATTCGCGTCGGTGGAAGCGCGCTGCACCTGGGCAGCATTATTCAACTGCGCATCGACCGCCCGCACCACCTGCAGAATGCGCGCCCCCGCCGGTAATTCGCCCGCCGGGCGACTGCCGATCACGACCACTTCGCAGTTCACCCCGGAGGGCCGCTTCTGCGCCGACGACCGCATCTCAGCAGCCATGGTCTCGTCCTCGACGGCGCGGTTCAGAGCGAGGCGCAGCGAATGCTCCAGACGCTCCATCTCCGCCATCGAAGTCGAGCGGATGTCCACCTTCATGCTGGCCGATTCCGGAATCGAGTTCACCGAAGTCCCGCCGCGAATCACTCCTATGTTGAATGTTGTTTTGGGTGTGCTGGGCACAGGAGTCGCGGTAAAGGTTTCGATGGCCTTGGCCAGAATCACAATCGGATTGGGCGCCCCAAAATCGCTCCACGAATGTCCTCCCGGCCCGCGCACGATCACCTCAAAGCGCCGGCTGCCTAGGGCTTCGGCCACAATCGTGTCTGCGCCGGCGCCGTCGAGTACCACGCTGTAGGCAATCGAATCTTTCCAGCGCGGTGTGGAAAAAATATGCCGCATACCGCGCAGGTCGCCTTCACCCTCTTCCCCCACGTTGCCGATAAACACGAAAGGCAGCCCATGTCGGACGCGCACCGCCCGCATCAGCGCAGCAATGGCAAGCATGGCCGTCACACCTGCACCGTTATCGGAAACTCCCGGCCCGTAAAGCCGGCTTCCCTGCTGCCGAATATTGAGCGGCGTATTCGCCGGGAACACAGTATCGATATGCGCGCTCAACGCCACGTAGCGGCTGCCAAAGCCGGGATGCACGCCAAACACGTTGCCCACATCGTCGATGCGAACATCGTCGAGCCCAACTTCGCGAAAGCGCTCCGCCAGCCACGCCCCGCGCGCCGACTCGCCGAATGGCGGTGCCGCGATCCGCGCCATCTCCATCTGCCAGTGGGCCAACTGCGGCTCCTGCGTGCGAAACCAGTTGAACGCCGACCGCACTTCAGGAGAAGCGGACAAGCGCGCGACTTCTTGCTGCAGGGAAGGCGCAAGGTCCGGCATGTCCGCCCGTGGGGGAGTGGGGCTCATGGGAGTTATTGCGCCATCTTACAACGCATGGGAAGGAGATGGCGATTGGCAAATACGGCGCGCCCATCGGGTACGGCGCGACCTTCGGAAAGGCTATATGAGAAACTTGTCGATCTCCTCGACCGCCTGTGTCAGCCGACGCTTCGGGTCCCCGGAAACCTTAACCCAGGGCAGTTCCCTCTCCGCCAGCGTTTCCTCGAATCGCGCCGTCATCCACTCGCGGATGGTTTCGCCGTCTCGCAACCCATCCTGCACGAAGGGGATGTCGCAATCGGTGAGCAGATAGAGATCGTGACGGTGCGAAGATGCAATCGATTCCACTTCCGGAGAGCGTATTCCAAGGTAGCGCTCGTGCCAGAGTCCGGTGGCCAGGACGTCGGTATCGCAAATCAATACGCGGTTCGCTTCGCGTGCCAGATGGTCCTCCAGGTCCTGCTGCCGGTTCGCGATCTCGGCGAATTCCTCGGTGCGCCACTGATAGGTCCACAAGTCCAGGCCTTTGATTTGCATCTTTTCGCAGTATTCGCGCCCGTACTCGGGAACGCACACCGTGTGATAATGCTCAGCCAGTTCGCGCGCCAAAGTCGTCGTTCCCGTCGACTCCGCGCCCACGACGCTGACCCGTTTCGCAAAATACGCTCTCACACACGGCTCGAGATACTCCCAATATCGCAATGGAGCCGCGCGCAAAACGCTCCCCGAGATCGGAACTTGCTTTCGCTCCCGGTCCACCATGACATGGCGGCAGCCCAGAAACCGCGCATAAGCTTCGCCATAATCTTCAGACGTGAACACTGCGTCCGGGGCCCGTCCCAGGATGCGCAACGTGTATTCCGCCCAGAATTTCGAGTTGTCGTCTTCGCCGGGATCTGCAATCGCCCGCACGTGGGTAGCGGGATGAATTTCCTGCAGCCATCGCGCGCGCAGGTCGCCCGCAATTGTGTGCTCGGGCCGGGAACACACCAACACGTCGAGGTGATCGACCCGGGCGCGAGCGGTCTCGATCAAGAACTTATGCCCGCGATGAGGCGGATAAAACTTCCCGATCACTAAGCCCCGCATCACAGCGCCGCAACCTCTTGCTGACGAATCGCCGCTCGCGCCGCCGCAGACTTCTTCCAGCCCGCGTAGCCCGCGATGCACATCCCAAAGAACAGCAGATAAAGCGCGCCCGTCAGGTAAAGAGATTTGTAGCAATAGAGCGCGATGTAAATCACATCAGCCGTCATCCACACCCACCAGTTCTCCAGCAGCTTCCGGCTCAGCATGTACTGTGCCGTCAAACTCAGCGCAGTCGTGAAGCCATCCCAGAAAGGCACGACGCTATCAGTAAACCGGCGGAGAGCCAGCGCGAGTAAAACGGTGGCAGCCGCTGTGGCCGCCGCCAGCAGGATCGCATTCCGCGCTCCAGTTCCGCTGATGGGCAATTCGGTATGGCCGACTCCGCCACGCAGCCAATTCCACCAGCCAAAGATCGAGATGACAATGTAGACAATCTGCAGGACCGCATCAGCGTACAGTTTCGCTTTCCAGAAGAGAATCAGGAAGAAGATGTTGTTGGCGATGCCGACCGGCCAGTTCCACGCGCTTTCCCGGACCGCGAGCAGAACGGAAGCCGCGCCCGTGACAAAACCCAGAATTTCCGTCCAGGTCATTCCCGCAATGCTAAACCATGTAGCTGCCGAGTCGTGATGCTGCTACGTGATGCAGTTGCTAGATCACAAGATGCGCGAGTCCCGCCCGCTGTTCCACCGCGGCTACCAGTTTCTTCGTGGCCGGAACTTCGATCTCATGTCGCCGGGCGCCACGGAGGATTGGTCCAGCGATCGCATCGAGTTCCGGAACCTTACCCTGGGCGACATCTTTCTGCATGGAGCTGCGCATGTTCCCCGGCATCTTCATCACGCCGGCAATCACCGCGTCAGCATCCACCTTCGCGCCTTCAGCGACCGCGACGGCGGCCGTTTCCCGCAAACAGGAAAGCCCGAGCTCTCGCCAAACCGGATCGGAAAGTATTTCGCCCGTGGTCTTATCGGCTGCGGTGGTCGACAGCGCAAACGGCGCAAGAAAAACCAGCTTGCCCCACATGAGCGTTGGTTCGTCGTCCACAAAGCGGCATTCGAAACCCATTTGCTGAAGATGTTCGACCGTGCTGCCCAGCAGGGCTCGCCCAGCCGAGGACACATTCAGCCGAGCAAAGGGGGATCGGTGGACGATGTGTCCCGGTGCGACTCGCTCCGACTCGACTGCAATGGTCGCAGCAATGACCTTCTCCGCGGCATATCGGGAGCGCAGCAGAGCAAGATGGTCGATGCCGTTAAGCAGAGGGACAATCGCGCCCACCCACTCAGGCTTGGTCACTGCACCCAGGGCCGGCACGAGCTCGGTAGCTTTCACCGTGATCCAAAGCACATCAACCGGAGGCACGGTGGAAGCTCGCGCAACGGGCACGCTGAAATTGCCGAACGCGCTTTCCAGCTGGAGTTGCTCGGGATACCGCGCCAGCGATTCGGGCCTGACGACCAGAGTGACCGGCGCTCCGGATCGCGCCAGACACGCTCCCATCAGGCCTCCGATTCCGCCGGCGCCGAGAATTGCATGTCGTGGGGGCGATGGTGAGGACATAGTGTCGAGAGTATGCCGTCTTTCAGTTTTTGCGCGCCGCAGCGGTCACGCATTCCAGAATCTCCGCCTCGCTCAACGTGTGGTCGCTCTGCTTGGCGCGAGCGTAGATGCGTTCCACGACGTCGTCGGTGGCAGGAATGCCGCGCCGCTCCAGCCAGAACAGCACATTCGATTTTCCGCTCATGGGGCCCACGTCGATGATCTGCTCGAGGCCAAATACATGCGACGGCACACCGGAATATACGGTGTTCGCCAGCAGAACGTCGTCTTTGCGATACGCCTTGATAATCGCGGCGGCGTGAACCCCGGTGGCCGTGCGGAAAGCGTCGTCGCCGACCACGGGATAATTCGCCGGAATCGGCACGCCCGTGGCCCGTGACACCGCCTGGCAATATTGTTTCAGCGTGGTCAGGTCCTGCTGATCCCAGGGTGCAATGCCCATCAGCTTCAGATTGACCAACATTTGATCGATTTGCGTGTTGCCCACGCGCTCGCCGAGCCCGATGGCGCATCCGTGAACGCAATTTGCGCCGGCAATCATCGCGGCCATGGAGTTGGCGATGGCCAGTCCGCGGTCACTGTGTCCGTGCCAATCGACCCGAATTTTTTCGCCTGAGGGTTTCACAACTTCCTCAATCACAAACTTCACCAGCGCCAGCGCGCCCATCGGCGTGGCGTGCCCCGCCGTATCGCAGATGCAGATGGCCCGCGCGCCACAGTTGATCGCAGTGCTATACAGCCGTTTCACGGTGTCAGGATCACAGCGACTGGTGTCCTCGGTGACATACATCACGTCGAGCCCCAGCGACACCGCATACTTCACAGCTTTCTCGGTGGTCTGCAGAAGAAAATCGTCGGACCATCCTTCGGTGAAGCGCCGAATCGGACTCGAACCAATGAATGTAGCGGCCTCGATGGGCAGCCCGGTTTTCTGCACGACCTCGGCGATCGGACGAATATCGTTTTCATGCGTGCGCGCCGCGCAGTTGGCGCGAATCTTCATTTTCTGCGCAACGATTTCCCGCGCCAGCGCCGTCACCGCCTCGACGGCCCGCGCACCCGCGCCCGGCAGTCCGAGATCGAGCGAGTCGATTCCGAGCGCCTCCATGAGATGAAGAATCTCAATTTTTTCTGGAATCGACGGATCGCGCACCGAAGGCGATTGCAGCCCGTCACGCAGACTCTCGTCATTGAGTAGCACCGGGCCTGGCGGCTTCAGCTCCGGCGGATGATTCTGGTTCCAGTCGTAGATGAGTTCGGAAGTGTTCACAAAACCGCTCTTAGCTATTCGCTCTTAGCCGTCAGCTCAAGGCCTTTAGGCTGACGCGTCAAGGATTATCTATCAGTCCACATAGGCTGCTGGAGCGACCGGTTCAAGCTAAAAGCCAATAGCTAAGAGCTGTTACTCACTTCTTCGGCGGCAGCGTCAGCCCGAACACCGAAACGATTCCCGGCCCGGCCACGTTGATCTTCGCGTCCGCCGGAGCCGGCAGATACAGTGTCTTGCAGTGCTCGCAGCGGTAAACTTCCGCATTCGGTCCCCAGGCCTTCTCGGCGTCGCCGCACGCCTGCTCGATTACGTCGGTGGTATAAAACCAGCGCTTCAAATGCCCGCCGCAGAATTTGCCCTTTTCATTTTTCTCGTTGCAGGCGCGCTGCCCAGCCTTCTTGATCTTGACTTTGTGATGCGGAAGCTGCGCAGGAGTTTGCGCAGGAGACGCGGTGACTTCACCCGTTGCCAAGGACTTACCCTCGTTCGCGCGGCCAGCGCCGCAAAATTCATTCTTACGAGGGTCATTGTATCCGAAGTTGCGCCTGCGAAGAATGCTGCTGGCGCACGGTTGAATTAGAACTCCTTCTTCGGTGCCGACTGCTCCGTCCCCACCCGACCGGCAACAATCTCGGCGGCGTAGTAACTCTCGCCCTTCACTGGCGCCCGGGCGAGGCGCCGCAGGATCGCGAGTTGCCCCACATGTGTGAGCGCATCAGCAATCGGCCCCTGAAATAGCTTTTCCAGCGGAGCCTCAACCGGAGCATTTGACGAGAGAAAATCATCGAGGCTCTTCAGCGCCGCAAAAAATCTCTCCACTTCTTTTTCCCAGGGCAAAGGCTTCGAATCGCGCCACGCCTGCTTGCCCTTCGCGATGGACAGAGCCCAGTCGAACAAGTCGCCGATGTGGGCCAGAATCTGCGCCGGCGTGCGCACGCCTTCGCCCGCATGAAAATCAGCGAAACCCGCCGGGGCGTTGCGGACGGCCTTGCTTGTGCGGTAGGCAACCGTGGCCAGCGCGTGGCGAAGTAGTTCGCGCTTCGGATCGGAATTGGAATTTGATGAAGTGCTCATGACTCACCTTTCAGTTCTCAGTTACCCAAACCGTGTCATCCCGAACAGGGGCGAAGGCCCGGTGACGGACCTTACGTCCTCATCCGCCTCAATCACAGTCGACAGGGACGCCCCGCTGCTTGCCCGCTGGGCTCGGCATTTCACAGCCGTTTGCGCCACACCACACTCACCGCGGATGCTGCCCCGCGCAGCCACTCTCCTAGGCTTCGGGCAAACTGCATGTCCAGAAAACCTTCCATCTGCCGCGCGAAACCTGGCCCGTAGCCGTACCACCAGACTTTCTTCATCCCAGGCATCTGGTCCACGTCTAGATATTTTACCCGCACCATTTCTTCCAGCCCGAAGCGCCCGTGAGTGTGGCCGATGCCGCTGGCTTTCACGCCGCCGTGCGGAGCTTCACTGATTCCGAAACACGAAATCACATCGTTGACCATCACCGTCCCTGCATGAATTCGCCGTGCGATACTTTCGCCGCGGGCGGGGTCGCGCGTCCACACGCTTGCGGCCAGGCCATATTCCGAGTCGTTGGCCAGGCGTACCGCTTCGTCGTCGCTGTCGAAAGCCATCACCGGCAGCACCGGGCCGAATGTTTCCTCGCACATGATCCGCATCTCCTGGGTCACACCGGCGAGCACGGTCGGCCGGTAGAAATTATTCCCCAATTCCGGAATGCGCGATCCTCCGGCGAGAACGCGCGCCCCGCGCGCCTCGGCATCTTGCACCTGCGCTTCGACCCTGCGTAGCTGGCGCTCGTGGATCAGGGGCCCTACATCGCAATCATGATCCATTCCGTGTCTCACGCGCAGCCGTTGCGTCTTTTCGACGCAGGCCATCAGAAATGGTTCGTACAAACTGCGATGCACGTAGCATCGCTCCACCGACAAGCACGCCTGCCCAGTGTTAACGAATGCCCCCCAGACCGCGGCGCTCGAGGCGACATCCACATCGGCATCTTCGAGAACGATCATGGGATCCTTGCCGCCCAACTCCAGCACCACCGGCAGCAATCGCTCAGCCGCAGCCGCGGCGACGCGCTTGCCCGTGGCCACGCTGCCAGTGAAAACCAGCTTCTCGATTTGCGAGTGAAGCAGCGCCGCGCCCGTGGCGCCGTCGCCCACCACCACCTGAAAAACATCCGGAGGCACGCCCGCGCCGTGCAGCAACGATTCCAGTTCCAGCGCCACGAGAGAAGTAAACTCCGAGGGCTTCAACACCACCGCATTCCCCGCCACCAGCGCCGCCAGCGTCTCGGTCGCCGGAATAGAAAACGGATAATTCCACGGCGAAATAATCCCGACCACGCCATGAGGCTCGCGCACCAGCCGCCCGCGCTTCAGCTTGGTGGCAAGATTGCCGTGTGGCAGGGGCTCATCGCCCAGCAGATGATAGGCGTTGTCGATCAGGAACCGCGCCGCATCGAGCACCACCAACACTTCCGTAGTCAGCGCTTCGGCCACCGGCTTGCCGGCTTCTTCCGTGATGGCTTCGGCGATTTCTGATTTTTTCTTGAGCAGACGGCGCTGGAACTCGCGCACCACTGCGATCCGCTTGCGCACGCCAATCTCCGCCCAGTCGACCTGAGCGGCCCGCGCCCGCGCCACAGCAGCCTGAACCTGACTCTCACTCGCGCACTCGAACTCGCGCAGAACCGCGTCCGTCGCCGGATTTAGCGACGAAACTCTCCGTACCGCGACTTCTACATTAGCAGCCATTCGATCTCAGTCTAGACCAGACTGCGCACTCCCCTCACCTTTCATGAACTGCAGCGCTGGTTTCCACCACTCTTCGACGGGATTCATATACGGAGCATTGTGCTGGAAGCCATGCAGCACGACTATTTCCTTGGGCTCAGGAGCTGCGTCGAAAATTCGCTGGCCCATCGAAACAGGATTCACCGAGTCCACATCGCTGTGAACGATCAGCAGCGGCGCGTGGTTGCGGGACACGGCCTCCACGTTGTCCCAAATGTCGGGAATTAGGTACAGGACGAACTTCGGGCTGCCTCTGCGCGCTCCGGCATCCCGTAGCGAAGAGAAAGCAGCAGCGACTATCACGCAGGAAGGCTGCGGTCGGAGGTTGGTGATGGATTCCAGCATAGGGCCGTTTCCCATAGAGAATCCGAATACACAGCGGCGGCCATAACCCGCGAACTGCACTGCGAAAGCCCTATAGGCCGCGACCGCGTCCTCGCGCAGGTTTCGGAACGTCCCGGGCTTCGTGCTGTCTCCGTGGCCGGAATAGTCGAACACGATTGAGGAGACGCAATGCTCATGAAGAAATTGTTGAGCCTTCACCCACTGCGAGATTGTTTCCCCCACCCCATGAAAGATCAGAACTGCAATCTGCGGCTGGCACGTGGAAGAGGCCCGCACCAGAAAGCCGTCCAATTGGCGATCGCCACTGGCGATCTTCAACCGCTCAAAAGGAACTCCCAGGCTGGCAGGCGTTTCGGGGCCGTTGGGACCAGTCACGAGAAATTCCTTTTCAGAAATATGGATCACGAGCGGGCGGCAAAAGATCACACACAAAAGCACGACCAACAAGATCAATCCGAGTCTTCTGCGTTTGCTCTTCATAGCTCGCTTTTAGGTTCGTTCGTGCTCATACTCCACATTCACTAGATACAGCCCACTCGCAGGCGCGGTGGCTCCGGCCGCCGAGCGGTTTCTCGCGTCGAGAATGCGCGTCACATCCTCAGCCTGCAGCGTTCCCTTGCCGACCAAAATAAAAGTTCCCAGCAGATTGCGCACCATGTGGTGCAGAAATCCGGAGCCGCGAACGGTATAGAGGAGTTCCTTGTCCTGCCGCTCCCATGCAGAGGAAGAAATCTTCCGCACATTCGACACTGGTTGGGACGTCCTTCGTGTGCCGGAGCCCGCCCTGTGCGGAGCCGAAAGCTGCCCTTCGTGGTTCAAGGAATTTTCCGGCTCCCGCTCCGGATCGACCGCCGCGAAAGAAGTGAAATCATGCTCCCCCACCACCAGCCCTGCCGCCTGCGCCATTGCGTCTTCATCGAGCGAATAAGGAAAATGCCAGACATACCGTGCCAAAAACGGCGGGCAGATCGAGTCCCGGAAAATTCGATAGCGGTAAGTTTTCGCTCGTGCCGAGTGGCGCGCGTGAAAATCCGCCGGCGCTTCGCTCACTTCCAGCACACGGATCGCCGCCGGCAGAATATCGTTCAGCGCTTTCACGAAATTTGCCGTTGGAACGCTGGACTCCGTAACAAACGTGGCCACCTGTGCCAGGGCGTGCACCCCGGCATCGGTTCGACCCGACCCTTGCGGCAATACTTTTTCTCCGGTGATGCGTCCAATAGCCGAGGCTAGTGTCCCCTGCACGGTCGCCGCGTCAGGCTGCACCTGCCATCCGGAGAATTCGGACCCGTCGTAGGAAAGGACCAGCTTGAGATTCCTCATGCCATCTTTCTCGCGAGTTTTCGAGTCTCAGCGCTGG
>Ga0210383_10006717_pt1 | contig 10013 bp, 9 predicted proteins | sample IncBWC14OmetaG_FD_160072 | JGI IMG/M metagenome (GOLD analysis project Ga0210383, IMG submission 160072) | Forest soil microbial communities from Barre Woods Harvard Forest LTER site, Petersham, Massachusetts, United States - Inc-BW-C-14-O ...
GATTGTCGTCGGTAAGAATCACCAGGTCGCTTAAAGCTCCAGCAGCTTCGCCCATCAGTGGACGCGTCGACCGATCGCGTTCTCCTCCCGCGCCAAATAGCGTGATGATTCGCCCGGACGGATTCAACTCGCGCGCCGTAGTAATCAAATTACGAATCGCATCGTCCGCATGCGCGTAATCTACCACCACCAAAAACGGCTGCCCTTCATCGATTTGCTGAAAACGTCCGGGCACCAATTCCAGATTCGCAATGCCCTGTTCAATTTTCTCTCGCGGAATTTCAAGCGCAATGGCCGCGCCAATCGCGCTCAATATGTTGTACACATTGATGCGTCCCACCAGTGAAGACCGAACTTCGATCTTGCCGACCGGCGTTTGCGCCGTGAACGTAAGACCATCAAACCGCAGCGAGAATGTTTTTGCGGTCAGTTCCGCTGCCTCAGTAAGTCCATATTTCAGCGTGCGTTTCGCCAAGCCTTCCAACCGCGGCGAATAAGGATCATCCGCGTTGACTACCGCGGTATCAGGCGCCCCCGCGCCCATTCCTTCAAACAACCGTCGCTTTGCCGCAAAATACTCTTCGAATGTTTTGTGAAAATTAAGATGGTCGCGCGTCAGGTTCGTAAAAATTGCTACCGCGAAGTGGCATCCCCACACGCGTTCCATTGCCAGCGAGTGCGAGCTCACTTCCAGCACCGCGTGCGTGCCGCCCGCATCGCGCACTTCCGCAAACATCTCCTGCAAATCGAGCGATTCGGGTGTGGTATTCACAGCCGCGCGGACGCCTCGCGGAGTCTCGTAACCAGTGGTGCCAATCCGCCCCGTCGTAAATCCCGCAGCGTGCAAAATCGAGTCCACCAGAAAAGTCGTGGTCGTCTTCCCGTTTGTCCCGGTCACTCCAATAATTTTCAGAGCGTTCGCTGGACGCCCGTAATAATTCGCAGCTGCTATCGCGAGTGCCCTTCGCTCTGTTCCGGCGGGGATTTGGACCCAAGCAGTCTCGGCTCTAATATCGGCAGTCCGCGGTTCGCCGCTCGCAATCGCGACCGCACCACGCGCGATCGCTTCGCCCACAAATCTGTTGCCATCCGCCTTCTGTCCTGGCAAAGCAAAAAACAGCGCGCCCGGCATAACTTTACGGCTGTCGCACGCCACTGAAAAGATTCCGGGGTTCGCAACTCCGCTTATGCTTACTCGCTCAATCCCTGTAAGCACCTCTTGCAAACCGATTTCGCGTCCCTTCTGCGCCTCTCGACCGCCGCCCGAATTCACGTCTGTCGCCTGCTCCATCACAAATCTCAATTTACGTTCCTTTGCACTTCTTTCGATCGCACATCCGCTACCATGCGTCCGAATCGCACCGCCAAACGGCTTCCGCGTGCTACTCGCGTGCCCGCCTCGGGCGATTGTTCCAACGCAACTCCACTGCCAATCAGCGACGGCACCAGCCCCAGCCTGGAACATTCTTCCGTGACACCTCGCACTGTTTGCCCCGCCAGATCCGGGACCACCACGGCCTCCTCGTCACTGAACGCTACGGTAATCGCCTCGAGAGGATTCGGCTGTCCCTTTGCTGCATTGAAACGCGCCTGGTTAATTCCTGCGCTGGTATCCTCATACGGCTCGCGCGGGTGTTTCACATTCGCCGCCGTCTCAAAATTTGAAAGCCCCGGAATGTCGTGTTCCACATCCATATACGCAAGCACTTGTTCCGCGATGCGCTTAAATACGGGCCCGCCAATTTCTCCGCCGTGATGTGCTCCTTCCGGCGAATCGAACACCACCAGTATTGTCATCGCCGGATCGTTCACCGGTGCGAACCCTACGAACGAAGCAATATATTTATTCGGAGAGTACCGGCCCGTCGCTGGATCAATCTGTTGTGCCGTACCGGACTTCCCCGCAGCCGTATATCCATTAAGCTGGGCCAACTTGCCCGTGCCGGATAGCACCACCGTCTCCATCATTCCTCGCACAGTCGCCGCAGTCCTCGCGTCCGTCACTTGTTGCGGAGCAGGATGTGAAACAACCAGCGGTGGCGACCCGCCTTGAATTTCTTTCACAATTCGAGGCTTATAAAGCATTCCCCCGTTCGCCACCGCCGAAATCGCGGATATAATTTGTACCGGCGTTACGCTCACTTCCTGTCCGATCGCAACCGACCCAATCGAGCTCGCAATCCAGTTATCCACGGGCCGCAATATTCCGCGGTTCTCGCCGGGCAATTCAATGCCGGTCAACTGTCCTATCCCGAACGCATGAATTACATCGTAGAATTTCGGCGCGCCCAGCAGCATGGCCACTTTGATTGAGCCAACGTCGCTGGAATTCGCCAGCACGTCACGCACGCTCAGAACTCCGAAGGGGTGCCAATCATGAATCAGCCGTCCGGCCACAAGGATTGAGCCCATCTGGCAGTCGATAAGCTCATCTGGGTTTGTGACGCCGTTCTCCAACGCGCCCGTCATGGTGATTACTTTAAAAGTGGATCCCGGCTCGTACGCCGCAGAGACTGCGCGGTCCATGCGCACTTTGTCTGTATAGCTTCCAGCATTATTTGGATCGAAGGCCGGAGAATTCGCCAGTGCCAGCAACTCACCGGTATTTGGGTTCTGAATCACTACAGTCCCATACGTCGAGTGGGTCTCCTCCATTCCACGAGCCAATTCTTTTTCCGCGATGAACTGGATCGTTTCATCCACGGTGAGCGTCACGCTGGCTCCAGGGTCAGCGGCAGCTTCACTGCGGTCATACCAGCGCCGTTTGCCGTCCGCCATCACCATCATGCGTCCGGGCTTGCCGCGAATCTGTTTGTCGAACGCGTACTCGATGCCACCAATTCCTTTTTCGTCGGTATCCACGTAGCCCAACGCGTGCGCCAAGCTTTCCCTTTGCGGATACACCCGCCGGTTTTCTTTCTGAAAAAAAACGCCCTTCAAATTCATGTCGTCAATGCGTTGTACAGTTTCGGGAGAAAGCTTCTTGGCCAGGCGGACGGGCGTCTTCGCTTCTCGTATTTTCGTTTCGATTTCCACGGCGGGAATATTCAGAACGCGCGATAGCAGACCCGCAACCAGAGACGCATCTTTTATGTCAGTGGGATCGCCAAAAACCGAATCCATCGGAATGCTGATGGCCAGTTCCCGGCCTTTGCGGTCGTAAATCGCACCGCGTTTCGGACTTATTTCAAATACACGCCTTTGTTGATGCTGGGCTTTCGCGAAGTATTCCGCATAGCAGATGAGTTGTAGATAACTGAGGCGGAACACCACCGCCGCCATCCAAATCAACGCCACGACACCAACTACTAACCAGCGTCGACGCAGGCTGCGCTGCTCCATGGTGCTCCAACCTATCCCGCAAAAAACTTAGCCCCGCGAGTATTCGAAATGCTTCGCGGGGTTAGGGCCCGGTCAGCCGGGTCTCTGTCAATTTCGTAAACCAAACTTTTTAGGGACGCTGGTTTTGAGAAACAGGCCGCGCTTGCGCTAAGACTCCATCGCTATCCGCTGCCACCGTCGGCGCCTGGCCTACCACCGGGACCGTCAATCCCAATTCTTTTCCCGCGATCGAATAAACGCGATCCGGCGCACTCAATGTGTCCACTTCCACGTGAAGTTGCTGATTCAGCACCGAACTCTGCGCCCTCAGTGATTCCAGTTGCTCCACTTCATAACGCAATTGGATGCATTCAAAATGCTGCCAGGTGTAAACCAACAGGCACGTTGCCATCGCCGCTCCAGCCGCTACTCGTCGCCAAAAATCCTGCACATGCTCCGGCGATGTCGGACGAACAAGCCGCGAATTGTCGATATGTTTTACTGTGTGATATTCGATCATGACCACGCCTCATGCGCCGAGCTATCCGCCGTCGCCACTTTCTCCAACACGCGCATCTTTGCGCTCCGTGAACGAGGATTGTTTCTGATTTCCTCTTCTCCCGGCAAAATCACCTTCTTCGTCAGCACGCGAAAATTTCTTTCGCGCGCGAGCCGCTGGAATTCATGCTTCACCATGCGATCTTCGAGCGAATGGTAACTAAGGACGATCAACCGTCCCGCTGAAGCTAAAGTGGCAGGGGTCCGCGAAAGAAACTGCCCGAGTTCCTCCTCTTCTCGATTCACCGCTGTCCGCAGCGCCAGAAACGTTTTTGTCGCGGGATGCAGTCTCTGCCTTCCCCTTGCTTTACGTCCCCCTGCCACAACCGTTGCCAGATGTTCGGTATCGCGGATCGGCCGCGCGCGAACAATTGCTCTGGCGATTCTGCGTGAATCCCTCTCGTCGGCGTTCTTGTAGAGAAGGTAGGCCAGTTCTTTCTCCGGCCAGAAGTTCACAATTTCTTCCGCTGTCAGCGGCGAGTCGGGATTCATGCGCATATCGAGCGGCGCGGCCCAACGAAACGAAAATCCGCGCTCGGGAGTATCCAGCTCGAGAGTTGAAATCCCCAGGTCGGCAACCACACCATCCAGCGGAGGAAGGTTCAGCTTTTCCGCCACTTCGCCGATCTTCGAAAATTCTGAGTGCACCAAGGTCACCTGCCGCTCGTGCGGCCCTAATCGTTCCCGCGCAATTTCCAGTGCGCGCGGGTCGCGATCCATCCCCACTAACCGCCCCGTAGTCAGCCGCCGGGCCATTTCAATCGTGTGCCCGCCCGTGCCGACCGTGGCATCCACATACGTGCCTTCTGGTCGTATCCGCAACCAGTTCAAAACTTCTTCCAGCAGAACCGGCGTGTGCAGAACGCTCAAAAGCTAGATGCCCAGTAAATCCAATTCCTTTTCGTCTTCCGCCGTTAGAGGGTTACGGTTCAGTTGTTCCAGGAACTGCGCGTGATTCCAGACTTCCAGGTAAGTCAGCTGGCCCTGAACGTCTACTTCGCCCTTCATTTGCGCTGATTCCCGTAGCGTTGGTGGAATTAGAATGCGCCCCTGCCCATCCACCTCCACTACTTGGCCGTAATAGTTCACCCGCGCCAAAAACTTCTGTTTGGAACGGTTGTGAGAGGAGACCTTCGCGAGTTTTTCTTCGATCTTTTCCCAGGCTTTCATGGGATAGATGCGTGCGGTACCGCCGGTTTCGCTGGTCACGTAGAACTTCGAGCCTGTCTTGCGCAGCTCCGCCAAGAAGTCGGCCGGAATTTTCATTCGGCCCTTCTCGTCGACTGTCGCTAGATAGCTTCCCCGAAGCATTCGTGCCTTTAAAAGCCGCGCCCGGCTTGTACAGCGAAGAAATCACTCTTTTTGCTCGCCCCTATTTACTTCTACTCTTTTCTACTTTTTACCACTGCGTACCACTTCTTCCCACTTTGTGCCCCGATTGTAGTTAGGTTCGAAAACATGTCAAGAGGAATCCGTTACGGAATCAAAGATTTTTGTGGAAAAGAAGATGCGCCGTTGTGGCTCACTGCAACCAAACCACAATTAGTGGTAGACGGTCCCGGACGCTCTGCGCACGCCTAGTTAGTTGGATGGAAAAAAGAAGAGAAAATGTTTTGTATGAGTTAACAGCGAGAAAAATTTCGCTCGTCCTTCAGTTCCTCGGTACGCGGCACCACTTCATAACGCTTTAATGTAGCGCCTGCTCGCCGGCATGCGGGCCGCGGCTTGCCCCCGCCGCGGGCGGGCCTTCAGCGCGACACTTCTCCGATGGGCGGCCGTAAAACCCGCCTGTTGGATGCTGCAGCCAAGTGATCGAATGCGGGGAAACTAAGGACGACCCGGGCTGATCGAATCCAGCCCGCGTAGTACCGATTGCTCATCAGGACTCAGCCCGCGCATAAACTGCGGATCGTTCAGTGCCGCCTGGCGGTCTGCTGGACTCATCCCCTGAAGCGTGTGCAAACGCCCGGTCACAATCTGCTTCCGCTGCGGAGACATGCTCTGCCACTTCGGCAGCAGATTGCCCTGCACGTACTGGCGTTGCTGGGGCGACATCCGTTGCCAAGTACGCGCGCGATCGTTCATCGCATTGCGTTCTGTGGGAGACAGATTGTTCCACTTCTGTAAATTATTTCGAATCTGCGCCTGTTGTTGTGGCGGAAGACTCCTGAAACGTTCGTTGTTCTGCATGTAACGCTGCTGCTCTTGCGGTGACATATCCCGCAAATTCTGTTTAACGCCTGGGGACAATCCTTTCATGCCCTGGTTAGCGTTCGCTGCAGGGTTCGCTCCTCCGTTCGGACGCTGCGTTGCGCGCGGAGCCACCGGCGCTTGCGCCGGACGTGCATTATACGGACCTCGAAAACCGCCCGGACGCTGCCCCGCACGAGCATTCGGATGTCCGGCAGTTCCCTGCCTCGGCGGCGCCGCTCGCATACTCGGGGCATGCGAAGGAGGCGCGGAACCACCATGCGCCTTTTGCGCCCAGGCAGGCTGCGCCGCAAGCCCCATCAGCAGAGCCAGAGCAAGCCCGCAAATGATTTTCAACCGCTTCATTTAGGTACCATCGTCCTGTTGCTTCTGCTGATCGTTCGGCTGATCCACCGGAGTCGCCTGCTCGTCTGCAGGCACTTCGTCCAGCGCGTCAAACTTGCTCAGCACGTCGTAATTTTCCAGCACGTCCAAATTCTTGATCACCTGAAACTGTTCGTGCTCGCTTTGCGCGGTCCCAGCCAATCCGGAATTGTCTTGCGGCAGGCGCGTGATCCATACGCTCACCACCAGCAATAGCGCCATCGCCATCGCCAGACGTGGCTGCGGCACAAACCAGCGATACCAACGAGCTCGCGGCTCCTCCGCAATTCGCGCGCGCATGCGTGCATCAAATCCAAGCGACGGCTGCACGATGGGCACTTCGTCAAGCACGCTCCACAATGTGCGGAGTTCCTCTGCGCGCGTGCGGCAGCCTGCGCAAGCCGCCAGGTGCTCTTCCACCTCATGGCGGTCCGCAGAACTCGCTCGGCGATCCAGGTACGGAATCAATTCTTTCGAAACATCTTCACATTTCATGTTGGGCTTCCTTCCCTGCGCGTCTGGTTGACGCCGAAACCAGCGGCGCCAGTTGCACTCGTAGGGTCTCGTACGCGCGAAACAACAGCGATTTCAAAGCGCTTTCCGAGCAATCTAGAATTCTTGCAATCTCTCCGTAATCCATCTCTTCATACTTATGCAGCAGAACCGCGACGCGTTGCTTTTCCGGCAGCGCCGCAATCACTCCGCGTATAAACTCCGCGCGATCGCGTTCGATCATGTGCTCGTCAATCCGCATTTCCGGCGCCGGCAATTGCATCGGCGTTGCATCTTCATCCGGCGAAGTAGGCGCGTCGATCGACACATCCTTCTGGCGATGCCGGTTATCCCGCATCGAATTCAGCGCTAGGTTCGTCGCAATGCGGAACAGCCAGGTGGTGAACTTCGCGCTGGGAGAATACTGCTTGCGGGCCCGGTAAACTCGCAGGAAGACTTCTTGCGCCAGATCCTCGGCCGTTGCCGTATCTCTCACCATCCGATAGAGGAAGTTGACCAGGGGCGTGCGATACTTCTGCAGTAGAAGGTCAAAGGACGCGTCGTCCCCAGCCTTCACGTCCAGCATCAATTGGACGTCAGACCTGGTCATGGCCTCCACATTCTATCTAACACCTGTAGCCACTTAAAGTTGCAGAACGCCCGAATGTGCCGTAACCAGCGGTGTCCGAGCAATTTAACCCGTCCGGCGGGAAACAGTTGCTGAATCCACAGCCTTTAACCTGCTCCTCGCCATCATCATCTCTGTTCTTGCGATGGGCTTGGCTCGCAGCGTCAGCGTCGCCTTCGTACCGCCGGCATCCTGCCGGCGACCTTCTGCGGGCTAGCACCGAAAATGCGTCTTCGCGCCAGGACGGCCTTCGTAGCGGCGGGCTTCAGCCCCGCATTTTGCCTTTGCACTCGCTCTCTGCGGTGGAACGGCATCAAACGTTAAAAAGTAGCTTGAGCCCTAACAACATCGCTACGCCGAGGAAAACCAATAACGGCATTCCAGGCCCGGGTTCCCTATTTACCTCCGGAATCAGATCCGACGCCGCCACGTACAGCGTCACTCCCGCCGAAAACGGCAGCGCTTCCCCCACCACGTCGCCTAGCGCGAACATCAGCGCCATTCCCAAAAGCGTCGCGCCGCCCAAAATTGCCGATGACCAAAACGCCGCCCGCCGGGTCTGTCCGCTTGCCAACATCAACGACGCCACCGTAAACCCCTCCGGCAATTTGTGCAGAAAAATCGCAAGAAAAATCACCACTCCCAGCGAAGTGGAAACGAGCAGGCCCGAAGCAATCGCCACACCGTCGAAAAATGTATGGATTACGAGGCCCAGCAACGCGGCGTAACTGGCATGCGCGTGGGACATTTCCTCCGCATGCGTTTCTTCCCCAAAATGGAAGTGCGGCGCTACAGTATGCTCAAAGAAGTGAACCAGGAAGTAACCCGCGAGGACGAAAAGGAAAACGGAATTCGTACGATGGAAAAGTGTCGAACCGCCTTCAGCCTGCAGCCTGAGCGATTCGGGGATCATCTCGAGCAGCGCTGTCGCCAGCATGAACCCAGCGCCCAGCGCGATGAAATATTTTAAATAGCGGCGCAGCGACTTCGCTCGCGCAATCAGCGAGCCGCCCACCACATTCGCCCCCGCAGCGACGATTCCCAATAGCAACGCGAGTAGTATGCGATTTCCGCCGGCAGAAAACATTGTGCTAGCCCGAGTGGCGGAACAGAATCACGTCGCCATCCTGCACGATATATTCTTTCCCTTCGAGCTTCACCTGCGCGCGTTCCTTCGCGACCGGAAAGCCGCCTGCCTTAAGCAGGTTCTCCCAATTCACCACTTCGGCTTTGATGAATCCGCGCTCAATGTCGCTGTGAATCGCCCCTGCAGCCTGCTGCGCGTTCATTCCGCGCTCGATAGTCCAGGCGCGACACTCCGGCTCCCCGCAAGTTAAGAACGAAATCAAACCAAGCAGCCGGTAACTCGCCTGAATCAGCCGGTCGCGTCCTGAGTCTGCCAATCCGTACGCGCGCATCATCTCCGCGGCTTCCGCGTCCGGCAACTCTGAGAGCTCTGCTTCGATCTTGCCGCAAAACGGCACCACTGCGGTGTGCGACTTCAACGCCAGCTTCTCCAGATGATATTTCTCCACCACGCGATCGATGTCCGCGGCTTGATCGTCACCGAGATTCAGCACGTAGAGCATCGGCTTTCGAGAAAGAAACTCAAAGCTGCTAAGCATCTTCAGCTCTTCCGGCTTGAATTCCAGCTCGCGCAGCGGCGTTTCGCTTTCCAGAGCCTTCCGGCACCTCGTCAGAAGTTGTAGCTCCGTTTCCAGCACTGTCTCTTTCTTTTTTTTCAAATCTTTTTCCACGCGCTCGATTCGCTTGGACAGTTGCTCTAAATCGTTCAGCATCAGCTCGATTTCGACGCTCTCGATATCGCGCAGCGCGTCGAGCGAGCCGCCTTCGTGCGGCACTGCGGGATCTTCAAACAGCCGGACGACGTGCGCCAGCGCGTCCGCCTCGCGCAACGGCACCAGCGAAGCCGAATTTTTCTCGCGGTCCTTTTGCAGCCCGCCTACATCCACATATTCAATCGTGGCGTAGGTGATTTTTTTGGGTTTGAAAACTTCGGAAAGCTTCGCCACCCGAGCGTCGGGCACGCGAGCAATCCCCACATGCGCCTGATTGGGAGTGCCCCGTGCGTCCACTCGCACACGCGTGAGTATACGAAACAAACTAGTCTTCCCTACTTGCGGCAGTCCAATAATTCCAGTTTTCATGAGCCGATGATAGTAACACACACGATTGCGCGGAACCTTTTCCGCGGAGGCTTTCAACGATCGAGTTGGCGTTGGAAAAAAGCGGCGGAATCGAAACCTGGATGGTTGAGAGTTCTCGATTAGGCTAGCCGTGAAGTGAGCGCGACGGCAATGGCATCAATCCCAGGAAGACTAGAATCATGGAGACGCCGATGGCCAAAATAATTATTGTTGGAATCCAGTAATTAAAGGGATTTTCGGCGCGATCCCAGCCGCCCGGCGGGCAGCCCTTG
>Ga0210383_10006718_pt1 | contig 10012 bp, 11 predicted proteins | sample IncBWC14OmetaG_FD_160072 | JGI IMG/M metagenome (GOLD analysis project Ga0210383, IMG submission 160072) | Forest soil microbial communities from Barre Woods Harvard Forest LTER site, Petersham, Massachusetts, United States - Inc-BW-C-14-O ...
TGCCTTCCGGCCGCGCACGATGACGGCCCTCTTATCCCGAGCGTAGCGAAGGATCTCTCTTCGATCGTCGAACAGCCGCAGCGCAAGCCGCTGTAACGGCCGCCTCTCTGTTCGCACCGGCTTGATCGAGTGTTCGCCAGCGGTGCCTGTGAACTCCGCAGTGTACTGGCGCCACGCGTACGACACCCTGTTGCTTTTTCGCCACTTCTGCATCCAATATAGGGTTGATCAGCAACGAACCAACGTCGCTCGAGGTGGAACAGCCATGCGTGAAGCCGTAATCGTCAGTTCCGTGCGCACCGCCGTCGGCAAAGCAGCTAAAGGCACCCTTCGCGCCACCCGCCCCGACGATCTCGCCGCCACAGCCATCAAAGAGGCGATCACTCGCGCGAGGGGTCTCGATCCCGCCGAAATCGAAGACGTCATCATCGGCTGCGCCACACCTGAAGCCGAGCAAGGCATGAACGTAGCCCGCATCGCCTCACTCCGCGCCGGCTTGCCGGTCACTGTCTCCGCGATGACCATCAACCGCTTCTGCTCCTCCGGCCTGCAAGCCATCGCCCTGGCCGCCGAACGCATAATCGCGGGCGGCGCAGAAGTCGCTGTCGCGGGTGGCGCCGAATCCATGTCCATGATCCCCATGGGCGGCAATAAAATTTCTCCGAACCCCTGGCTCACCGACAATCATCCAGACACCTACTTGAACATGGGCCTAACCGCGGAAAATCTGGCGAAAAAATATGGCATCACGCGCCAGCAATCCGATGAATTCTCGCTCGCCAGCCACCAAAAAGCGCTAGCCGCCATCGCCGCCGGAAAATTCAAAGATGAAATCGTTCCAGTAGACGTCAGCTACACAGTCCTGGAAGCCGCCGCAGCTGGCGAAACCACTGCCTCGAAGCCCAAAACCGTGAAAGTTTCTTTCGCCACCGACGAAGGCCCGCGCGGCGACACTTCACTGGAAGCTCTAGCGAAGTTGAAGCCCGCGTTTCACACCCACGGAGTCGTTACGGCAGGGAACAGCTCCCAGACAAGCGACGGCGCCGCTGCCTCCGTAGTAATGAGCGCCGATCGCGCCCGCGGTCTAGGACTGAAACCGCTAGCGCGGTTCGTCGCGTTCGCCACAGCAGGCTGTCCGCCAGAAGAGATGGGCATCGGCCCAGTGTTCGCAATTCCCAAAGCGCTGAAACTAGCAGGATTGACGCTGGATCAGATTGAGGTAATCGAACTCAACGAAGCCTTTGCCGCGCAAGCGCTAAGCGTAATCAAACTCCTGGGAATGGATCCCGCGCGCGTCAACGTAAACGGCGGCGCCATCGCCCTGGGCCATCCTCTAGGCTGCACCGGCGCAAAACTCACCGCCACCATCCTCCGCGAGCTAGAACGCCGCAACGCCCGCTACGGCATGGTCACCATGTGCGTAGGCGGCGGCATGGGCGCAGCTGGCATCTTCGAGCGCCTGGCCTAGCCGAAGCCGTTGATTTTGTATTTGCCTTTGACTTTGTAGCGGCCGCCTGCTTTTCTTTCTAGGCGGGTGTTCTTGCCTTTGCCTCTGCAGCGGCCGGTTCAGGTTCATCGAACCGGGCAGCCGTTGACGTTGATGGGCCGTTGCCCTTCCGGCCAATGCGGCGCACTGTAGCGCGCCATCGCCACCTCTATTTCTTCGTCGCACTAGCCTTCCAGATCAATTGATAAGGCGCGTCGCCGGCCTGATACGACTCCTCAATCTGAATCGTCTTCTCTTCAACGTGCGAATACACGGCCCGCATATGCATTTTCGCGAATTCCGTCTGTATCACCAAATTGTCGCCTTCCCATTTCGCAATCCCGACAATCGCTCCCGGAAAGCCATTCCCCACCGTCACGGTGGTGTAGGCACCGTTCTTCGGATCCCATGTCAGCAGTTCGTGCCCGATCTCGTTATCCAGTGTGCTGTCTGCTTCAAAATCCGCAATGATCGAAAATCCACCTGGCCCCCAATGCGCCTTGTACCACCCCGTTTGCTTCGCGCCGTTCCCAGTCATCGGCGATTTCAAGTACTCACCGTCCATCGTCCAATCGCCAAGCAAAAAATTCAGCCGCTGCATCTCCGGCCCAGGCTGCGGCGCTTGCATCGCCGGCGGGCTAGCTGGCTTATCGCTCGAAGACTGCTGTGCCCGCAAACTGATTCCCACCATCGCCACCAGAATCACGAACCCCAGCGTCATTCCAACTTTGCGCATGAGCAAATTCCTCCTCGTGAATTTACTTTGCAGCGGGTTCCCACAACCCAACAGTTTTTCCCGCCGGATCCTGTATCCGCGCGAACGTCCCAGTAGGAACCGGCACCGGCGGCACCAGTATCTTCCCGCCGAGCTTCGTCGCCTTGTCGGTGTAGCCTCGCACGTCGTCCACGGCGAGGTAGAAAATCGTATAGTGAAAAGGCTCGTGCCCCAGCCCGGTGATATGTCCGGTAGGCCCGTTACCGGCGTCAATCATCGCCGCCGGCCCAGCCTCGGCGATCTTCCACTGGAATAATTTCGCGTAGAATTCCTGCGTCGCCTTGCTGTCCTTGCAGCCAATTTCGCAATGCACCACCGGGTTGGCCATGCTCCCTCTCCTATGCCTGCAGAATTTTCTGAAATTCCGCCTTCCACCGCGTCTCCAGCTCCGTCACGCGCTCCTGCGGCAGCCCGTAGGTGGAAAACCACAGCTGCGCCTCAAAAGTTCCGCCCGCGCCTTCAATCGTCAACCAGGCCAAAGCGCCATTGAGCGAATCAACCGTCACGCAGAATCCGCGCGGCGGCATTATGAACGCAACCCGGCCCGACCACACCTCGCCAGTCGAAGTCCGCAGTGAATAGGTCGCGCCCTCGCGCAATTTACCCAGCGCGCCTTCTGCAAAAATCCCCCCAGACCCCGCCAGCTTTTCGTAAATCGCCTCGCGCGCCATCTCCGCTTGCACCCTCGGCCACGCCACCAACCGCGGTTGCTCCGCGTGCCGTTCCAGATACTCGCGCAAATTGAACAGCATGAAGCCCCAGCCGTAATCCGTCGAATCAAAAAATTCCTCGTCCCATTCCGATCCCGAAGAAAATCCCGACTGCGTCACGCGCACCAAAGTTTTTCCGCCGCGCGCTTGCACCGAAAATTCCATGCTCAGCGGGTTCCCCGAAGGAGTTGCCGACTCCCACCCCATGCGCTTGTTCGGCTCCCAAATCGTCAGCGGCGAAGTCGCCTCAAACTCCGGCCCCCACGAAAGCCGCACCTTTCCTCCGACTCCCGGCTCGACCGTAGCTTCCAAAGGAAACCACCGCGCCAGCTCCGTCCCGTCCGTCAGCGCTTTCCACACCGCTTCCACGGGCGCCGCCACTTGAATTTCCTTCACGACCGTACGTTTCTCTGGTGCTGGTTTTGCGTCGCTCATAACGCGTCCTCCGCTGGTTTTGGTGGGATGGGATAACAACCGAGTAGCAAACGATAAGGGCGTCCCGCACCCGCCGATCCATCGGCCATCGTATGCGGCGAAGCAAAGCGCCCGATCACGTCAATGATGCTGCGCTGCAATTCCGCGGCAAATTTCGCGCGCTGCTCTGCGCTTTCGAATCGCAGTTCCGCGCTCACGGACAGCGTCGTCAGCCGCTTGCGCTGCGTCGCAGCCTCCCGGCTCGCGCACACCAGCTCCGCCTGCGCCACGGCCATCCTTCCCAGCAGGTACGCGGCGCTCAGGACGTCCTCCGCATGCTCGCGCGGCAGCCCCATCCTGCCCAGCAATTCCGGCGACAATACATATCCCTGCGCCGTCGTGCGATACCGGCGCTCGATCATATTGCGCCGCCGCCGCTGCCCCGCACGCTCCAGAAAATGCGCCCGCGCCAGTTCCCGCACATGGTAATTCATTTTCTGCCGCGGCATGCGAAATCGCCGCGCCAGCCCCGCGGCAGAGTCCGGCTCCCGCAAAGCATCCAGAATCCGCAAGCGCAAGGGATGAAGCAGCGCGCTCGCGCGACCCATGGACGCGACCAGGTCCCACGCAGGAGCCACAACAGGCGCGGCGTTGGCCGGTACATTCATGCGCGCATTCCATCAAAGAACATTCTGTATGTCAAGAAAAATATATTTGTCAATAGTGGGCGCCTCCGGCCCCGCGCGCATGCCGAACCGCGGAGACTTTTCCTGGCTTGTGGGTTTGCAGTGTGTGCAAGAACTGCTGAATCTCTGTAGGTCGTGGCTTTAGCCTCCCCATTGACCCGACCAAGAGCACTGCGGCTTCAGCTGGTCGAGCTTCCTTCCTCGCGGCCCAGGATGAACACGATCCATCTCATCGGCGAAAAAACGTTGACGCCAGGAAGAAAACGATCATACGTATCCCAAACGTAGGGACGAGGACGAGAAGTCGTCCTCCCGGATTGAATTTTCGATATTGCTGCCTCACCTTTTTCATGCTCCACCAAAAATACGGAATCTGCTCATTGTCAGGAAGCTGCCGGTTAACCGTTCCTATGACAACGAGCATGAGCGTGTTGGCGAGAATTGCGCAGAGAACTGCCAACGCGAAAAGAAAGGCGAAAATGGGAGACATGTGGATCATTTACGGAGCACCTGTCGCGGCCCAAATTAGCCAATCATGAGGACCGTACAACCACGATTTCCCTAAGGGAAGTTTTGGGGGGGAGTTTTGTCCTTCTTGCCGCCGCAGCCGCCTGCGCATCGTCTAGCGCGCAGTTTCTGCCAGGTGCGAATTTCCGCTGGCCAGAGTTCCCGGGCAATTTTCCGCGGCCGCGTGCAGCTTGCGTTGCGCCGCATCGCCCGCCGCGTCCGCGCCGCTACGCTTCAGCCATTCGCGCGCCGCCAAATCCGGCGCGGAGGAAACCGGCTTCTTGCGCAGACGCGCTTCCCGCTGCAGAGCCTGATTCATGCACTCGATTACCGCGCATTCGGAGCAACCCGCGAACCCACTCCCCAGGGCCACAGCCGAACTGCGCCAGGCCACCCCATCGCCAATTTACGCATCATGAATCAACAAATCCCGGCAGTCGGTTTTGCGCGCGGAGGGCGACGATGCACAAAATATACTTCCTCGCAGCCTTGTGCCTCGCCGGCGGCTCCGTCCTGGCGATTTCCGGCTGTAGCTTTTATCCCTCCGGAAACTCAGGCCCATCCGCAGGCGTTACCGTGGTGCAATCCACCGATCGGGGAGCAATCGGCTCGAATCCAAAAATTCTCGGCAGGGATGGCGGCTATAGCGGGGTCTTCGGAGGCTACGCAGTCTGGCTCTACGGTGACACATTTCTCACGAATCCTAATGCCGAAGGCCAAACCCTGATCAGCGATTCCTGGTCGTTCACCAGCGACTTCAACGCGCAGGATGGCATCACCGGTTTTCAAGAACGTGAAGATTCCGTCGGCGCCCCCACCATGCTTCTGTCACTATCCGCAACCGAGCAAGCTTTCAACGCCGCCCACGCCGGAAATCCCTGCCAGGAACAACCCTGCGGCGCGCGCTGGGCGCTCTGGCCCGGAGCGATGGTTGCAGATCCCACCCGCAATCGCGCGCTGGTTTTCTATCAGCTCGTTTCCGCGCAACCGGGCAACTTCAATTTTCAGACGGTGGGCTACTCGATCGCCACCTGGCAGAATTTCGCGGACCTGCCGCTACGCCCCGCCATAAATCCCGCAGCCGAACATCCCGATCTGCTTTTCAGCCAGAATCAGCCGAGTTTTGGCTCCGCGGCTCTGGTGGATCGAGACACGCTCTACGCCTACGGCTGCTACAATTCGGAACTGAGCGTTCCCTGCGTCCTGGGCCGAGTGGACCTCGCCGACGTCACCAATCTCAGCGCCTGGACCTTCTACGTCGGCGATGAAAATTGGTCCAGCCAACCCAGCGACGCGATGTGGGTTTTCACCGCCAACCACATCCTGAATGTCTCCTGGAACGACTACCTGCAAAAATACGTCGCTGTCTACAACCACCCGCTGTCCGGAGACGTCATGATGCGCACCGCCCCCGCGCCCGAAGGCCCGTGGTCCGCGGAAGTGATGGCTTTCGAAGCCTTGGCGCCGGCCGCAGGCCAAGGCCCTATTGACGACGCGCAAGCGCATCCTGAATACAACGCGAACGGCGGCCAAACCATGCTCGTCACCTACACCCGCGGCACCGGACCGTTCCGCAGCGAAGAACGCCTCGTCTCCGTGCAGTTGCAACTCGCAGCCACATCGTCAAAATAAATTCGCACGCGCTCTGACGCCCAGCCGGGCCGAGCCTTTGACTTTGCAGCGGCCGCCTGCTTTTCACACAACTGCCAAGCATTTGTGCGATAAGCGCCAGCCTATTGTGTTACGCGGAATTGCGCGAGAGAATCCCAGCAGCGCATTCATTCCATCGTGCGGAGGCACAAATGGCCACGGCACCTGTCTCGCAAGTCCTCAATCGCGGCGGCGCATTCCTGATAATTCCCTGCCGCCCCGAAGACGTCTTCACTCCCGCGGATTTTTCCGATGACCAGCGCCTGATCGGCCAAACCGCCGAAGAATTCGTGCAAAAAGAAGTGATGCCCGCGATCCCCGAGCTGGAAGCCCACAAAGACGAGCATCGCATGGCCCAGATGCTCAAGAAGGCCGGTGAAATCGGCCTGCTAGGCGCCGGCATCCCCGAAGCCTACGGCGGCTCCGGCCTCGACAAAATCTCAGCCGCGATCCTCGCCGAAAAACTCGCCGGCTACGGCTCCTTCGCCGTATCCCACGGCGGTCACTCCGGCATCGGCACCGTGCCCATCGTCTATTTCGGCACCGAAGAGCAAAAAAAGAAATATCTCCCGAAGATCGCCACCGGTGAATTGCTCTCCTGTTATTGCCTCTCCGAGCCGCAAGCCGGCTCCGACTCGCAAGCCTCGCACACCCGCGCGGTTCTCTCGCCCGACGGCAAGAATTACATTCTGAACGGCCAGAAAATGTGGATCACCAATGGCGGCTTCGCCGACGTCTACGTCGTCTTCGCCAAAATTGATGGCGAGAAATTTTCCTGCTTCATCGTAGAACGCGGCGCGCCCGGTTTCACCGCCGGCGCCGAAGAGAAAAAGATGGGCATCAAAGGCAGCTCCACCACCGCGATCTTTTTCGAGAACACTCCGGTGCCCAAGGAAAATCTGCTGCACGAACCCGGCCGCGGCCACGTCGTCGCGTTCAACACGCTCAATGCCGGCCGCTTCAGCCTCGGCGCCTACTGCATCGGCGGCGCCAAAAAAATTCTGGAAGCCTCCTCGAAATATTCCAAGGAGCGCACCGCGTTCGGCAAACGCCTCTGCGATTTCGGACTCATCAAAGCCAAGCTCGGCGAAATGGCCATCCAGATCTACGCCATCGAATCGGAAGTCTATCGCTCCGCCGGCATGATCGAAGCCGCCGTTTCCAGCCCCGACGCGGGCAGCGACAAAACCAAGCAAGCCATGCAAGTCCTGGAGGAATACGCCATCGAAAGCTCCATCAGCAAAGTGGCCGGCAGTGAAATGGTGGATTACGTCGTGGATGAAGGCGTGCAGATTTTCGGCGGCTACGGTTTCCACGAAGATTATCCCGTGGCCCGCGCCTATCGCGATAGCCGCGTGAATCGCATCTTCGAAGGCACCAACGAAATCAACCGCATGCTCATCATCCAGATGCTCATGAAACGCGCGCTCGGCGGCGTTCTGCCGCTGATTCCCGCGGCTATGAAGCTTGGCGACGAAGTCCTCGCCGGACCGTCCTTCGAAGAAGCTCCCGCCGGCCCTTTCGCGGAAGAAGAAAAATCACTCGAGCAAGCCAAGAAGATTTTTCTGCTGGCTTCCGGCACGGCGATGCAAAAGTTCCGCGAACAACTAGCCGAGCAGCAGGAAATCGTCGCCTCGCTCGCCAATATCGTGATGGACGTCTACGCCATTGAATCCACGCTGCGCCGCGCTCAAAAAGCCAGCGCTGCACGCGGAGAAGCGGCGAGCGTAATGTGCGATGCCGCCCGCTCCTTCATCTACGATGCCGTGGACCGCGTGGAAAAAGACGCGCGCACGGCCCTCAGCGCAACCGTCGAAGGCGACACGCTAGTCACGCAGCTCGCCGTGCTGCGCCGCTTCTCCAAACACGCTCCGCTCGATACGATCGCAATCCGTAGACGCGTAGCAGAGGCCGTGCTCGCGCAAGATCGCTATCCATTCGAAGGTCGCTGATCGCTCAAACCGCAGCACCCAAGTCGGCGGTTTTACGCTCATTTCGCTCGGAGCATCTCACAAATGGCCGCATCCAAAGGGCGAGGCTTGCGCCCCGCCGTCAAGCCTGGAAACGAGAAGGGCTTCAGCCCCGGAAGCCGTTTTTCTCCGCTGTGGACGCTTGCGCGTAATACGTCTTATACTTAACGCATCAGTAATCGAGCCAGCGCAGGCGAAAACAAGTGACAAAAAAAGTCTACAGCACTTAGCCAGCTTCGGAACTCCCTCGCACTACCCCGAAGAAACCATTTTCCGCTTTAAGTCAATTCCCAGTGCCGACCCTTCCGCTGTCCTTCGAGTTTTCAATGACTTACGCGCGATTCATTTGGAAACCTCCGTGCATCTATTCCAGTGAGGGTCGGAGGATCATGAAAACGCATCTTACGAAGTTGCAGACAATGCTGGCGGGGGTTATCGAAAAGGCGAAAGTACGCAAGGGCCTTCTGTCCATTCTGGGAATCTTCTTCGTTCTCCAGGTCTATTTCGTACGGGAATTACTCGCTGCCGAATTACTCTTTGTGATGGGCTTCGCGGTCCTGATGGTTCTGGGCGGGGTTATCTATCTCGTCGGCGCCATCGGTGAACGCGGACTCGATTGGATGACAACGGGCGTTACCTTCAGTGCCGCCATCGCGCGTCGCAGCTACGCAGGCCTGGAAGAACTCAGTAGAAAGCCATTCCGCCATCCACGTTCAGAGTCTGCCCAGTAATCGCGCTCGCGTGATCGGAGACCAGGAAAAGCGCCGCCGCAGCTATCTCATCAGCTGTCTGCGGCCTTCCCTGTAATATCCCCTGGCACGTTTGCTTGAACAGCTTCTCGCTGTCCGCCTGAAAATATTCCGCCAGCCCGCGCCCCAGTTCTTGCGACATCAATGTTTCCGGCACCGGCCCGGGACTCAGCGCGTTTACCCGCACGCCTTTGCGCGCGCCCTCTGCAGCCAGCGTGCGCGTCAATCCGATCAATCCCGCTTTAGACGCCGCGTACGCGCCATTCAATTGAAACGCCGCCTTCGCCGCAATGCTCACGATGTTCAAGATCGCACCGGACCCGCGCGCATACATTTCCGGCAGCACCAGGCGCGACAGCAAGAACGGCCCGCGCAAATTCACCGCCATCACCTCATCCCAGGACCGCGCGCTCACCTGCTCTATCGGCGCCACCGGTCCCAGCAACCCCGCATTGTTCACCAGAACGTGAACCGCACCGAAAGCGTTGCGCGCCTCGCGCACGATCTTCTCGCAATCCGGCTCGCGCGAGACATCACCTGCGACGCTAGCCGCTTTGCAGCCCGCATCCTGTATTTCCAGCGCCACCTGCTCGATTTCCTTTTCCGTGCGCGCGCTCACCACCACCGAAGCGCCTGCCGTTGCAAACTTCTTTGCGATCGCGCGCCCAATCCCACGCCCACCGCCCGTCACAATCGCCACCTGCCCCTTCAGCAGCATTTTTCGCCCCCTTATTCTTGTAAGTGAAGCGGCATCGTATCACGCAGGTGCAGCCGAGTTTATGTGGGGAGACGACAGTTGGCGAATCCGGCACGTTGCACTCGATCTATTCCTTGGTTGCGCTAGAATTTCGTGACGAGCCCGGTGTGCGCACAGGGCCGTAGCGACGAACGCGCGTGAAAAAAATTGCACTCATCGTCGGAATTGCCGTTCTCGCCTTAGCCGTAAGCGCTGGCTGGCAGATCGCGTCATGCGAGCTGGCCAATCGCCAATTGGAAGAAGACCTGCGCGACTTGGCCTCGCGCAACGCCGAACGCATCGGATTGTCCACCCCGACCACCGATGAC
>Ga0210383_10006720_pt1 | contig 10012 bp, 5 predicted proteins | sample IncBWC14OmetaG_FD_160072 | JGI IMG/M metagenome (GOLD analysis project Ga0210383, IMG submission 160072) | Forest soil microbial communities from Barre Woods Harvard Forest LTER site, Petersham, Massachusetts, United States - Inc-BW-C-14-O ...
GGACACGAGCGCGGATCGTTCACGGGGGCAACGGAGACGCGGCCGGGATTGTTCGAATATGCCAACGGCGGGACGGTTTTTCTCGATGAAGTCGTCGAGACATCGCCGGCCATGCAAGCAAAACTACTGCGCGTGATCCAAAACCGCGAGATACAACGAGTTGGTTCTCCGGAGGTACGGCAAATCAACATACGGCTCATCGCGGCGACGAACCGGAATTTGCACGCAGAGGTGCTGGCAGGGCGTTTTCGCGAAGATCTGTTTTACCGGTTGAGTTCCATCCAGATTCGGATTCCGTCGCTGGCGCAGCGGCTCGAAGATATTCCCTTGCTGATGCAGTTTTTTCTGAAGCGATGCAACCGAGCTTATGGAAAAAACATTTCTGGACTTACGCGGCGCGCGCAGAAGGTGCTCCTGCAACATCCTTGGCCCGGGAATGTGCGCGAACTGGAGAATGTGATTTCGTGCGCGTGCATTTCGGCGACGGGCGATTTCATCGATCTCGCCGATTTACCGGAGCTCCTCGAGAACCGGAGTACGCGGTTCACAGAAAGAGAGGACTGGATGCCGATGTCCCTTGATGCCTTACGCAGGCTACACGTTCGGCGGGTATTGGAAATGTGCCAGGGCAACCGCGTGCGGGCCGCGCATATTCTTGGGGTTGGGCGCACGAGCCTATATCGGTACATCCAGCGGGATAGGAAGGTCACAGGCGCCCACAAAAACGCCAGGGGTGCCGTCGCTTAGAGTGGAGCTCAGGACAGGAAGGTTTGTGATTCTTTTTCCTGCGGCTGCGAAAAAGCGGGGAAACGGCGAAGTCCGCACCTTGAATAAACCAAATACCAAGCGGTGTCCAGCGGCACTTGCAAAATTGAGATGAGACGGACCTAGCACCTCATGAACATCGTGCCTGATTCGTGGAGCTAGATTCCACGGCACGACTCACGGAGCGAGCTCCGGCCGCAAGGAAGAAAATAGAAACATTCTTGCAGGTAAGTAGAGACGAGCTTGCGGCGGGTAAACTCTTTGTGTCTCGTGACCGAGCCGACGCCATCGGTAGAGGATGGCGCACCCTTAGATCGCGTGGCCGCATGCCTCATTGGCTTGTTCCCTTCTCAGGGCGCCCCGACCGAAGGATGCCCGTCCTGAAGTCTTGTTGCCTGTTTCGCAAACAAGGTGCCGGTGCCCAGGGTGCCGCTTTTGCAACCTGGCAGCTGGTCCCCTATTGCGACTGCAAACCCTGAGGCCGAAGGAGGAGGATCGGAGCAATGTCCGAAGAGGTGTTTATGCGGCAGCAAGTGGGGTTCGTGACACCAAGAATGAGCCGCGGGAACTCCGCGGTCCTCTCTGCAGCCTGCTTGCTCCGGCGATCTGGTGGGAAACTTCTTGTGCCCAGGGCAGGAGGAGCGTACTCTTCGCGAGACAGAGATGCACATCGGAATTTTCCGGTTAATTGCCAAGCCCTCGCTTATTCTCGACGACGTTCGGAAGTCAAACGATGGAGGAAAAAGTATGTTTCACTTACTCTGGTATATTCTTATTGGGCTGATCTCGGGCGTCATCGCGAAATCCGCGATGCACGTGCACATAGCGATCTTCTGGACGGTCGTGCTCGGCATTATCGGTTCGATCCTCGGCGGCGGCGTTAGTCACATGTTTTCGCGCCCGACAAACGAGCGCTATCATCCCGCCGGCCTCCTTCTTTCCACCCTGGGCGCGATCCTAATCCTGTACATTTGCTACAAGCTGAATATTCATTTTCCCCAAGTGTGACCTCGTATTCCGCCAGTACCACGCGCAGAACGCTTTTCTACAGGAATCACCGGGTCCGGCCGGGGGCCTGACCAAAAACTCATGACCGCGACGCGCGGCGGAGTCTGTCCGCTTCCGCCACTATCTTCCTTGGAATCAACACTTGCAAGAACGTATGGTCGCGCAATCCACGGGTGACCCAGAAACAAAGGGCGTAGCGATGCGAATAGGGCCGTTCTACACTGATGCCTTGCTGCATGGAAGGGACCATGGGCGCGTGTTTCTGACGCGTACGCCGATCTTTCTCGCGCCCCGACACGCCGGGTTTCGTCGCCGGACGTAATGTTGGCAATGGACAGAGGCATTCCGGCGTTGGGGTCAAAACAATAGCGGGAACCACACTCAGCTCTACCGGAGGGCGAAGCGGGTATGGGCGGCTTCAGGCAGCAAAACCCATATTACGCTAGGAGCATTCAAGTTTCTTCATCCTCGAGATAAGCTATCAGCGCGCACGGATGTTGCTGCAACCGCCTCTCCACAGTGTAGAATGCGATGCCCTCGCTTGCGCATGCAAATTGAAGACTGGAGATTCCCGCGCGAGCCCGCCAGCGTTGGCTAAGGGTGCCAATCGGAGCCGGCATATGGATATTCACCAACTCGAACTGTTTCTCGCAGTCATGGACTCGCCCAGCATGACCCGCGCGGCGGAAAAGATTCACCTGTCTCCGGGCGCTGTTAGCCTCCAGCTCCACAATCTTGCCGACGAACTTCACACGGAGCTTTTTGTGCGGCGTGGGAAAAAGTTGGTCGCCACTCCCGCGGCATTGCGACTTGCTGAGCATGCCAAAGAAGTCGTCAGGATGATGCGCCACATCCAGCAGCTTTTTGAAAACGATTTGGCCAAAGATGTGCGTCCCTTCCATTTCGCAACGGGCGTTACTACCCTGATCTACCAGTTGGGTGGCCCGCTTCGACAATTACGCAAGCGCTATCCCAATGCGGAAATCTGCGTAACCGTCGGCGTAACGGAGGAAATGGTTTCCGGCCTCCTGGATCGCCGCTTCGACTTAGCGCTCATCTCGCTTCCGGTTTCCGAGGCCAACCTTCGTCTCATTCCGCTCTTTGACGAAGAACTGCTCATCGTGCGTCCTTCAGCAAACAAAGTGGGCAGCGGACATGTCAGTTCCATGCGCGCCGCGGAACTCGCGGAAGTCCCCCTTCTGCTCTATCCCAAGCGAAGCAATGTACGCCTGGTCATCGACAAGTTTTTCGCGGAGCTCGGTGTCACGCCGCGCGTGCTCATGGAAGCCGATGACACGGAAGCGATCAAGCGCCTCGTGGAATCCGGATTCGGCTACTCGATACTTCCCGAGCACGCTCTGAGAGGAAGATCCCACTTCTTTCAGAAGTATCGGGTTGCGGGTCATCGACTGACGAGGAGTTTGGCCCTGGCGATGGCCAAGACAGACTGCCCTCGAAAGCTTACGGAGTCCATCGCCAGTTTTCTGCGCAGCACTCTGGTCGCGGGCGAATCCAATGGGGCAATCACCTAAACCTGCTCCGCATCTGTCAACAAATTCCAGCCCGCGAAATTCTCGTGACTTGCTTTACTATAGGCTTGCTTTCACTCGAGTAGTGCGCGAAGTCTGGTTTCGCAAAAGGAGAACCTATGTCTACAACGCGGCGAGAGCTGTTCTCTAAACTTCCTGCGATACTGATGCCCGCATTGCTTCCTTTCGGGACTTCCGCCGAGCAAGACACCGCCATGCCTTCGACGATGTATCCTTTCAAGAAGCTGCCGATTCGCATGCCGAACAACGCGCAGATTCGCGATGTGCTGAAGGGCAAGCTCGCCACGGGAGAATCGTTGGAAGTGCATGAAACAACGCTGCCGCCCGGAGGCACGCCCCATCCGGCGCACCATCACGTGCACTCGGAAATGTGGCTGATTCGCGAAGGGATGGTCGAAATAACGGTGAACGGCACGAGTTCCCGCCTTGGACCGGGCTCGGTGGGATTCGTCCGCTCGAACGACGAGCACGGCATCAAGAATGCTGGGACGACGCCAGCGACCTATTTCGTCGTGGCGATTGGACCGGGCGCCGATGCGTGACTGAAAAACTACACCACAAATCATCCCAACAAAAATCGCAGGGCCCCACGTCAGGACGCCGCGCCCTTTCCTGTTTGGGGTGTGGTCAGAAGAAGATTTTCACTGCTAACTGAGCGACGCGAGGGTCGCCCGCTTGGCCGGCCCGGAAGGTGCCGAAGGAGTTGCTGCTGATCTTGTCGAAGGAGGTGATGTTGTCCGTGCTATTCACCGTACCCGTGCTGATGCCTTCGGGCGCAAAGTTCGGGTGGTTGAAGACGTTAAAGTACTCGACGCGAAGCTGAAGCCTCCAGCGTTCGGTGATCAAGAAATTCTTGGCGAGTTGCATGTCCCAGTTGACCGTGTGAGGCAAACGAAGAACATTCTTACCGACATCCCCAAAGGTGCCAAAGATGAGGGCATTGTTGACGCCGCCCACTTTGGTCGGCTGAAAAGCAGCCAGGTTGAGCCAGCTCACACAATTCAGTGTGGTCCCGCAAGTCGTGGCGCTATACGGGCTAACTCCCTGAATAAACGTTCCCCGATCATTGCCGATGCCGGTTCCGGAGAGTTCGGTGCCTTGCAGCACGGTGATCGGACGGCCACTGGCGGCGGAAACGATTCCGCCGAGTTCATAGTCTCCAAATAGATGTTGGATCAAAGAACTATGCCCTTGGAGAGTGGGAGACTGCCAGACGTAGGAGCCGGTAAAGACGTGGGTGTGATCGAAACTCGATGGGCCGTAGTCAAACTTGTGACGGTCTGGATTGTTCAGCGGAAGGGCGGAGTATCCGGTATCAAAACCGGTGACACCTTCGCCAAACGGAAGGTCGTCGAGACTTTTTGAGTAAGTGTAGTTGGCCAACAGGGTAAACCCATGGGACATGCGCTTTTCGACCGAGGTCTGCAGCGCGTTGTAGTTCGCGTTGATGTCGTTGATATCAGCCTGAACAGTGGTGGAAAAAGTGTTGGGCTTGAACTGTGCGCCGCTGAGGTTGGCGTTGCCCTGACAGGATGCGACCGTGCCCCCGGTGGCTTCGCAGACCGTGAGGTTTGCGAGGCCGACATTGGCCTTGCCGTTGCAAGCTACGTTGGATGTTGGAGCGTTGCACGGAACGCCAGCATTGTAATACTGGGTTTCGAGAATGTGGAGGGTTCGCGACCCGACGTACGCCGCGCGCAAGAGAAAGCCTGCCGGCAACTGACGCTCGACGGTCAAATTCCATTCATAGACCGTCGTGAGATGGTCCACGCCGCTCGGATCGTACGTCACGGCAATCTCGTTGAACGGCGGATTGTACGCGAAGTTCGTGGGCGCTGGGAACGGGCTCGGAAACTTTGGATAGGAACTAAGCTGTGCGCCGGAGCAGTTCAACGCCGCCTGCGTTGCCGGCAAAGTGCAGAGGGGATCGCTGAAGGAACCGGCCGTCGAACCAGGAGTGGGGGAGCTGTTGCCGGCGGTGGAGAGGATGAACTGCGGACTGAAAGGCCATTCATCCACGAAGCGATTGCTCAGCATGCCTTCCGCGCGAGAATCGTAGAAGATGCCCCCCCCGCCGCGCAGGCTGGTCTTGCCATCGCCGAAGACATCATAAGCAAAGCCGACGCGCGGAGCGAAATGGCTCAGGTTGGAATTCAAGGCGTTCTTCGGCATTTCAGGGTCGCTAATGCCGTTCTGGCTGGAGAAAAAGACGCCTGGCGGCGCGTTGGGATAGACATTGGACCTGATGTCCGACGCCATTGCTGTGAGATTCACTTGTGCCCAGCGGTCGCCGTTGTCGCTCCAGGGAAAAGCCGGCTCATAGCGCACGCCAAGATTCAGAGTTAGGCGCCCGGTCACGTGATAGTTGTCTTGGATGTATAGGGCCGGAAATTTATCGCGGTTGGCCTTAAACTCGCCGGCTCCCTGCTGAAAGGCGTAACCGTTGCCAGCGGGGCCGCCGTCACACATCGCGCCTGCGAGAAAATTCTGGTAGGTCGGGAGACCCGCAGGTTCGTTGAGATACGTATCCTGCGCGCAGAAATTGACGATGCCGGGTTGGTTGAACTGGTTGTTCAAGTCCACTTGGCTCCATTCGATCATGCCGCCGAAGTGGATGTCATGCTTCCCTTTCTCCCAACTGACGTCGTCCGCGTAGGTGAAGTTGTTCCTGGTAAAAACGCCGGCAGGATTGTCGCCGAAGCTGAAGCCGTTTTGCACGCCGATGCCTTGAATGGCGTCGGGTGTAGGCTGGAACGGAAGAGGAGCGGTTTCAAATGTCGCCAAGTCCGCTGCGTTGGGAGCCGGCCCTCGAGTGGAGACTTCGCGCGAATAGCTGGCGCGAAAGTCGTTGATGATACTCGGCGAGAAAATGTGGGCTTCGTGGATGAGAGCATTCTGGGCCACGATCGAAAACGTAGCGTCAGTGTAGCCGACGAGTTCGAGTGGATTGAATACGGGAGCCTTGGTAAAGCGGTCATATTCGTAACGGCCGGTAATCTTGTCGCTTTTTCCGAAGGAATGGTCGAGCCTGCCCATCCCGGAATCGTAATTCTCAGTGTCTGGCTTGGAGAAGGCCACGGTGGGATTCGAGCCTGTCGGTATGGCTCCCGCCAGACTGAATTTTGCAGAGCTGCCCAAGTACGTTCCGGTGGTGGGGTCGATTCCCAGCATCTTAGCGACCCCCGGATCGATCGTTCCCGGGGTGCCGCCGGGACCGCCGGTCGCCAAAAAGTTTGTGATGTCCGTCTGACCAACGACGTGTGAACTCCCGAGAATGAGATTGCGAAATGCCGTGCGTTGATAGCCGGCAAAGAAAAAGGTCTTGTCGTGAATAATCGGGCCACCGATGGTGCCGCCATACTGGTTGCGCTTGATGCGATCCGGTGTGGTAGGCGTGGCAAAGAAGTTCTGAGCATTGAAGACCGGATTGCGCACAAACTCGAAGGCATCGCCATGGAAACTGTTGGTGCCGGACTTTGTAATGACGTTCACCACGCCACCGGCATTTTCGCCATACTCGGCGCTGTAATTGCTGGTTTGCACGCTGAACTCAAGTAGCGCGTCGGGGAATGGAAAAGGCTGATTGACGTTGGTATATTCGTCGACGTAGTTGCCGCCATCGAGCTGGTAGCTGATGCTGTCCTGACGCGTGCCATTCGTCGAATAGGTGACGGCGCCGGGAAAGGTCTTCGTGGCGCCCTGATCGGCGCCGCCGTTAGGAGAGTTGACGGCGCCGGCGACTAAGAGAGTGAGCTGGGCGGCATTGCGGCCGTTTAACGGTAGTTCGGAAATGCGCTGCTGCTCGATGACTTGCTTCAGCGAGGACGTCGCCGTGTCCACTTGCACAGCATTGGTGGTTACCGTAACGATTTCGGTCACGGAGCCTAATTTAAGATCCAAGTTGACGGTGAGAGACTGATCGGCGAGCAAGGTAATCCCATGTTCCTTCGAGGTATTGAAGCCTTTCGCTTCGACGGTCAGGCTGTACGTTGCCGGTTCAAGAGAGGGAAGCACATAGAAACCGTCGGTGTCGGTCGAGGCGGCGCGAGAAAACCCGGTGCCTTCCTGCGTTGCGGTGACCTGGGCAGCGGCGACGGGGGCTCCCGCGGGGTCCGTAACCCGGCCGAGGATACTTCCCAGGCCTTGGGCGTGCGAAAAGAGCGGAGCGAATAGAAGCGCGAAGAAAGCGATAAGCACATTCCTCTTCATTGATGCCCTCCCCTTTCGCGGGCCGTCCGAGACAGGCGTCGCGAGCGTGACCACCAGCTGCGGCGAGCTATGGGCCTCGAGCACACGGCGACGCCTTACGCACCAAAAAGCACAGGCGAAGCAGCACTCACTTCCGAACATCAGTCTTCTGAATAATCGCTATCAACTGCTTGAATAGAACTAATCAGCGCACATTAGGAGGGGCGGGTGAGGATGTCAATCTTGAAAATTTAAAGGAGTGGTTTAGCCAGACTAAATTGCCGGCGGTGCCCTGCGAGGCGCAGATACAGTTTGTAAATACACTTTGTCGGCAAGGCTGGCTGGGAGTTTGCCGTCTGACATTGTCGGTCACCAAATGCCGAAGAAGGCCGCGCGCGCGTCACAGCATCCTTCGGGCCATCCTTGGCGTCTTCAAGGGTCCAGTTACCTTCCGGGCGGGGAATTTCTTCGTTTCCAGGCGGTGTCTAGGCGGATCGTTTGCCGATGATAAGCATGTGGACTAAACGCTTGAACTTTGGATGGCGTCACAGACGGCCGAACTTACTTCTCGTGTTGTGGCTTTGCCGCCAAGATCGGGAGTATGCAGCCCGGAAGCAGTGACGCATTCTACGGCTTCGATTAATCTCAGCGCTGCATCTTTTTCCCCGAGATGATCCAGCATCAACGCGGCGGTCCACAAGGCGCCGACCGGATTGGCGATGCCTTTGCCACTGATGTCGAAGGCTGCACCATGAATGGGTTCGAACATGGATGGGAAGCGGCGCTCTGGATCGAGGTTGGCGGTCGGTGCGATTCCCAAGCTTCCGGCGAGGGCGGCGGCGAGGTCGGAGAGGATGTCGGCGTGGAGATTTGTGGCCACGATGGTGTCCAAGCTTGCGGGCTTGGCGACCATGCGTGTGGTCATGGCGTCGACGAGCATTTTGTCCCAGGTGACGGCCGGAAACCCTCTTGCCACCTCCGCTGCGATCTCGTCCCACAGGACCATGCCATGTCGCTGCGCGTTGGACTTGGTGACAACCGTGAGCAGCTTTCGTGGGCGCGCTTGTGCAAGTTTGAAAGCGAAGCGCATGATGCGTGACACCCCGCCGCGCGTGAAGACGGAAGTTTCCGTGGCGAGTTCTTCGGGGAACCCGCGATGAGTGCGGCCGCCTTGGCCGGCGTACTCGCCTTCGGTATTTTCACGGACGATGGCCCAATCGAGGTCGCCCGGCTTGCAGTCGCGCAGAGGCGATGACAGGCCTCGCAGAATGCGCGTGGGGCGAAGATTGACGTATTGGTCGAAGCCCTGGCAAATTGCCAGTCGCAAACCCCAGAGTGTTATGTGGTCGGGAACATCGGGAGCGCCGACGGCGCCAAAATAAATCGCACTGAACGGGCGCAGAAGTTCGAGGCCGTTTTGCGGCATCATCACGCCGTGTTTTTTGTAGTAGTGCGAGCCCCAGGGAAAGGTTTCGACCTTCAGTTGAAAACCGCCAACCTTTTTTGTGAGCGCCTGCAAAACTTCGAGACCCGCTGCGATGACTTCGGGGCCGATGCCATCCGCGGGGATGGCTGCAATTGTGTACTCTCGCATTCTTACTCCTAGAACGGACCGTTAACGGAAAAAAGCCACGTCTCCTTTTTGTGTATACTACGCGACGTGCATTGTGCGCCGCGAAAACCGAAAATGACGCAGCATACCCTTCCCGCTCTTTGATAGTTCGCGAATCGAGGGAACATGTCCGTCACACCGCCTGATCCCGCGCTCGCACAGCGCGCACGAAAACGAATTGCGTGGCGACTCCTTCCCTTTCTCTTCCTGCTCTATATCATCGCATTCTTGGACCGCATGAATGTGGGCGCGGCGGCGCTCGAAATGCCGGGCGACCTGGGCTTCAACGATAAAGTGGTTGGTCTTGGAGCCGGGATGTTTTTCATCGGGTACCTGGTACTGGAAATTCCGGGCGCATTGATTGCCGAACGCTGGAGCGCGCGCCGCTGGATTGCCCGCATCATGATTTCCTGGGGAATCATAACCGCGCTGATGGCATTTATCCACACGGCGCGGGAATTTTACTTAGTTCGCTTTCTTGTGGGTGCTGCTGAAGCAGGGTTCTTCCCTGCCGTCATGGTCTACGTATCCCACTGGTTTCGATACCAGGACCGGGGCAAAGCCATAGCTGTCTTTTATGCGGCTAACCCGCTCTCTTATGTCATTGGGTCACCCCTAGCCGGCATGCTATTGGGCATTACTTGGCTCGGCCTGCGAGGCTGGCGATGGTTGTTCATCTTGGAAGGAATTCCCGCAGTGGTGTGCGGCGTGATTACGGTTTTTTATTTGACGGATTGGCCGCGAGTCGCGAAATGGCTCCAGCCGGATGAGCGCGATTGGATTAACAGGCAGTTGGAGCAAGAGAAACTTGCGAAGAAGAAAGTTCGTTCTTACACCATTTGGCAGGCATTCTCCGAGCGCAATGTCATTCTGCTGACGTTGAGCTATT
>Ga0210383_10006721_pt1 | contig 10011 bp, 19 predicted proteins | sample IncBWC14OmetaG_FD_160072 | JGI IMG/M metagenome (GOLD analysis project Ga0210383, IMG submission 160072) | Forest soil microbial communities from Barre Woods Harvard Forest LTER site, Petersham, Massachusetts, United States - Inc-BW-C-14-O ...
GGCACTTGCCCGCCAATTTGGTTGCGAATTTATCGAGACCTCCGCGAAAACAGCGCTAAATGTCGAACGCCTTTTCATGAACCTCGTTCGTGCGCTACGACAAACAAGAAATATAGAACCAGGCACGCCAGGACCAACTAAACCGAAGGATAAGGAGAGGAAGAAGTGTATTATCTTGTAGGGGACTTTTTCCGGGATTCCTGGTCGTTTAGATTCCATTCCTTTTACCTCGTTTGATGATACCACAAATTCCTTTTTCCTCTTGTTCTACTACGGTCAACTTTCAGTGCGTTTGTCTGCAATTTCCGTTTTGATATCTGACATCACTTTCACCACTCTATTTCGTGTTTGATCATCTTGCCACGATTGTCTTAGGCTTTTTGATGTACACGACCGAGACTATGTTCGCCTTACTCTCCACCATGCCGCTGCGAGGTTTTCGTGGCAATCCGACACGTGGACAATGCTGCGCCCCTATCCATTTAACGAAATGTGGGAATTTCAAACCAACACCAACATGTCTTTTATAACTGCAACCTTTCAATGCGAAGATCCTGATTTTCTGGTTCGCTCAATACCTGATGACATTTCATTTCCTGTGCGTCGCGATGCATTGAATGCCAGCCAAGTTTTCCGTACGTTAACTCCGTATCGCTTACAATGTGACTGATCATGATCTTTTTCTCCAGGGGATATGTTCTCTTGTTGTGACCCAACCCTTGCGCTCGAAGTGGCCCAGCCAACTGACGAACAAGTTCTGGATCTACATGAAACAGCTGGAGTTATGACTGCACTGCTTCGTCTCCTGCATTTCCCTCCCCCTCCACCGATCCCATATCCATCCACCGCAGATCAAGAAAAGTCCAGCACCCAACTCCGAACCGATCGTTACGAACCAAGTTCTATTATACCGCTCCCCATTCTTCCGTTACTATTCTCGCTGGCAGATAAGTATGCCCTTTCAGATTTAATCTCGCAGTCCCTACGCACACACCTACTTGCACATGCTCCTGCGTATCCTCTCCAAGTTTATGGTTTTGCTACCTTGCATGACATGCCCATTGTCGCTTCGAAAGCAAGCCAGTTTTTATTGCCTTTGGCATCATACACGTTAGAGGATGTCAAGGTTATCCCTTCTGTGGAAGCTTACCACAAGATTATTCGACTGCAAGATTACCGGACGAAAGGGTTACGAAAAACATTACTAGGGGAGACATTATTTCCTCATGGATATGGATTGTGCCCCTCCCATCACCAGACTGCAGAGTTACTATGGCACGGGGCTCAAAGCAAGCTGGTTGGAAGGATTGAAAGTGGTAAATAAGGTTTCATCACTTTATATGTATTTACACCGACGTTCAAACAGGAACAGATGTGGCGGGTGAAATGTCGACCGCCACTGCTGCACTCCGGCAGTGCCAAATGTGCTACAAAGCTTGCACAGCAGCCGTGGAAATGCTTGCTGTAAGTCCTATGTCTTCGTCTAGTTTTCTAGATCTTGTGCGACTCATACCTGTAGTATAAATGTCGAAAAGTCCCGCGACGGTTAGACCAGCTAAATCTGGAAATCTAGAGATGTCGTTCTATCATCCCCGACGCCTATCTGTGACAAGGCTGTACTGTAGGATAACCGGAATCTACACATATTACGGCATGTTGACAGGCCCGAGACCACTACGCTTATGTATTGTGCCAGAATAACGTCCTCAGATCCACCCAAGACTCGGAGTCGCGGTATAGGTATTTCATGGAATTGAACATGCCGGGTTGAATAGTCTCTCCTCGATGGTTGAATAGCCACATCACTGCTCCCCAGGACAACGCGGCAAATAGTGAAAAGTAACGAGCGTCAGGAGGGATGGGTTTGACGACGGAATCGGTGGTAGATGGGGTTGGTGATGAGTATGGAGAGGTCGACCGAGGAATGAAGGATGCCAGGACTCGCGAGACTACATAGAGTACAATCTAACAAAAAGTGGTTTAGTCTCCAACACAACGATTTTGGAACTGTTTCGTGACCTACCTGTTCATTAACAGCAGTTCGATTACCAAACACAATGTAGCCTCCCAGTAGACCAGCAAAAAATGTGTCGGCGTTCCGTTCCTTCCCAGCATTGGCCTTCCTCTGAATCAAGAGGAATGTCTTGTAAAGCGAGACGAACTTCGCAAGATTCAAGGCATGTTGCTTCGTTGTGCGGTATATGACGCGGAGCCGAGACGGCCAGCTGATTTAAATTTTGACCTACACTGTCAGAGAATCCAACGCCAATGAGATGCATTACTCACTCCCCGCGTCCAAACAAAATGGCCATAATCAGAGCATGGGGGAATCGGACTTTGACACCGTACACAAAGCCGTTCCGGGCACCTTTCAGGATCGCCAGATACTCATGGTATGCAGGGTTGGAAATGATGTCGTCTATGAGAGACATTACCACAACACGAAAAATAAAACGAAGTCAAAGAGTGCTGCTGGTACCGGTCTTCCGAGTCGGAAGTTTGGATGGCTGTCACGCGTAAGGCATAGAATTGGAAATCACATGCAAATCAGCATCATGAAACAACGAACCTTACATTAATTCCTGAATCAACCTTACAAGCGGGAAAATAGATTGCATTGAATGAAATAATGCATAAACAGTAAGCGGAGAGAACAAGCAAGCCGAAATCAGCTTGTCAAAACATTTGACATCGTGCTCAAGAACGGACATCCGTCGCCGATGTTTCCAACACAGGTTCCTCCGGTTGCGCCATTGGAGTTTGTTTTGGGAAGAAATCATCTTTGAAGTCAAAGTTTGAAAGTGGAACCCATTCAAACTAAATAAATCACGGAAATCAGAAAACTATTCATCATTATAACGTCGACTTACCCCATCCTTATTCCATCCAATGTGATTATCATGTGCAGCCTTGATGACGACGAATCGGCGATAGTTCTCCATAATTGCAGGTTGCATCTGCATGGACGACAAGTCGTTGGAGATCTCCAACTCGATGACAGACGACCACTCGGACTTCTGCACGTTTGTGTACTGTTCGTTGAACACTTTGATACAATCTTCCAAGATTGCGCGGCTTTGCATGGGTATGGACGTAAAATAGTGTCTAACCCAGTCTCGCATAGGATCGTCTTCACCAAGAGGGTTGCGCCTATGCGGCGGTGCGTGAACGAGAGCAACTTCCCCTTCTTCAATAGCCGTAAGCAAATAATGATGTGGAAAGTGCCCCCTACAACAACATGAGAAGGAGTCGACTAGAGGAAGAATAAAATGACTAACTTGTCGAATGTGGAGAGGGGATCTTCACCATTAGAAGTCAGTTTCGCGACCATTCCAAGGACGGACGGAAGTATGTAGCAAGCCCACAGTGGGTGCTTGGCGAGCTGTGTAATCCGATGAAAAACGCCGATGGGATCTTCGACCAAAGCAGTTGGAGTAAACGTGACTATACCACCTGAAAGGCGTCAGTGAGGACCGAATAAAGGGTCTTCGAGAGAAGGAAAGCCTACCTATAGGGAAAATCTCATGGATTCCCCAGCGTTCCGACGGAACACTTTCGTGAGTCCCGTATGTGTAAAAATTTACCTCTGGCCTTTTGCTGCGTCGTTCCACAAGTGCCGGTAGTTTATGAAGTGACCTCAACGCGCCAACGTGCACAAAGACCGCCCGAACATCAGCCTTATGCCCTACATTCTTGGCTCGGCACTGTTCCATAATAGAAAAGAGCAGTGTTGTCTCCAACCCCTGGTCTTTTTTGGTCCCGTCCCCGGACTCCCACCATACACAGTACGCTCGATTCGGTTGGGACATATAGTCGTGAAGCCATTTTGGGAACTGCAAAATGCGCAGCGCGTGATGGTAGTGTGATTTAACCCGGAGAGAGCGGCTCCATCGGCCTACGTCAAGTGTTGGCTTAAAAATGGTCTCGTCGGCAAGGTGATGTGTACTAAACCGCTTTCGCCATTCATACGCTTGGTACTTTGGCGACAAGCGCCAGGGAATCAGAGCGGCGACTAATGAACTGTTCTGCTGCAAACTGCTTGACACATCGAACCGACGGCACAGATCTCCTAAAGCAGGAGGGAAGAGCAGGAGAAAAGCAGCCACAGCGTCGTCGAGAGAAAGAGGCACGAGAAGGACCTAGGTATCGCAGATCATCAGACAGCTACACGAATCCTGCAACTTTAGAACGGTAAAGACCTGTTGCTTCTTACCCATATAACTCGCAAGCGTCCTCAACGCGTCCATATCCTTCTCGCCCTGCGGGCCCAATCTCGCAAGCTGCTCGACAGGTTTACAAGCAAGCAAAAACATATCCAGGTCAACCATATCATAGAAGCCGCTCAATCGGATTGAAGTCATTGCAGTTATGACCATGCTCAATCGAAGGCCGTTTGGTAGGTGATCGGTTGGATCCGTGAGGGTGGCATCACAGAGGGGCTCAGATTTGCTGCCAGTAACATCCATAAAAATTTGTCCGGACCACTTCCACTTCTTAGGGATTTTGTAGGCCGCACTACCAAATGCTTAGGGCTGTGCAGCAAAGAAGATACATGGAGGGCTCACCTTTTTAAAGCAGCTGGTATAGAGACAACAAGAGGACGAGGAGGTACAGGCTCATTATCCTCTTCCATACTCGGGCTGCCAAAAAAAAAATTGAAAGAACGACGGCGGCCTATTCCACGAACAGCTTACATTAACGGAGCGGCGAGCCTAAGTGAACCAAGAATGGCATTAGACCTCCAATACATTCGACAGCAAAGCAACATACTCTGGGGGCATCATGCTACTAAGGAAATCGTCAGCCTGAGCCATCAAGTCATCTTCGTGAGGTTGTAACAGCATCATTGGTGAACTACTCAATGGAATGTCAGTCCCGGTCTAGCAAGTGCACAAGTACTTCCTACATTGTTTCAGGATACGGATCAAAGTTCTCGAAATAGGGAGTCTGGTCCAGCGTGCCATGGATCGAAACTGGCGACGCTACCACGTGCGGAACATCCGAGAATAGGCTTGTCGTCGGGGATATTTTGGGTGAGCTTTGCGGAGCAGCTGCAGCATTTAGCGATGAAAAGGAGGCTTGTCCCTCTCGCAGTCGTGGATCACGCGGTTTGACATCCTCCTCCATTTGACCATTTCCACTTCCACTCCCACTGGCATTCGACAACGAAGGCTTCTTCTTGAAACTGAGTGCCATCAAGCCCGAGTTGGTTTTTCCCGGTACTGATAGCTTAGGCAAGGGAAGAGGTCCGGTCTTAGGGTTAGTAGGAGCCAACGCACCCTGTGCGATCCGCTGTTTGGTGCTGAGCCCGCTGCTTGTTGGGATGCTCTTCGGAGACATCTCGAGGACTTTGACATGGGTGTTTGTTTGGCGGCCAGCAACGTTGGAGGTTGACGATACTTTGGATAGGAGAGGTTGGGACCTGCTTGGGTTACCGAATGAGGAAGCAGTGGCCGTATTGTTCGGTCGGACTTGGTTTAGAGCGATTGTAGAGGTTGATGCAGCCTTTGATTTCGTTGGAGATAGAGGGGCAGGAGACAGATTGCGAACCAGGGTTATCGGGGGAGACGAGCCTTCGGAGAAGAGCGGGGTGGGCGGGTTATGACCTGAGGGTGTTTGAGCTTGTTCGCGTGCCTTTTCCTTTCCCTGTAATGGTTATCGTTAGTGGTCGAGTTTGAATGGGCAACGAATGATGCGAGTGTACTTTGTCCGTAACACCATCAGCATTGCTACCCGATGCATCGTTTAAATCAGTTTTCTGGATCTTCCGAGCGGGTGGTGTCTGTGAAACGGCCGCGATTGAGATTCATGGCTACCGGACGGGACAGAAGGGCTCACATCGTCATCAGAAGACACTCTTGGCCTTTTTGCAGGAATCTTGATTTTGAGGAGACGTTGGTCGCCTTCCGAATCTGACGATTCGACCTTAGTGTGATAGAGATTGAGTAGTTTTATGTTGGAGAATGCAAAGAAAACAAACAAGTTGTTCATTATCTTTGGCCTTGCCTTTGCCTTTGGGCGTGGGGAACGAAGATTGGATGTCCTCTGTTATAGCTTTCTTTGTCTTCTTGGCCTGCTCAAGCTATTTGTGAAATAAACTGCATTAGGTGAGACAAAACCAGAAAGCGCACCAGCTTTTTTGCCCGTTCCTTTTCTTTCTTTGCCTGCTCTTCCTTCTCTCGCTTAAGTTTAAGGTCTTCCTGGGCCTGACTGAATTCTCTAATAAAATAATTCTTTTCTTTCTCTAAGGCGAGCATTGACATTCTTGCATGCGGCTGACCAAGAAGACAAGACCACTCACTGATCCATTTGGGCTCGGCTTCAACCTGGTATCCCACCGGATGGTCGAGATCGTCCATGCCGACATGTTTCCAAAAACTACTCAACAGACGTTGACAACCTGCAACATTGCCTTCAGGTTCCCAGCTGTAAAATTTCAATGTTATATGTCATGTTAAAGGATTGAATGAAGTAGTGGAGTACGTGTCGGCGTCAGAATCGTAGCCAGCCCACTATGAGTTGAGTTCTGGCGTTAAAAGACAACACATCATGGGAGTTTCTTTTCTGGGGAATAGTACCTTGACCAAATACTCCTGGACGACAAAGAATCGTTCAGCATCAGGGACCCATCCATTCATTCAGGAAGACTCACCCAGACTCCGCGTTTGGATAGTCTGGCTTTCGTGATAACCTCTGTTTGAGGATCGTAGTTTACATTGATATCAGACGTGAACTCGAGAAAGGACATACCGACGTGGAAAACTTCTTCTGGTATTCTCTTCTTGCCCATGATGAAAGAATGTTTAGTGAAATTTGAAACGTGACAAGGGCAAATACAATACCACTAATACTTCCGAGTCGCGTAGTAATCCGATCAACCTTCATCCTCCAAGCGCTACTGCTGTATATCGGCCTATCTATACTCTCATTCACAGTATCATACAGTACCATGGCATCCAAGTCCAAATCCAAACAAGAAGATGTTCTCCAATTTCTCGATGATCTCGATTCTTTGTCTCCCTCCGCTCAAGGCACCACCAATCCGTCAGCACCCGCGCCTGGCACCAACGAAGGAGAAGCAGAAGTCCTCGCCTTTCTCGACGAGATCACTCAGAAGAGCACAGAACCCACTCGAACTACCACCTCCCATCGCGAACGCCCTACTTCGCGTTCTGGGACCCCCACTCTTAGGAAGAGCACAGATCGAGTACGGGTGGGCACACCTTCGGGATCTTCCTTGCTTCCTTCTTCGTCGTCGGCTTCGTCGTTGATTGCGAAGACTGCGACTAGCGAGGGTGACACTGCTGCTGCGAGGGATCAAGTGGCGAATTCTGGTGCTGATGGACAGGGAGGAGCAGGAGCAGGATGGGGATGGGGATCGGTGTGGTCGAGTGCATCTGCTGCCATCCAGCAGGCCAAATCAGCTGTAGATGAGCAAGTCAAGTATCTCCCCAAGAATGAACAAGCGCGTAAATGGGGTGAAGGGGTTATCGAGTACGCAAAGACTACGCAACTGGACAAGCTTGGTACGTCCGCTATATTATGTATGATATTGGAAGATTTTATTAATGAATAGATTTCAATCATATAGGACAGGACTTCAAGCGAGTGGGACTTTCAACTCTCACTGATATCCTCAACGTTGTCGCACCACCCATATCTGAGCACGAGGTTATTCAGGTGTGGTTGAGTCATGACATGCGGGGATACGAGGGCATCGAGTCGCTGGTGTACCGTGCGCTCGCCAGGGTATGCTATTTCTATTTGAACCAATCGACTTTTTTATTTGGACGTCTGACCTTGATTTGCAGATCATGGAACAAGTCGAAGGAGGCGATCTGATCGTCAACAGGGGGGAGGAATCACGGCCAAAGGAAACCGCTGGGGTTGGCAGAGATCTGAGTGCCGTCGATGGGTATGAAGCCGCGTTCAAGCTCGCTCAGGTATGACCATAATCACCTTCCATTCTGTCACGCTGGTTGACTCTGAACGCATGCATAGGCCAACCTAGATGAACTAATTAAAAATAACTCAAAGCCCACTCAAACCCATCCCTCGTCTGCTCAATCCCCAACAACCTACTCTCACATCTACCTACGTGTCCAACCGTTCATGGCTTCTTTTACCCTCCCTAACTCCTCTCCTTCCGCATCCGATCCCTCCTCTTCTACTCTCTCGCCCTCCCAACAACACCTCCAATTTGTCCTCTACCTCTCCGACCCAGCACACGCCCTAGTGCATACCACAGTCACGCAGGCTGTTCCAGGACAGTGGCTTGAGATATGGGATCAATATGACTGGGTAGAGGATCTTGTGGCAGAAGCCTTGAGAGTGGGAGTGGAGGTTATTGGGCAGGAGTATGTTGTTGCGAGGATGGGGTGGGGTGGGAAGAATATAGAAGGTGGGAAAGAAGTCAAGCAGGCAGAGGGTCAGGGTGAACAGGAAGTGGAAGGGGAGAAGGGAGAGGAGTCGTGACTATTTGTATGATGCTTATTCTTAATCGGTCTGTATATGTCTGCATTTTTCTGTGCGGAATTTTTTCATGGTCTTACCCTTGTAATATTGACGAATACAATGCCAGAGAATTCAATCTAAAAGAGAAAACGAGGATTTATTATTTCTTGACTTCCTCGGGTTTAGGTGGGGGTAGCGGTTTTAAGTTCTCTGGTTTATGAGGCTTGGTGCCTTCGCCAACTTGCTCCCAGGGTGAGAGGGATTCGAAGTTCCTGTGAGAGGAAATTGAATATTAGGGAGATGAGGGAGATGGGCAGGAAGGGTGGGAAGTACGCACCGGAATGCCTGGGTTAATTGGAGGGGTTCGTAAACAACCCGTTTTCGCTCTTCGTCATATCGAAGTTCAGTGTATCCCTGTAGAGGTGTCAGTTGTGTCGCGACGGTGACAAGTAATGAGCGTACGGTTAGCGGGAAGTCCTTGCGGAGAGGGTGGCCCTCGAATCCTGTATGAAGTATGAGTAGACGTCGTTGGTTGTGGAAAGATGTACGTGCCATAGTCTGTGAGTATGCGACGACTAGATGATGGAGACGTTAGTGCGTAACAGAGTAGCAGAATAGGAAGCACAAGTACAGGTCGGGGTGATTGCTAAAGAAAATCCCATAGAGATCCCAGGCCTCTCTCTCGTACCTGTCACGAAAGGTGAATGTCCGCACATCCAAAGGCTTCCGGACCACGTACCAATCAGCTCCTCTAAATACCTCTGTAGCACTAGGCACGGGATCTGCCTCTCCAGCACACGTCTTAACCCGAATCCTCCCGCCATGCCTCACGCTCAAAAGATGATACACCACCTCAAACCTCTTCTCTCTCTCGGGGAAATCCACCCCACTAATATCCATCAAAGCCTTGAATTGACACTGCGAGTGGTCGCGCAAGAAGGTGAGGACGGGGATTATCCCAGAAGGGGCAGTATAGAGGGTCAATTCATCTCTGAGGACGGAGAATTGTTGAATGAATTTAGGAAGGGATTGCGTTAGGTATGAGCCGTAAGTGTGGAGCGACTCCGTGGTTTCGGCATATTTGGAGGTGGTGGGGTTCGGGGAGGTTGGCTCTGTGAAGGGGGATGCGGAGGCTAAGGGGGTCAAAGAGGTTTAGTTGGTTGGAGTGGAGTACGTCGGAATTAAATGAGACGTGCCTTTGGACGACGAGCTCGAGGAGATGTAACGGGTCAAGTGTACTGCAGACGAAACAGTTGGGCGTGCGGATACAGTTCTGAGCACTTGCCCTACGCGAAATGGCATTTTCAAGATAACTGTTCGAGAGAGGGGGCTGACCTGTGTACGATCGGGTTTTGCCGGACTGCACTTGACTTCAAATTTTCACCAAGTCCATTCCAAGTCCATTCTGCACAAATGCCCTCAGAAGCGGCTCCTCCGATTGAAATATTCGATTCTCTACCTTACTACGACAACGACCTCGAACAATTCCCATTTCTCAAGCAAAAGGTCGAACAAGAACTTGCCCGTCAACCAAAACCTCCTCAAACGCTTCATCCA
>Ga0210383_10006724_pt1 | contig 10007 bp, 11 predicted proteins | sample IncBWC14OmetaG_FD_160072 | JGI IMG/M metagenome (GOLD analysis project Ga0210383, IMG submission 160072) | Forest soil microbial communities from Barre Woods Harvard Forest LTER site, Petersham, Massachusetts, United States - Inc-BW-C-14-O ...
AACATGCGGAAGTACGGCGGATTCATCCCTGGCATTCGTCCAGGGCGAAATACCTCCGAGCACATCAACCGCATTCTTACGCGGCTCACATTCGTTGGCGGCGTTTACCTGGCGATTGTTTGTCTGCTGCCTGAATGGATGATTTCTGGAATCCATTTGCAACATCTTTGGTTCGTGGGTGATTGGTTTGACCGGCATATGTGGCGTTTCGTGCTCGATGGATTGAACGTACAATTTTATTTTGGCGGCACTTCGCTGCTGATCGTCGTGGGCGTCGCGATGGACACGGTGCAACAGCTGGAAGCGCAACTCGTGATGCGAAACTACGACGGGTTCGTGCGGAAGGGCCGGGTCCGAGGGCGTCGCAGTTAATGCCGTTAGCGCGGCGGTGCAGATGTCGCTGAATCGGGCACTCATCTTCCTGGGACCGCCGGGAGCTGGGAAGGGAACTCAGTCCAAGCGAGTCGCAGAGCGGTACGACGTGCCGCATCTTTCAACGGGCGACATGTTGCGCGAAGCGGTAAGCCGCGGAACAGAACTTGGCCGGCTGGCGAAGCCCATCATGGAACGTGGCGAACTCGTTCCAGACAATATTGTGATGGGAATGGTTGAAGAGCGATTGTCGCGGCCCGACGCAGCGCGCGGCTTTATCTTCGACGGTTTTCCGAGGACGATTCCGCAAGCTGAACAGCTCGACGGGATCTTGAAGCGCCGCGGATTTTCGAAGCCGATCGTCGTGGAGTTTCACGTCAGCCCGGACGTCCTGCTCCATCGGGTAGCTGGGCGATGGACCTGTAGCGTAGGCGGCGAGACGTACAATGTGTTCGAGCGTCCGCCGAAAGTTACTGGCGTTTGCGATAACGACGGCGGCAAGCTGGTGCAGCGCACCGACGACCAGCCAGAAGTGGTGAAAGAGCGCTTCGCTGCATACGAGCGCCAGACGAAGCCACTGGCCGACTATTACCGCAGTCATGGCGTGCTCGAAGTTGTGGACGGGACAGCGGGCGTTGAAGAAGTGAGCCGTGCGCTCGCAGAAATTTTCAAGCGTGCGGAAGGGCGAGATGGTCATCTGTAAATCGCCGGCAGAGCTCGAGAAAATGCATCGAGCTGGGTTGATCGTTTGGGGGGCGCTCGAAAAGATGCGCACGATGATCAAGCCGGGAATTACGACCAAAGATCTCGACGAGTTTGCCGAAGCGTATACGGTAGAGCACAAGGCGCGTCCGGCATTTAAAGGTTATCGAGGGTATCCGGGTTCGGTGTGCACCTCGATTAATCAGGAAGTGGTGCACGGGATTCCCTCCGCGAGCCGCAAGTTGCGCGAAGGCGACATCCTTTCGATGGATTTCGGCGTCGAGCTGGACGGGTACTTTGGCGACGCGGCGTTGACGGTACCTGTGGGAAAGATTTCGCCGGAACGCGAGAAGCTGCTGAAGGTAACGCGAGAATCGCTCGAACGCGCAATCGAGAATGTTCGAGCAGGCAATCGTCTCGGTGATGTTTCCGCGGCAGTGCAGCAGTGGGTCGAAAAGAACGGTTTCTCGATTGTTCGCGAGTTTGTAGGGCACGGTATCGGAACTCGGATGCATGAAGAGCCGCAGATTCCGAACTACGGTACTGCCGGACACGGGCAAAAATTGCAAGAAGGAATGGTTCTTGCGATTGAGCCGATGGTGAACCGGGGCGGGCCGGGCGTAAAGATTCTCGCCGATGAATGGACAGCGGTAACGACCGATGGAAGTGACTCAGCGCATTTCGAGCACACTGTCGCGGTAACAGCGAACGGGCCCTGGATTTTGACGCGGCCGCGAGATGCATCCGGCCCTGTTTGGTAAGGATCACGAAGAAATTGTTGGGCGGATCAGGCACAAGAAGTTTGAGACGGATTGCGATGAACATGGGAGCACATGGCTAGAGGTCCTGTAAAAGACAAGAAGCCGGGTGAGAGCGGGAAAGAGGACGCCATCGAAGTAATGGCGACCGTAATCGAACCGCTTCCGAACGCCATGTTTCGCGTGGAGCTGGAGAACAAGCACCAGGTATTGGCCCATATCTCGGGGAAGATGCGAAAGAATTTTATTCGCATTCTTCCTGGAGATCGCGTGGCGGTGGAACTTTCGCCTTATGACCTCACGCGCGGGCGGATTGTGTACCGCTACAAATAATTGTTACCGGTAGCTGGTACGAAGGACGGAGTCGAATATGAAGGTACGAGCCTCGGTAAAGAAAATTTGCATGAAGTGCAAAGTAGTTCATCGGCGCGGCGTGGTGCGCGTGATTTGTTCGAACGCAAAGCACCGTCAGCGGCAGGGTTAAGGATCACGGAGGAACAGCATGGCACGCATCGCAGGTGTGGATCTTCCGCCGAATAAGCGGCTCTGGGTAGGACTAACGGCGATCTACGGAATCGGGCAGGTCCGCGCGAAGTCGCTCGCTGAAAAGGCGAAAGTCGATTACACCAAGAAGATCAAGGATTTGACGGAGGACGAAGTCACTCGACTGCGCGCTGCGATTGAAGCGGAAGGGCGCGTGGAAGGCGACCTCCGCAAAGAGATGCAGATGAACATTCGCCGCCTGATTGAAATTCAGGCGTATCGCGGATTGCGCCATCGCCGCAATCTTCCGGTGCGTGGCCAGCGAACACACACCAACGCGCGCACTCGTAAGGGGCCGCGAAAGGGCGCCGTGGCAGCCAAGAAGAAAGTGGCGGCCCGCAAGTAGTTCTTAGGAATTTGTGTAGCTCAGGCTTGCTCTGAAGCATGAGGGGTCTGTAGCCCGAGGTTTTCGAAAGACGAGAGGAAAAAGTGGCCAAAGAACCGAAAGACGCAGCCGCAGGTGCAGCAGTTCCAGGCGGAGCGCCGGCAAAAACGTCGAAGCGCAAGAAAGAGTTTCGCAAGAAGCGTGAAAAGCGCGTTGTGCCGCACGGAGTGGTTTGCATCCAGGCGACGTTTAACAACACGATGATCACGCTCACCGATCCCGATGGCCGCACCGTAAGCTGGGCGACTGCCGGCTCGGTTGGCTTCAAAGGATCGCGCAAAGGCACGCCCTACGCGGCGCAGCAAGCTGCAATGACGGCTGCCGGTGTGGCACGCGATCAGTATGGAATGAAGTCGGTCGAGGTGCGCGTGAAGGGACCGGGAGCCGGCCGTGAATCTGCAGTGCGAGCGCTCGCGACATCCGGCTTGCACATCAATGCGATTAAAGACGTGACGCCGGTGCCGCACAACGGCTGCCGTCCGCCGAAGCGCCGCCGCGTTTAGCAGTGGACATCCGCAGGGGCACGGCATGCCGCGCCCGCTTCGAATGATTTAGGTACCGCAACAGAAGCAAAGGAGAGAAGGACTTGGCAAGACATCGCGAAGGAGTTTGCCGGCTGTGCCGCAGGGAAGGAATGAAACTCTTCCTCAAAGGCCTCCGGTGTTTTACAGAAAAGTGCGCCATCGAGAAGCGCAATTTTGTTCCCGGGCAGCATGGTCAGTCGCGCCGCCCGAAGATGGTCGGTTACGGCGTACAGCTGCGCGAGAAGCAAAAGGTGAAGCGCACCTACGGCTTGCTCGAACGCCAGTTCCGGAACTATTTCGAGAAGGCCGAGCGCTCGAAGGGGCCGACTGGATCGAACCTGATGGTGATGCTCGAGCGGCGCCTTGACAACGCTGTCTACCGCATGGGGCTCGCCGGTTCGCGCGCCCAGGCACGGCAGTTGGTGCTTCACGGGCATGTTCGCGTAAAGGGCCACAAGGTAAACATTCCGAGCTATCTCGTTGAGGTGGGTGACGACATCGCGTTGAAGGACAAGATGCGCGATAACGCCATGGTTCTCGAAGCGCGCAATCTTGCGCAGAGCCAGGGTGTGGCTCCATGGCTCGATATCGACCGCGAGAACTTCAAGGCGCGCGTCGTCGCCTTGCCGCGCCGCGAAGATGTGCAGACACCGCCGATGAATGAGCAGCTCATCGTCGAGTTGTACTCGAAGTAAGCGCAAGAATTCAGATTAATCGTTATATCGAAGGGTTTGTCGGCCTGCCGTTGGCGGGCCAGGAGGACGCAAAGATGTGGAAGGGCTTCCAGAAACCAAAGAGGTTGGCAGCAGAACCGGAAACACTGACGGATAAGTACGGGAAATTTTCAGCGCAGCCGTTTGAACGCGGTTGGGGAACCACGGTCGGAAACTCGCTGCGGCGCGCTTTGCTGAGTTCCATCGAAGGCGCGGCGATCACCGCCGTGAAAATTGAAGGCGTGTTGCACGAATTTTCGCCGATTCCCGGCGTTGTGGAAGATGCAACTGACATCATCCTCAACCTGAAGCAAGTTCCGTTGAAATTGAACACGGATCAACCGAAGACGATCACGCTCGTTGTAGACGTTCCGGGACCGGTGACCTCTGCGAAGATTGAAGAGGACGCTGATATTGCCGTCCTCGACAAGAACATCTACATCGCAACAGTCAGCGAAGGCGGCAAACTCGAACTCGAACTGCGAGTGAAGAATGGCCGAGGCTACGTGGCGGCCGACCGCAACTTCGACGAAGACCTGCCGATCGGCTATATCCCGATTGACTCCGTCCACTCGCCCGTGCGCAAGGTGAATTACGCCGTGGAAGCGGCTCGCCTCGGACAAATGACAGACTACGAAAAGCTCACGCTCGAAGTCTGGACGAATGCCGCGATCACGCCGCAGGATTCGATTGGCCTCGCAGCGAAACTGATGAAAGATCATATGAGCATCTTCATCAACTTCGAAGAGACGCCCGATCTGCCGGAAGAAGTAATCGAGAGCTACAACGACCCGCGCCTGGAATTTCTGGACCGGTCTGTGGAAGAGCTCGAGCTTTCGGTGCGTTCTTACAATTGCTTGAAGAACGCAAATATTCAGAATCTGCGCGAACTGGTGCAAAAGACTGAATCCGAAATGCTCAAGACCAAGAACTTCGGCCGTAAATCACTGAACGAAATCAAAGATATACTAGTGAAGATGGGCCTCAGCCTTGGAATGAAGTTCGACGAGCACGGCCGTATCATCTGGCCGCCGCTCCCAAGCCAGACAGCTCCTCCGCCGTCCGAAGGAGATGCCTCGGCGCTGTAAGCCACGGTCGCAACCATGAGACACCTTATTTCCGGTTCCAAACTCGGAAAGCAACCAGCGCATCGCCGCGCTGTGCTCCGCAATCTCGTCACGAATTTGATCGAGAAGGAGCGCATCCAGACCACGCTGCTGCGCGCCAAAGCTGCGAAGCCGATTGCCGAAAGAATGATCACGCTCGGCAAACGCGATTCTCTTCACGCGCGCAGGCAGGCTGCTGCTTTCCTTATGACGGTGGGTGCAACGCAGAAGCTCTTTTCCGATCTCGCTCCTCGTTTCGCCGAGCGTCCCGGCGGCTACACGCGAATCGTTCGCGTCGGCTGGCGGCTTGGCGATGGGGCCGAACTCGCGATCCTCGAGTTCATCGGTTCCGAGCTGAAGAAAAAAGACAAGAAACCACGAAGAGAACGCGGGGAAGAAGCTCCGGAAGAGAACGCGAAAGAAAAGGAAGCAGCCGTAGGGAAAAAGTAAATTTCAACAAGGCAGAATCAAAAGGCCCGCTTCGATTCGATCGAAGCGGGCCTTTTTTATTGCCTTACCTCTACTTGATCCCCGGAAAAGCGCCCGGCTACTTCACTCCTAACCAGTCGTTATAAATCGCTTTTTGCAGGTCTGAAGGATGCTCCATCGGCTTGAGCGTATAGGTCCGGTGCGGGTTTGAGCCGATCTTGACTGGAATCTCCTTAATCTCACCAAGGCGCAATACCATCACCTGAATGCTATCGCCGGGTTTGTGCCCCGTCACCGCCGCGGCGAACTCCGCGGGGCCGACGGCTCGGTCATCAACTGCGAGGACCACGTCATCGCGGTCAAGCCCAGCGGCTTCAGCCGGGCTGCCGGGGATTACGTTTTTGAGGCTTAGTCGGCCGTGCTCTGCCGGGACTGTTTCCACGCCAATCCAGGGTTTCGACGGATCCCCTTTTGCTTCAACTGAAATTCCCGCATACGCGAAATATTTCTCGTAGGGAATCGCCTCCTTGCCGCTGATGTAACGCTGAAATATTTCGCTGAGGTCGCCGCCCGCTACTTCCGAGGCGACATGAATCGCGTCGTCCGGCTCAAAGCCGGGTTTCGGCAACGCATAACGGAAATAGAGCAGCCGTATCCAGTCATCGAGCGATTTACGGTTGTTCGTATTTTCTCGAATCGCGAAATCGAGAACATGGCCCATCACCTGCCCGCCGTCGTAGTAGGAATACCAGGTGTTCGCGAGATTAGTTTTTTGCTGCAGCACGCCGGCATTTGGGAACCAGGTATCCCAGCTCGTATCTTCTATGGAGCGCTCCGCGCGGCCAGGTTCGCCGTCAAATTTGGTAAGCAATTTTCCGATCCCATCGAGGTACTGCTGCGGCGGAATCACTCCTGCCCGCACCAGCGCGAGTGCACCGTAATAGCTCGTCAGACCCTCCGAAATCCAAAGCGACGGCGTGTGAACCATCTGTGAGTAATCGAAAGGACCGAGCGGACGGGGGCGCAATCGCTTCACGTTCCACGCGTGAAAAAATTCATGCGCGGTGACGAACAGCTTCAAGTCGTACTGTGTGCCATATCCTTCGGCGGGACTTTTGTCGTCCCAGTCTTTCGAGAAATCGATCTGCGTCGAATTCAGATGTTCAAGTCCCCCTCCGGTTGCCGGCCAGATATGAAAAAGGAAGTAGTAATCCTTGAAGGGCGCTGCCTGCTCGCCTACGCTCGCTACAGGGGCGAACATCGAGACAATATTTTCCACGGCCTTCTGCAGGTCCGCTGTGAATTTTGAAAAATCCTTATTGCTCTCGATGTTGTGAACGATCACATGGTAAGTGGTGCCGCGTACTTCGAAATCTTTCTCGGCAAAATTCGAGATTTCGAGCGGAGCATCCGCGAACCAGTTGTAATCCGCCGCCTGAAATGTGTGGTCGGAAGTGTGATTCATACCCGTGGCGATCCTCCACCCGGCGGGCACCGAAACAGCCAATTCAATGGGCCGCTCTTTGCCACCGACAAGGTACATCCAGACGGACGGTCCGCCGATAAACGCGTGGAGCTCGTCATACTGGGCTTGATTGTTGCGTAGCGTGTTTCCGAAGATCTGGTATTGAATCGTCGCGGACTCGCTGCCTGCGAGGTCGACTCGCCATGTCTGGCTATCGGTCTTGCGCCAAGTAAGCGCCTTACCGTTGGCGCCTGTTGCGCGAAACTGTTGCACGTTAGCAGCATAATTCTGAAGGTAGTAAGAGCCGGGAGCCCAATCGGGCATCGCGAAATCGGCGGACGCCCCCTGCAAACCCGAGGCACGGATCGTGACGTTCATCAGATGGGTGTTCGGGGATTCAAAGGAAAGCTCGTAATGGAGAGTCTCGTTGGCTCTTGCGACAGAAACGAAAGCACTCAAGGCCATTAGCAACAACGCAAAATTCCAAGGGCGAAACTGCATCCTTCGATCCTCCTCGAATCTTCTGAATTCCCTACCTTACCGTTGCTCTCGTTGATGCCGTCGAGCGTCTCTCCAAAACACAAAAACTCCTACAATCCCCTGCGCTAACGCTCCGCCCGCTGTGTCGAGTAAAACGTCAGATACCGCTGCGGTGCGCCCGGGCACGAATGATTGGTGAAACTCATCGAGCGCTGCATACGCAGCCACCATGAGGATTACCACGGACGCCAGATGAAATCCAAATTTGCGGTTCCCGGCTCGAAACCCTCTCAAAAGAAGCAGGCTCAGGATGAAATATTCCGTGACGTGGCCGCACTTCCGTATGACGTAATGAATGAAAGAAAGTGTTTCGGGATCCGCTTGAGGAAGCAGCCAGTGCAGGAATGGAACGATGACGCGGGAAGTATTCTCCGACGTAAAAGCGCCGGTTGAAAAAGATGAGATAATGACTGCCCAAACAAGTGCTGGCCACCATGCTTTAAGCCAACGCATCTTAGCGAACTCGCGTTGGGCGGACCAACACGAAGGAAACTCCTTTTCCTGGAACCACTATTCGAGCCGGTAGTTTGGGGCTTCTCTCGTGATAATTACGTCGTGCACATGGCTTTCGCGCAGACCCGCCGATGAGATTCGAATGAAGCGGCTTTTTTCCTGCAACTCTTTCAGGTTTGCAGCGCCGCAGTATCCCATTCCGCTTCGCACTCCGCCGACAAGCTGGTCAACCAAAGCAGAAAGCGGACCCTTGTAGGGAACCTGACCTTCGATTCCCTCCGGTACGGATTTCCCCCGGTCCACGCCTTCCTGAGAATAGCGGTCCGCTGACCCTGCTTCCATCGCGCCGATCGATCCCATCCCGCGATACGATTTAAACGTGCGGCCCTGGTAGAGAATTGTTTCTCCCGGAGACTCTTCGGTGCCGGCGAAAAGCCCTCCTATCATCACGACAGAGGCTCCAGCCGCGATGGCCTTCGTAATATCGCCCGAAAATTTTATGCCGCCGTCGGCTATGATCGGTACGCCGGTATTTTTTGCGGCGCGCGCGCACTCCATGATCGCCGTGATCTGCGGAACTCCCGCGCCAGTCACCACGCGCGTCGTGCAGATCGAACCGGGGCCGATTCCAACTTTCAACCCATCGATTCCGAGCGAAATCAGATCGTGCGCACCTTCTGCGGTTGCCACGTTTCCTGCGAGCAGTTGAATCTCAGGGAATTTGCTTTTTACTGCGCGAATTGCTTCCATCACGCGGCTGGTGTGACCATGCGCCGTGTCGATCGCAAGTGCATCAACCTTCTCTCTTGCAAGTTCCTCAGCTCGCTCGAGATAGTCGCCGGTCGCGCCAATGGCAGCTCCCACGCGAAGGCGGCCTTGCTCGTCTTTCGTGGCATTCGGAAACTCGATTTTCTTCTGAATATCCTTTACGGTAATCAAGCCTTTCAGGTTGAACTCGTTGTCCACGACGAGAAGCTTCTCGATGCGATGGCGCTGCAGAATTCGTTCCGCTTCTTCGAGGGTTGTACCCACAGGCACCGTGACGAGCTTGTCCTTCGTCATCACCGCGCTCACGGCTTGATCCAGATTCCTTTCAAATCGCAAGTCGCGGTTGGTCAAAATCCCAACCAGAAGTGTGCCGCGCGTCACTGGCAAGCCGGAAACTCGGTACTTCGTCATAATATCGAGCGCTTGCCGGACCGACATTTCCGGCGCGATCGTCACTGGATCCACGATCATCCCGCTCTCCGACCGTTTCACCTTGTCGACTTCCTCGGCTTGCCGCTCGATGCTCATGTTGCGATGAATAAATCCGAGCCCGCCTTGCCGCGAGATAGCGATCGCCAGACGTGAATCTGTCACAGTATCCATCGCTGCGGCGACGATTGGAATATTCAGCGGAATTTTGCGCGTGACGCAAGTGCGTGTGTCCGCCTGCGCTGGAAGAACGGAAGACTTGCCCGGCAGCAGCAAAACGTCGTCGAATGTCAGCCCATCCGGGATAGCGCCTTCAATCATCATTTCTCCTGTGATTCTCGCGGGGCCTGTATAGCTTGAAAATGGATGCCCATAAACAACTCAGCCCAGCCGGATTCGCTGGGCTCGACCGCAATTCACTTGTCGCGAAATTCCCTCATGATTAAAAAAGCCATTCTAGGCGCATCTGGCGGTGAAATCAAGAAGCTCAGTCTCGCGCCAGGTTGCACGAAGCGCGTGGAGTGCCTACCATGGAGGCGATGCGAGATTTTGTTCCATCCCGATTGTTCCGCAATCCCCACGTGATGACGATTGCAGCCGCATTCTGGCGGCGCAAGTTCCCGCGACTGGGCCCGAGCGTAGCCCGATATTTCGAAGTAGAGCCAGGAACTCAGGTCCGCGCCGACTGCCACATGCAGGCGAAGCCGCGCGAACACGGAACGATCGTAGTGTTGCATGGGCTTGAGGGGTCGTCTGAGTCCGGCTACATGCTCGGCGTCGCCGAAAAGGCCTGGGTGGCGGGGTTCAACGTGGTTCGATT
>Ga0210383_10006726_pt1 | contig 10006 bp, 9 predicted proteins | sample IncBWC14OmetaG_FD_160072 | JGI IMG/M metagenome (GOLD analysis project Ga0210383, IMG submission 160072) | Forest soil microbial communities from Barre Woods Harvard Forest LTER site, Petersham, Massachusetts, United States - Inc-BW-C-14-O ...
TGCGTCTCGGGCCAATTTCGATTAAAGAGCGAACACGAAGCGTAGGGGGGACGCTAACGGTGGAGTCGAATCCCGGGCACGGGGCGCGTCTTACGGTAGAAATCCCACTGAATTGAAAATGACGAAAGCGAAACAGGTGATCCGAATCCTGGTCGCGGACGACCACGCTATCTTTCGCGATGGCCTCCGCAAGCTGCTCGAAGCGGCTGACGAAATCCAAATTGTCGGCGAGGCTTCCAATGGGAATGAGTGCGTCAAGATGCTGGCGAAGCTCAAGCCCGACATTCTTCTATTGGATTTGCGCATGCCGGAGAAAGATGGCCTCGGCGTGCTGGAAGAAGTGAATTTCGAAACGCTGCCTACTCGTGTAATTGTGCTTACTGCGGCAGAAGACGATCGCGACGTCGTGCGTGCCATGCGCCTGGGTGCGCGCGGCGTGGTGCTGAAGCAGTCAGCGAGCGACCTACTGGTGAAAAGCATACGCAAAGTGTTCGACGGAGAAATCTGGCTCGACAATCGTATGACCGCCGAGGTGATTGACGCGTTTAAGAAGTCTGCGGAATCGGGCCAACGCCGCGAGAAACCGCTGCTAAGTGACCGCGAGAAAGAAATTGTACAGCTCGTAGCCCAAGGCTTCCGCAACCGCGAAATCGGGGAGAAGCTCTTCATCAGTGAACAGACGGTGAAAAACCACCTCCACAATATTTTCGACAAGCTGGGTGTCTCCGATCGTCTGGAACTTGCCCTCTACGCCATTCACCACCGATTAATCGACCAAGCATAATATTTCCCTCCACTTTTTTTAACGCCATCGGGGTCCGAACCTCAAGATAAGGTATTCTTTAATATTGAGCATCGTATGAGTTCCTCGGCAAACACCGTCGCGATGGGGAAAAAACGTCCGCGGATTTATTCGCGCGAGGCCGTTCTCTTTGGTTGCATCGTATTCTTGGTTTTATTCGTGCTCTTCACTGCGGCGGCTTCGCGGATGTACCACAAGACCATTCATGTGTTGGCCGACGATTGGTTCGATCAGGGCGAAGTGAGCTTCCGGGCCGGCGATATCAAATCCGCTTTGACGGACTACCGTAACGCGCTGGTTTATTCTCCCGATAACGCGAAATTTCAATTTCATTTGGCGCAAGCGCTTGCTGCGGCAGGTCGTGGTGATGAAGGCCGCTCCTATTTGTTGAATCTGCTGTCAGAATCACCGGGCAGCGGCGAGGTGAATCTCGCATTGGCGAGGATTGCCGCGCACAAAGCCTTGACCTCTGACGCCCTGCGCTACTATCACGGCGCGATATACGGCGTATGGGAAAACAATCCAATCGACATGCGTTGGGAGGTTCGGCGCGAGCTTGCCGAATATTTGCTGGATCACGGATTGCAGCAACAGGCTGTGCCAGAAATTATCGCCCTCGCCGACAGCACCCCCGCAAGTGACACGGAGCAACTCCGAATTGTGGGGAATTTGTTGCTAAAAGCAAAGCTATGGACTCGAGCGCTGGATGTTTTCCGCACGCTTCTAGCTGTAAATGCCAGCGACGAGGCTCCGCTGCTGGGAGCTGCCACATCCGCTTTCAATCTTGGCCGGTACAGTGCGGCGCTGGATTATTTCGACAGACTGCCGGAAAAAGACCGCACCGCGCCGGGAATCGCCGAAATGTATAAAACTACCCAGCAGATCAATGAAATGAACCCGTTCCTGCCTGATCTTTCACGCGAGGCTAAGGCTCGTAAGGCAGCGACCGCCGTCTCCCTTGCTGCAACCCGACTTCAGCAGTGTGCAACACAGGTAGGCCAATCTCTTACGGCAACGCCGTCACAGACGCAGCTCCAGAAAGCTTTTGCCGAGAGTAAGGAGTTCACTCCCGATGAGAACTGGCGAAACGTTGCCAAACATCCCGAGGCGGTGGACGAAATAATGGGTCACGCGTTCGAAATGGAAAATGCCGCGGCGGCGGCGTGCGGAGAACCGGAAGGCGCGGATCGAGCCCTCTGGCTCTTCGGCCGCAGCCGGGGAGTTTCGGCACAGTGACCGAACCTACCGCCGTGACTTCGCACGGCACTATTCCGCCAGCTGCAGATGAATCGGTAAATTCGACCTCCCAATCGGGTATTCGTGCAATGTGGGAAAGTTGGACAAACCGTGTCTTCACCATGCGCGAAGACCGGTTCTTTTTATTTCTGGCGGTCTTGATCGGAATCCTTTCTGGCTTGGCTGTGGTTTGCTTTCGCATAGCAATCGAGTGGACCCAGATCGAACTGCTTGGCTCATCGATCTCTCCTACATTTCCGCGTGTGATTTTAGCGCCAACACTCGCCGGGTTCGCTGTCGCCCTCCTGGTTATTTACGCGTTTCCTCGAGCGCGTGGGAGCGGAGTGAATCAAACGAAGTCGGCGGTTTATGTTTCCAACGGCTACATTCCATTCAACACAGTTGTAGGAAAATTCATCACCTGCGCGTTGGCCATTGGCAGCGGGCAATCTCTGGGACCCGAAGATCCCTCGCTGCAGATGGGCGCTGGAATAGCTTCGCTCATTGGACGCCGGTTGCGGCTCTCGCAGGAGAAAGTGCGTTTGATCGCGCCAGTAGGAGCGGCCGCTGGACTGGCGGCTGCGTTTAACGCGCCCATTTCGGCGGTCCTTTTCGTTTTGGAAGAAGTGATTGGAACGTGGAGCGCCGGCGTGCTTGGGGCGATCGTTCTGGCCGCAATATCAAGTGTCGTAACCATGCGCGCATTTCTGGGAGCCGAATCGATGTTTCGCGTGCCGCCTTTTCGTGTGGCTAAGCCCGCGGACTTGTTGGCGTACGTAGCGCTCGGAGTCGTGGGCGGATTAGCGTCGCTCGTATTTCTGAAATGGCTGGCCTATGCGCGGCCAAAGATGCAATCTCTTCCGAGTTGGACGCAGCATTTTCAGCCCGCCGCCGCGGGTCTGCTGATCGGCATCATCGGCATTCGTTTGCCGCAAGTGATGGGTGCGGGTTATCCCATTATCGATCAAGCGATGCACGGCCAATTTACTTGGAAACTGCTTCTGATCTTGGCGGCGCTAAAAATACTGGCCACGGGATTTTCGTTCTTGAGCGGCACTCCCGGCGGCATGTTTGCGCCAAGCTTATTCATCGGCGCGATGTTGGGAGGCGCCGTCGGCGCCATCGAACAGCATTTTTTCCCCGCCTTGCCGGGCACCGTTGGCACGTTTGCGCTGGTAGGCATGGGCACATTTTTTGCGGGCTTTCTGCGCGTGCCTATCACATCCGTCTTCATGGTCATTGAGGTTTCAGGGAACTACACCGCGATTCTGCCCGTGATGATTTCGAGTTTGATCGCTTACGGAATTTCGCGCTCGTACATCAAAGTGCCGCTGTTTGATTTGCTTGCGCGCCAGGACGGTCTGGTGTTGCCGTCAGTTGAAGAGCGCCGCGAGCAACTGATTCTCACCGTGGAAGATGCCATGCGTGTTGATGCTGCTTTGGTCTTGGAACCCGGCGATAGGGTGACTGAAGTAACAAAGCGGCTGGAAGGAAAGGAAGATTTGCTGTGTTTTTTGCGTGCGCGGCCAGGGGAATGGAATTTCATCGAACGTAGCGAACTTCAAAGGCTTGCTGCCGACGGTTCCGAGACTCATACCGCCGCAGAGCTACAATTCAAGGGTCCTTTGCCGTTCGTTTTTCGCGACATGTCCTTGGAGGAGGCGCTTCACTGGGCCGGAGATTGGCCAGCCCTCCCGGTGCTTAGTCGAGCTGACCTGAGCAAGCTCGAAGGCCTAGTCACATTAGACGATATTTTGAAGGCATTCCGCAAGGTACCGGTCAGGTAGGCCTGTTTTTGTAATCTCGCAAAAATGGAGCGTTTGAGGAAGTTTGCCCGGCCTTCCTAGTACTTTGGTCCTTATAGGTTGTCGAGAATTGAGGCTTTCGCTCTATTGGTGCAAAGGGGCCTAGGCCGCACGATGGTCACGTACTTAGGGAGGTAGTTTCCTGTGGCTCTAAAAGAGCGACGTGCAACACGAAGGTTTTTGATGCGCTTGCCGCTCACCGTCCGCTGGACGGATGAAAGCGTGGTTGGCGAGGCTGCAACGGAATCGCGAGAAGTGAGTTCGCGAGGCCTCTATTTTCACTTGCCCAAAGGATTGCGCAGCGGCTCGCCGGTCGAGATCGTTATGACTCTTCCACACGAGTTGACGCAAGCCGGTCCGGTTCGAGTCCGATGTCTTGGACGCGTTTTGCGATCCAGCCCGGAGAATGCGGACGAAGTGGGAGTAGCAGCAGCGATCGAGCGGTACGAGTTTATGCGCAACGGCGATTCCGCCGCTTAACGAGTTTCTTACCCAGACCCTGCGGAGATGGGTGAGAAGAGCCGGGCGGCTAGGGTCCCTCAGCCTAAGCCCCCGGCTATTTTTTTGCGTCTAGTCAAAGACTCGCGGTTCTTCATTTATCTCGACACACTTCACTTCAAATCTCGGCTTCCCAAGGCGGCGGAGCCTGTTCAGAACCCACCCGCCCGGCTACAATTTCTGCGCGGGAATAATTTTCTGCGCGTACCGGAGAGCCGGCAAGCCGCCGAAGGATCAAGATCTGGCCAATGTGCGCCAGCGAGTCCGCAATCGCTCCTTGAAAAAGCTTTTCGGGACTAGCTGCGAGAGCCGCATCTGAAGCCAGATAATCATCCAGTGCCTTCAGCGCGGCGAAGAATCGTTTTGCTTCGTCCTCCCAGGCCAGCGGGTTGGAATCACGCCATTTCTCCTGACCCTTCGCTTGCGAGAGCGCCCAATCATACAAATCGCCGATGTGCGCCAGTATTTGAGCCGGGGTGCGGGCGCTGTCTGAAGCATGGAATTCAGCAAACGTGCTGGGCGCTCTGCGCAAGGCTTTGCCACCGCGGTAGGCAACCGTCGCGAGAGTGTGGCGCAGAAACTGGCGGGTGCTGTCGGCGGGCGTTTTCGAACTCTTTGTATCCATCAGAAGACCTCCTTCCAGGTGTCAAATGATATCGATTAGTTGGAGCGCAATATTGTAAACCGATGAACTCCTTTGGCGGAACTGCGAATGGAATATACTGCTTCGGTGAATGTGGAAATCGATCTTCTACCCGCGCTGCGCCGCTACTGGGGTTACGACTCGTTTCGTCCGCTGCAAGAAAAAATCGTGCGAAGCTTGCTGCAAAAGCGTGATACCTGCGTGGTGATGCCCACGGGTGGCGGCAAGTCCCTATGCTACCAGCTCCCGGCTGCGCTACTTTCCGAGCAAACCGTGATCGTGGTGTCGCCATTAATCGCGTTGATGCAAGATCAAGTCGCGCAACTCACGCAGATGGGAATAACCGCGGCACTGTTGAATAGCTCGGTGACCGCGGCGCAACAGACCGAGATCATGCGACAGGCGAGCAAAGGGCAATATCGTCTTCTCTATCTTTCGCCGGAACGGCTCGCGCGCGCCGACACTGTCGAGTGGTTGCGCAATGTGCCTGTTTCGTTTTTTGTGATCGATGAGGCGCATTGCATTTCTGAATGGGGCCACGAATTTCGCCCTGAATATCGGCAGATGAGTTCTTTGCGCGCCAATTTTCCGGAGCGGCCCATCGCAGCTTTTACCGCCAGCGCCACTCAGCGAGTACGCCACGATATTATCGATCAGCTTCAACTGCGCGATCCTCACAAATATATCGCGAGCTTTCATCGGCCGAACCTGCGTTACATCATTAAAGAATGCACTGGGCGCGAACAGCCGAATCTTCTGCTGAAAGCCCTGCGTACTTACGCGGAGCAGAATGTGATTGTCTATGCTCCCACGATTAACAAGGTGGAAGAAACGGTGGATTTTCTCGAGGAGCATGGAATTCCCGCCATTGCCTATCACGGAAAAATGGATAACGACACGCGCAGAGAAAATCAAGAACGTTGGATGTCGGATGAAGTACGCGTTCTGGTGGGCACTGTGGCATTTGGGCTGGGCATCAACAAAGCTGCCGTTCGCGCGGTAATCCATCTTTCGCTTCCGAAATCAATTGAGCAGTTTTATCAGGAGGCCGGTCGAGCGGGACGCGATGGCCAACCGGCGGATTGCGTTGTGCTGTGGCAGAAACGCGATGTTGGACTGCTCACTTATTTCGTCGAGCAGTTAACCGATCCGGAAGAAAAGGAACGCGCCTGGAAGCGCTATCACATCATTCGAGATTTCGTGGAATCGAAAGGGTGCCGTCACCGCCAGATTTGTTCCCACTTTGGTGAAAATCCAAAATTCGAAAAATGCAATGCGTGCGATGCCTGCGGCTCCGAACTCGATTGGCTGATTGAAGCGGTTGTCGTCAAGCGGCCGGCATCAGGCATTCCCGCCATATCAGTGAGGAGCACGCCGCCGCCTGCGCATTCCGGATCATTCGCAAAGGCCGTGGACTCAGCGGTGGACCCCGAACTTCGGGAATATCTTCGTGAGTGGCGCCGCGCCACGGCGAAGGAGCAGGGTGTTCCTGCTTATGTGGTGATGCACGACACGTCCCTCGATGAGTTGTGCCGAAGGCGTCCTCGCACCATGAGCCAGCTTCTCGATGTTCCCGGATTCGGCGAGCGGAAATCCGAGATGTACGGCCAAAAAATCTTCGATGCGTTCGCGAGATTCGCGAGCGGCTCCCGCGCTACTGCGGAGATCGACAGAAAAACAAGACCCGGCCGTCGCAGAAAGCTCCATAAAAGCGCCGGAAGGTAAACGCGCCGCCCATCCGCGCATTCGCATTGTTCCCTAATCGAACTCGCGCGCATGTTTTGCGCGAACTGAAGCCTTCAGCGGTTGGCCACGTAAAGGCCGGGAAATTGTTGCTGAAGGTTTTTTACCTTGGGAAGGTCGAACATGGCGATGTACCCATTTTCCGGGTGCTCGGCGGCAAAATTTTGGTGATAGTCTTCTGCGCGATAGAAAGCTTTCAGCGGAACGATCTGGGTCACGATCAGATTCGAAAAAACTTTGGCCTGGTCGAGCTGATGCACGTAGGCCTCAGCGATGCGTTGCTGGTCCTGGTTCGAAAAAAAGATTATCGAGCGGTACTGAGTACCCGTGTCGGGCCCCTGGCGATTCAGTTCCGTCGGGTCATGCGCCACCGAGAAAAACACTTTCAACAACTGGCCCAAAGTGATCTTCGAGGGGTCGTAAACGATTTCAACGGACTCCGCGTGTCCGGTTGAGCCGCTGCTGACCTCTTCGTAATCCGGATTCCTCACGGTTCCGCCGGAGTAGCCGGAAGTCGCGCGGGACACGCCTTTCACATGCTGGAACACAGCCTGGATTCCCCAGAAACATCCTCCTGCGACGACGATAGTCTCTTGCCCTTTTTGCGCGGCCAGCGTTTCGTCCACGGCGGGATCCGGAATTATCGTGGCTGCGCTAGTGTAATTATGTCGCGTCCACAGGAAAAGAGCCAGCACGGCTACCAACACAGTCAAAATCGGCGTCATTGAGCGTTTCATCACTTCATCTCCTCTAATTCGGTTCCAAAAAACTCGCACGCCCCCGCACGTACAGTCGCAACTTCCTACGATGCTTTAGCAAATTTCATCGCCACGGAATTCATGCAGTAACGCAAGCCCGTGGGAGGCGGCCCGTCAGGGAATACGTGTCCCAAGTGCGCGTTACAAAGGCGACAAGAAACAGCCGTTCGCTCCATGCCCAAAGTCGTGTCCGTAGTTTCCAAAACGTTCTCTTTCGCGATGGGCGCCCAAAAACTCGGCCAACCCGTGCCGGATTCAAACTTGGTAGCGGAGTCGAACAGCGCCGTGTCGCAGCATATGCAACGGAAAACGCCTTTCTCATGGTTATTTGGATTTTCATTGGTATACGCGCGCTCGGTTCCTGAAAGCCGCGTTACTTCGAATGAATCGCGCGAGAGTTGCTTCCGCCACTCGTCCTCGGTTTTCTCGATTCGTGCAACGGTTACGGTTTCCTGACGCTTGCCCGCGTTGGTGAACTGTACGATCTTCACCATCTTCGGAAGTCCAACGGCGGCAGCTTCCACATGGACGGGCGCAGACTTGTGGAAATACGACCAGACAAGTCCCACAACCGTGATGCCCGCACCGATTAAGAATGCTCGCCGCCCATCTGGGTTGTTGGTCTGACCTTCGTTCTTATTCTGTGAAAACATGATGGCCTCTTAGTCTTCGATTTTAACCAAACGTAAAAGCAAACGCCTGCACGCCGGGATCGAGAAAATCAATCTCGAAAGTTCTGTCTTCCACCGGACCCTTTTGGCGAATCAGCTGGTACAGGCGATTTCCTTGAACCGTGCCGACCCCGCTCGCGTCGGTATCAGCGCCGTGGTCTTCCCCGGGCGGAGTACCGTCGAGTTTGACGGTGAAACGAATCGGCTTCCCGTTTTTTGTGGGGCCCAGCACCAGGTGAAGGTCGCGCGCGTGAAACCGGAAGACAATCTTACCGGGAAGAGATTCAAGCACCGCGCTTTCCTCGCCCACTTTCCAGCTTCCGCCCAAGGCCCACTGATTCAGTGAAAGCCTGGGTTGCGGGCTGTACGTTTTGCGCGAGTCTTTAGCCACAGGCTCGGCCGAAGCAAAATTTCCAGCGCGTTTGTATCCTACGTAGGTTTCGGGAGAACCAACATTCTTGTTATCCGCAGCCACTTCGGCGCCGCTGGCGGTGACGTTGATCACGCCATCGGACAGTGATGTTGCGCCGTTTTCTTTAAGAAGCTGCTGAATCACGCGCTCGGACTCGTCGTATTCGCCTTCGCCGAAGTGGTGATACCGAATCCGCCCTTTGCCGTCGATGAAGTAGTGAGCCGGCCAATAATGATTGTTGAAGGCTTCCCAAATTTTATAATCGCTGTCGATCGCGACGGGATAGCTGATCTTCAAATCTCGGACAGCTTTTTCCACGTTGGAGCGCTCTTTCTCGAACGCAAATTCCGGCGTGTGTACACCGATGACAACTAAGCCGCTGTCCTTATATTTTGCCGCCCACCCTTCCACATAGGGCAGTGCGCGCAAGCAATTGATGCAGGAATAAGTCCAGAAATCGATCACCACCACCTTGCCGCGCAGAGACTTGTTGCTCAACGCCGGGGAATTGATCCAGCCAACTGCGCCGCTCAGATCCGGCATGGGTCCTTCGTCGGAAAGTGCAGGTAGCGGCTCGGCTGTGCTTACTGGAACGACGAGAGGATTCTTAGGGCCCAAAGTTCCGATCAAATTTTCTTCGGCTTTAGCCGTGTTCACGAAAGAGAATCTCTTAAGCAGGCCTGTGTCCCAACCTAGCGCGATGGCGACCACTCCTACAAGCACGGCGACACCCAGAGCGCGGCGTATCCAAACGTCGAAGTACAGTGATCGTTTCATTACGGAGAACACTTTCTTTCCCGCAAGCAGCGCGATTCCAAGAGAAGCAGCCGCGCCCAATGCGTAAAATAACAGCAAAAAAGATGAACGCGCGCCGGGCCCCTCAATTGCTGCGCCGGTCAATATCAGGCCCAAAATAGGGCCGGCGCAAGGCGCCCAAAGCAATCCGGTAGAAATTCCCAACACGAATGATTTTCCAACACTGGTTTCCGCCGAATACTCCCCCTGAATTTTCCCGCCAGCGCGAACCAGCGGCCTGGTCAGCATTTCTGCAAGCGAAGGAAAAAGTAGCGTAAGTCCCAGCACCAGAAATACGGCGATCGCCACATAGCGTCCGCCCTGGTTCAGGCGTACCACCCAATGTCCGCCAAACGCAGCGGCCGTTGCCACCAGCGCAAAGGTCAGCGCCATGCCGGTCAGCAGCGGCAGCCCGGAGCGGCGGAAGGGCTGGTCTGCGCGCGAGAATACGAACGGGAGGACCGGAAGAATACACGGGCTCAGGATCGTCAGCACGCCACCAACAAACGCCAATAAATAGATAAGCATCGTATATCTCTAATACGCTTTTCAGGACGCCGCCGGATTGAAGTCCGACGCGCCCTATCTGGCTCCTGGTCATCAGTTTACATTTAAATACTCAGCCAGTGCCGGATGGGTGCTG
>Ga0210383_10006727_pt1 | contig 10005 bp, 6 predicted proteins | sample IncBWC14OmetaG_FD_160072 | JGI IMG/M metagenome (GOLD analysis project Ga0210383, IMG submission 160072) | Forest soil microbial communities from Barre Woods Harvard Forest LTER site, Petersham, Massachusetts, United States - Inc-BW-C-14-O ...
GAACTGCGCCGCCACTTCAACAAGGAGATCGTCACCTCGGCCGACCTCATCAGCCACTTCGAGGCCGTCCTCACCGACGCCCAGATCGCCACCCATTACGAGGCCCAGTGCAAGCTCGACGCCATCCTCGCCGAAGGCTGGCGCGAGATCGGCACCCGCGTCCGCGCAGGCGGCACCGACGAATACGCCATCGTCCAATTCCTCCAGCGCGCCATCGAGCGCGAAGACATGGTCACCGAGTTCGGCCCCAACGTCTCCGTAGGCCCCAACTCCGCCGACTCCCACTACGAACCCACCGCCTCCTCCTCCAAACCCATCCGCCGCGGCGACTTCGTCCTCATCGACATCTGGGCCAAACTAGCCAACCGCCCCGAAGCCATCTGGTACGATATCACCTGGACCGGCGTAGTTGACCGCGAACCCACCGCCCGCGAACAACTCATCTTCAACACCGTACGCGACGCCCGCGACGCATCCATCGCAGCAATCCAACAAGCCTTCAGCATCAACGCTCCCATCGCAGGTTGGCAGGCCGACGACGCCTCCCGCTCCATCATCCGCACCGCGGGCTTCGCCGACTACTTCACTCACCGCACCGGTCACAACATCGCCACCGAGCTCCACGGCAACGGTGCCCACCTCGACAACCTCGAAACCCACGACGTCCGCCTCATCCTTCCCAACACCTGCTTCTCCGTCGAACCCGGCCTCTACTTTCCCGGCGAATTCGGCGTCCGCAATGAGGTCAACATGATCACCCGCCCCGGCAAAGCCGAGGTCACCGGCCGCATTCAAAACGAACTCGTCCGAATCTAGTAATTCATGCTGTCCCAACGAAGTACACCGCAACTGATATCATCAGGATTGAAATGACGAGCAACGTACAAGCACCGGCGCGCGCCGCTGGCAAAACAACGACGATGCCGGCGGCGATGATCCTGCTGGCCGGATGGCTGGTCCCCGGCGCAGGCCACTTCCTCCTCCGCAAGTGGATCCGCGGTTCCCTCATCTTCATCTCCATCGTCGCAATGTTCGGAATCGGACTCGCGCTCAAGGGCAAGATTTACTCGCCCAATACAGCCGAGTTGCTTGACATGCTGAACTTCGCCGGCAACCTCGGCACCGGCCTCCTCTACGTCATCGCCCGCGTCTTCGATCTAGGCCAGGCCTCCGTACAGGTAGCCACCGCCGACTACGGCACCAAGTTCATCGTGGTAGCCGGTCTCCTGAACATCATCTCAGCCGTCGATGCGCACTCGCTCGCAACTGGAAGGAAGGCCTCGTGACCATCTCGCACTTCGGCGCCGTCCTCCTGTTCTCGTTCTTCACGTCAATCATCTTCGGAGTCACCCAGCGCTCCGATCCGCGCATGATGATTCGCTTCGGAGCCTTCTGCTTTGCCCTCTTCGTTGGTGGTACGATTGCAGCAAGCTGGCTGATGTGGCTCATCAAACACTAGCTCTCCGTCCGCATAAGTTCTACGATTCCGTCAAAAGAGCCGCAGCAATGCGAGGCTCAGGTTCGTTCTAACTCGTTGGTAATGCACGTTTAGGTGATTGACCAATTCCCCTCCCCGGGTGCCTCATAGACAATTCAAGGCTGTCTCAGCCGGTTTTGCCAGACGATCTCTGACCCAGGCAGAAAGACCATCGATATGCCGCGAAAGGTGCAGTTACTTTGGTCAGCAAAAAGAAAAAACCGATGGTATTAAGACCTTTGTGCACGCTATCCTAACGATTCCACGGTGAATGATGAGCGTCCGTCGATCAGAGTCCGAAGAAGTAAGAGCAAGGGCCCTCTGGACTCGTGAGTTACTAAACTCCCAACCCGAGCCGGAGTGCGACGAACTCGTGCGCCTCACCGCCGCCATCTGCGGCACTCCCATCGGGCTGCTCACCCTGCTCGACGAGCGCCAGCAGTGGTTCCGCGCCTCCGAAGGCCTCAAGCTCGGTGACACGCCCCGCGAGATCGCCTTCTGCGCCCACGCCATCCGCCAGTCCGAGATGCTCGTCGTCAAAGACGCCCTCATGGACGCACGCTTCGGAGCCAACCCTCTCGTCGTAGGTGAACCAACCCTGCGATTCTTCGCCGGCGTCGGCCTCCACACCACCGAAGGCCACCCCCTCGGCACCCTCTGCGTCATCGATACCACCCCCCGCATTCTCACCGCTGAACAGGCACAGGCCTTAGCCGTCCTCGGCCGCCAAGTCAGCGCCCGCCTCGAACTCCGCGTCCAGCGCAAGATGCTCGAAGAGGTTGTCAAGGAGAAGGAAAAAGCCACCGCAGGCCTCCGCGCCAGCGAAGAGCTCTTCCGCGCCTTCATGAACGCCAGCCCCTTCCTCAGCTACATCAAGGACGCCGCAGGCCGCCTCCTCTTCTACAACCGCAGCTTCGCCCAGCGCTTTGGCGTCAGCGAGTACGCCTGGCTGGGCCGCACCGACGAGCAGCTCTGGTCCCGCAAGCTCACCAAGTCCGTCCGCACCCACGACCTCGAAGTCATGGCTGGCGGTCGCATGGTCGAGACCGAAGAACACATCCGCGGAGCGGACGGCACCATCAGCTCCCTCCGCTCCTTCAAATTCCCTTGCCATGACTCCGCGGGAAACGTCCTCCTCGCCGGGGTCGCCGTCGATGTCTCCGAAGAAGTCGCACACAAAGCCGAGCTCGAGCGTTACCACCGCGAGCTCGAAGAAGCCAACGATCAGCTCCGCCGCCTCGCCGTCACCGACGAGCTCACCGGCCTCCGCAACCGCCGCGCCTTCGAAGAGCGCCTCGTCATGGAGTTCTCGATGGCCCGCCGCCGCAAACGCGAGCTCGCCGTCCTCCTCCTCGACGTTGACAACTTCAAGATGATCAACGACCGCTTCGGCCACGCCGCCGGAGACGAGGTCCTCCGCCGCCTCGGCATGATCCTTCGCACCACCGTCCGTCTGCCCGATCTTCCCGCCCGCTACGGTGGCGAAGAGTTCATCGTCCTCCTCCCCGAGAGTGGAGAAGACAGCGCCATGGGCCTCGCCCGCCGCCTCATGCAGCGCGTGGCTGAAGAAGCCTGGGAAAACGGACCCGTCACTATGAGCATGGGCATGGCCGCCATGAACGAAGCCCTCCTCAACGGCTACCAGCTCGTCGAACTAGCCGACGAAGCCCTATACGCCGCCAAGCGCGCCGGCAAAAACCGCGTCATGGTCCACAGCGGCAGCCTGACCTGAGCGAACTGTGCCGCTTTATTTAGCGAGTAACCGTAACCACAACGGATACCGAAAAGTGTCCGTATGGACCGGCACGGTCTTGCGAGCGGTTGATATCACTTGGAACCGTGAGGACATACCGCCTTGCGTAATTATGCGTTTTCGGTCAATTCGGATTTCTTCTTGATGAAGTATCTTGGTTGATTGTTGAACCCATAAACGGAAGGCCTGATTGAAGTGAAGATGTTGCGTACTTCTAAACCTTACCTCACAACGATGGCTCTGGCCGCGACCGCCGCCGCGACTTATCTGGTCCCAATCCGACATCTGAAACCGGCATATGCAGCGGTAGTCTCCGCAAGTAAAACCTCAGGCGGCTGGACAGCATATAACGGACAGCAGACAGGTGATCATTACTCCCCCCTCAACCAAATCAACCGAGCCAACGTAGCAAAACTGAAGGTCGCGTGGACATTCGACACGCACGAAGAAGGCGGCTTGCAGACAAACCCGCTGATCATAGGCCACACGCTCTTTGCCTATACTCCTTCACAGAAAATCGTCGCTCTGGACGCGACATCGGGCAAGGTGGCATGGACCTTTGACCCCGGAACACCCGGACAGCAGCCGACACGTGGGTTCAGCTACTGGACAGACGGAAAGAGCAGCATTCTATTTGCGGGAGCCCTCACGAATCTCTATGCGCTCGATCCCGCAACCGGTAAGCCAATTTCCACGTTTGGCGTTGACGGTAAGATCGACCTTCGCAAAGGCCTCACAACGGGAGACTACTCCAAAGAGTTTGCGGCTCTAACAACGCCGGGCGTGATCTATAAGGACATGGTCATCGTTGGCTTCAGGGCTCCGGAGACGGAACCTGCTCTCCACGGCGACATTCGTGCCTTTGATGTGCACACCGGCTCTCTTCGATGGAGCTTTCACACGATTCCTCTGCCCGGTGATGATGGCTACGATACCTGGCCAAAAGATGCATGGAAAGTTACGGGAGCCGCCAATAACTGGGCAGGAATGTCGCTCGATGAAAAGGGTGGAATCGTTTATGTTCCTACTGGTTCTGCCGTCAACGATTTCTACGGTTACGATCGCATCGGCAACGATCTCTTCGCAAATACTCTGCTTGCACTCGACGCAAACACAGGGAAGCAGCTCTGGCACTTCCAGGGTGTACATCATGACATCTGGGACCGCGACTTTCCTTCGCCACCTGCGTTATTGACCCTTCACCTCGATGGCAAATCAATCGATGCTCTTGCTCAGCCCACCAAACAGGGCTTCCTTTATGTCTTTGATCGCACAACTGGGAAGCCACTCTTCCCGGTTGAAGAACACATATTCCCGCCGTCCAACGTCCCTGGCGAACAGACCTCTCCGACGCAGCCAGTCCCTTTATCTCCAGAGCCCTACGCCAGACAACTCCTCACAGCAGACATGCTGACTAACCGGACACCGGCAGCCCATGCGTGGGCAGAGAAAGAATTTAAGACCTTCCGTAGCGCAGGGCAATTCATTCCATTCAGCGTGGACAAGCAGACAGTCGTCTTCCCTGGCTTTGACGGAGGAGCGGAGTGGGGCGGCCCGGCGGTCGATCCACGCACCGGAGTCATCTACATCAACGCGAACGATATCGCTTGGACTGGCGGACTCACCGAAAATAAGCCGGGCGGAGTAGGGTCCAGCATCTACCTGAGCCAATGTGCTCTCTGTCACGGCGAAGACAGGAGAGGATCGCCTCCATCATTCCCCACCCTTATTGATATCGACAAGCGCCTCACCGCCGATGCGATCGTCGACATTATTCATAGGGGAAAAGGCCGCATGCCCTCCTTTCCCAACGTAACGGATACTCGCCTCGAAGCGCTTCTCACTTTCCTGAAGACTGGCCGTGATCCAATCTCCTCCGCGGCACAGGGAGGTACGTCGGAACCGCGAGCTGCCCAGTCCATCCAAACAGGAAACCGCACCGAGGTCGTCGGAGCACGGCTTTATCAGAAGAACTGCGCCATCTGCCACGGTGACGATCTTCTTGGTGAGCTATCGAATGACCCTGCACTCATCGGTGTCCGTTCCAGGTTGGGAGACGACGCGATTCTCGAAAGTATTCACAGCGGCAAGGGCAGAATGCCGGCGTTCAAAAAGCTGACAGATGCGGACACATTCGCGATTCTTCGCTTTCTCGGTGACAGCACGTTGCCGATCGCAAATCAGGACGGAAGATCCTCGAAGCAGGAAGCAGAATCGACCGGCGCGTCAGCGGTCACCGCAAAGTATGTCTTTACTGGATATCGAAAATTTCTCGACCCCGATGGATATCCAGCGATCGTTCCTCCCTGGGGCACCCTCAATGCAATCGATCTCAACACAGGCAAATATCTGTGGAAGATCCCTTTGGGGGAGTATCCGGAACTCGCTGCGAAAGGAATGAAGAACACCGGATCAGAAAATTATGGCGGCCCGGTCGTCACCGCAGGTGGTCTCGTCATCATCGCAAGCACCATCTTTGACAGAAAAATCCGAGCCTTCGACAGCAAGTCCGGACAGCTCCTTTGGGAGGCTGAACTTCCTTATGCCGGCAATGCGACACCAGCGACCTACATGGTAGATGGAAAGCAATACATCGTGATTGCCGCCAGTGGTGCGCGTGATCGAAAAGGACCGCAGGGCGCGGCCTATATTGCCTTCGCACTTCCGTAACTGTTTCATCGAGGATGATTGAATGACTGAGCAGAAAAGATTGGCGTGGACTGATCGGTCCGGAATTTATAGCATTGCATCCTATTGATGTCGTCCGTCGCCTCAACAACATCGACACTATTCAATCGCAGAAACGAGAGTTTGGATGAACTTCTCATTACGCCTTCGGCTTAGCTTCATGATGCTTCTCCAATACTTTATCTGGGGAGCCTGGTACGTCACCCTAGGAACATGGCTGGCTACTTCTCTGCGCTTCTCAGGACAGCAGATCGGCCTAGCAGCCGGGACCACCGCAGTCGGCGCGATCATTGCGCCCTTCTTCGTCGGTCTTGTTGCAGACCGGCTCTTCAAAACGCAACGAGTGCTGGCGGTCCTTCACCTTGCCGGCGCTGCCTTGCTCTTCTTTGCCTCGCTGCAGACGAGCTTCCTCTTGTTTTATTTGATCGTGCTCATCTATTGCGTCTGCTTCATGCCCACGCTCGCTCTCACAAACTCACTCGCATTTCGCCACATGCAAAGCCCCCAGGAGCAGTTCGGTTCCATTCGAGTCTTAGGAAGCGGCGGGTGGATTCTTGCCGGTCTGCTCATCGGCACTTTGCGGCTTGAGGCTACAGCAATTCCGATGCGTCTCGCAGCCGTTGCCTCGCTGCTCATGGGAATCTACTGCTTCACTCTGCCGGATACACCACCGCTCGCTCGTGCGGTGAAGCTCTCTCTCGACAGCATCTTCCCGCGCGAGGCCGTCAATCTGCTGCGCGAACGCTCCATGCTGGTCTTCGCTCTTGCATCATTTCTCATCTGCATACCGTTGCAGTTCTATTACGCATTCACCAATCTCTTTCTCAATCAGGCCGGTGTGCACAACGCTGCGGGCAAGATGACCGGCGGCCAGATCTCGGAGCTTCTTTTCATGATTCTGATCCCGTGGTTCTTTCGCCGCCTGGGCGTCAAATATATGCTGGCCGCAGGCATGTTCGCCTGGGTCGTGCGATATCTCTTCTTTGCATACGGAAATGTGGACGAAAAGATGTGGATGCTGTGGGCTGGAATTCTTCTACACGGAATCTGTTACGACTTCTTCTTCGTCACCGGTCAAATTTATATCGATCGCAAGGCGCCCGTAAGCCTGCGAGCCTCTGCACAGGGAATGATCACGTTCATCACCTACGGACTCGGAATGTTCGTCGGCTCATGGCTCTCAGGCGCGGTAGTTAACCGCTACGCTCTCTCGATTCCTCGAGGGGGCCTGACCTACGACTGGAAGGCGATCTGGATCTTCTCCGCGTCTGCCTCGGCTTTGGTCCTCATCCTGTTTTTATTTAGCTTCTCCGACAGGACCGCAGACGCAGATGCTGCCGCGCTCCCAAGCCCCGAGGAAGCATCTCTTCAAATTCGAGAATGATTCACGGCATAACACAATGCAATTCAAAAGCCGTAATCTGGACCGAAGCGCCGAAGAAATTCTTGCGTGACTCACCTGCGCTGGATTAGCCGCCCTCGCCGGGACAGTACTGCAAGAGGCTTTAGCCAAGGTGTCGTACGCATGTGGATTTTAGTCGTCGGCAAGCCATCGATGGAAGTATGATTCGTGAACGTTCCAGGATTGGGCCTAGATCAATGAATCAGTTGAACACTATTTCATGAGGTGCCCCATGTTGGGTTTGCTCCGCAAGTTTGAATCCATTCATGCCGTTTCTCTCCTCACCCTGCTCTTTGCCATAACCGTGTTAGCCGTTTCGCAGACCTCCTACGACAAGGCGTGGACAATCCTGCGGGATGGGCTGTCGAACACGAATACAGACAACAGGACCGTACCGACACGGCTTCTCGGAAGCCTGCCCAACAACACGCGCGCACACGATCTTGCTCTTAAGGCAATCTCTGATAACAGGCCAGAGGTGCGAGCGGCGGGAGCAGAGGCGCTGGGGAATATGCAGGCACAGTCCGCGATTCCGCAGCTGGAGCAACTCGCCCGGACAGATGCGCTTGGCAAGCGCAAAGATGTGAGCGTCATTCCTGCGCTTGAATCGGCCCTCAACGATGACAAAGAGGGTGTCCGCTACACTGCCGCAGTGGCGATCATTCGCTTAAACAGTGTGAAGAACAGCAAGCCCGCGCCAAAACCTGTGGCCAAAACCGCCGCCAAACCGAAATGAAAGGAATCGCACTAAACGCGCACTGAAAACCGATGGATAAACGGCAGCAACTGAAAACTGAGGAGCCCAACCATGACTGCATCACGATATACGCGATGGTTTCCTGAAATAGGACTGTTGGTTCTCTTGTCTGGTTATGCGTGCCCAGCGATGAGCCAGGTCAACACCGGTGAGATTCGCCTGAAAGTAGCTGATCCTGCTGGGCTCGGTCTCAAGGCTTCGGTTGACGTCGTCAGCAAAGGCAACCAATACAGCAACGACTTCGTCACCGATAGTAAAGGCGTCATTCGCATCCAGCCGCTGCCCTATGGGATTTACCGCATAACGGCGAAGAGGCAAGGCTTCGCCGATCTCACAAAGACTGTGGAGGTCCGCTCGGCGATTCCGGTTGACTATGACATGACGCTCGATGTTGCTCCGTTGAATACCGTTGTTAAGGTGAACGCCAGCGACGGACTCCTCGATCCTTATCGACCATCATCGATCTCGCAGGTCGGCTCGCAACAGATTGAGCAGCGAGTCGCTTCTCTTCCCGGCAGGTCCGTACAGGATCTGGTGAACCTGCAGCCCGGGTGGCTCTATGAAGGAAATGCGGTACTGCATCCGCGCGGCTCGGAGTACCAGACACAATTTGTCGTCGACGGCATTCCGTTGATCGACAATCGCTCGCCAAGCTTTGGCCCTGAGATCGAAGCTGACGATCTCGATTCGATGAGTATTTACACCGCTGGTTTTCCTGCCGAGTACGGCAGAAAGATGGGCGGCGTTATCGAGCTCAACACGGCGAGAACGGCCGACCCCGGCCTTCACGGAAAGCTCATTCTCTCAGGGGGCAGTTACGACACGGCGGATGGCTTCGCACAGATACAAAACAGCTGGGGCAAGACTGTGCTGGGCGCGACGGCATCGGGTAGTATGACCAGTCACTATCTCAATCCTGTTGTGCCGGAGAACTTCACCAACAAAGGCACGACGGGTGATTTCTCGCTGCGCTACGCACGCCAGTTGACGCAAAACGACTACCTCACGATGAGCGTCCGCCATGAAGTCGCCCGCTACGAGATCCCGAATGAGCTTTTGCAGCAACAGGCCGGGCAATTGCAGAACCGCGACAACATCGAGACAATGGGCTCGGTCAGTTATCAGCATCTCTTCTCAGCTGATATGGTTGGCAACTTCTCAGGCATGGTGCGGGATAACGCCAACAATCTTTACTCGAACGACCAGTCGACGCCGATCATCGCATTCCAGAACAACAGCTTTCGCGAGGGCTACTTCAAAGGCACGGTCTCAATCCATCACAAGAATCAGGAGTGGAAGGCTGGGATTGAATCGGACGCGACCTTCCTGCACGAGCGTTTTAACTACGTGATTACCGATCCGGATCAGTTCGACGATAACACACCCCAGACATTTTTCTTCGCACAGAGCAAACCAGATCTCGAGCAATCCGCCTTCGTCGAAAACCTTATCCGCTTGGGCCAGTGGACCGTCAACGCCGGGCTTCGCTGGGACCACTATCAGCTCCTGCTAAATAAAAATGCGTTCAGCCCTCGGCTCTCTGTCTCGCGTTTCTTTCCCTCGGCAAACATGGTCCTGCACGCGTCGTATGATCGTGTCTTTCAGACGCCATCGAGCGAAAACATTCTCCTCTCGAGCTCTCCCCTGATCGGGCAACTCAGCCCAGAGGTTTTGCGCCTTCCGGTACAGCCATCGATGGGTAACTACTTTGAGGGCGGGGTGTCCAAGGCCGTCGCCGACAGGTTACGGCTCGATGTAAATGTCTTTCGCCGCAACTTCAACAACTACGCCGACGATGATCAGTTGCTGAACACCGGTATCAGCTATCCCATATCCTTCAATAAGGGCATCCTCTACGGAGCCGAGGGCAAGCTCGAACTTATGCATCTCGACAAGCTGACGGGCTTCGCCAGCTACTCCTACATCGT
>Ga0210383_10006731_pt1 | contig 10004 bp, 19 predicted proteins | sample IncBWC14OmetaG_FD_160072 | JGI IMG/M metagenome (GOLD analysis project Ga0210383, IMG submission 160072) | Forest soil microbial communities from Barre Woods Harvard Forest LTER site, Petersham, Massachusetts, United States - Inc-BW-C-14-O ...
CCCCGACGGGCTCAAGGTTGGCGACTCCGTGGTCTCCTCGCGCAACGCCGACATCAAGCCGGGGAACAACCTGCCGATCCGGTTCATCCCGCTCGGCACGACGATCCACAACATCGAGCTCAAGATCTCGGGCGGCGCGCAGATGTGCCGCTCGGCCGGCGTCGGCGCGCAGGTCATGGCCAAGGAGGGCGACTGGGGTCAGATCCGGTTGCCGTCCGGAGAGACCCGCCGCGTCCATCTCGACTGCCGGGCCACCATCGGCCAGGTCGGCAACATCGAGCACGCCTCGGTGCACGTCGGCAAGGCCGGCCGCACGCGCTGGAAGGGTCGCCGCCCGCACAACCGCGGCGTCACCATGAACCCGGTCGACCACCCGATGGGCGGCGGCGAAGGTCGTTCGTCCGGTGGCCGTCACCCCTGCTCGCCCTGGGGTCAGCTCTCGAAGGGGTTGAAGACCCGGCAGAACAAGCGAACCGACGCGATGATCGTCAAACACCGCGGCAAAAAAGCCTAAACCGACAGCCCTAAGAGGACAGCTAAAAAATGGCTCGTTCAGTCAAAAAAGGTCCGTTCATCGACGCCAGCTTGATGAAGAAGGTCGTCGACATGCAGCGCCAGAAGTCGAAGAAGGTCCTCAAGACCTGGTCGCGGCGCTCCACGATCATCCCGGAGATGCTGGGAATGACCTTCGCCGTTCACAACGGACGGAAGTTCGTCCCGGTGTTCACGACGGAGAACATGGTCGGCCACAAGCTGGGCGAGTTTTCGCCCACCCGCACCTTCCACGGCCACTCGGGCGAGCGCAAGGCGGCGTCCGGCGGCGGTGGTGGTGGCGGCGGCGGCGCGCCGGGGTCGGCGCCGGCTGCAGCGGCGGCGAAGAAGTAGGGACCAGGAGACAAATCATGGCACGCGCAATTTTGAGACGGTTCCGCGAGTCGCCCCGCAAGGTGCGCGCGGTGGCCGACATGATCCGCGGACGTTCGGTGGACGACGCGATGTCGATCCTGCGCCTGCAGCAGCGCAAGGCGGCGCACATGCTCAGCAAGGTCCTCGATTCGGCGATCGCCAACGCGACCGAGAACGAAAAGGCCGACGCCGACAAGCTGTTCGTCACCAAGGTCTTCATCGACTGCGGTCCGGTGACGCGGCGCTGGATGGCGCGGTCGATGGGGCGCGCCAACCGGCTGGTCGGTCGCACGTCGCACGTGACCGTCGAGGTCGACGTTCCCGAGAGCAAGTAGAAAAGGAAAAGGTCTAAGTTTAAATGGGTCAGAAAACACATCCAGTAGGTTTCCGCCTCGGCGTCATCCGCGGCTGGAGCTCGAAGTGGTATTCGGAGAAGGACTTCTCCAAGTGGCTGCATGAAGACCTGCGGCTCAAGAAGTTCGTCAAGTCGAAGCTGAGCCACGCAGGCGTTTCGGCCGTCGAGGTCGAGCGCGCGGCCAACAAGGTCAAGATCAACATCTTCACGGCGCGGCCGGGGATCGTGATCGGCAAGCGCGGCGCCGGCGTCGAGACGCTGAAGAAAGAGGTCCAGGCCCTCACCTCCAACGAGGTGTTCCTGAACATTCAAGAGGTCCGCAAGGCCGAGACCAACGCGCAGCTGGTGGCGGAGAACGTCGCCACGCAGCTCGAGCGCCGGGTCGCCTTCCGCCGCGCCATGAAGAAGTCGGTCCAGACGGCGATGAAGTTCGGCGCCAAGGGGATTCGTCTCGCCTGCGCCGGTCGCCTGGGCGGCGCCGAGATGGCCCGTTACGAGTGGTACCACGAGGGTCGGGTGCCGCTGCACACGCTGCGCGCCGACATCGAGTACGGCACCACCGAGGCTCACACCACGTACGGCGCCATCGGCGTCAAATGCTGGATCTTCAAAGGCGAAGTTCTCCCCCAGCGGAACTCCCGGCTCGCGTAGTAGGAGACCAAGACGATGCTCGCTCCAAAGAAAGTCAAATGGCGCAAACAGCAGAAGGGCCGCATGACCGGCCTTTCGAAGGGCGCGACCGACGTCGCCTTCGGCGAGTACGCCTTGCAGGCGCTGTCGTGCGGTTTCGTCACCTCACGCCAGATCGAGGCGGCGCGTATCGCCATCTCCCGCCACGTCAAGCGCGGCGGCAAGCTCTACATCCGGATCTTTCCGGACAAGCCGATCTCCAAGAAGCCGGCCGAGACCCGCATGGGGCACGGCAAGGGGAACCCCGAGGAGTGGGTCGCCGTGGTGCGCCCCGGGCGCGTGATGTACGAGCTCGAAGGGGTCGACGAGAAGCTGGCGCGCGAGGCCTTCCACCTGGCCGAGCACAAGCTCTCGGTCCAGACGCGGTTCTTGTCGCGGGAGGACCGGCTGTGAGCGTCGAGGCGAAAGACCTGCGCGGGAACGATCCGGACGAGCTGCGCCGCACGGTGCGCAAGCTGGAAGAGGATCTGTTCAAGCACAAGCTGAAGAAGACGACCAATCAGCTCGAGAATACGATGCTGATCCGCAGCACGCGGCGAGACATTGCACGCGTGAACACGGTCCTCGCCGAGCGTCTGCGTGGCGAGGTGGTTGCCCCGGCGGCGCGGGCGGCGGTCGTTTTTGAGGAGGCCGAGGCGTCGGCGGAGAAGCCGGCCAAGGCGGCGGCCGCCAAGCCGGCGAAGGAATCGGCCAAGGCGGCGAAGCCCAAGGCGACGGCCAAGGCAACGGCGAAGAAGACAGTGAAGGAGACCTAGACGTGGCCGAACACAAAATTCACAAGCGCCGCATGATCGGCGTCGTCACCAGCGACAAGATGAACAAGACGCGGGTGGTGCTGGTCGAGCGCCGCGTGGCCGACCGCAAGTACGGCAAGTATCTGACCAGCCGCACGAAGTACAAGGCCCACGACGAGAAGAACGAGTTCAAGTCGGGGGATCGCGTGCAGATCGTCGAGAGCCGGCCGCTGTCGCGAGATAAGCGCTGGCGGGTCGAGAAGCTCATCGAGCGCGCGCCAGAGGCTTAAAGAACCATGGTCCAGACAACATCCACTCTCGACGTCGCCGACAACTCGGGCGCCAAGAAGGTCATGTGCATCCGGGTCCTCGGCGGCACCAGGCGCAAGTACGCGTCACTCGGAGACGTCATCGTCGTCTCGATCAAAGAGGCGATCCCCAACGCCAAGGTGAAGAAGGGCGAGGTCGCCAAGGCGGTCATCGTGCGCACCAAGAAAGAGGTGTCGCGCCAGGACGGATCCTACATCCGCTTCGACACCAACTCGGCGGTGCTCGTCGACAAGGACAACGAGCCGGTCGGGACCCGCATCTTCGGCCCGGTCGCTCGCGAGCTGCGCGCCAAGCGGTTCATGAAGATCATCTCGCTCGCGCCGGAGGTTCTGTAGTCATGCACGTCCGCAAAGGAGATCAGGTCGTCGTCATCGCCGGCAAGGAGAAGGGGAAGCGCGGCCGCGTGCTCCGCCTGCTGACGGCGAAGGAGCGCGTCGTCATCGAGCGCATCAACATGGTCAAGCGCCACACCAAGCCGACGCAGCGCAACCCGCGCGGCGGCATTCTGGAAAAAGAGGGCTCGATCAACGCCTCGAACATCGCCCTCTGGTGCGCCAAGTGCGTGGCGCCGCGCCGCGGGAAGCACGAGCACAACGAGGGTCAGCCGAAGCGCCGCGTGTGCATCAAGTGCAACACGCCGTTCGAGACGGCCTAGAGATTAGAAGGCAGAGGACTTAGACGATGGCTCAAGACGAAAAAGAAGACAAAGGCGGCAAGGGCGCGAAGCCCGCGCTGACGCCCGAGCAAGAGGCCGAGATGGCCGCCAAGAAGGCGGCACGCGCCGAGGCCAAGGCCAAGGGCGGCGGCGCCAAGGCCGGCGGTAAAGGGAAGGGCAAGGCCGGGGCTGCCTCATCGCTGGAGGTCGCCACCGAGCGGGTCAAGCGGACCACGCCGGCGCGCCTCCGCAAGCTCTACGACGCCGAGATCCGACAGAAGCTGATCTCGGAGTTCAAGCTGGCGAACCCGATGGAGGCCCCGCGGCTCACCAGGATCACCATCAACATGGGTCTCGGCGAGGCGGTCACCAACCCCAAGATCCTCGACACCGCCGTCGACGAGCTGGGGGCCATCACCGGGCAGCGCCCGGTCGTGACCAAGGCCAAGAAGTCGATCGCCGTGTTCAAGCTTCGCGCCGGCCAGAAGATCGGCGCCATGGTGACCCTGCGGCGCGACCAGATGTACGAGTTCCTCGACCGCCTGGTGAACTTCGCGCTCCCCCGCGTGCGTGACTTCAAGGGGGTCTCCCCCAAGTCGTTCGACGGGCGCGGCAACTACACGCTCGGCATCCGGGAGGAGATCATCTTCCCGGAGATCAACTACGAACGCATCGACAAGCCGAAGGGGATGAACATCACCTTCAACACCACCGCCGCCGACGACGATCAGGGGCGTGCGCTCCTCCGTCACTTCGGCATGCCCTTCAGGAACTGACCATGGCAAAGACCGTCGATCTCCCCGCCAACAAGAAGACGCCGAAGTGGCGTGTTCGTCATCGCAACCGGTGCCACAACTGTGGGCGTTCGCGCGCGTTTCTGCGCAAGTTCAAGATGTGCCGGATCTGCTTCCGGAACCTCGCGCTGCGCGGCGACATCCCTGGCGTCATCAAATCGAGCTGGTAGGTGATTGAATGTCTATGACCGATCCAATTTCTGACTTCCTGGCCCGGATTCGAAACGGAATCCTGGCGCGCCACGCCGACGTGCTCGCTCCGTCGTCCAAGCTCAAGCAGCGTATGTGCGAGCTCTTGAAGGACGAGGGGTACATCGCGGGTTACGACGTGCGCGACTCCGAGACCATCGCCGGCACCGAGGAGATCGTCGTTCGCCTCCGCTGGGCCGATCCGCGCACCAACGCGATCACCGGCCTGCGCCGGCGCTCGCGCCCCGGGCAGCGGATGTACGTCCGGCACGGGACGATCCCCAAGGTTCGTTCTGGCCTCGGCATCGCGATCTTGTCGACGTCGAAGGGGCTCATGACCGACCGCGCGGCCCGCAAAGAGGGGCTCGGCGGCGAGCTCCTCTGCGAGGTCTGGTAACATGTCGCGCATCGGACGCAAGGTGCTCCCGCTCCCCAAGGGGGTGACGCTCTCGCAGAAGCCGGGCTCGGTCAGCGTCAAGGGGCCGAAGGGGGAGCTGTCGAAGCCGCTCCCCGCCGGCATCTCGATCAAGACCGAGGCGGACAAGCTCCAGGTCGTGCGCGCCGACGACTCGCGTGAGAACCGCGCCAAGCACGGGCTCATGCGCGCGCACCTGGCCAACATGGTCAAGGGCGTGACCGAGGGCTGGAACCGGGAGCTGGAGATCAACGGCGTCGGCTACCGCGCCGAGGTGGCCGGCGACACCATCAACATGGCGCTCGGCTACTCCCACCCGATCGCGTTCAAGCTGCCGAAGGGCGTCACCGCCAAGGTGGACAAGAACCGCGTCACGCTCTCCAGCGCCGATCGCGATCTGGTCGGCCAGACGGCCGCCAAGGTGCGCGAGCTGCGCCCTCCCGAGCCGTACAAGGGCAAGGGCGTCAAGTACGTGGAAGAAGTGATCAAGCGGAAGGTCGGCAAGGCCGGCGCCACCAGCGGCAGCTAGTCGGTCGAGAACGGAAGCTAAAGGGTTTACATGCTCATCAATAACTACAAAAAAGAGAGCCGCGAAAAGCGGCACCGTTCTCTCCGCAAGCGGATCGAAGGGACCGCCGAGCGCCCGCGCCTGGCGATCTTCCGCAGCTCGCGCCACATCTACGCCCAGGTCATCAACGATCTGGAGAACAAGACGCTGGTCGGGACCTCGGACCTGGGCCTCGAGGGGAGCAAGGACGATGAGGGCGGCAAGAAGACGACCGCCAAGAAGGTCGGCGCGGCGATCGCCAAGAAGTGCCTCGAAAAAGGGATCGACAAGGTCGTGTTCGATCGGGCCGGCTTCAAGTACCACGGACGCGTCTCGGCGCTGGCCGAGGGCGCGCGTGAAGCGGGACTGAAGTTCTAGGCAGTTTAGGAAAAGGACAAGAATGGCTATCAATTACGAAGCAGTCGGCGAGCTGGTTGACAGCGTCGTCTTCATCAATCGCGTCGCCAAGGTCGTCAAGGGCGGTCGTCGCTTCTCGTTCTCGGCGCTGGTCGTCGTCGGCGATCAGCGCGGCTACGTCGGGGCCGGCCTCGGGAAGGCCAACGAGGTCCCGGAGGCGATCCGCAAGGGGACCGAGCAGGCCAAGAAGAACCTCTTCCTGATTCCGCTCGTCGGCGGCACCATCCCGCACGAGGTGCAGGGGCACTTCGGCGCCGGAGCGGTGCTGCTGCGCCCGGCCAGCGCGGGAACCGGCGTCATCGCCGGCGGCGCGGTCCGTCCGGTGCTGGAAGTGGCCGGCGTGCAAGATATCCTCACCAAGTGCATCGGGACGTCGAACCCGCACAACGTCATCCACGCGACGATCGACGCCCTTCAACAACTGCGTAGCGCTGACGCCGCCGCCGGGCTGCGCGGCAAGCGCCTCGACGAGATCCGGGAGTAGGTCATGGCCAAGTCGCTGCGCGTGACGCTGATTCGGAGCGGGATCAACCGCCCGGAGCAGCACAAGCGGACCATCCGGGGGCTGGGGCTCTCGAAGTTGGGTGTCGCCGTAACGTTGCCCGATAACCTTTCGGTGCGTGGCATGATTCGCGCCGTCTCGCACCTGGTCCGGGTCGAAAAAGCCGAATAGGCTAGGAGTCAAAGAGATCGCCATGGGAACCACGCTTCACACTTTGAAAGGCCCGAAGGGCGCCACCCGCAACCGAAAGCGCATCGGGCGCGGACCGGGCTCGGGCACGGGCGAGCAGTCGGGCAAGGGCGTCAAGGGGCAGAAGGCCCGCACCGGCCACCACGGCGCGCGCCTCGGCTTCGAGGGCGGTCAGATGCCGATGCAGCGCCGCTTTCCCAAGAAGGGCTTCAAGAACCCCTTCCGCAAGGAGATCTTCGCGGTCAACCTGGGCGCGCTCGACGAGCGCTTCCCGGCCGGCACCGTCGATCTGGCGGCGCTGCAGGGGGCCGGCATGGTCCCGCGCAGCTCGAAGGTCGTGAAGATCCTCGGCGAGGGCGACCTGACCAAGAAGTTCACCATCAAGGCAAATGCGTTCTCGGCGTCCGCCAAAGAGAAGATTGAGAAAGCAGGCGGCACGGCTGAGGTCGTGACCGGCTAACAGCCATGGCGAGCGGCTTTCAGAATATCGGCAAGATCCCGGAGCTGCGCCGGCGGATCCTGTTCACGGTGATGATGCTGGCGGTCTACCGCATCGGCGCCTTCGTGACGACCCCGGGCGTCAACCGCGCCATCATGGGGAAGATCGTGACCCAGGGCCAAGGGTCGTTCCTGGGTCTGTTCAACATGTTCTCGGGCGGCGCGCTCGAGCAGATGTCGATCTTTGCGCTCGGCATCATGCCGTACATCAGCGCGTCGATCATTCTGCAGCTGCTCACCGTCGTCGTCCCCAAGCTGGAGCAGATCCAAAAAGAAGGGGAGATGGGGCAGCGGAAGATCAACCAGTACACGCGCTACGGCTGCGTGATCCTGTCGTTGATCCAGTCGTTTTTCATCGCCCGCTGGCTCGAGTCGAACAACCGTTCGTATGCCCAGTTCGGCCAGGTGGTCAACGATCCAGGTTGGGGCTTCCGGATGCTGACCATGGTGTCGCTGACCACCGGGACGGCGTTCATCATGTGGCTTGGCGAGCAGATCACCGAGCGCGGGATCGGCAACGGCATCTCGCTGGTCATCTTCGCCGGCATCATCACGGGGATTCCCTCCGCCGCCGTCCGAATGGTCGAGAAGGCCAAGATGGGGGACATCACCGCCTTCGACCTGGCCATCATCGGCCTGCTGATCGTGGTGGTCGTCGGGGTCATCATATTTTTCGAACGGGGGCAGAGACGTATCCCCGTCCAATATGCCAAGCGGATCGTCGGCCAGAAGATCTATGGCGGCCAGTCGACCCACCTGCCGCTCAAGGTGAACACGGCGGGCGTCATCCCCCCCATCTTCGCCTCGTCGATCCTGATGTTCCCGCAGCAGATCGCCTCCTTCGTGCAGACCCCCTGGATGCAGCGGATCTCCGAGGCGCTCCACCCGGGAGACTGGCGCTACAACACCATCTACGTCGGTCTGATCGTCTTCTTCTGCTACTTCTACACGGCGGTCACCTTCAACCCGGTCGACGTCGCCGACAACATGAAGAAGTACGGCGGCTTCATCCCCGGCATCCGCCCGGGCAAGGCCACGGCGGCGTACATCGACAAGGTGCTGACCCGCATCACCTTCGGCGGCGCCGTCTACATCTCGGTCATCTGCGTGCTTCCTTCGTTGTTGCACGAGCAGCTGAAGGTGCCGTTCTACTTCGGCGGCACCGGCCTGATGATCGTGGTCGGGGTGGCGCTCGACACCGTGCAGCAGATCGAGTCGCACCTCATCACGCGCAACTATGAGGGCTTCACCGGACCGCGCGGACCGAGGATCCGGGGCCGTGGAACACGCGGCACCAGCGGAGCCATCGGCGGGCGCTAGCCGCCCCCCACGCTGTTGAAAGCCGGGCGTTGAGTGAGAACCTCCTGCTGTTTGGACCCCCAGGCGTTGGCAAAGGGACGCAGGCGGCGAGGCTCTCCAAGGTCTTTGGGATCCCGCACGTCGCCACCGGCGACATGCTGCGGGCCGCGATCCAGTCGTACACGCCTCTCGGCCAGCGCGCGAAGGGTTTCATCGATCAGGGCCAGCTGGTCCCCGACGAGCTGGTGCTCGAGCTGCTCGGCGAGCGCCTCCGGCAGCCGGACACCACGCGTGGCTTTCTGCTCGACGGATTTCCGCGGACGGTTCCCCAGGCCGAGGTCCTCGGTCGGATGCTGATCGGTTACGGCAAGGCGATGGACCGCGTGATCGTGCTCGACGCGCCGGAGGAGGAGCTGGTCAAGCGCATCTCCGGCCGCCGCACCTGCGAGAGCTGCCAGTCGAGCTACCACGTGGTGGCCAAGCCGCCGCGGGTGGCCGGGATCTGCGACCGCTGCGGCGGCGTGCTCAAGCAGCGCAGCGACGACTCGGAGGAGATCATCCGCAATCGGTTGCGCGAGTTCACCGCCAAGACCAAGCCGGTGGTCGAGTACTTCGTGACCAACGCCTGGCCGGTGCGGAAGATCGACGCCGACGGCAACATGGACCAGATCTTCGGGCGGATTTACGCCGCCGTTCTGCTTTCGTAAGAGGAGCGCGCGCGGTGGCCATCCAGCTCAAGAGCCCGTCGGAGATCGCCAAGCTGCGCGAGGCCAACCTGATCGTGGCCGAGGTGCTCGATACGCTGGAAGCGGCGTCGAAGCCGGGGGTGGCCACCTGGGAGCTCAACGAGATCGCCGCGCTGAAGCTGAAGCAGCTCAAGGCCGAGCCCGCCTTCCTCAACTATGGCCACCCGCCGTACCCGGCCGTGGTCTGCACCTCGGTCAACCACGTCGTCGTGCACGGCGTCCCGCGCCGCGACGTGGTGCTGAAAGAGGGGGACATCCTCTCCATCGACTTCGGCGCCTTCAAGGACCGCTGGTGCGGCGACTCCGCCCGCACCGTGCCGATCGGCCCGGTGAGCCCGGCCGCCCAGGCCCTGATGGACGCCACCCGGGAGTCGCTCGACCGGGCCATCGCCGCCTGCGTGCCGGGGAACCGGCTGGGGGACATCGGCTGGGCGGTCCAGTCCCACGTCGAAAAGCGCGGCTATTCCGTGGTCCGTCAGTTCGTGGGGCACGGCATCGGCCGGGCCATGCACGAGGAGCCCCACGTCCCGAACTACGGAGACGCCGGGAAAGGCCGGCGGCTTTCGGCCGGTCTGGTGATCGCCATCGAGCCGATGGTCAACGCCGGCAGCCCGGAGATTGCCATCGAAAATGACGGGTGGACGGCTGTAACCAAAGATGGTAGCCTCTCCGCCCATTTTGAGCATTCGGTCGCCATCACCGATGGCGGCCCGATTGTGCTCTCCAGGGCGTGAGCGG